>ERZ1504946.93-NODE-93-length-26953-cov-4.909287_pt1 | contig 26953 bp, 18 predicted proteins | sample MGYA00574595_ERZ1504946 | MGnify/ENA primary metagenome ERZ1504946 (study PRJEB39906, sample SAMEA3182112) | gut metagenome | biome: human; feature: gut; material: Stool; isolation source: human stools | place: Canada | collected 2013-05-06 ...
GTCAGATCGTGAATCGCATAATCCGCGGAGCAGTTGCTGCCAGCCGTTTCCGAGAAGCCATTGGCGGGATCAATCTGATAGAGGAAACCGGCGCTGCTAAAGTCGCTGTTGGTGCCGTAGAGCTTGCCGTCATAAGCGCCTGCGCCAGTCAAAACCGTGGCGGCGTCACCCTGGACGGTTACGCCCATGGTTGCGGTGTCGATGGAGACCCACTTGGGACCTTCCGCAGTGACAATCTGGGCCTGGACTTCTGCGTCTACCTCGGCCAGCTTCTGCACCGTGACTTCACAGGCCGCAGTTGCAGCGGCGCCAGAGGCATCTTTGTCCACAGAGGTGGCGGTGATGACCGCACTGCCCTGGGCCACAGCCGTGACTACGCCGGTTTCATCCACGGTTGCCACGCCTGGGTCGCTGGTGGACCATGTGACCTGGTTCTGGTATGCCGCCGGGATGACCTTGGCAGTCAGGTGCATGGTATCGCCCACGTACAGGTCTGCAGTGGCTCTGCTCAGCTTGACAGTCAGATCTGTGATCCGTTCATACTGGTGCAGGCTGACCACCGGCCAGACCTTCTCGCCAAAGCTGCCGAGTTGGGTGGCAAGCAGGGTCTCCGGGTGGATGGCGTAAAGATGGTTTTCCTCGCCCTCGATGTAAGACGACAGCATCAGATAACCGGTGTTCTGATCATAGATCATGGAAGCGTACTGGCCCCCCGTGATGCCGGAGACGCCGGGCAGCTGGATGCCGGGGACCGTGCCCAAGCGGTCGTAATCCACCACATAGGATTCTCCATTGTTAAAGGTGAGGATTACCACGGTCCACAATGTGCCATCTTCGCTGATCACGTAGTAGAAGTTTGCGGGGCAGTCGTTGTATTCCTTTGCGTAATACACGTAATCGTAGGTACCGCTACCGGCATAGGCAATGGCGGCCATGGGGCTGCTGATGTCCCAGGACATGTCCCAATAGCTCAGCTTGCCTTCCTCCGGATAGACCATTTCGAGGTAAAATCCTTCGTTGCAAACGCCGATGATTGCGTCAAACAGGTCGCCGATGGCGGGGGCAGGCGCGGCGTCGGACCACTGCCAGGCGGCCGCGACGGGGCCGCAGTTTTCCACGGTCTGGAACAGGTCCGCGTCTACCTTGAACACATTGCTGCCGTCGTTGACGTAAAGATACTCGCCCTTTAAGGCGCCGCCGATGAACTCCGTGGTCTTCTCGCTGACGGCCTTCCATGCAGCCGGGTTACTGGCCTGGAAATCGGCCCAGTAGGCGTGTTCGTCTTTGTCGTAAACCAGGGCGGAGAGGGAAACGGGGTCCAGCTTTGTGGCTCGCACGGTGCACGCTGCCGTGAGGTGTGGCTTGGCGTTGGTGGTGGCGGTAATCACGGCCTCGCCACTTCCCACCAGGGTGACGGTACCGTTCTGATCCACCGTAGCGACCGCCTCATTGGAGGTGGTCCATGCCACGGTTGGATCGGAGAGGTTCCAGGGCGCTACCTTTTCGTTCAGCTTGAACTCCGTGCCGATCAGACCGTTCACTTCCGTCCGGTCCAGGGTGATGCCGGTGGCGTCTGAGCTCGGGCGGATGATGCTGGCTTTGGAGGGAACGATATAGAGGCCATAGATGGTATTTTGCACTCTGGAGCCATAACGGGTGACGTCTTGGCCGTTGGCCTCGGTGGTATTGGTCCGGGCGCCCACGCCGGTCTGGGGGTCGATGGTGATGCAGATGGATGCGCTGCTGGACAGGACGGAGCTGCTACCGATCATGTACAGCACGTCCTTGTCATGATCCCAGGCCAGGGAGCCGAATGTGCCGTAGAAGCCGATCCGGCTGTTGGCGTCGTTGACCACAGGCGTCAAATCCTGGATCTTGCCGTCAACAATCTCATTGCGTGTAAAGCGATAGAGGAAGGTGTAGCCGGTGCCGCCGGAGTTGACCGCGTAGAAATTGCCGCTGTTGTCAATGGCCAGCATGGTGAGCTTGAGATAGGAGGCGGCGTTGCTTCTGGGGTTGACGATGGTGATGTTGGCGATCTGCTCCATCTGGCCGGAATACAGGTCGATGGTGTAGAGATTGTTGTGTTTATCCAGGGCATACAGCTTTTTGTCTGCGTAGTTGAATGCCATGTCGTCGATTTCGTCTTCGTCGGTATACTGGAAGTAGTTGCAGATCAGCTCATAGTTCTCCCACTCGCCGTGGGGGGCGACATAGAGGTCTCCGTCCATGGTGGCCATGTAGACATAGCCGTCCACATATTCGGCTGCAACGATCTGCATGTTGATGGCGCTGTAGTCCTCGGTTCCGCCGTAGTCGCTATCGTTGTAGTAATAGACCTTCTCCGGGTCAATGGACATCCAGCGGTTCTGATCAGAACCCCGGGTGTCTGTGGTCAGGCCGGAATAGTGGAGGAAGGTGAAGCCGAACATCATGCCGGCGTGCTCTTCCCCGCCGCTTTCATTTTCCACCTCAAAGACGGCCTCGTTGCCGGCATAGTCGGCCACGAGAATCAGGCACTTCTTACCCAGATTGGCCCCGTCCAGGGGGATGCGGGTGGTGACCGTTTGGCCGGCTTCGGATTGCTCCGGCAGCTTTGCCCCGTAGCGCTTGGTGCCGCTGGCGTTCATCACGGCGTTGACGGCCATGTACTGGTTGTCCCTTGCCGTGACGATCAAGTCGCCATTGGAGAGATCCTTGTAAACGCCCAAAATCTCAGGGGCCGTGTGGTCTACGGTCATGGTGACGGCTTGGAAAGCGCCTGCGCCCAGCTTGCCGGATTCCACCAGCTCGGTCAGCTGCGCCTTGGTGATGTCGCCGCCCGTCTCGTAGTACTCAGGGACAGCCACCAGACCCACAGTGATCTGCTCCCCTTCGGTGAGGCCCAGGGAGGAGAGCCGCTTGTTCCAGGACAGACCCGCGGTGGTGTTCTGCCAGGTACCGCCGTTGGCATAGTAGTACGCACTGGGCAGGCTGTTGGTCACCGTGGACATCTCGATCACCTTGCCGGTGTCGTCGGCGATGAAGGCGGCAATCGCGGCGGCATTTCGGATGAGGGAGGTCTGGAACCGGTTCAACACGGCGTTGCCGCTGATGGCCAGACGGTCTGCCGGGTACTTCGCTTCCAGGCCATAGGGATTTCCCACCTGGTAATGGGCAGATCCGCCGTCTTCCATGGTGTAGGTGAAGAAATTGGTGGTGGTGACGCCGGTGTAGGTGGGGGTTTCGTCCCCATACAGGCGGCTGGCGTAGGTGCCCTTGTCATACATGGAGGCGTCGGACCAGTTCCCATAGAAGGCCAGCACCGGAATGGAGTGCTCGGGGGCAATGGCGCCCTCCGCATTGGTAAGGGGAGTCACATAGACATAGCCTTCTACATAGGCACCGTTGACATATTGCGCGTCCAGCTGTTCCTTGACCGTCTCGGGCAGGACAATCCGGACCGTCACCTGAGCGCTCTGCCCGGCGGGCACAGAGAATGCCTCGGTCTCCAGGCTGCTCAGCAGGAGATAGGCGTCGTAGGTGCTGATGCTCCCGTCGCCGTTGACGTCGGCCTTGGGATCGATGTCATCTATGGCTCCCACGGCATAGTTCAGGATGATCTGCGCGTCGTCTGCGTCGGTATCGCCGTCCTGATCCAGGTCGCAGTCCACCTTAGACACCGGCTTGTATTCCTTGCCGTCCACGGCAAAGGTCACATGAGCCGCCAGGGCGGTGGTCTGGGTGTCCAGCCAAGTGTAGCCGAGATCTTCAAAAAGATCTTGGGTGAAGAAGTCTCCGCCCATGGTATAGGACTGGTCGCGGTCAGACAGGTTGTTGACGGAGAAGGTGAAACCGTATTCCCCCTTCTTCTCTGGGTCGTCGCCCAGTTCCGCTTTGATCTTGCCGTCGGCATAGGACCGGGTGGCGTCTTGCCCCATCAGCAGATAGGTGTCTGCCGCCAGGGCATTTCCGATGTTGGCAAGTCCCGCGCCCTGCCGCAAAACCGGATAGTAGCCGTCGCCATCGCCAAAGTCCTCCATCACGGGAACGGCTGTGGACATCAGGAGGCTCTGCCCCAGCTGGCGGGGAGACAGACCGGTTTTTTCGTCAAGATGATGTTCTTGGATGTACTGAGCCATCAGCGCCGCCATGCCGGCCACCTGGGGGGAGGCCATGGAGGTGCCGGACATCACTTCATATGCTTCGCCGCCAGGAACGACGCCGTTCACGGAGTAGATGGAACCGCCGGGGGCGGTGATTTCCGGCTTGATACCCAGGGTACCCGGCACGCCCCAGGAAGAGAAATCGCTCATGGTGTAGTAGTCTGCGTCATAGACCACAGAATCCACCTCGGTGGCAACCTGCATCTTGCCGGTGTAGTACCAGACGGTTTCGCTACCCTCGGCAAATACCGGTGTGGAGTTGGTCCGAATCACAGCGCCGTCGACCTGGGTGATGGAGACACAGGGGATGGTTGCGGAGCTGCTGGACAGGTCCATGTTGATGGTGCCGGGCTGATTGTTGTAGACGATGCAGGCAAGGGCGCCGGCCTTTGCAGCTGCGTCGTGCTTCTGGTAGAAGGAGGTGCTGCCCCGGGAGACCAGAACGATCTTTCCCTTTACCACATCGCCCAAGGCTGCCAGCTCTTCCTCCGTGCCGACGCCGTCTATGAGAACGTAGTCATATTCCCCGGCCAGAGTGGTAAAGGGGGCGTTGGAATACCCGTTGGCAGAGGAATCGGTGTAGAACACGGAGTTGCCGGCAACGGAGAAATAGTAGCCAGTGAAGCCGATGTTATCCACAGAGGCCACATTCAGCGCGTTGGTGTAAGTACCGGGGCTGCCGGAGGTGGCAAAGTTGACGTCGTCTCCATAGAGATAACCGGTCCCGACTTTGGAGTTCTCCGCCCAGTGGCCGGAGTTGCCGGCAGACATCACCACCATGGTATCGCTGTCCGCCAGGCCGTCCAGGATTTCCTGATAGGTGGTGTTGCGTGCAAAGCCGGGGTTGCCGGAGCCCAGGGACAGGTTGACCGAGTCACAGCCCAGGACGATGGCGTCCTCAATGGCCGCCATGTAGTCGGAGTCATAGGCTCCGCCACCTTTGCCAAAGACCTTCATGGTGATGATCTGGGCGTCCGGCGCCACACCCTGAACCTTGACTGCTTCCAGCGCAGGGGAGAAGGAGCCGTCCCCGTTGGAAAGGAAGGCGTTTGCAGCGGCAATGCCCTCTACATGAGAGCCATGTTCACCGGCGGTGTCGTGGTCATGGGTGATGTCCAGATCTTTGTCGATGTAGTTGTAGCCAAAGGGAATTTTGGAATTGACATACAGCTGCTGGGCGTTTGCCCCGGAGATGTTCAGCAGCCCCAGTTTTTCGGCAATTTCCTCTGGACCCAGCAGATTCAGACCGTTGGTATATTCGTCTGCGGGGATCTCATGCAGCTCGGCCTGGCGGGACAGGCTGTATGCAAAGGCATCCGCGGCAAAGCTCTGATGGTCGGTGTCAATGCCGGTGTCAATGACTGCAATCCGGGTGCCTGCACCGGTATAACCGGCGGCCCAGGCATGGCTGCTGCCAATTTGCAGGAAGGATGTGGCCATGTTGGGATCCGCAGCTTCCTGGGTGTCTACCACACAGGGCTCGTAGCGGGTCTCCACCACCACGTCCTTCACGCCAGGCAGATTCTGAATGGTTTGGATCTGACCATAGGAAATGTTGGCAGAGATGATGTTGGCCGCCAGGGTCAGATTCCAGACCACATCCAGCGGTTCCTTGGTCACACGGGCAATGCGGGCTGCCACATCGGCCTGGTTGTCGCGCAGACCGGCGCGATAGGACATGGCGGAGGCGTTGCCGGCAATGTCTGCGGTGGAAAACCCGGCTTCCAGAGTGGATTTCTGGTCCAGAACGATGGACACACGGACCAGATCGGTGCTGGCATAGTCTGGCGCATCCTGAATTTCGTCTGCAGTATCCTGCCGCAGTTCTGCGGAAACGGCGCTGTTGTCCACCTGCCGGAAACGCAGGGCGCTGGTTTCAGGCGTTGCGGCATGGGCTGGAAGCATCAAGCCCAGAAGCATCGCAGCGGTCAAAATCAGAGGAAACAGGCGTTTGATTCGATTTGTTTGTTTCATATGGCCCTCCTTAAAAATTTAGAGTGGAAATTCCACCCTTTTGCGCGGCTGTATTGCCTTCCAGTACGTGTCTATCCGGACGCTTTCATGGTGTCATATTCATGCCTCTCAGATCCTTTCCATTTTTTGCACCGAAGCGATACATCACTTCAAGTGCCTGCAATCACATTTTAGCATAAGAAAAAAGAAAGTCAAAAGCCCAATTCGACATCCTGTGTCGTGTCAATTGAGAGAGCGTCGTTTTGCTGGTATTTGCATGGAGCAGATACAAGAAAAGAGAAAGTCGTTGGTGTGTGCACAAGTGTTTTTTCCAATATGCACCAGACTGGAACTGACAGACCCCAAACTACCGCCGGACTGGGGCGGTACCGTGTCAATTTGGGCGGCAGGAGAAGCCGTTTCATTGGACCGGAATCAACAAACAGGAGGCTGCTCCAGCGTTTCGCTGAGGCAGCCTCCTACTTGGGCGTATGGGATGCGATATTACGTTAGAGTTTTCCATAGAAGCCGGGCTTCGCGTCGCTGCTGCTGTGCTGGCTTTTGGTGATCCACTCGGTGGCGACTCCGTTGGCGCCCAGAGGCGCGGAGAAGAAGGCCTTCTCCCGGGTGTCGTACCGCAGCCAGGAGGTTCCACAGGAGACCATCAGCTCCGAAGCAAAGTACAAAAATGGAATGAGGGCATAGCTTGCGCTGGGCTGATAGACCTTCAAGGTTCCGTCTGCGGAGGAAAAACGCATAATTTTCAAAAAATTCAGGTCGTACAATTCCTCCAGAATTTCTTCCGCCAGGCACTCTGAAATTCCCAGCTCCCTGGCAGCTTTGGAGGCAGTAAATCCCTCCCGGCTGTCTCCGTAAAGGAATAGCAGAGCGTCCAATCTGTGCTCCTGGCTCAGAAGCTGAAATAGGCGCATGTATGCCTCCTGGTTCTTCATGATGGAGGCAAATCCATCCTTTGGCTCTGGCATCACAAACAGATAGTGCAAATCGTTGGCAAAGGAAGCGGACATCATCCCAAGGTCTGAGGAGACGTGGACAAGATAAGACGGTGGCGTGGCCGCCGCGCGTCGGTCTACGCTTTCGTGGGTGTCCAGCATTTTATGAAATTCCTCGCCGGACTGCTCATAGGAGTCCAGCGCAGCTTTCAAAATGGCGTAGGCGTAATGGTAGGCCGCCTCAAAAAGCTGCTCCCGGGGGATGTCCTGGAACGCTTCCGCCAGCAGTTGGGGGATGTCCATATGTTGGCCGCTGGGAATGCCATATAGTTGGTCGATGGTGACATGCAGGGCATTGGCCAGGGCAGGCAAAATGGCCGCATCCGGTGCGCCGCCTCGCTCCCATCGGGAGACCGCTTGGGTAGAGATACAGAGCTTTTCCGCCAGGGCGCCCTGGGTCAGGCCCATTTTCTTTCGATATAGCGCGATCCGGCTGCCCAGTCGCTGAATGGTTTCTGGCATAATATGACTCCTTTGTCACAGCAGCCCCTCCGCCGGGATCTGCGTGTAAGATCAGGAGGATTCCTCCCCATGCTATTTTACCACGGATACCGGTGTTTTGAAAGGAGAGGTTTTCAATTTTTGCTGTGACGGTGTCAGGGAAATCCGGAGAAACCCCAATAAAACTGCGGGAGTGCGCCCCATTGGACGGTGCACTCCCGCAAGCTTTATTGAGCGATTTTAGATGCAGCCTGGCAGACGGCATCTTCCACACTGGCGGCAGCCTGGTCGGCCAGCCGGCGGGCGGGGTTCTGCCGGGGCATCATCAGGACGGCGACAGCGCCCACTGCCGCGCCCAGTCCCATGGTAAGAGCAAATGAATAAGCTTTCATTTCCATACGCCTCCTTCCGCCATTAGTATGCGCAAAAACGGGGAAACGAAGCGAATTTTGAAAAATTTTGAGATTGGCGCACCGGGGTTACTGGGTGATGGTGAAGGTCATAGAGTGGACCAGCTGCCGGTTGAAGTAGACCTCCAGCTGATAGTCGCCGGGGATTTGGGGCGTCCGCTCCAGCTGCCCCAGATATTTGTCGTTGGTCCACATGGTGTGCCACTGGGCCGAGCCGATGTAGTAATCCACAGGGATTCCCTGGGCGTCCCGGACGAGGATCAGGGTCTCCACCTCCTCGTCGCTACGGCCTATGCCCTGGGTGGCTTCCAGGACGAAGGCGATGGAGCTGCTGGGGGCAAACTGGGTGGTTTGTTGGTCCGGCTCCACGTCCCGGGTGGCCCAGTCCGGGTCTTCCGGAGTGGGGAAGGCGGCCATGAACACCTGGCTGGCGTCCAGACCATATTGGGAGAAGGCAGGAGCTTCCGGCGTGGTGACGGTGTGGACGCCGTTGAGTACGGTGGTCCCATCGGCAGCCTGAATGGAGAAGGTGTATGTGGTATTGGGCAATACGGTGGAAATGACGGCGGCGGATTCCACAGTTTGCAGGGCCTCCGTGTTTTCTTCCCCGGCGCCGTAAGTGTACAGGAGGATCCAACCGCCTGCGGGAGCATGGCTGCCGGGGATCCAGGCCAGGGAGATCTGGTTGAGGTCGTCTGCCTGGATGGCGCAGTCTGTAATGGAAATGGGGTTTGCGGTAATGGCAATCCAGGCGTTTTGGCTCATACCGGCGGCCGTGACCTCCACGGTATAAGCGGAGTCTGTGCTTACGCCCTCGATGGTGGCGGAGCAGCCGGTGACGGTTACGCTCTGGTCAAAGCCGCTGGAATTGTAGCACCGGACGGTCCAGCCGGTGACGGGAGTCTCCGGCTGATCCCAGGCCAGGGTCATGGCGCTGCCGGTGTGGCCGGTTACCCGGAGGTTTTGCGCAACGACTGCGGGGGAGACGGTGTAGGTGAGGCTGTTGCCAGTGAGGTAATACCCCTCTCCGGCAGTGAGCTGGAAGGTATAGGTCTTGCCCACGGTCAGGCCCGGGACGGTGACGTTTTGGCCGGAGAAGGAGCGGGTCTGGGGCGCCTCTCCCTCGGCCTGGTATGTGAGGGTCCAGGATTCCGGCTTTGGCCCGTCGGAGGTGAAGCTCAGGATGACAGAGCCATCTTCCGGCCCGGTGACGCCGGTGAAGTTGAGGATTTTGGTCTCGGCGCCGGTGGTGTAGGTGGTTCGGATGGCGCCGGTTAGCTTGTGGAAGCCCTCCACAGTGACGGTCAGTGTATACTGCGTATTGGGATTTAAGCCTGTGAAGGTGGCGGCGCCGTCGGTCAGGGGAGCCCCATAGGTGTTGCCATAGGTATCCTGGCAGGAGACACGCAGGAGGCTGGGGTCCGCGTCTGTGGTGAGGTGGACCTGGAAGCTGTTTAAGGTGCCGTTGACCACCTCCAGCTGCTCAATGGGCAGGCAGTAGTAGTGAATGTAGTAGTAATAGGCGCCCACGGTGAGCACGGCCAAAACCAGGAGGACAGACAGGAACACAATGAGCCCCTTGAAGGACCGGCGTCGGCCTGGCTCCTCTGGCGCTTCTTCTTCTGCTGCTTCCGGCGTCTGGGGGGAGACTGGCGCAGGGTCTTCCTGGGCTGGGGAGGCCGGAGCAGGGGTGGAATCTTCCTCCGAGGCCGGGGCCAGGAAGGTCTCTGCCCGGGAGAGAATGTCGGCAAGTTCCGAATCCTCCATGGCTGCATGGGGCTCGGGCTCTTCCTCTTGGAGAAGAATCCCGTCTGCATCCTCGTCTTCCGGAGTATCCTCGTCTTTCGGAGCATCCTCCTCTTCCTTTTGGACCGGTGGCGTTTCCGGATCGGATACGCTCTGGGATTCCGGTGTTTCGCTCTGGGCAGGGGAATCGGGGGCGGGCTCCGGCTCTGTGGATCCGTCCGGCTGGGCCTCCGGCTCCGCCTGGGCGTCCAGGGCGTCGGCCTCTGCGTCCAGGGTGGGGGTGGTGACAATGGGCGCAGCAATGACAGAGTCGTTCACGCTGTTGCGCTGCATATAGCTCACAAGGGCCTGTCCCATGGCCTCTGGGCTCTGCCACCGGTCTGCGGGGTGGAAGGCGGTTGCCTTCAAAATGATGGCTGCCATTTCGTAGTCGGCGTAGGCCGGGGGCGGCAGGGGGTCTCCCTTCAGCCGCCGCGCCTCAGCGCCATCCTGGGACTCTGCAAAGGGCCCCTGGCCTCCGTTATATACCAGGTAGAGCACCATACCCAGGGCATACAGATCAATGGTGCCATTCATTTCCCCGAAGTCGTCAAACAGCTCCGGCGCAGCAAAGGGGCTCCGGTACTTGGCGGGGAAGGTGGCATATGTAAGGTGATCCAAGGGCAGGAAGCCGAAGTCACCCACCTGGAATTGACGCTGGGGCGTCACAAAAATGTTTTCCGGCTTTAGATTCTGGTAGAGATATCCGGCCTTCCGGCACAGGGTCAGAGCGGCGCACAGGTCGATGCCCAAATTCACCGCGTTCAGATGGGTCATGGCGTTCCGCTTGGCATAAGCGGTCAGGGTGGTCCTGTAAGGGCTGAGCACCCACAGATCCATGCCGGTTTCGTCCCCCTCTTTTGGGGTGGTCTGATGGCTGAAAAAGGCTGCAAATCCCCGGGTCTGGGCCAGCCGCTCCAGCAGGTGGATTTCTTCCACCAGCCCTTGGGTGATATCCGCATAGTAGCGCTGAGCGGCGGCCTTGTCCGCACAGGCGCCGGTGAGCAGCATGGCGTTCACCTGGGTTTGAGACTCCGGAATGGAGATTTGTTTCAGTATGAATTTCTCTTTTGTGACGGCATGAATCGCAGGGCAGCAAATGATGCCATTGTGGCTGCTGTAGGGACTCCCTAGGGAAAATTCGTCCAGCAGGGGAGATACGTTGTTTGCATCCGCCAAATTCATCGCCTCCTTTGACTACCCTATATCATAAGCGAAAAAACCGAAAAAAGCAACAGGATTGTAGTTGTTTTATGGACGGGAAAATGGTATGATATGGTCGAGCCGATCTGGAGGCAGAGGACAGCGTAATGGAGGGATATTTTTTGAAGAAAGTCATATGTGAGTATTGCGGCACCGTTTACGACGCAGAAAAAGGGGCATGCTCCATTTGCGGCAGCCCCTATTCACCGGAAAACAGCAAGCCGTATCAAGAGCCATCCGGGGAACAGGCCGACGCCCTGGCCCCGGAAGAGACGCCCAAAGCGCCCACCATCCCGATTCCGGACATACCCCAGAAAAAAAAGCCCAAGGGCAAGCCTGCGCCAGAGCAGCGGGAGGCTCCTCCTCAGGATGGGCATGCCAAAGGCCGCTACGCCGGGAAGGTATCCCGGCGGGATAAGACGATTTGTGTGATTTTGGGGATTTTCGTGGTGTGCCTGCTGCTGTACGTCGGATACCGGATTTTGAGTCCGTATTGGAGCAGCGCCGATCAGCCGGTTGTCACCACGCCGCCCACCAGCGAGACGGTGCCATGCGTGAGCCTTGCCATGGAGACCTCCCTGACCCTGACGGCCCAGGGGCAGAGCCAGACCCTGCATGTGGCTAAGACCCCGGTGGACGCCACAGAGGCGCTGCAGTTTGTCTCGGACCATCCTTCGGTTGCTACCGTGTCCCCGGAGGGACGGGTGGAGGCAGTGGGGCCGGGTCAGGCGACGATTACGGTGACCTGCGGTCAGGCCAGCGCCGTGTGTACCGTCACCTGCGCCTTTACACCGGCTGAGAGCACCGCCCCGGAGGCCCCCACAGAGGCGCCCGGTGAGTCTACCAGTGAGCCTACCAGTGAGCCTGGGGAAACCACGGAGCCCACCGGCAAGCTGACCTTGAGCGCCACCGATATCACTCTCTTCCAGAAGGGGGAGACGGCCCGTCTGACGGTTGGATCTCTGGCAGGAAGTCAGTTGCAGTGGTCCAGCGAGGATGAGGCGATTGCCACCGTGGAAAACGGTGTGGTAACGGCCAAGGGCCCAGGCGTCACCCACATTCGGGCGGTTTATGAGGAACAGGAGTTCGCCTGTGTGGTGCGCTGCAACTTTGAGGATGTGGAGGACGCCGAAGCGGTCATCAGCCACACCGATGTGACCCTGGATGTCGACGAGAGTTTCACCCTGCGCCTGCGCGATGGCGACGGGCAGACCCTGGATGTGACCTGGTCTGCCGGCAACAGCAATGTCTGCACCGTGGATGGCAATACCATCACCGCCGTGGGCTCCGGCTACACGGAGATTACCACGACCTATGAGGGGACTACCTATACCTGCATTGTGCGGGTGAACTGACAAATTCAAAAAAGTGGGGCCTGCTGCAAGGCGGATGCGTCCAGACTCGCCCCTACAGGATCTTGCCAAGACACAGCGTCATGGGCAAGATCCCGTGGGGGACGGTCTGGGCCAATCCCGTTGCAGCAGGCCCCACCTGTGTATTTTACACTGCTTTTGCGTAAAATACCGGAAAGGATGTGGCAAACTCAGTCCGCGATGCCGACGTGGTTTTGCCGGCGGAACAGCAGACTGACACACCAGAGCCCAGCCAGACCCACCAGGGTATAAATGATACGGCTGACCACACCGGTCTGCCCGCCAAACAGCCAGGCTACCAGGTCAAACTGACAGATTCCCACCAGGCCCCAGTTGACGGCGCCGATGATGGAGAGAATGAGCGCAAGGGTATCCATATGCAAGCCTCCCTTTTTTCGTGGATGGCTGTAGTATTTCCAGGAAAGCAGAAGGCTATGCACAGTTGGAATGGCCTATGCCTCAAATGCCATGAGGTTGAGGCCAATTTCCGGATCCATGACCCGCTCCACCTGGCCGTCCAGCAGGGTGATGACCAGCTCACAGGTGGCGCTGATGACGGCCCGGTTCAGGTGACCGCCAAACACCCGGCCCTCCTCGTCGCCGATGCTCATATGGAAGTGGCCGTAAGGCTGGCCCTGCTGGGTGGTGAGGGTGCCGTGGAGGGAGATGATTTCGTATTCTCCTTCAAACGAATTGGATTTGTACTCCTTGGTGGCGGGGAAGTAGACGCCCACGGTCACCTGGTCTGCGGCTCCCAGGCCATGGACGCAGGCCAGGGTGATGTGCTCCCGGCGGGCCAGCTCCAGGAGCCGCTCCACAATCTCCTCCCCCCGGTCCAGCCGGACAATCAGGGTATTTCCGAATTTTTTGTATTCCATATGTTAGATCCTCCTTATTTTTTGGGGAAAAAGCTGTTAAAAATGGCTTGCATGGCGGTTTCATAGTCCTGGTCGTCCACGCCCAGGACGATGTTCAGCTCTTTGGTGCCCTGGTCGATGAGCCGGATGTTGACGCCGGCTTCCCCCACGGCGGCAAAGAGCTGGGAGGCCAGGTGCGGCTGTCCTGCCATGCCCCGGCCCACCACGGCAATCATGGACAGGCCGTCACAAATTTGCAGGCTGTCTGGGTGGACGGCGGCCTCCACGTCCGAAAGGAGCTGTTGCCGGTGAGGCTCCAGGAGCTCGGTCTGAGCCACCAGGGAGACGCTGCCGATGCCTGTGGCCAGGTGCTCAAAGGGCACCCCGTTTCGCTCCAGGCAGGACAGGATTTTCCGGCAGTAGCCCACCTCGCTGTTGGAGCGCTCCTTCTCCACCTGAATGGCGGAGTAGCCCCGGCGGCCGGCCAGGCCGGTGATGGCGCCCGCCGGTTCCCGGGCCTGGGCCACAATCCAGGTGCCCGGGGCTTCGGGATCCATGGTGTTGCAAATATGAATGGGGATACCGGCGGCTTTGGCCGGGTAGATGGCGTCCTCGTGGAGGACCGTGGCGCCCAGATAGGCCAGCTCCCGGACCTCCACATAGGTCATGGTTCCGATGGGTGGGGGCGCTGCAATCACCCGGGGATCTGCGGCCAGAACGCCGGAGACGTCGGTCCAGTTCTCATAGACCGCCGAACCGGAGGCCCGGGCCAGGATGGCCCCGGAGATGTCCGAGCCGCCCCGGGAGAAGGTGGCCACGGCCCCATCCGGCATTCCGCCGTAGAAGCCCGGCATCACCGCGCCGGGCAGCCCCCGGAGCTTCTCCGCCAGGGTATCCTGGGCGGCTTCCCCGTCAAATTGGCCGCTTTGGTCGAAAAAGGTGCACTGGGCCGGGTCCAGGAAGGGCAGGTCCAACAGGGCGGCCATGATTCTGGCGCTGAAGTACTCTCCCCGGCTGGCGCAAAATGCCTGGCCCGCGCCCCGCTCCATGGCCCAGAGGGTGGCCCGGAATTCCTCCTCCAGGTCCAGGCTGAGGCCAAGCCCTGCCACGATTTCCCGGAAACGGGTGGCCACGGGAGCAAAGGCTGCCTCCACCTGGCCCCCCTGTCGGGCCTCCTGATGGCAGCGGTAGAGCTGGTCGGTGATTTTGACGTCGTCTCCAAACCGCTTGCCTGGGGCGGAGACCACCACAAACCGGCGGTCTTCCCGCCGGGAGAGAATCTCCCGGACCGTTTGAAAGTGTGAGGCGTCACACAAAGAGGTGCCGCCAAATTTGGCTGTTATCATGGTTCCATGTCTCCTTGACAAGTCCGGCGGAGCCACAGGGCCCATGCCTCGGACGGCTTCGCGTCTCCGGACCTATGGGAAAGGGCGTGCCCATTCCCTACGCTGGCGGATTGGGGTTATTTGACCAAATCCTCCATGGTGTACAGCCCTGGGGCCTTTCCCTGGAGGAAGGCGGCGGCGTCCAAAGCGCCCTGGGCCAGAAGACCCCGGTCGTGGGCCTCATGCTTCAGGGTGAGAGTCTGGGTGCCGGTGGAGATCATCACCTCGTGAATGCCCACGGTGTTGCCCAGACGTACCGAGGAAATGCCGATTTCCCCAGAGCTCCGCTTGCTGGCGCCGGACCGGCCGCAGAGGACGGTGGCCTCCGGGCGCTGGCTCCGGACGGCCTCGGCCAGCATCAGAGCCGTACCGCTGGGGGCGTCGGCCTTTCGGTTGTGGTGAACCTCCAGAATCTCCACGTCGGCCTGGGGGAAGAAGCGGACGGCGTCTTTCACCAGGCGGCACAGGACCGCAATCCCCAGACTCATGTTGCCGGAGTAAAAGAGGGGAATCCGGCTGGCTGCAGCCAAAATGTGGTCCCGCTCTTCCTGGGTGTGGCCGGTGGTCCCCACCACCAGAGGCAGGCCGTGGTCTACGGCATAGTCTACGGCGGCGCCAGTGGCGGTGTGAAAGGAGAAATCCAGCACTGTGCCTGGGACATCCGGAACTTGGGAAAAGCTGGGATAGATGCCCTGACCGCCTTTGGGATCCACCAAAGCGGCGACTTCGCCGCCGGCGTAATGCGCTTGCAGCAGGCGGCAAAGCTCCAGCCCCATTGCGCCTGCGGCGCCGTTTATAAGGATCTTCATGCCAGGACCCCCAGCCGTTTCATTTCCTCCAGGAGCACCGTCCGGCGGCTGTCTTCCATGGGTGTGAGGGGCAGGCGGACGCCGCCCTTGCCAAAGCCCATGGCCGCCAAGGCGGCGTTTACGGGAATGGGGTTGACTTCCGAGAAGAGGGCGTTCACCAGAGGCAGGAGCTGGCACTGCAGGGCCGCCGCGCCTGCCACGTCCCCGGCAAAGAACCGGTCGCAAAGGGTCTGGGCCTCCCGGGGAACCACGTTGGACAGCACGGAAATACAGCCGGAGCCGCCCATGGACAGGACGGGTACGATGTGATCGTCATTGCCGGAATAAATGGCCAGGCAGTCTCCTGCCAGGGCGGCCACCTCCACAATCTGACCGATGTTGCCGGAGGCTTCCTTCACGGCGGCGATCCGGGGATGCTTCCCCAGGGCGGCGCAGGTGGCGGGTTGCAGGTTGCAGCCGGTGCGGGAGGGGACGTTGTAGAGGATGAGGGGTTTGTCCGAAGCGTCGGCGATGGCGGTGTAGTGGGCGATGAGTCCCGCCTGGGTGGCCTTGTTGTAATAGGGAGTTACCAGCAGGCAGGCGCTGGCTCCCACAGAGCAGGCGTATTGGGTCATGGCCACGGCCTTGGCGGTGCAGTTGCTGCCGGTGCCGGCGATGACCGGTACCCGGCCTGCCGCCCGCTCCACGGTAAAGCGGATGACCTCTTTGTGTTCTGCTTCTGTCATGGTGGCGCTCTCGCCGGTGGTGCCGCAGGCCACGAGCCCGGCGATGCCGGATTCGATTTGCCAGTCGATGAGACGGCCATAGGCTTCAAAATCGATGGTTCCGTCCAAGTCCATGGGGGTGGCCAAGGCGGTGGCGATGCCGCGGAAGATCTCTTGTTTCATGAGGATTCTCCTTTCTCTCTGTGGTGCGCAGGGTCCTTGTTGTTCGGGGCGCTGCGCACAGATCATAGGTGCATATTAACCGGATATTTGCAGAAAATTCTCCAGCCGGTCCATGGCCTCCCGAAGGTCTTCCATGGAGCAGCAGTAGGACAGACGTACGTATCCCTCGGTACCGAAGACGGTCCCAGGGACGGCGGCCACACCGGCCTCCTGAATGAGGCGGAGGCAAAACGCCTCCGAAGACCGGTTGCCAATGGAGGGGAAGACGTAGAAGGCGCCTTCTGGCCGGGCGCAGGGCAGGCCCATGGTCTCCAGGCGATGGCAGACGTAGGCCCGGCGGGCTTCATAGGCCCGGGCCATTTCCCCTGGATCCCACTCCAGGGCCGCCAGGCAGGCCTCCTGGATCATGGCCGGGGCGCAGGTGACGGCGTGGCTGTGCAGCACTGCCAGCCGGTCCAGAATCTCCCGGGGGGCCATGAGGTAGCCGACTCTCCAGCCGGTCATGGCATAGGGCTTGGAGAAGCTCTGGACGGCCAGGATCCGGTCCTTCTGGTGGGTCAGCTGAGAGAAGGTGGGGCAGGGGCTGAGTCCCCAGTACACGTCGTCACAGAGGACGAACAGATCCCGGTCTTGGGTCAGCCGGTCGATGGCGGCAAGGTGCTCCGGGGTGTAGACGACGCCGGTGGGGTTGTTGGGGGAGTTGAGGATCAAAACCTTGGTTTTGGATGTAAGCGCTGCTTCCAGAGCGGCGGCGGTGAGCTGAAAGCCGTCTTCTGTGGTATCCACCGGCACCGGCACGGCTCCGACCATGCGGGTCACGGTGTCATACAGGCTGAACGCCGGGGTGGGGATGATCACTTCATCCCCCGGATTGAGGACGCCGGTGAGGGCGGTGTAGATGGCCTCCGTGGCCCCCAGGGTGATGAGAATTTCCTCTGGAGCGTAGTCCAGGCCCCGGCTCTGGCGCTCGAACCGGGAGATGGCCTGGCGCAGGGCCAGGTCTCCCCGGTTTTCGGTGTAATGGGTCCGCCCCCGGTCCAGGGCGTCTTTGCAGGCCTGGCGGATGGGACGGGGGGTGTCGAATTCCGGCTCTCCCAGGGTGAGGAGGATACAGTCCCCCCGCTCCTGGGCCAGAGTGGTGAAGCGGCGAATGCCCCCCAGGGCCAGGCCGCGCAGGTTGTGGTTGAGTTCCGTCATACAAATTCCTCCGCAATGCGGGCAAAGAGATCCACCCCTCTGGACAGCACCCCTTCGTCAAATTGGAAACCGGGGCTGTGCAGCGCAGGGGCCGGACCGCAGCCCAGGAAGAAGAAGAGGCCCGGCAGGTACCGCTGGTACCAGGAGAAGTCCTCGGTGATGAGCACCGGCCGGTCCATCCGGGTCAGGGGCCAGAGTGCCTCTACCTGAGCCAAAAGCTCCGGTGGATTCCACACCGCCGGGTAGCCCTCTGAGAAGGTGAGATTCAGGGAACAGCCGCTGTCTGCGGCAATTTCCCGGGCCAGGGTCTCTAGCGTATCCCGCAGCCGGCCAAACACCGGGTCCCGGAAGGCCCGCAGGGTCCCCTCCAGCCGGGCAGAACCGGCCAGGGCGTTGCGAACGGTCCCGGCCTGAAACCTGCCGAATTTCAAAAGCCGGGGTTCCTCCGGCGGGAGCTGCCGCTCTTGGTCCAGGGCTGCCAGATACCACCGGGCGGCAGCCTCCAGGGCGTCCCGGCCCAGACTGGCCCGGGCCACATGGGCGCTCTGGCCGGTGACGGAAAGGGTTACCTCGGAGGAGCGGCACATCATCCCGCCGGGCATGGAGGCGAGGACTCCTGCCGGAAGGTCCGGCCACAGGTGCAGGCCGAAAATGGCTCGCGTGCGATATTGGGCGAAGACCCCGGCTTCGCAAATGGCCCGGGCTCCGCCGGTGGTCTCCTCGGCAGGCTGGAAGACCAAAAGCACGTTGTGGGGGATGCTGCGCCGCCGGGCCAGACGCCGGGCCAGCTCCAGGGCAATGGCCATATGGCCGTCGTGGCCGCAGGCGTGCATCCTGCCGGGGTGGCAAGAGGCAAAGGGCAGTCCCGTCTCCTCGGTCACTGGCAGGGCGTCCATATCCGCCCGAAAGGCCAGGCTGTGATCCTGTCCAAAATCAAAGAAGGCGCATAGGGCGCTTTTTGCCGGGGAGAACAGCAGGCAGGGCAGAGGCTCCAGGACGGACCGGAGATAGCCCAGGGTTTCCGGCAGGTCCCGGTCCAGTTCGGGAATCCGGTGCAGGGCCCGACGGTCGGAAATCAGATCCATATCCATTCCTCCGTTGAGTTTTTGTAAGAAACGTGGTATCCTAGGGGCAAAACTTGTCCCTGAAAGGAGTATGCCGCGATGAACGCAGAGCAAATCATTGAATTTATCCGCAGTGCGGAGAAGAAAACCCCGGTGAAGGTCTATCTCTGGGAGAAAGGGCCCACCAGCTTCCCCGGCGCAAAAGAGTTTCCTGCCGGACCCCATGCCAAAATTGTCTTTGGCGACTGGAAGGTGGTGGCCCCGGCCCTGGAGGCGCAGAAGGAGGCCATTTTGGACACGGTGGTGGAGAGCCAGGCCCGGAACTCCGCCGTACCTCTCCTGGATACCCGGGACATCCACGCGCGCATTGAGCCCGGCGCCATCATCCGGGATCAGGTGGAGATTGGCGATGGGGCCGTCATTATGATGGGGGCCATTTTGAACATCGGGGCCATCGTCGGCAAGGGAACGATGATCGACATGGGCGCAGTCCTGGGTGGCCGGGCCACGGTGGGGCAGAACTGCCACGTGGGCGCCGGAGCAGTTTTGGCCGGGGTCATTGAGCCTGCCAGCGCCACGCCGGTGGTCATCGAAGACGATGTGCTCATCGGGGCCAACGCCGTGATCCTGGAAGGGGTCCGGGTGGGCCGGGGAGCTGTGGTGGCTGCCGGGGCTGTGGTCATTGCCGATGTGCCCCCGGAGACGGTGGTGGCTGGCATTCCTGCCCGGGTCATCAAGAGCAAGGACGAGAAGGCCGCCGGGAAGACTGCCCTGGTGGAGGCGCTGCGGGAGCTATAAGCTTATTATACACATGTTTGTTCCCTTGTACAGTCAATTTCCTGCGGCGGGTCGTTGCAAATCCTGCCAAAGTCCCGGTTCGGTCAGGTGTGAAACAGGTCGGGGAAGTGGAGCTTCTGTGTAGCGAAGGGATTTTCCTTCCCCTCCAGGACGAAGAGCGCGTCGTCGTCATCCCGGATGGGCTCCACACTGCAGAAAATGCCGTCTATGGGGGTGAAGCCCAGGCGGGCATATGTGGTACCCGGGGCGGCGGCCTGGGAGAGCAGCTCCGGCAGACAGGTTCCGCCGAATACGTCCATGCATTCCAGCACCGGTCCCTTCTGCCGGACGATTGCCACGGCCTCCTGTTGGGGGATGTAATAAACGCAGTCTTTCAGGAACGAACCGCAGTAGAACATGAGAAGCCCGAAATTGTGTACTACCTGCAGGGCAGAGAAGGGGTTTCCCTTCTCATAGCAGGCCCGGAGGAGGGCCAGATCCTGGGGGTCGTCCGTAGAAAGCTTTCTGGCGCTGCCCAGGGCTGCGGGGACAGGCAGGGTGTACTGGTACTGGGTTTCCCGGCGGAAACCGAATTTGGGATAAAAGTCCAGTACCGTCTCGTTGGCGAAGAGGAACATGCCGTCGCATTGGCCGGTCCAGTCCCGGAGCACCTCCTCCATGAGGCGCTTTGCCAGGCCCTGTCCCCGGCAATCCTCCCGGGTCATGACAGTGCCTAGCTGGATGTATCGGCGGGGGCGGCCGTGCAGGAGTACCTCCAGCCGGTTGACGGAGACGTTGGAAAGGGCGGCTCCCTGGGACAGAAGTGTGTAGGGCAGGTTGGAGGGGGTCCAGAATCCGCTTTGATACCAAGGCTCGAAGGACAGGCCAAATACCTGCCCGGCCAGGGCGTCAAAGCTCTGCCGGAAGTGAGGGTCCGGCATCCCGTTTTTTTGTAATTCCAATTCCATAAGTTCACCTGATTTTTCATATTAGCGGAATTCTTTTCCGCCGGAAACATGGGGATTGCCTTTCAGATAGAAGCGCCAGGGATACTCTCTGGCTTCCCCGGCATAGTCGATGCCGATGCGCCGGGATTGGGCCACAGGGTCTGGGCGGCGCCCGTCATCCAGAAGATAGAGGGTTTCCCCGCATAGGTCCAGGCCGTAACAGTCCCGGGTGATGGCCAGAGCCTGGCAGAGCTTCCCCGGTCCTGAGGCCTCCCGGCGGAGGCTGCCCCACAGGGGAGCGGGCTCCACGGCCCGGAGCAGCACGGCCTGAGGCCGCCCCTGGGTGGAAGCAACCACGTTCATGCAGCTGTGCATGCCATAGATGAGATAGACATAGGCAAAGCCGCCGGGGCCAAACATCACCTCGGTCCGGGCGGTGCGCCGCCCGCCGTAGGAGTGGGCCGCCCGGTCCTCCGGGCCCTGGTAGGCCTCCGCTTCCACGATCCGCCCGGCCAGGGTCTCGCCGTCCAGGCGGTGGACCAGCACTTTGCCAAGAAGCTCCCGGGCCACGGTTAGGGAGTCCCGGGTGTAGAATTCCCGCGTCAGTTTTTCCATAGATGCCTCCTTTTTCTATCATCATACCCCATCGGGTGAAATTTTTCCATAGTTTTGTAAAAGAAAACCGAAAGAGCCAGCCCCGCGCCGCACTGCGTGGCTGACTCCTTCGGTTTTTTGTGGCTCCACAGCGCCGGACCGGGACGCCGCACACGTACCGGTTTGCCGGGAAATCCGGGACAGGGGGAAAATCCCGGATTTCGCACAAAAAAGCTGCGGCGAAACCATCGCCGCAGCCGCTTTCCTGCGCATCACAAAGGGCATCCCGCCCGGAACCCGGGGCGGACGTGCCAACAATTCGTCCCTGTAGGTCTTCTGACTTGTGTCTCAGGCGACAGGACCCTCTGCCTTCTCAGGTTGCCCCAATGACTGGCTTGCGCCAACGAGGGAGATGTCTCGACACTTACAGCGCCGGTCGCGCGGGGATTCGCACCCCATTGTCTTGTTACAGCCCCCAGCCGCAAAGCGCACCGGGAGGCCACAGGAACTATTGGATTGTCCAGTTCATCTTATCCGAATTAAGGGCAAATGTCAAGGCGCAGAGAAAAATTTTGTGTATTTCTGTTCCGGTATTATGGCTGGCCGCTGCTTAGAAGGTCCTGCGCCTCGGTGAGGCTGCATCCAGGACGAGGACATGCGGTTTTGCTTTGATGAGCAAAACGTTCATCCGAGATGCGTCCTGATGCAGGTATCTTCATAAATTCGGAGCCCAGAGCAATGTGCAAAAGCGTCCACATTTGTACACAGTGATTGTCTTCCACGTAGCACTGCGGGATTTCGCCCTCGTTGACCTTCTTTTTCTTGGTCAGGTAATCGACGTTGTAGGTCTTCAGCAGAAGAGCGCAGCCCTTGTATTTCTCGTTGGACAGGATGCTCTTGACCGACGAGGTGTTCCACTTGGGTTTACCTCCGGGAGAGAGGATGCCGTCTGCCGTGAGCTTCTGGGCAATGCCATTGTAGGTCATACCCTGCAGGAACATGGCGTAGATGCGCTGGACGATTGCCGCCTGCTCCTTGTTGACCACCAGATTGCCGTCTGGCCCACGGTCGTAGCCGAGGAACCGGGTGAAAGGCACCGTGACTTTGCCGTCGTGATAGGCAATTTCCACTTCTTGTGAGAAATATCTCGCCAGAGGTGATTTTGTTTTTGGGGCACATTTTAAAATACGGCCAGGCGGGAGACCGCCTGGCCGTAGAGGGAAATTACATATCGAAGGGTTCCATGGAGAGGACGGGGTGGCCGACCTCGGACAGGTAGTTCATCAGCTGCTCGGGATCTTCGGTGCAGATGGTTTCATCGGCGATCATGTCGGTGAAGTTCTCTACGTCGTACAGCTCCTTGGCGGCAGCGTCCAGACGCTCCCGGACCTGGTCCTTCAGTTCCTTGGGCATCCAGACGATGCGGCCCAGGCCGCCCTCGGCCTTCAGGAACTTCTTGGAGGAGATGAACTGCTTGCCGTGGCCCATGAAGCCGGGGGTCTGTACGCCGCCGCCGGTCATGGAGGCCATCTCGGAGAAGGTCATGCCCAGAGGCGTCATGCCGGCATGCTCACGGCAGGTGATGACCACGCCCATGGTGACAGGCTCCACGCCGCAGATGCACTCGAAGCAGCCGCAGGAGGTCATGGGATCCTGGAACAGGGAGTACAGGGTCACATGCTCCAGAGCGCCGTGGGAGTACTTAAAGACGGCCTCGTCCACGTCCTCGTAGCGGCCCAGGTTCTCATCGATGCAGCGGTCCTTGGGGACAATCTGGCAGGGACCCTGGGGATCCAGCTCATTGGTGGCCTTGGCATCCAGCCAGCTGACGGCGCCGCACAGGCCCAGACGCTCCGGGGTGACGATGCACACGTGGCTGGGGGAGAAGGCCTGGCACATGATGCAGGTGTAGTACACGGGCACAGACTCGTCGGTCATGGACTTCAGACGGTCATCCCGCTTGGAGAAGACTTCGTTGGCGTGCTGGCGCAGGGCGTGGTTCTTCTCGGCGTCCACCACGATCTTCACCTGGCACTTATCCACAACGGCTTCGAACTCGCTCTTGACCTTGGCGTAGAGGACTTCGCCGATGTGCTTGAACCGGAAACCGGCCTCAAAGTCAGCCTTGGAAATCCGGACGCGGATCATGTCCCGCTGGCCGGTGTGCATGACGCCTTCCACGCAGTTCAGGTAGGAGTGGAATTTCCGCTCCATGACAGACTCGAAATCGGTCTGCATGTTCTTGCCGGCGACTTCCACGGTGTAGGACAGGGAGATCTTGGAGCCCATGGGGATCTCGTCCAACTCGGGGCCTTCCACGGTGATCTTGTGGTCCTCAATCTCGGCGGCTTCCTTGGTGGCGACCAGCTCGAAGCAGTCCACCCGGGAGCCGTCAATTTCTACCTGCATGTCGCCCTTACGGATGATCTCACCCTCGAAGGCGGAGGCGAAGGAGACGGGGATGTCGATCTTGGTGATCTTGATCTTGATGTCCCGGGCCTCCAGGGAGGTAGCGTTGAACTTGCTCACGTCTTCCTGGACGATGAGGCTCTTGGGGACGCGATAGATGTTCTCGGTCTCGTTGGTGATGACGGGGAAGCCCAGGGCAATGGCGCCGGCGCCGCAGGCCACGATCACGTCGTCCAGAGGCTTGAAAGCGTTGACGAAGGCGGGCACGCGCTCCATGGTGTACTTCATCAGGTTGCCGGCGTCGCCGGGGGTGATGTTGCCGAAGATCAGGGCGGCGCGGAGGGCCACGGAGACCACGTGAATCACAGAGGTCACATCATGTCCCAGAGGCACCACGCGGACGTTGTCGCCGGTCTTGTAGCCCTTCTCCTGGAGCTGATCGATGACGCCGCCCACCAGGGTCACCAGGATGCCCTGGCTCTGGTAGCTCTTGACCAGTTCCACGGCCTCGTCAGCGCTGGGAGCGGAGCCCAGGATGACTGCCACGCCGGGGATGTCGCCGGTGACCAGGGGAACGCCCAGATTCCGGACAAAGGCGTCCGCCACATGGCCGTAGCAGGGAGCCTCGTAGGGAGTGGCGCCGTTTACGTACTTCAGGACCTCGATGAACTCGGCGCACAGGGCGGTGGCAACGCCGGACATAAAGGCGTCGTTCAGCCGGGGAGCCCGGGTCATGAGGGTCTTCACCACGCCCAGGGCGGCCTTCAGCTCGCCCAGGGTGCCCACCTTCACACCGGTGACGGCATAGTAGCAGGGAAGGGAATAGGCGGTGTCGGGGAAGGACACAGCCTGGCTTTCGCCATACTGGGCAATGGCGCTGTCGATGGCGGCTTCGGTGAGGCCATATACAGCGTCGTTGCCGCCGAACACTCTTTCAAATAAAGTCACGGTTTTTCCTCCTATTGTTCAATCACGATCGATAATGGCTTTGATTTTCCTGATTTCCTCGATTGCCGCAGGGCAGAAGTCGTAGGGGGACTTCCCCAGCCGGTCGGCGTCCATGATCTCTGGGTTATAGTGAATACAGCCCAGGAAATCGGATTCCGGGATGACGCTGCGGACAAACTCCTCGTCCCGCTGGTCCCGCACCTTGTTGGCTACCACCCGGACCTGCCGGACCCCCAGGTCTGCTGCCAGACGCTTGACGTTGGCATAGGTCTGGACGCTGCGGGCGCCGGGCTCCACCACCACGATGAACTGATCCATGTTGGCGGCAGTGCCCCGGCCCAGGTGTTCCAGGCCGGCCTCCATGTCCAAAATGACCACGTCGTCTTTCCGGTAGGTGAGGTTGCTCAAAATGGCCTTCAGCATCACATGCTCCGGACAGACACAGCCGCTGCCGCCCACATCCACGGTGCCCATCACCAGGAGCTTCACGCCGTTCACATCCTTGGCGTATTTCTCCGGGATATCGGCCACATAGGGGTTCAGCTTAAAGAACTTGTTGGCTTCGTTGGCGCCGGTGCGCTCCTCCACCAGGGTCCGCATTTTGGAGATGGGGACGATGGCGTCCACCTCTTCCTGGCTGAGCCCCAAGGCCAGGCCCAGGTTGGCGTCCGGATCCACGTCTGCGGCCAGGACGGGACGTCCCTCCGCAGCGTAAAGCCGGGCCAGAGTGGAAGAGAGGGTGGTTTTACCCACGCCGCCCTTGCCGGTAATCGCTACTTTCATGGAAAAAACCTCGTTTTACAGGATGTTTACTCCACAGTCCCACAGACGGATGGCTGTGGGCGGAGCCGGAGGGGAAAGGGACCGGATCTGGGTCACATTTCTGCCCCGGCGCGCAGGGAGATCAAAATCAGATGCCCAGAGCGGCCCGCTTGGCCTCGATGCGCTCAATCATCAGGTCGCCCAGCTTCTCAATGTCGGTCTCCACGGTGTAGTTGGCCTCCACCCAGTCCTTGACGCCGTGCTCACCGGTGAGCAGGTCGCAGACCTCGGAAGAGCCCTTCACGTAGGGATCCACGCCCAGGAAGGTGTCGAGACCGGTGGCCACCACGTAGTTGCCGATGGAGACGGCCTTCTCACTCATCCACTCGGGGGCGCAGCCCACCACAGGGAGCTTGGAGATGGGAATGCCGGAGTCCTTGGAGAGCTCGGCGGCCAGGATCAGCATACGGGAGATGTCCACGCAGGAGCCCATGTGCAGAACGGGAGGAATGTTTGCCAGCTCGCAGACCCGCTTCAGGCCCGCGCCGCAGTAGTCCTTGGCAGTCTCGGGATCCATGAGGCCAGCCTTGGCGGCAGCCTGGGCGGAACAGCCGGAGACGATGAGAATGATGTCGTTTTCCAGGAGCTTCTTCATGAGCTCGATGTGGGCGAAGTCCGGCCGGATCTTGGGGTTGTTGCAGCCGACCATGGCCACGGCGCCCCGCAGCACGCCAGAGGTGACGCACTCCAGCAGGGGCTTGGTGGTGCCGAATTCGTCCACCTGGGAGTTGGCAACGCCGTCCAGGACCTTCACAATGGCCTCTACGGAGTAGCCCACCCGGGCCTTGGAGACCTGGTTGGGGATGTTGACCAGATCCTGGTTCCGGTTCTTAAAGTTCTCCACAGCCATCTTCACAATGGCCTTGGCATTGTCACCGGCGGTCTCGGCATTGAAGCGGATGAACTCGGAGTCCGGCATCCGGGCAATGGGAGAGGTGGTGATGAACTTGGTATGGAAGCATTTGCTGAGGGGGCCTAGGGCGGGGAAGATGCACTGCACATCCACCACGATGGCCTCGCAGGCGCCAGTGAGGACCACGTTCTCCTGGGTCAGGAAGTTGCCGGCCATGGGGATGCCGTGGCGCATGGCGACTTCGTTGGCGGTGCAGCAGACGCCGGCGATGTTGATGCCCTTAGCGCCGACGCTTTTGGCCAGGGAGATCATCTCCGGGTCATTGGCATAATGTACGATCATTTCGGACAGAGAGGGGTCGTGGCCATGGACCACGATGTTGACCATGTCCTTCTCCATGACGCCGATGTTGGCGGTGGTGTCCACGGGCTTCGGCGTGCCGAACATGACGTCGGAGAACTCGGTGCCCATCATGGAGCCGCCCCAGCCGTCGGACAGGCCGCAGCGCAGGGCCTGACGGATCAGAGCCTCGGGGAGGGAGGAGCAGCCCATATGGGTCATGTGCAGGGCAGTGGCCACTTCCCGGTCGATGGCCCGGGGCTCGATCTCGGCCTTCTTCCACAGCTCCTGGGTATATTCGGGAGCACGCTTCAGGAAGCGCTGGGTGCCGAAGGGCTTGCCGTATTCCAGAAGACCCAGCTCGGCAATCTCGTGGGCCAGGGCGTAAATGTCCTTGCCCTCGGTTTCTACGCCCCATTCCTTGGCAATGCGGATGAGCTTCTCCGGGTCTTTGACCTGGTAGTTGCCGCCTTCCTTGGTCTGGTGCAGGGTGTGCATGATCTCGCGGCCATGGTCGGAGTGGGTGGCGGAGCCGCCGGCGGTGAAGCGCAGGAAGTTCCGGCCCACGATGCCGTGAACGTCGCAGCCGCAGATGCCCCGGGGGCTCTTCGGCGTGATGCGGCAGGGGCCCATGGAGCAGATCCGACAGCAGGTACCGGCTTCGCCAAAGCCGCAATGGGGGGTCTGATTCTTGACCCGCTGCTGCCAGGAGTCGGCGCCGACTTTCTTGCCGTTTTCCAGC
>ERZ1504946.130-NODE-130-length-22613-cov-3.516225_pt1 | contig 22613 bp, 17 predicted proteins | sample MGYA00574595_ERZ1504946 | MGnify/ENA primary metagenome ERZ1504946 (study PRJEB39906, sample SAMEA3182112) | gut metagenome | biome: human; feature: gut; material: Stool; isolation source: human stools | place: Canada | collected 2013-05-06 ...
AAGTTGGTGGTTTGCATACGCTCTTCCACCTCGTCGGAAATCATGTAGCGCCAGTTGCGTCCGGGGAATCCCATGACGAAGGTAAAGTCGCCCTCGCGATAGCCGTCAAGACTGATGGTGAGATGTTTCTTCACTTTTAGGGGAACGTTGTCTTTGCTGTAAGCGGCGGGTTTCCCGTCTTTGTCGGCATAAATGCGGAACATGGAGAAATCTCCCGTGTGGCGGGGCCACATCCAGTTGTCGGTGTCTGCGCCGAACTTGCCGATGGAGGAGGGGGGAGCGCCTACCATGCGGATGTCGCTATAGGTGGTCTTTACGAACAGATAGTATCTGTTTCCACCGTAGAAGGCTTTCAGTTCCAGTTTGCGGCCGGGTGTCAGGGCGATGCCTTCGGACTTGGCGAAGCGGTCGGCTACTGTTTTCAGGTATTTGGGAGACAGATAATTGGTGCCGTTCGGGTCGTCGTCGGTTTTCAGTTGTTCGTTTACGTAGTCTGTCACGTCCAGTATCCGGTCGATGTAGGTGACGGTGAGTCCCTTGCAGGGAAGCTCCTCTTCGCGGGACATAGCCCAGAAACCGTCGGTCAGGTAGTCGTGTTCCACCGAGCTGTGTTGTTGTATGGCGCCATAGCCGCAGTGGTGGTTGGTCAGTACCAGGCCTTCGGCAGAGATGACTTCGCCGGTACAGCCACCGCCGAAATGCACCACGGCATCCTTCAGGGCAATGCCGTCGGGATTGTAGATTTGGTTGGCGGGGATGAGCAGTCCGAGTTCCGTCATGGCTACTTCGTTCTGCTTTTGCAGGTCGGTGAGCATCCACATACCTTCGTCGGCGTGTGCGGCAAGGACAGAAGATGTAATGAATAATGATAATAGGATTCTTTTCATGGTGATGTGCGTTAGAAGAGCATCTGAGAGGGGGGCTATTCAGTATACGACTGAATAGGGTTAAGTATACGACTGAATGGCATTCACTATACGACTGAATGCCATTCAGTATGGGAGGTAATCTCTCAGAGGCTTTAATTTATTCTATAATGTTCATTTCTTTTATCAGATGACTGCAATTGCCCAGTTTGTCGAGGATGAAGAGCACGTAGCGTATATCCAGTGCAATGCAACGCTGCAGGTCATTGTTGAAGTTGATGTCACCGCTCAGAGATTCCCAGTTGCCGTCGAAAGCAGTACCGATGAGCTGTCCTTCGCCATTGATGACGGGGCTGCCCGAGTTGCCGCCGGTGATGTCGTTCGTCGTGAGGAAGCAAACCGGCATGGTGCCGTCTGCCATGGCGTAGCGTCCGAAGTCTTTCTTTTGAATCAGTTCTTTCAGCTTGGCGGGTACCACGAATTCACGGTCTTCGGGATTCTCTTTTTCAAGGATACCGTCGGTAGTGGTATAGTAGTCGTAGTGTACGGCATCGCGTGGGCTGTATGATTTTACATTACCATAGGTCAGACGCATGGTGAAGTTGGCATCCGGATAGGAGGGGACGGGCTGTTTCATTTCACCCAAGCCACGGATGTAGGCCTTGTGGAGCAGTTCCATTCCGCTTTCCAGTTCCATGTATTGCTTTCCGAGCTCCTGCAGCTTTTCGTTCTTGGAGCGCGAGTAAGCCGTAGCAGGGTCTTTCTCGATGGCTTTCACGGTGGGCTTTGCCAGGAATTTATCCAGGTTCTTGCGGTTGGAGAGGATGGAGTTGTCGTAAATGTTGTCTACGTATGCGTTGTAGTCGCCCTTGAACTCTCCGTTGATGGTTTGGTAGAAGGAGGGCAGCTCGTCGGCGTTCAGTGCCTTGGCAAGGGCGGGCAGGATGGCTTTGGCTACGGCGCGGTCCACTTCGTGGTCGTAGTCTTTATTGTGGATACCATCGTATGCATTTTCCAACTGCTTCTTCGAAGCTTGCAGCAATGAGTCGTTCTTCTCTTCGAGCGCTTTCTTTATGTTATCCATAATAAGGTAGGTACTGCCGAATTCGATAGCACCGCGCAATGCTTCGTTGGTATAGTAGAGCTGGCGCAGCGTGGGGGTGCTTTTCTCGATGATGGCATCAATTTTCTCTACCACACCCTCGTATTCGGGTTTTCCTTGGGTAAAGGCGGCATACTTTTTCTCGATTTCGGCTTTGGCGCCCAACACGTCATTGTCGATGATTGCCTTGTTCATACCAATGGAGTTCTTCCAGTAGTTACTGCTTCCGGCAAACTTGCTGGCATACTGGATGCGGGTCTTGTCACTGGCATCCATATACTTGCGCAGCACTTCGAGGCGTACGCCGCGCATATCAATCATTGCCTGATTCACGGCGTTCATGCGTTGCTTCACTTCGCTCTGGGTGAGGTAACGTTCTGTGCTGCCGGGGAAGCCCATAATCATGGCGTAGTCACCTTCGTTCAGACCTTTGATGGAGATGGGCAGGAACTTCGGCGTTTTCAGGGGTACATTGCTTTCACTGTATTCAGCCGGCTCTCCGTTGGCATCGGCATAGATACGGAACATGGAGAAGTCGCCCGTGTGGCGCGGCCACATCCAGTTGTCGGTCTCACCGCCAAACTTACCTACCGAGGAGGGAGGAGCGGCAACCATACGCACGTCGCTGTATACCTTATAATAGAACATATAGAATTTGTTTCCTGCATAGAAGGGGAGTGCGCGCACTTCAATGCCCGGTTTACCCTTCAAATCGCTCTTCTCCAGTTCCTCTTTTGCCAGTTTGTTGAGGAACGGGGAAGTCAGTGCATCGATTTCCGTCACTTCGCCTGCCTTTATTTTAGCATTGACAAGGTCGGTGATGTCTACAATGCGGTGTACGAAACGGAATTTCAATCCCGGGGTGGGCAGTTCTTCACTGCGGTTCATGGCCCAGAAACCATCTGTCAGATAATCGTGTTCCACGCTGCTGTGCTGCTGTATGGCACCGTATCCGCAATGGTGATTGGTCAGAATCAGTCCTTCCGGAGAGATGATTTCGCCGGTACAGCCACCGCCAAAGATACCTACAGCATCTTTCAGTGACACGCCGTTGGGATTGTAAAGGTCGTCGGCCTCCAGCTTCAGTCCTTGCTTTTTCATCATGTCGATGGAGTTCTGCTGCTTCATCAGTTGCAACAACCACATTCCTTCGTCTGCACGCGCAGAGCAGACTGTCAGTGCGGCAATGGCCGCAAGCAAACCTTTCTTAAATGTAATCTTCATATAATCAATTATTAAGTAATGTCTTTGAATTTCATTGTCATCGCTTGTGGGCTTATGGCTTTATGGCATTGTTTCTTATTGCTTCCATAATGTTTGCAGGCGGACGCTGGTTCATCAGTTCGTTCTTCATAAAGTCCATGTATGGGGCTGCGTGACTGAAGAACTTATGATATCCTGCACAAAGGTAATTCAGTCCCGGCTCTCCGTCGGCTGTACGTGCAAAACGGTTCTTTGGACATTCGCCGTTGCAGGCAAACAGCCATTCGCACTCCCTGCATTGGGTGGGGAGAGATTGTTGCTTCATCAGTCCGAAGGCTTGTTGCCGTTCGCCGTACATCATCTCCACCAGTGTATTCTGATGGATGTTGCCCAGTTTATATTCGGGGAAAACAAAATGGTCGCACGCATATACGTCTCCGTTGAACTCCATGACACCTGCATGGCCGCACGTCTTTGCCATGGAACATACACCCGGTTGTTCGCCTATCCAGTTGGCAAGGGTAGAGTCGAATAACTGTATGTAGTAAGTACCCACGTCCTGCTTTACCCATTCGTCGAACAAGGCGCATAGGAAGTCTCCCCATTGTTCCGGCGTGACGGAAAAGTCTGCCAGCTGCGTGCTCTTTTCCTTGTCTGCCAGGGAGGCAAGATGGCGTCCGTCCCCATGAGGGGCAATGCGCTCCACGATGGGGGCAAACTGGATGTAATGGCATCCTATCTCCTTGAAGAAATTATAGAAGTCCAGCGGATAGTCGGCGTTGTAGTCATTGACCACTGCCATTCCGTTCCATTCCACACCGTGCTTTTTCAGCAGGTTGATGCCCTGCATCACCTTGACGAAAGAGGGCTTGCCCTGCTTGTTCTTCCGGTATTCGTCATGGAACTCCTGAGGCCCGTCTATGGAGACACCCACCAGCCAGTTGTTTTCTTTGAAAAACCGGCACCATTCATCGGTCAGCAACGTGCCGTTGGTCTGTATGCAGTTGTCTATGGTGCGTCCGTTGGCATATTTCTTTTGCAGCTCCATGGCACGTTTGTAGAAAGAGAGCGGACGCATCAGCGTCTCTCCGCCATGCCAGGTGAACAGAACCTGGGGCATGGTCTGCGAGTTGATGTACTCCTCGATGAACTTTTCCAGCAGTTCCTCGCTCATCACATGCTTGGGGTTGTCTCTATATAGTTTGGATTTCTCCAGATAATAGCAATAATCGCATGCCAGATTGCATACCGCACCTACCGGTTTCAGCATTACATAGAGCGGTTTGGCAAAAGGTGCATAGGTTGACATGTATATTTTCTCTATTTTTATGATTTATAATTGTGCAAAAATACGTAAACCGAATGAAAAATCCTTTCTTTCTATTCGGTTTATAAGGAATATTAATACCTTTGCTGGGTGTAATTCAAAAATCGTTTCTTGCATGATTAGAATGAGTGTGAACCGCATTTTACCCTTTTTGCTCCTGCTTGTGCTCTTTACTTCTTGCAACCGCAAGTATAAGATAGAGGGCAGTTCCTCGGTAACCAGCCTTGACGGAAAGATGTTGTTCCTCAAGACGCTTCGGGACGGGCAATGGGTGAACGTCGACTCGGCAGAGGTTATCCATGGGCATTTCAAGATGAAAGGCCGGGCCGATTCCGTGATGATGGTGACTCTTTATATGGACCACGAGGGCATTATGCCTTTGGTGCTGGAAGACGGCAAAATCGTGGTTTCCATCTCCAATACTCAGTTGATTGCCAAAGGGACTCCTTTGAATGACAAACTGTACGAGTTCATAGACAAGCGCAATTCCCTGGAAGTGAAGATAGAGGAGCTGGAACGGAAAGAGGCGCGTATGGTGCTGGACGGTGCCAATCTGGATGACGTGCATGGGCAGTTGGCAAAGGAAGGCGAAGCACTTGTGAAGGAGATGAACGACTACGTCCGGCAGTTCATTGTAGATAACTTTGAGAATGTGCTGGGCCCCAGTGTATTCATGATGATGTGCAGCACACTGCCCTATCCGGTGATGACTCCGCAGATTGAGGACATCATGAGAACTGCTCCCTTGTCTTTTAAAGAGAATACTTTGGTGAAGGATTTCCTTACAAAGGCGAAGGAGAACATGCAGCTGATTGAAGAGCAGAAACGCATGAAGCAAAATGCTTCTGTAGGAGGACAGAAATAAACAGGAATGAGTTGATAATGACAAACGGGAATGCCTGAATATCTTGATAGGATATTCAGGCATTCCCGTTTGTCATTATGTCTTTATCTGTCCTGGTCTTCGTTCTTCACCATCCCTTTATACTTTTCCGGCAATGCACTCTCCACCGCCGCATAAGCCTCGTTCATGCTTGCCTTGATGTTTTCTGCCCCTTTCCCTTTGGGAGGAATAGGTTCATGGATGGTCAGTATCATCCGGTGACGGTGTATCCACTTTCCGGTGCGTGGAAGAATCTCGAACGAGCCGTCTATAGTGACGGGCACCACTTCCAGTTGCAGTTCATCTGCCAACTGGAAAGCACCTCTCTTGAAGTACCCCATGTGTCCCGTGAAGGTACGTGCCCCTTCGGGAAATACTACCAGTGACACGCCGTCTTTCAAAGATGATTCTGCCTGCCGCATGGTGGCAAGCACCTTCTTGGGGCTGGAACGGTCGACGAAGATATGTCCTGCGCTCTCGCATGCCTTGCCGACAAACGGGATTTTGCGCAGGCTCTTCTTCATCATCCATTTGAAGTTCCGTCCCAGGAATCCGTATATCAGGAATATGTCGAAGGCACCTTGGTGATTGGGCACAAACACGTAGGAAGTACGTTTGTGTATTTTCTCCCTTCCATGTACCTCCACCGGAATAAGCAGTATATAGCAGATGAGCTGTGACCAGATTTTACCGGGATAGTAACCCCAGATATGCGCTCCTCCTATCAGCGAACCGATGATGGTGACCAATGCTGTAAGGATAGTCAGTACCAATAAAATGGGCAACGCAAAGCAAACCTGATAAATAATATAAAGTATCTTCATAGGTGTCGGATTTTTTATTGCTACAAAGATATACCTTTTTCTTATTTCGTCACTCTTTCTCTCTTACTAATTTTAGTACCGTAATTTCCGGCCATGCCCCGAACCGGAACGGCAGTCCTACATAGCCGATGCCAATATTTACGTACAAAGCCCTCTTGCCTTCGTAGTACATTCCTCTCCATTCCGGATAGATAAGTTCGGCAAGGGAGTGCCCGAACAGGATGCCTTGCATGGCGTGGGTGTGTCCTGCAAGCATCAGTGAAATATCCGATCGGGGCAGTACCTCGCGCCTCCAGTGGGTAGGGTTATGGCTGAGCAATATTTGGAACATTCCCTCCGTGCCCTGCATGGCTTGTGGCAAGTCTGCAAATTGGGAGAAAGGAGGCTCCCCGTCGTTTTCCACACCGATGAGGGCTATGCTGTCACCTTTGTGATGAAGGATGTCATGCTCATTGTTCAGCAGTTTCCATCCCATTGCTTTCTGCTGCCGGATTAAATAGTCCAGATTGGCGATTTCTGCTTTCGGGCTTTGCCAGTGATAGTATGAGCCATAGTCATGGTTGCCGAGGATGGAGTATACTCCGTCCGGTGCGTATAGTTGGGAGAGTATTTCTTGGAAACCATCCAGTTCATGGCTCTGCTGGTTCACGAGGTCACCGGTGAAGACAATCAGGTCCGGCTTCTGTCCGTTGACTAAATCGACCAACTGTTTGATGGGTTCCGGATTGCCTTGCCAACTGCCGATGTGTATGTCCGATATTTGCACGATGCGGTAGCCGTCGAAACCTTCCGGAATATTTGCAGAACGGTATTCCACTTCTTTTGTATCGAAACGGGTGATGCCTGCCAGGGTACCGTAAAGGATATTGAAGAAGCTGACGACAGCCAAAACCAGTCCTATAGCGGTGAACGGGCTGCGGGGACAACGACGGATGATGAAGTGTGCCAGTACTCCCACCAGCGAGCAAAGCATGAATATGGTTTTTGGAAAGACAAATAGCATGATGGTAATTGCCAGTCTGCCTATGGCCTGCGTATGGTTTGACATCGCATTGTCGCCCGTGAGGAACATGAAGTAAACATAGCCTGCCGCTAATAGCAAGGTGGGAAGCCAATAAAGGCAGTGAAGGACTGCCTTTCTGGTTTTTCTTACTACATAAACCAAGTAAATGTAAAGGTCGGGGATGAGAAGGAAAAGGATGAAAACAAGAGTTACTCGGTGCATATATCTTTCAATTCTTCAATGTTCTTTTTAATATTGTCCAGATGTTTGTAAATCACTTTTTTGTAGAGAATATAGATAATCAACGCATCAAATACTACAAAGAGGGTAATCAGTATGGCTTGCACGCCAACGGACATCAGATGATATTCCATCACCCAATAATTGAGGATATTGAAAAGGATAATCCAGATGGAGATGCCCATCACCTCATATTTGGTCCATTGGCGGAAAGTGGTCATACGGCGGCTGACTTCGGCAACACTCATTTCTTCAATATGTGTATTCTTATTCCAACGGTATGTTTTCCAGTCCCACCACATGCCTGCGAGAATGCTGATGGCAATGAATCCTAAAAAGGGAACAATCTTTTCTTGTAGTTGTTCGTTGAAACCGAAGGTGGGCAGTAGCAGCCATATAAGAAGAAGGGTAGCCAGACATATCGTTCCTATTCCGATAGAGAAGCGTTGTATGACTACGAGGCGTCCCAGACTTTTGCGGGTATTTGCCTTGTAGCCGGCAATCAGTTCTGTAATCTGCTGTTCATCAGCAATCGGTTCTTTCTGCAACTGTTCATTCAGTGCGTTCCATGATTTCTTCAGTTCATCCAGTTCCATATATCTATTCCTCCTTATTCATTCTTTTCAATTTGTCTTTGATGCGGCTGAGCTTGGTGGCAACGTTTGTCAAAGTCAGCCCGGTGATTTCGGCAATTTCTTCGTAGCTTTTCTCTTCCAGATAGAGCAGGATGATGGATTTTTCCAATTGTCCCAGCCGGTTTATCATCCGGTAGAGTTGCCGTAGCATGGCTTGTGTCTCGTCGGTTTCTTCAGTCCGGTCGGCTTCTTGGTTGAGGGTAACGATTTCGGGGATGTTCTTTTCTTTGCGGATAAAGCTGATGCACGTGTTCAGTGCGATGCGGTAAATCCATGTTGAAATCTTGCACTCCCGCCGGAACTTGGGAAATGCTTTCCATAAGTTGAGTACCACTTCCTGATACAAGTCGTTGAGGGTAGCGTTGGGCGTGGTGTACAGATAGCACACCTTATATATCACGCGCTCATACTCTCGTACCACGGATACAAACTCTTGTTCTGCATTTTCCATCTTTTTGCTTCTTTCGAGTTGCTTTGCACTGTTAGTCGCGGAAAGGGGCGATAAATCACAGTTCAAAAGGATTATTTTTTATGGCACATAGGTGACACAGATTAAACAGATGACCACAGATGAGAAATTCATGATGAACAAAATTATCAGTGAAAATCTGTTTAATCTGTGTCGTCTGTGTAACTCCTTTTTCAATGTACCGAATTATCAGCATTATGATACGCTTTCTAAATTTCCTGCCAGAAACTTCCGCATATTCCCTATTGGCATTCCTCGGCGGCGGGCGTAATCTTCCAGCTGGTCCTCTCCAATCTTGCCCACTGCAAAGTATCGGGATGCGGGATGTGCCAGCATCATGCCGCAGACGGAGGAGTGAGGATGCATGGCTCCATGTTCAGTCAGCGTGATGCCTATCTGTTTCATGCCGAGCAGTTCGTCCAGCAGGAAATTCACGGATTGGTCGGGTAGGGAGGGGTATCCCACAGCGGGGCGGATGCCTTGGTACTTCTCGACCAGCAAATCCGGAATGGACAAGGATTCGTCGGGGGCATAGCCCCAAGCCTCCTTGCGGACATATTCGTGCATCTTTTCTGTGGCGGCTTCGGCGAGGCGGTCGTTCAAGGTTTGTACAAGGAGATGTTTGTAAGGGTCGTTCTTGTAAGTCTCTTCGGCCTCTTCACTGATGGTAGAGGCGAAAAGCCCTACGATGTCGGGCGTGCCTGAAGAGAGGGGACGTACAAAATCACTCAGACAGAGAAATGGACCGCCATCGGGTTGTGGTGTCTGCTGTCGGAGCAGAGGGAAGGTTGTTCCTTCTATCAAGAGGTTATCTCCGTCTGCATTTGCCTGGCAAAGCCTGAAGATGCAATGGATGGAGATTGTTTCGTCCAGTCGGTCGAGCATTCTATTGGCTTCCTTGAAGAGCTGCATGGCTTCGGAAGCTTTGGTACGTTCCTCCTCGGGAAAGGTCGTCAGCCAAAGTGCACGGCAGGAATCGCAGCCATGGATGTTGGCAATAGCCGCAAAGCGAGGCTGGAAGCCCCAGGCATGGAAGAAATAAATCCAGTTGATGTAAGGGGTTACTTCATGAATCCGATACGAAAGCAATTCATGCCCCGGTGCCAGTATTGTCCTTTTCATCCCATTTAATCCTTAATCCCTAATCCTTAATTCCTAGCCTTCACTCCCCAAATCTCAGTTCCTCGCCACGATAAGCATCGTCCACCATGCCGTCGCTATAAACGGGATGTCCGTTGGCAAAAGTCCTTTCCACTTTCCAGTTGAAGGTATGTCCTTCCAATGGGCTCCAGCCGCATTTGCTCAAAACTTTGTCGGCTGTCACTTCCCACGGGGTATCGGGGCGTACCAGCACAAGGTCTGCCCGGTAACCTTCACGGATATAGCCGCGCTCGTTGATGCGGTAAATTTGTGCGGGAGCATGGCACATTTTTTCAACGATGGTTTCGAGTGTGAATACTCCCTCATCCACCAGTTGCAGCATGCTGACAAGTGAGAACTGTATCATCGGCATGCCGGACATGGCCTTCAAGGCACCTCCTTCTTTTTCGGAGAGCAGATGGGGCGCATGGTCGGTGGCTATAACGTCTATCAGGCCGGAGTTGACGGCTGCACGCAGGGCATCGCGGTCGGCTTGCTTCTTAATGGCAGGATTGCACTTGATACGTGTGCCCAACGTGCGATAGTCACTGAGCGTGAAGAGGAGATGGGCAACGCATGCTTCGGCGGTGATATGCTTCTCGGAAAGTGAATAGTCATTGAACAGTTGCAGTTCCTTGGCTGTGGACACATGCAGAATATGCAGCCGTGCACCGGCAATCCTTGCCAGCCGTACTGCCAGCTCAGAAGATGCATAGCATGCTGCCGAGGAGCGGATGTAGGGATGCTTGCCTATGGGAATATCATTCTCTCCGGCAAACATTTCCTTATACTTGGCAATATTGTTCTTGATGGTTTCCTGGTCTTCGCAGTGGGCGGCAATCAGCATGTCTGTACCGTTGAAGATGTTCAGCAGGCTGTTCATCTTGTCTACCAGCATGTTTCCGGTACTGGAGCCCATGAATAGCTTGATACCGCAGACGCGGTGCTTGTCCAGCTTGCCGAATTCGCTGTAATTGTCGTTTGTTGCGCCGAAGTAGCAGGAATGGTTTACGATACACTTCTCGTTCAGCAAATCAAGTTTGGCGTTCAAGGCATCCAGCGTAGTGGTCACCGGATTTGTATTGGGCATATCCATGATGGAGGTCACACCACCTGCGGCAGCCGCACGGCTTTCGGTGAGGATGTCCGCTTTGTGGGTCAGCCCGGGATCGCGAAAATGTACATGGTCGTCGATGATGCCAGGCAACAGATAGCATCCGGTGGCATCTATGGTCTCGTCACAAGGGGCGGAGAGAGGTTTCCAGTTGGTCAGTACCTCTGCAATGCGCCCGTCTTCTATCACTACGGAACCTTTCACGGATTGTCCTTCGTTGACAATCGTAGCGTTATGTATCAATGTTCTTTTCATATCTTCCTAATATTTGTAGTAAACCCCTATCACTCTATCACCCATCACTTCATCTCCTTATCTACGGTAGGATATTTATGGAACCAACTGTTCCATTTCAACCGAATCACTCCGAATACGGCTTCACCAAAAATACTGCTGTTCATTTTGGAGGTGCCCAGTTCGCGATTAATGAAGATGACAGGCACTTCCTTTACCTTGAAGCCGCATTTGTAGGCGGTGAATTTCATTTCTATCTGGAAGGCGTATCCTTTGAAGCGGATGCCGTCCAGATTGATGGTCTCCAATACCCGGCGGCGGTAACATACAAATCCGGCTGTAGTGTCGTGGATGGGCAGCCCGGTGATGAAGCGCACATACTTGGAGGCAAAATAAGACATCAGTACACGTCCCATGGGCCAGTTCACTACGTTCACACCACTCACATAACGTGAACCGATGGCTACATCGGCACCCTCTTCGGAACAGGCGCGGTAGAGTCGCGGCAAGTCTTGGGGATTGTGGCTGAAGTCGGCATCCATTTCGAATACATACTCATAACCTCGTTGCAATGCCCACTTAAAGCCGGCTATGTAGGCTGTACCCAGTCCTAACTTTCCTTTGCGCTCCACCATGAAGAGGCGTTCGGGAAACTCCTGCTGCAAGGTCTTTACAATGGCAGCTGTTCCGTCGGGCGAACCGTCTTCAATGACAAGGATGTGAAAACCATGTTTCAGAGCAAAAACGGCACGGATGATATTTTCTATATTCTCCCGTTCATTGTAGGTGGGGATGATGACAATGCTGTCTGATGTTTGCATACTTATAGGTAATGGGGGTTATAACTGGGAACAAATGTAATACATTTCTTTTTTATCTGGCAGCATTTTCACACAAATCTTGATTTTGCAAAGTTCTGGCGCCACGACTCTTTCATTTATGTAGCTCCTTCTAACTCCTGACTATAAGGAATGCAGGTTAAATCAAAGAACCGTATGCTTGACTTTGAACTTTAGCCTCAATCTTTAGCTATTCCCGTTTCAATCATTAACAGAAAACATTCAAACTATTAAAGAAAAACTTTCGAAGTATAAAGGATAAAGTGGGTAGATATAGGGAGAAAAAGTGCTCTTCAGTCTTGGTCTGTCTATCCCAAGCCTTGGGATAGACAGACCAACCCCTGGGATACATGTCCGCAGGCTGGGGATAAACTTTGTGTAACATAACTCCTGAATAGGGATTGTGCAGGCTGTGTTATTCATAATTGGAGGAAAAGAAGTTTCATTGCCTTCCCCGATAAATAGGGCGATACAGAAAAAAGGTGAAGGATGTGCAGGCTGACAGCAGAAAGATTATTTCAGAGAACATAGTTGCCGACAGGTCAAAGCTAAAGATTATTTGTGTATTTTTGCACCGAATTTATTTCGGTAGGATACCTTATGAGAGGCAATACCGGGGGAAAAAGCGCAAAGCAATGAATATAACTGAACTGCAACAATCTTATGCTTCCCATCCCAATGTAGAGGGGGTGTGCAGGCTTCTGAAAGATAACTCTGTCCGTCACCTATATTGCGGAGGTTTATATGCCTCTGCCGCTTCTTTGTTTTCGTCTGTATTGGTTCAGCGGGCTACTTGTCCGCTCGTTTTCATTCTGGGCGATATGGAGGAAGCCGGTTATTTCTATCATGATTTGACGCAGATATTGGGGACAGAGCAGGTATTGTTTTTTCCTTCTTCGTTCCGCCGCGCCATCAAGTACGGGCAGAAGGATGCGGCAAACGAAATACTCCGTACAGAAGTGCTGAGTCGCCTGCAAAAAGGAGAAGAGGGGCTTTGCGTGGTGACCTATCCGGATGCGCTGGCCGAAAAGGTGGTCTCTCGTAAGGAACTGGGAGAGAATACACTGAAACTGCATGCAGGCGAGAGGGTGGATATGAACTTCGTGACGGACGTATTGCGCAGCTACGGTTTCGAATATGTGGACTACGTCTACGAGCCGGGGCAGTATGCCGTTCGTGGCAGTATTATCGACGTCTTTTCCTTCTCTTCCGAATATCCCTTCCGTATAGACTTTTTCGGCGATGAGGTGGAAAGCGTCCGTACCTTCGAGGTGGAAACACAGCTCTCGAAGGAGAAGAAAGAAAGCATCGTGATAGTTCCCGACTTGAGCCATAGCCTGGAAAAAAAGGGAAGCGGCGGCATGGTGTCGTTCCTCGATTTCCTTCCGTCGGACAGCTTGCTTGCCATGCGCGATTTTCTCTGGCTACGCGAACGCATCCAGACCGTGCACGACGAATCGCTCACCCCACAGGCCATCGCCGCCCGTGAGTCGGAGGAGAATGGAGCCATCACGCTGGAAGGCAAGCTGATTGATGGTGGCGAGTTCACCCTGCGCGCCCTCGATTTCCGCCGGATGGAGTTCGGTAACAAGCCCACCGGAACGCCGGATGCGACAGTTGCATTCAGCACCGTTGCACAGCCTCGTTCCATACTACGGTACAGCCTATCTTCCATAAAAACTTCGACATGGTGGCAGAGAGTTTCCGCGAATACCTCTCCCGTCACTACACCATCTACATATGCAGCGACAGCCTGAAACAGACTGACCGCATCCGTGCCATCTTTGAGGACCGTGGAGACAACATATCCTTTACCGCCGTGGAACGGACGCTGCACGAAGGCTTTGCCGACGACACTTTGCGTATCTGCGTCTTTACCGACCATCAGCTGTTCGACCGCTTTCACAAGTATAACTTGAAGAGCGACAAGGCACGCAGCGGCAAGGTGGCCTTGAGCCTGAAGGAGCTGAACCAATTCACCCCCGGCGACTATGTGGTGCATACCGACCACGGTGTGGGGCGTTTTGCCGGACTGGTACGTATCCCCAACGGTGACACCACGCAGGAGGTGATGAAGATTGTCTATCAGAACGAAGATGTGGTGTTTGTCTCCATCCACTCTCTGCACAAGGTTTCCAAGTACAAGGGAAAGGAGGGTGAAGCGCCCCGCCTCAACAAGCTCGGCACCGGAGCCTGGGAGAAGCTGAAAGACCGCACCAAGACGAAGATAAAGGATATTGCCCGCGACTTGATAAAACTCTACTCGCAACGCCGCGAGGAGAAGGGGTTCCAATACAGTCCCGACAGCTTCCTGCAACGGGAGTTGGAAGCCTCCTTCATCTATGAGGATACCCCCGACCAAAGCAAGGCTACTTCCGACGTGAAGGTCGACATGGAGAGTGCCCGTCCGATGGACCGCCTGGTGTGCGGTGACGTGGGCTTCGGCAAGACGGAGGTGGCTGTTCGTGCCGCTTTCAAGGCTGTGGCGGACAATAAGCAGGTGGCTGTACTGGTGCCCACTACCGTACTTGCCTATCAGCATTTCCAGACCTTCAAGGAGCGCTTGAAAGGCTTGCCTTGCCGGGTGGAGTATCTGAGTCGTGCCCGCACCGCTGCTCAGGCAAAGGCTGTAGTGAAAGGGCTTGCCGAAGGGGAAGTGAATATTCTTATCGGTACCCACCGTATCCTGGGAAAAGACGTTAAGTTCAAAGACCTTGGTTTGTTGATTATTGATGAGGAGCAGAAGTTCGGCGTCTCCGTCAAGGAGAAACTCCGCCAATTGAAGGTGAATGTGGATACGCTGACCATGACGGCTACACCCATTCCCCGTACCTTGCAGTTTTCGCTGATGGGTGCGCGCGACTTGAGCGTCATCCAGACACCGCCGCCTAACCGCTATCCCATCCAGACGGAAGTGCACACCTTCAACGAGGAAATCATTGCCGACGCCGTCAATTTTGAGATGAGCCGTAACGGGCAGGTATTCTTCGTGAATAACCGTATTTCCAATCTGTTTGAGTTGAAGGCCATGATAGAGCGGCACATTCCCGACTGCCGTGTCTGTATCGGACACGGACAGATGGAGCCTGCCGAACTGGAGAAGATAATCTTTGATTTCGTCAATTACGATTACGACGTGCTGCTTGCCACTACCATCATCGAAAGTGGCATCGACATACCCAATGCCAATACCATTATCATCAACCAGGCGCAGAACTTCGGCCTCAGTGACTTGCACCAGATGCGCGGACGTGTGGGGCGGAGCAATAAAAAAGCTTTCTGTTACCTGCTGGCACCGCCTTTGTCCTCCCTTACTCCCGAAGCAAAACGACGCCTGCAAGCCATCGAGAACTTCTCCGACCTGGGCAGTGGCATCCACATTGCCATGCAGGACCTTGACATCCGTGGCGCAGGCAATATGCTCGGTGCCGAACAGAGTGGTTTCATTGCCGACCTAGGCTACGAGACGTATCAAAAGATTCTCTCCGAAGCTGTGCACGAACTGAAGACCGACGAGTTTGCCGACCTTTATGCCGAAGAACTGAAAGCAGACGGAGGCGTCATCAGTGGCGAGCAGTTTGTGGACGAATGCCAGGTGGAAAGCGACCTCGAACTTCTGTTGCCTGCCGATTACGTGACTGGCAGCAGCGAGCGTATGTTGCTCTATCGCGAGTTGGACGGATTGACACTCGACAAGGATGTGGATGCTTTCCGTTCCCGCCTCGAAGACCGCTTCGGCCCGATTCCTCCCGAAACGGAAGAACTGCTGCGCATCGTTCCCTTGCGACGCCTGGCTGCCCGCCTCGGCGTGGAGAAAGTCTTTCTGAAAGGTGGGCGCATGTCCCTGTTCTTCGTCTCCAATCCGGACAGCCCGTACTATCAGAGCCAGGCTTTCGGTAAGGTCATTGCCTACATGATGAAGTACACCCGGCGTTGTGACCTGCGCGAACAGAACAACAAACGGAGTATGTTGGTGAAGGATGTCAAGACGGTAGAAGAAGCTGTCTGTGTGTTGCAGGAGGTAGTGGCAATGCAGGTGGAAGAGTAAACTGTTGCCACTCCTGCCACTAACGTCCGAACTGCAAGGCGAATCCCAAATTGAAGAAAGTGATGTTGTTTTTGAACCAGCTATGGTCTACTCCGTCATCATACCCGTCTGTGTTATAAAGTCGTGCATCGGGGTTGGCAAACCAGTCTGCTGTCAGGAAATCACAGCGAATCATGCCCGAGAGTTTACGGCTGATGCGGAACTCATAGCCTGCTGCGAAAGTTATTCCACAATATCCTTTATGGAAAAGGTGTCCGTTCCGTTCACCGCGTTTATATGTCCGTTCCTGATAGTTCATATACCCGATGCCGAACGAGAGGAACAGTCCTTGATTCCCGTTGCTCCACAAGGGCCGGTATGTGATGTTGGGGCGTATGCAGTGCAGATGTGCCTTATCCGGCAGGCGTGCCATGCGTAGATAGTCATATTGAAGTCCTGCGGCAAATAGGGGCGTGATGTAGTAGCGGCCTTCTGTCATCAGGTCATATCCCACCCGGTTGCCATTCTTGCTGAAGAAGTCGTTACGGTTTCCCTCTACATGAGGTAAGGATACACCGCCACCGAAGATGATACTGTAATTTTGCGGCAGGCATTCGCTTTGTGCCAGCAGACCTGTCGCTCCAATGGGGAGTAGGGATAGGCAGAGGAGGAGGAATCGTTTCATGCAGTTGCTGTGAGTTTCTTGGAAATATCGTATTTTTATCGTTTCCCGTATAGCTTGTCTATCAAATCCGTCCGTCCTATCCGGCGCAGTTCGTTTATGATGTTCCTGCGCTCTTCGGGTTTGTACCAGAAGAAGAATTGGCGTTGAGCCAGTTTCTCGCGCTGCGTTTTGGCACTGAATACCGGTTCCAGCGTATAAGGATGGAAGCCCGTGTACCATGCTTCGGTGGCAACGGTCATGGGAGTAGGGGTAAAGTCTTGCACTTGTTCCAGATGGAAGTCCAGTCGCTTGGTGATGACGGCAAGTTCTGCCATATCTTCCTCCTTGCATCCGGGATGGCTGCTGATGAAATAAGGAATAAGCTGCTGGCGTAGTCCTTCTTCATGGTTAATCCTGTCGAATATCTTCTTGAACTCACCGAACTGGCTGAACGGAGGCTTGCGCATGATGTTGAGCACGCGGTCTGACGTATGCTCCGGTGCTACCTTCAGGCGACCGCTGACATGGCGGGCAATGAGCTCGCGGGTATATTCCTGCGTACTTTTGTTAGTGTTCGGGTCCTTGCTCTGGTGCAGCAGCAGGTCATAGCGTACACCGCTGCCAATGAAGGACTTCTTGATGCCGGGAAGGGCATCTACGGCATGATAGATGTCGAGCAGCGGACGGTGGTCCGTATTCAGGTTGGGGCATACCTTGGGGTAGATGCACGACGGGCGTTTGCATTTCCTGCAGACGGCCTCATCCCGTCCCTTCATGCGGTACATATTGGCCGACGGGCCTCCTAAATCGCTCAAATAACCCTTGAAGTCTGGCAGCTCCGTGATGGCTTTCACCTCTTTCAGAATGCTCTCCTTGCTGCGGCTTACGATGAATTTGCCCTGGTGTGCGGAGATGGTGCAGAAGGCACATCCTCCGAAACATCCGCGATGCAGGTTGACGGAGAACTTTATCATGTCGTATGCCGGAATACGTTTTCCCTTGTATTTGGGATGGGGCAGGCGCGTGTATGGCAAGTCGAAAGAACGGTCGAGTTCAGCTTCCGTCAAAGGGGGATAGGGAGGATTGACTACTACCGTCAGCTTGCCGCTCTTTTGCAAGATGCGGGATGCTGTATATTTGTTGCTTTCCTCCTCGATATGACGGAAGTTGGCAGCTTCTTTCTTTTTATCTTTCAGACATTCTTCATGGGAAAAGAGGGTGATATCCCCTTCTTGTACCACTACTTCCTTGTCAAGGTAAACCATTTGGGGAATATCGGCGATGAGCTTTTTGAAGCTTGGGGCGTCCATCTGTGTCTGTTGGCGTTTCAGCCTTTCCGCAAGTTCCACCACCGGTTTCTCTCCCATACCGTAGATGAGTGAGTCGGCTCCGCTGTCGAGGAGGATGCTGGGGCGTACACGGTCCTGCCAATAGTCATAGTGCGTCAGGCGGCGCATGCTTGCCTCGATGCCGCCCAGTACGACGGGGACATCGGGGAATAGCTTCTTTAATATCTGGGTATATACAATGGAAGGGTACTCCGGACGCATATCCGGACGTGCATCCGGGGTATAGGCGTCATCACTGCGCAAGCGTTTGTTGGCAGTATATTTGTTGACCATCGAATCCATACAGCCGGGACTGATGCCGAAGAACAGACGGGGACGTCCCAGTTTTTTGAAGTCGCGCAAGTCGTCGCGCCAGTTGGGTTGGGGGATGATGGCTACGCGCAATCCTTCTGCTTCGAGGATGCGGCCTATGACGGCGGCTCCAAAAGAAGGGTGATCCACGTAGGCGTCACCGCTGAAAAGTATTACATCCAATTCGTCCCAACCACGTAGTTCCACTTCTTTCTTGGTAGTAGGAAGCCAGTCTGTAAGGCGATATTCTTTCATTTGCACATTAAAAACTGTAATGTCATCCGTTCTCCGTCGTAAATCTCACGGAAGCCTATCTGCTGCTCGGAAAGATACTCTTTCATGTCATTGAAGGCAGCAGCGTCGTCCATGATGATTTCCAGCTTCTCGCCTTTTCCGGCCTCGCACATGGCTTTGATGGCAGGGATTAAAGGGCTGTAATGCTGTTGTCCGCAGGTGTCGATGGTTTTCATTTATTCTTCTTCTATGGTGTCTTGTTGGGAAAGCCATTGCAGATAGAGCTTGATGAGCTGTTGTAGTCCGAAGGCCTTCATGTTGTTGTGATAGATAACGTCGATACAGAGGTCGAGCAGGTCTTTGCTGTCTTCCTCTTGCGCGGCGATGAGGGAGCGGATGTTCAGTTTCAACTTGTCGAGCACGGTTTCGTCCACAATACCGTTGCTGTCGATGAGATGGCGGAAGAGGCCGTATTTCTCGATGGTGGCAAGATTCTCTTCAGAAACTTCTAAACTACGGGTTCCGCTGGGGTTGGCTTGTATAGTGTACATGATGTTTAATGTTTAGTGGTTAATGTTTAATGATTAATGGAAGCAAAGATAGTTTTTTCACTACAGATTACACAGATTTTCACAGATTATTTATAGGGATTGCTATTTTGTCTGTGTTAATCTGTGTAATCTGTGGTGAGAAAGCGGAGTATGGATGCCATAATTACATTTCTGGATGTTTCTTCCCGGATGCTTTCAAAAGGGAATCCCATGACAAAAGTGCGATAATCACTGCCTTGATAGGCTACGGCGGCGGGTGTGTTGCCGATGGCATAGGTCATGACTGGAAAAGCGGGAGACATGGGCAGGATGCAATCAGGGGAAGTGACCGGATAGCTTTGCTCATTCGGCAGGCGGGGAAGGGTGAAGGTATGCCCCAGTCCCCGGACAGCGATTTTGTCCCCGTCTGTTTTCAGAGAGTTGCCATGCCGGTACTTCAAGATATTCTGAATAAATTCTTTATTGCCCTGCGAGCTGTCCATATCGCTGCCTACGTAGGCACCGCTGACCAGGAGATGACCTCCCGACTGGCAATAGGAAGTCAGTATGCGCTGCATGGGCGAGGAGAATGTTTTGTAGTAGGTATTGCGTGCCGGATTGCTGGAATTGTCTTCTTTCTCAAGTCCGAGGATATAGTCCACTATCGGATAATCCTCCAATGAGAGGATGCCCTTTTCCACAGCCTCGTCGCTGCATGAGACGAAGCTGTAATTTCCGGCTGCCTGGATGGCTTTGCCATGTACGAAGGGGTAATCGAAAGTGTTTCCGATGATTTTCATGCCTTCGTATTCGTCACTGCTCTCTCCCAGACGTCGTCCTGCTTCCTTCCGGCTAAAATTCTGCTGGGCGCCGCAGAGGGAGATGTCATAGAGATAGGGTACGCCGGGATCTTGTGACAAGTCGAAGCCTGCCGCATCGGGGGTGTCTATAACGGCAGGCCCGCTGATGCGGTCAAATCCGTTGACGATAAGTATCTGTCCTTTTTCACGCTTTGCCTTGTAGGCGGCAAGAATTTCCGAAGGGAAGCTTTCGCCACCCCGGTTTACGGCGGTTACTTTAAAGGAATAGACGATGCCCGGTTCTATTTTTACGGTGTGGGATGGGGAGCTGACGCGTACGCCATTGTCAAATCCTCCACGACCGATACGTGTATATACAATGTATTCACGTGGTTTGGCAGTCGGCTCCAACGGGTCTTCCTCTCCTTGCCAGGAAAGCTCTAAAGTATTCTTCTTTTGACCGAAGCGGATGGCAAAGTGGCTGACGGGAAGGGGTTGGACAACGTAGTCTCTGCCGTGCTGGCTGCATATGTATTGCAGAATAGCTTTATAGAGCGCACGCCCGACGGTGAACTTGAAGTTAGGGTCATGTCCCAAGCGCATATCTGCGAAGTTCTGGTGCGACAACAGTTCTACGATGGTGGAAGGGACGGCGGGCAGGCGTGTTTCACTGTAGTTGCGGTTCCATAGGCTGCGGCGTGTCCAGTCTACGTTGAAGGTAGAGCGGATATCACGCTGCAACTGCGTTAGCAGAATGTCCGAAAGGTCACGGGAGGCATGGCGGTCTGTACCGGCATGCAACCGACCGTTGTTGAAGTTGGTGGTATAAATGCCGAGAGTGCCTATAATCTCATCTTCCTTACTGAAACCGGCATCGCTATGCAGGGCCATACTCATTTCAAAGGGGATGCCCAAACCTTCTTCCGTTGGGTTGAATAGTGATTTTCCTGCAAGGTAATTCACTGTACGGGAACGTACGTTGATATCGTCGTTCATATCATTCTTTCCCTCATAGCCTCCATAGACGGGATAGGGCATGCCTGCCCATTGGGCAAAGTAGCGTGCGCCTTCCAGGTATCTGGGCAAGCCGCTGGTTTGTCCCCCGCGGGCAATGTTGCCCATGCCCCCTCCAAAGCGGACGGCATCGGCACAGACCACGCCTTTCTCTTTGCTTTCGTTGCTCAATACCACCATGCCGTAGTCGTTCCGGCCTTTGTCAAAAGTGAATGTGCCGAGGTACACCCATGTGCCGCTTCCTATTTGCTGGTTCACCTTGAACTCCGTGACGCCTCCATTGTGAAATACAAGATATTTGGCATCGCTTACGCTGCCCGGCAGTGTTTGGTAAGATACGTATACAGCATATTCTCCCGTTTCCGGAATATCGGGTACCCATTCGGCAAAAGCCTTGTCTTTCTTCTTTTCAGTTTTGGCAAAGCGTGCCGTGCCGGAGAGGAAAGGGTTTTCATTGTCTTGATAGACTCGTTTCCGTTGGGCAAATCCGGGTCGGGAGGTCTGTTCCCAACGTGCTTTCCGGCTTTTCACGTCCAGATAAAGGGAACCTTGTCCTCCATGTCCGCTCAGGCTACCGTCATTGTCTACGATGACTTCCTGCTTCTGCGTGTCCCTTTCGCGGGGAGTGAATACATTGGCTCCTGCATTCTCTAGCATGGGCAGGAGGTAGGGCAGGATGAAGGATTGGGTGAACTGGTCTTCTGTAGTGCAGAACAGCCTCGGGCGTTGCCATCCCCATTTGTCCTTGTCATTGATATAATATTTCCCGTGGCTTTGCCAAAGGGCGATGTGGCGTCCTTCCAGTCCGCGGGTGATGTCGTAGGGGCGCGAGGTACGGGTTACCCAGGGGGTACCTTTGTATTCCAGGTGGCTGAACAGACGTGCCTTGTCTTTCTTCCCTTTCCGGTAGAGGTTGGGGATAAGCTCTTCGATGCTCTTCCCGTCAGCAAAGACGGTGAGGTCGAAATAGTTCACCGGTCCTGGCAGGATTTGTCCCAGATGGCGGTAAATGGCATCAACGGTTTCAGGCCGTAGAGGCTGGTAGGCAAAGCACTCGTTTGTATAGACAAGCAATTTCTTCTTCCGGAAGTCAATGCGGAAACTATCCAGCTTGCAGGTACCGATGTTGGCCGTATGGGTGGTGTATTCCCTAAAGAATGTCTGGAGGCGTTCTTCCACATTCTGCTCTAGTTCTTGTGCCGGAAGGAGGAATCCACACAAGAGCCATATGCCGGTTAGGATAAGTTTTTTCATACTGATGAAATATTGAAGTTGCCAATATCTGCTTTTACCAGACGGTGGTGCGTGCAAAAGTACATAAAAGAAAGCTTCACTGATGAGCGGGTTACTTTCTTTTTATTATTTTGCAGACATATAAGTAAGTCTTAAGAATTAAAAAGCATTAATCGGCAATCTTTTTCAGTTCTGTCAGTTCCGTAACTTTGTCCGGATAGAGGATGGCGTTGTGCGCAGCCATTTGAGCTGCTTTCTTATGGATTGGGTCCATTCCTTCGGGAGAATATGGGTTTTCTGTTACATTCTGATGGGTCAATGCCTCAAACCATGTGCAGGCAGCTGTATATCTGCCTATGGTTAAGTCAAGGTGGTATCCGTCCCTATTCATATGGTCGCCGATAAAGGAGGTACGTGCATTTTGTATGGCGGTTCCCGAAGGGATAATTTTCTTGATACCCACCAGGTTGGCGGCTTTCTTTACTGCATCCACAATGCTGGTGTACATTTTCATTTGGTTCTGGTCATAGTTTTTGAATCCGGTGTGGTTGGCATTGGTAGCATAAGCCCATGTCTGGTGCACCATTAATAC
>ERZ1504946.169-NODE-169-length-18681-cov-3.833620_pt1 | contig 18681 bp, 15 predicted proteins | sample MGYA00574595_ERZ1504946 | MGnify/ENA primary metagenome ERZ1504946 (study PRJEB39906, sample SAMEA3182112) | gut metagenome | biome: human; feature: gut; material: Stool; isolation source: human stools | place: Canada | collected 2013-05-06 ...
GCACAATTCAGCGAGAGCATTCGGCGAGAGATTTTTTGTCGAGGCAAGGTTTGAAAAGTGCAGGAATACTTTGTGTATTTCAATCTTTTCGAACCGAAGGATCGGCGAAAAATATCCGGCGAAGGCCGAAGATGTAATTGTGCGGTGTTGCCATTTAGCAGCAGACCTCGAGGATGTTGTCCTCAAACGTGATGGCGCGGACCTCATTGCCGCCGTTCGTTGCCGGCTCATAGAGGATGGTGTAGTTGGCAGCCTTGAACTTTGCGATGATCTCGTCGAGCTTCTCGCGGGAGTCGACCTTGATGCAGATGTGCACAAAGCCGGTACGGTTCGGGTCCTTCTTCTCGTCGACGACGGTCGGCTTGGACATCAGCTCCAGCTTCGGGTTCTCGTCGAACTTCATGATGTAAGACTTGTAGCCGTCATCCTCTTCGTAGGTGGCATGGACCTGCGCACCGAAGAAGTCCTCAAAGAACTTTCTGGCGCCTTCCAGATCCTTGACAAACAGACCGACATTGCTGATTCTCATAAGAAATCCTCCTTATTTTCAGCGGCAGAACGCCGCAGAATTGATGAATTTGGGGGCCGCCGACGCTGTCGGCAGTTTTCTGCCGACAGCAGTGTGGGCACGGCGGCCAGAGTTTTTGCCTGATTTAGGCGATGACGCCGAGCAGGCCGAGCACGAAGCCGAGCAGCATCGTGCCGAAGGTGATGTAGGAGCTCTTGACGCCCTTCTTGGACAGGCCATAAACGCCCATCGTGAGAAGCAGCGGCATCATGTTGGGAAGGATCGCGTCAAACACGCCGGTCTGGAGGTTAAAGACCTCGACGCCCTCGCGCATCATGACGACATTCCAGTTGAAGGAAACATAGCTGCAGATCAGCGCGCCGCAGACCGCGCAGCCGAGGATATTCGCAACCTTGACGACCTTGTCAAAAATGCCGCTCTCCATGAGCTTCAGAACAGCTTCGCCGCCGCTCTTATAGCCGACGTTCAGCATCCAGTAGCCGACACCATAGAAGATGGCCATGAACAGAACGGTGTAGGCGATCGGAGCCCAGACAGCGCCCTGCGTTGCGAGGTTGATGAAAATAACGGACAGAACGGGAAGCAGAACGACCTGAGACAGAGTGTCGCCGATACCGGCGCACGGGCCCATCAGGCCGGACTTGAGGGCGACGAACGCCTCGTCGGGGATGTCGGCGCCGGAGCGCTTCTGCTCCTCCATGGAGGCGCAGATGCCGAGGATCATGCCGCCGAAGTCATGGTCGGTGTTGAAGAACATGGACTGACGCTTCATAGCAGCGATCATGGCCTCATCATCGCCCTTGTAGATCTTGCGCAGCAGCGGGATCATAGCGGTGCAGAAGCCGAGGCCCTGCATTCTCTCGTAGTTGTAGCAGGACTCGCAGAACCAGTGCCACAGGAACCAGGAATGACGCAGGTCCTTCTTGGTGAAATACTGATAGGAAAGATCGTTGTTCTGCTGGATGCTCTTGAAGCCGGCAAAATCGCTCTCCGTGAAGCCGACCATCAGGACAGCCACGATGAGGAAGATGAATGCCACGGCGATGGTGTTCAGGCCAAGGAAGCTCGTGGCAAGGAAGCCGAGGAACAGGAACCAGCGGGCATTGCCCTTAAAGATGGACAGCAGCATCATGCCGACGCCGACTGCCGGAAGCATGCCGCCCATGACGCTCAGTGCATCGAGGACGCGGCCGCTCAGTGCGTTCGTCACGCTGTCGAGGGCATTGGAGCCGAAGTACAGGATGACAAAGACGATGATGAAACGGATAATGGACTTGACAATGTACGGAATCCAGGTGTTTGCCCAGATAACGAGCTTGGACTTGCCCTGCTCGATCCACTTGTCAGCCAGAGGAATGAGCATGCACTGGCCGGTCATGGTCAGAACTTCGATCACGGCGCCGACAAGGCCCATAGGAACGGCCAGTGCCAGAGCGGTGTTCGTATCGAGGCCGCCGATCAGAGCGAATGTAGTACCCATGATACCGGCCATGCCGGAGTCAGCAGGCAGAGAGCCGCCGGCGGAGACGAGGCCGAGGTAGATGACGTTGATGGTCGCGCCGATGATCGTGCCCTGAACCGGGTTGCCGAGGATCAGGCCGACGACAAGGCCGCCAACGAGCGGACGGTTGATCGTTGCCCACTGGCCCATGGAACCAAACGGCCAGCTGATGTTCGAGAAGCAATAGAACAACGAGATCAGGCAAATTTGCAGGATACTGATATTCACAAGTTCTCTCTCCTTATTTCTATTTTGGGCTTCACCGCAAAAGCGGTGCCGCCTTTGGGTTCTGAGCTCCGGGAGCGGGGCTCAGGCGTGGGACCTGCCGTTTACTTCAACAGCTTCTTGACGTCTTCCTTCGCATCGGACGGGACCATCTGGCAGTAGACGTATACGCCGGCGTCCACAAGATCACGGAATGCCTGAATCTCGTCCGGGCTGGCGGAAATGCTCTTGTTGAAGTGCTTTCTGCCGGGCGCACCGCCCATATTGCCGAGGATGATCTCCTTGATCTCGATGCCGCTTCGGACCATGGCCAGCAGAGGCTGCGGAGTCTTCGAAAGAACAAGGACCTTTTCTCCGTCGGGAGAATCTTCCTTCAGATAGGCGGCGGCATCTGCCTCATTCATGACCTGCAGCTCCACATCCTTGGGTGCAGCCGCAAACAGGATCCGCTTCAGGAACGCGTTTGAGGCGGAACCGGCATCGATGATGAGAATGACATTCGCGTTGCAGAGCTTCAGCCACGAGGTCATGACCTGACCGTGGATCAGGCGCTCGTCAACACGAGTCAAAACGACATTGCGCATGCTTTATACCTCCTTCCTTACATGATGAATGCTGGGATATGCTTCAGAGCAGCGGAGCTGCCCATAAAGACGCAAAGGGATCAGCGGCAGGCCTTGACGCTCTGCATGAGCTTGGCTGCCAGAGCCTCGTCGATGGGCTCCTCCGCCTTGCCGTGCGGCTTCATGGCCGAGCCGACGATGGCGGCCTCGACGAGAGACAGCTGGTCGGCTGCATTCTGCGCGTTGACGCCGCTGCCCGCGATGAGCGGGAGCTTCGTGACTTCGCGCACGCGGCGGATGGTCTCGAGCGGAGAGGCGGAGCCGGTGTGCGCGCCCGTGATGATGAGGGCATCCGCGCCGCACTCCGTCGCCATCAGGGCGCTCTCCTCAATGGAGATGGCGCTGCTGAGCATGAACGTGTGCTTCGTCTGGATATCGCACAGGAGAGCGATGTTCTCCGCGCCGAGCAGCTTGCGGTAGCGCTGCAGCTCTCTGGCGCAGGGCTTGACGATGCCGTCGGACGTCACGACCGTGTCGACGAACACCGGCACGCGGATGAACGTCGCGCCGACAGCCACGGCGATGGCCAGGCTCGCCATCGGATCACAGAACGCCGCATCAATGCCGACCGGGATGGTCGCCTCGCGCGCCACGACCGTGGCCACGGCGGTCAGGGCAGCCATCTGCTCCGGCTCGAGCTTCGTTCCGGCGGGATGGTCGCAGAAATTCTCGACAATCACGGCGTCAACGCCTGCATTCTGCATGGCATGCAGATCGGCAAGGGCGCGGTCGATAACCTTCGTCATATCCCCGCAGTAATCCATCGTGCCGGGCAGTGCCAGCGTGTGGATCATGCCGATGATGCTTTTCTTTTCCAATAAATCCAGTTTTGCCATTGGAAAAACCTCGTTTCTTAACTCTTATCGGATGTAACGGTCGCCGATCAGGGAATCCAGGATCCGGCAGGCCGACGCACAGTAGCGTGCGCAGTTATCATAGGCATCATCCGGAGCGACGGCATCGGGATCAGCCTTGTCGTAACCGCCGAGCAGCTGGCGGCAGAGCAACGAGCCGTTCTCCTCCAGAAAACGCTTTTGGAATTCGTGGACCTTCTCGATCAGCAGCTTATCCGCTTCCTCCGCATTCGGCCGATCAAAGCCGAACACAATGCTCAGTGCCATGGCAGCGCCGGTCACTGCACCGCACGAGTCGCCGTGGAAGCAGCCGCCGCCGAGGCCTGCGCTCAGGCGGAGCGCCTCATCGCGGTCCATGCCGAGGCGGAATGCCGCATACGGGAACACACACTGCGAGCAGTGGAAGCCGTCCTCCATCAGCGCGTCTGCACGCGCCTCCGTCATCGTATTTTCCATAGTTCCTCCCGCTCAGTCAAAGTTGTATGCAGTCACGATGGGCTTGCGGCCCTCGGACTTATCATGGAAATACTCATAGAGGCTGATACCGAGGAACGAGCCGCTGATGTTCATCAGGTTGTGGTAGCCATGGCCGCGCAGGCAACAGAGCGCGTAATAGCTCCGCTGGCTCGAGCGGCAGTGCAGGTACACGGGAACATCCTTCGGAATTTCCTCCATCCGCGCGCGCAGCTGCGTCAGCGGGATGTTATGGGAGCCGACGAGATGGCCCTCGGCGTACTCGCCCTCCTCGCGGACATCGACGATATACGCGCCGGACTCCACAAGGGAGCGCACCTCGGACACATGGACCTGACGGAGCTGGCCCTCGAGCACATTGATGGCAACGAGCGCCGCCTGATTGACGGGGTCCTTTGCCGTGCTGTAGACCGGAGAATAGCACAGCGTCATGTCCTTGAGGTCATAGACGGTCGCATGCATGCGGATCATCGCCGCGATGACATTCATGCGGCCGACGACGTCGCCCTCCCCGATCGCCTGCGCGCCGAGGATCAGGCCCGTCGGGCGCTCAAAGATGAGCTTCAGGGACATATAGTGCCAATCCGGCATAATGCCGACCTTATCGCCCGGGAAGATCAGCACGCTGTCCGCGTGGAGGCCGGAGCGGGCGGCAAGCGCCTCGCTGATGCCGACGGCTGCGGCGTTCTGACCGAACACGCGCAGGCAAAGGGCACCCGCAAAGCCATGGTTCGGACTCGTGATGCCGCAGATGTGGTCCGCAGCGGCGCGCGCCTCGAACTGCGCAGGGCCGGCCAGCGCAAGCTTGCGCCAGACATGGGTCTGCGGGTCATAGACCTCGATCGCATCGCCGACCGCATAGATATCCGGGTCGTTCGTCTGATAATTTTCGTTCACATGGATCGCACCGGTCTTACCGATCTCGAGCCCGGCCGCAGCCGCGAGCTTCGTCTCGGGAAAGACGCCGATGGCCAGAACGACCGCGTCGGCAGAATAGGTCTCCTGCGCGCCGTTCCGCTCGACCGTCACGCCCTGCTCCGTGATCGCCTGCACGTTTGTGTGCAGCAGGAGCTTAACGCCGTGGTCATCCAGCTCCTTGTGCAGGATCTGGACCATATCCTCGTCAAACGGCTGCAGGATCTGACCGGACAGCTCCGCCAGCGTGACGTCCTTCCCGGCCAGCTGCAGATTTTCCGCAGCCTCGATACCAATAAAGCCGCCGCCGACCACGAAGACACGCTTCGTCTCGGGCTTATCCAGAAATGTCTTGAGCGCGACGATGTCGCGGACATTGCGGATGGTGAACACATTCTCACGGTCCGCGCCCTTCAGGGCAGGCGGAACGATGGGGTTTGCGCCCGGCGACAGGACGAGCTTGTCATAGGGCTGCTCATACGTCTCGCCGGTCTCCGTGCTGCGCACGGTGACGGTCTTCTTCTCGCGGTCGATGGACACGACCTCGGAATGCACACGCACATCGATGTCATGCTTCTTCCGGAAGGCCGCCGGGGTCATCATGATGAGGTCCTCGCTGTCCTCCACCGTGCCGCTCAGATAATACGGAAGGCCGCAGTTGGAAAACGATACGTCGCTGCCCTTTTCAAACACCACGACGTCCGCATTTTCGTTCAGGCGCTTGACGCGCGCCGCAGCCGATGCGCCGCCGGCCACACCGCCGACCACAACGACCCGGAGCTTTTCATTCAGTGCTGCCATTGGATCTCCCTCCGATCAGCCCAGCGTCATGCCGCCGTCGACCAGGAAGTTCGAGCCGTTGGCATAGGAAGCTTCCTCGGAGCAGATAAAGGCCGCGACATTTGCGATCTCCTCCGGCGTGCCCGGACGGCCCATCGGCCCAAGCGTAACATTCTCGTCGGCGTTGTCGAAGCCGACGTTCTTATAGCTGTCCAGAATGGTCGCCATCATGTTCGTCTTGACCCAGCCCGGCGAGATCGCATTGATGCGCACACCGTTGCCGCCGTTCTCGCTGGCGGCGTTCTTCGTCAGATGGATGATGGCCGCCTTGCTCGCGCCGTAGGCGCTTTCAAACGGATAGCCGACGACACCGGACACGGAACCGAAGTTCAGGATCGCGCCGTGCTTCTGCGCCTGCATGACGGGCAGAACGGTATGCATCATCAGGAAGGTACCGAACAGATTGACGCTGAGCACCTTCTTTGCATCGGAGAAGGAGTAATCCTCCACGCGGGCGCTCGGGCCGGGGATCCCGGCGGCATTGACCAGAACGTCGATCCGGCCGAAATGCTTTACGATCGCGTCGACCGTCGCCTTGACGGATTCTTCATTGGAAACATCGACCGCCGCGCAGAAGGCACGGTCCCTGCCGAGGCCGAGCTTGTCGGCCAGAGCCTGTACGCGGTCAACCGTAATATCCAGCAGCGCGACCTTCGCGCCGAGGTCTGTAAATTTCTTTGCCATCGCAGAGCCGATGCCGCCGCTTGCGCCGGTCAGCACGACCACCTGATCCTGATAGTTCATTGTGGCACTTCCCTTTCACACTGAAGTCTTGGGACTTTCAGAGGCGGCCTGTGCCGCCCGATTCTGACTTTCCCCTACGCCCTATTTTATATGCAATTTCCGTGCCACTACAGGTAGTAATTCGTGGGCTTTTTTCGGTCTGGTTCAATTTTTCTGTCGGAATGTTCAAAAATCAGCTGATTTTTCAGCATTTTTCCGTCAGAAAACCGGAAAAACATTTTTCTTACGGATGCAGAAGTTTTTCTGCGGCCTGACGGCACTCGTCCATCGTCAGCCCGCTCAGGAGCTTGCGGACGGCCGGAACGCGGCGCGGGCTCATGGAAAGCTCATTCACGCCCATACCGACAAAGGCCGGGGCCAGCTTCGGGTCGCCAGCCGCCTCGCCGCACATGCCGCAGGGAATGTGCCACTCTGCAGCGGCCTGCGCCGTCATGGCGATGAGCCGCAGCACGGCCGGATGCTCCGGCGCATAGAGGTGTGCCACAGCGGCGTTGCCGCGCTCGACCGCAAGCGTATACTGCGTCAGGTCGTTCGTGCCGATGGAGAAGAAGTCAACTTCCTTTGCGAACTCCTCTGCCAGAACGGCGGCTGCCGGGATCTCCACCATCATGCCGACCTTCACAGGGCCGGTCGGAAAGCCCTCCGCCTGCAGCGTCTGCTCCTGCTCACGCAGCAGGGCCTTTGCCTCGCGGAGCTGATCCATGGAGCCGATCATCGGGAACATGACGCGAACGTCGCCATAGGCAGCCGCGCGGAGAATGGCGCGCAGCTGCGGCCGGAAGATCTCCGGATGGCTGAGCGTCATGCGGATGGCGCGGAAGCCGAGGAAGGGATTGTCCTCATGCGGCAGCTCGAGCGTCGGCAGCTTCTTGTCGCCGCCGACATCCAGCGTGCGGATGATGAGTGGCTTGCCCGCCATTGTCTGCGCCGCCGTGCGATAGGCCTCAAACTGCTCGTCCTCCGTAGGAAGAGCGTCGCGGTCCATAAACAGGAACTCGCTGCGGAACAGGCCGACGCCGTCCGCGCCGTATTTCATGGCCTGCTGCGCCTCCTGCGGCGTGCCGATGTTCGCGCAGATCTCAAGCGCCGCGCCGTCCTTCGTCTGCGAGGGGCAGGTGCGGAAGGCCTCGAGCGCCTGTGCTTCGCAGTCGGCCTGCGCCTTGCGGCTCTGATAGCACGCCGTCTCCTCATCCGTCGGGTCGACGGTCAGGGTACCGTCCGCGCCGTCGAGGATGGCCATATGTCCGTTCAGTGCCTCTGTCTGCCAGCCGTCGATCCCGGCAGCGGCCGGGATGCCGAGCGTGCGCGCAATGATGGCGCTGTGCGCCGTCGCGCCTCGTGGCGATGCCCTTGACGTGGGCCGTATCCATGCGCACGGTGTCGGACGGCGTCAGCTCCTCCGCCAGCACGATCACATCGCCCGGCAGCACGGACAGGTCCTGCCGCCCGCAGCCGAGGCAGATGCGCAGCAGCTGCTGCTTGAGGTCCTCGGCGTCCGCGGCGCGCTCTGCCATCAGCTCGTCGCCGAGGGAGCGGAACATCTGCGCCAGCTCGTCGAACTGGTCTTCGATCGCTGCGGCGGCATTCTGCTTCTGCTCGCGGATGCGCTGGATGATCGGCTCCCGGACGGAGTATTCGTCGCCGAGGATCGTCAGGTGGGCGTCGAAGATCTCCGCCTCCTGCTCGCCCATCTTCTCCTTTGCGGTCTCATAGAGCCCGCGCAGCTCCTCCTCCGCAGCCGCCAGCGTTGCTTCGAGCTTTGCGACCTCCGCCTCGGCATCAGCCGCAGGCTGGCGCGAAATCTCCGGGAGCTTCGGCGTAAACAGATGGATCTGCGCCATGGCGAGTCCCTCTGACACGCCCTTGCCTTGCCATTTCATGATGTTCCTGCCACCTCACTGTTTCATTCGTACAAAATCGGTCTTATTCGCCCAGGCCGGAGTTCACGGCGCTCACCATATCCTGCAGCGCCTGTGCCTCATCGTTGCCATCGGCGACCAGCTCGATCTCCGTACCGCACTTCACGCAGGCGGAGAGCACGGAAACGATGGACTTGCCCATGTAGGTCTTGCCGTCCTTCTTGATGAGGATGTTGCAGCCCGCGTGACGGACCGCTTCCTTCACAAAGGCGTTTGCCGGGCGCGCATGCAGGCCCGACGCATTCATGACTGTAACTTTCTGACTGACCATGTTTCATATCTCCTGTTTCAATTTTCGTATTTTGACGTGCCGCAGCTCATTCGAGCGTCTGCGGCAGCGACAGCATAAAATAGAATGCCTCGGCCCGCGGGATCTCCTGACCGAACGACGCAAACGACGCCGCGATCAGGGCCTGCAGGCGCTCAAACCATGCCGCGTTCTGGCGGATGAGTTCCTCGTGCTCCGGCTCCATCGCGAGTGGATTGCCGTTGACGATGCGCTCCAGCATAGACGCCGCGTGCATGAACAGCCGCACGCGCACATCCTGCGGCAGGGCCCGCCGGTAATAGCCGGTCTCGAGCTGGCGCGTCATGGTCTCGATGCAGTCGATGGCCAGCTGCTGCTCAACATGGGGCGCGATATAGCGCAGGCTCTGCGCCAGCAGGCTGATCGTCTCGCCGCCGGAGGTCTCCTCCGGCCCAGAGAGCATCTGCTTGGTGTCCATGCCCCAATCGTCCACGATGGAGGCGATGGCCATGATGCCCTCCCGGCTGAACACGCGGTCCGCCGTAATGAACGGCACGCCGGGGATGTTCGGCTCCACCGTGCCGACCACGAGCCGCAGGGAGCTTCCGTACTGCTCGGCCAGCTTTTCCACGCTGTCGAGCGCGCTGACCGCGACGACGTGCAGGCGCGGGATATAGGCAAGCCGCTTCTGCAGGATCTCCTGAATGGTGCGGGCGCTGCCGATGCCGGTGATGCAGGTCGACAGAATGACCTTTTCCGGCGTCTGCTCCGCGTACTTTTCCCGCAGCGCGAGCAGATCGAGGCCGGAGGTCTGGAACAGATGACTCATCTGCCGGAAATAGGCCTCAAGGATCTGATCCCGCAGCTCGTTGAGGTCCTGCTGCGCCGGATGCAGCGTCAGGCGGCTCGCCTCAAGCAGCAGACGCTGCTCCAGAATGGGGATGACCCGGCACGGCACGCCCGTCGCCTTCGTCAGCTCCGGCTCCAGCGTGGTGAGCACCTTCATATCCGTGAAGATCAGGTTGCCCGCCTCGCCGTGGAATGTTGCGATATGGTCGCACAGGGACTGGAACAGGCTGCCGCCCCGTGCGGAATCCACCCAGTGGACGTGATTTGTGTCATAGACGGCGTTGAGATGGCGCGCCATACCGGCCGCCACGCCGTCGCTGCCGGAGGCCAGCGTCAGCCAGACCGGCGGCTTCTCCCGCTTTTTGCCCGCCTGACGCAGCAGGACGGCAAGGCAGTTCATCTCGTCTGTCGAGATGTGCACCTTGATAGCCTGCGCCAGCCACTGCCGGTTCTCCCGCAGGAAGTCCAGCTCCGCGCCGTAGCCCTGCAGGCCGCCCCGCACGCTCAGCGGGAAAGCCGGCTGCTCTGAGCGCATGCGGCTGACATACTGGCTGAGATGCATGGCAAGCAGCGTCGCCGCAATGGACGGATAGACATGGTTGAGCGCATAAGAGGCCCGGCTGAGAAACTCGCTGCAGATGCCGATGCTGCCGGGGAACAGCACGCTGTCGAGCAGGCTGCGGTCGACATCCGGGGCCTGCAGGGCCCGCTCCATGTCCACATAATAATTATCGATCTCCGCAGCAATGATCTGCTGCAGATTTCCGGCGTCATGGTGCTGCTCCTGCTCGCCGGACAGGCGCGATTCCACAAAGTCATAGACATCGACGAACGAGGCAACGTCCGCCGCGCTGCTCTGGATGCGCTGGTTCGGCACGACAAGATCCTCCGCAAAATGCAGGTCGCCGTGCGCGTATTTTTCCGTCTCGGCCGAGACGTTGTAGGTCTGGAACGAGAGGTCAGAAAACGTGACCGCGATCTCCCCCGTCCGGTTCCCCGCAACGTTCTCGCGCAGGAACGCCTTGGCACAGGACAGCTGCACCAGATTCTTCAGAACGCCCAAATTGGAATGCAGCGAATAGTCCAGAATGCTGTTGAGCGCGCCCTTCTGGATGCGCAGCGTGCGGCCGATGTGGGCGGCCTCCTCTGCGTAAAAATGCTCCACCAGCTCCAGCCGCTCCTTCATCGGGCGGTCCGAGAGCGTCGGCATGGAGATGAGCACCGGCATACGGCGCAGGAACGTCTCGAGCAGATCGGTCAGCGGCTTTGTCGTCGCGCCGATGAGCATGAAGCGCGAGGTGCGCGGCGTATTGTCGCCGACGCGGCGGAACACGCCCGTGTCGAGCAGGGAGAAAAACATCTCCTGCCCGGTCGACGACAGGCCGTGGATCTCGTCGAGGAACAGAATGCCGCCGTTCGCCTGCTCCACAAGACCCGGCTTATCCTCGAGCGCGCCCGTGAACGCGCCCTTTTTATAGCCGAACAGGTGGGACAGCAGCAGCTGCGGATTGTCCGCATATTCCGCGCAGTTGAACTCCACGAAGGGAATCGGTGCATGTGCGCCGCAAAGCGCCTTCGTCTCCTTTGCGTATTCCCAGATCGTTCGGGCAAAATGGCTCTTGCCGCTGCCGGTCGAGCCGGTGATGAGCATATTCAGGCCGTTCGGGGGATAGGCAACGGCCGCCATGGCGACCCGCAGCTGATATTTCAGGCTGCCGTCCGCGCCGACAAGGCCGGAGAACGCCCGGTACTGTCCGGTCTCCTCCTCTGCCTGCGGCGGCTCCTCCTGCACGGCCGGCTCCGGCCGGATGTCCGCCGTCTCCTCCGATGCTGGGAAGAAACGCACGTTTTTCTTGCCGACCCGCCGCAGCTTTCCCTCTGCGACGAGCTTATTGAGCTCGACTGCGGCATCGTTGCGCCAGATGCTCAGGGCATCCGCAACGGCCTGCGCCGTCACGCCCTGAAAATCCGGTGTCTGTGCCGCTTCCAGGACAAATTGTAACACATGATCTCTGCGCATGTACTGACCTCCCTTCCGCAGAAATTATGTACCCTGCTTACGGTTCGAAAAAGCTCTTGATATTGACGACTGCCGCCTTGGCGGATTCCTCCAGCAGGGCGACTAGCTCGCTGCCCTTCATGGCCTCGCGCATGGTCATCGCCTCCAGCAGGACCGGCAGGTTCATGCCGCACAGGCCGGGGAATTCCTCGCCGCCGCTCTTCATCATCATCTGATTGAACGGTGTGCCGCTTGCCAGGTCGAACAGAACGATCGAGCCCTCGGGCATCTGCTTGAACGTCTGCATGGCCTTCTCGCCGTATTCGTCAATGCTCGCGTTCTCCAGCAGCGGCAGCGCCACCACGTTCACTGCCTCGCCGCCGATCATCTGAGCAGACTCGAGCAGAGCCTGGCAGAACGGGCCGTGCGACAGCAGCAGGATGCCCGGGATGTTCTCTACAAAGTTTTCTTGTTTCATCGGTTTGCACCTCCCTGTGTCTTTCTATTATAGCAAATTTCATGCCACTACGAGTAGTATCAACCGAAAAAATTTTGATACGGGGCGGATGCCTTGACATCCACCCGGCGAGCCGATATAATGAAATATCACAAAAAGCGCATCGTTTACCGTCGGAAGAGGATTTTTTTATGCAGATCTTTCAGGAACAGAAGCCCGTTCAGCAGCAGCGTCCGCAGATGTACGCCGCTGTTGAAATTTTACAGCTGGACGTATGCCAGCTGCAGTCCTATATCAATACCGCTCTGCTGGAAAATCCCACGCTGGAATGCGGAGCCGCACCGGGCGTGAGTCTGCTTGACGATCTCTCCGCCGGCGGGCATGCCGCCGCGGGCGAGGATGCGGAGCACATGCAGCCGGATTTTGCCGACCGGGACGCCGTCGCCTACGGCGAGGACCTGACGACCCATCTGCAGTTTCAGGCGGAGCGCCTGTCGCTGGAGCCGGAGCTGCAGCGCGCCGTGCTCGCCGTCATCCAGGCGCTCGATGCCGACGGCTATCTGCGCACCGATGTCTCCGCGCTCGGCCCGGCCGCGCTTGTTGATGCCGCCGTCCAGATCGTCCAGCGACTTGACCCGCCCGGCGTCGGCGCAAGGACGCTTTCGGAATGCCTCTGCCTGCAGCTGCAGGCGCTCGGCGAGTCCGGGCTGGCCTGCACGATCGCGGAGCACTATCTCGAGCAGGCTGGGCATCACGCTTTTGCGGCCATCGCCGCGAGCGAGCATGTTCCCCTTGCCGCCGTGCAGGAGGCCTACCGGCAGATCCAGAGCCTTTCGCCCTACCCGTGCGCGGAATTCAGCCGCGCGCAGGACGACGGCTATGTCGTCCCCGACGTGCTCCTGCAGGAAAAAGACGGCGTGCTCAGCGTCGCCGTCAACAGGGCCTACACGCCGGAGCTGTCCGTCAGCAGCTTCTACCGCTCCCTCGTCCGCGAGACGGACGATCCGGAGGCGCGGCAGTATATCGTCAAAAAGGTCTCGCAGGCGGAATGGCTCATCAGCTGCATCCGGCAGCGGGAGGAGACGCTCCTGCGCTGCTGTCAGGAAATTCTGAAGCGGCAGCTGCCGTATTTTCGCTCCGGGCAGGCGCTCGCTCCGATGACGATGCAGGACATCGCGCAGGCCGTCGGCCTGCACACCTCCACCGTCAGCCGCGCGCTCAGCGGGAAGTATATCCAGACGCCGCAGGGCGTCCGCCTGCTGCGCAGCCTGTTTTCCGCAAAGCTGGCAGGCGGTGAGGTCTCCGGTGTCATGGCACAGCAGGCCATCGCCGTGCTTGTGCAGCAGGAGGATAAGCACGCTCCCCTGTCCGATCAGGTGCTTGCCGAGCGGCTGCAAGCGCAGGGCATCGACATCTCGCGCCGCACCGTAGCAAAATACCGCCAGCTGCTGCAGATTCCGTCCGCCGCAACCCGCAGAGCTTAATGCTCCGCAGCAAAAAATTCGCGCACGGCGTCCAGATCGGCAAAGCGCGCGTCATAGAGCTCCGGGTGCTCCTCCTCCGGCCGCCAGAGGTCCGGCACGAACAGCGTCCGGCATCCGGCGCGCCTGCTCGCGCGCAGGCCGTTCGGCGAATCCTCGATCACGGTGCACTCCGCCGCCGGTCTGCCCAGCTGCCGCGCCGCCTCGAGGAAAATGTCCGGCTCCGGCTTCGAGCGGCCGACCATGTCGCCGGAAATGACCGCAGTAAAATATTGCAGCAGTCCGACCCGTTCAAGCCGGCCGCGCACGACGGCCGCCGGAGACGACGACGCGACTGCAACCGGGATATTCCACGCGCACAGCTGCTCCAGCAGCCGCTGCGCGCCTTTTTTTGCCGGTGCGGCGCCATTGGCGTAAAAATTCTGCAGATAGGCCTCCTCGTGCTCCAGGATCCGGTCCGAATCCGCGCCGAATTCCTGCCGGAACCGTTTGATCCACGCCTCGTCGTTGAGTCCGAGGCCGATGATCGCCATCCGCTCCACATCGGGAACTCCGGTCTTCTCGCCCGCATAACGAAAACTCTCCCAGACCACGCGCTCGCTGTCCACGAGCACGCCATCCATGTCAAAGATCACAGCATTCATATGCAAACCTCCCGTATTCGTCTTCATGCGCCAGAGTATAACGCACCGGGGAAGAAAAAGCAAGTCCCGCCCCGGAGCGGAGACAAAAGGCAGCCGCCGCAGCCAATCGACCGCAGCGGCTGTGAGTTTTTACTGGTTGACGACGTCGCGATACAGGAATGTCACGACCTGTGCGCGCGTGCAGGTATTCTCCGGGCAGAATTTCGCCGCGCTCATACCGTTCGTAATGCCGTGCTCCACGGCCCACAGAACGGCGCTGCCGTAATACGAGCCAGTGCTCACGTCGGCAAACGGATTGCGCGTGCTGGACGGCGCGGGCTTGCCCTCGTAGCGCCAGAGGAACGTGACGATCTGCGCACGGGTACAGGTATTGTCCGGGCCAAACTCTGTCGCGCTCATACCATTCGTGATGCCGTGCTCGACAGCCCACAGAACGGCCTTGTAATAATACTGTCCGGCCTTGACATCAGCAAACGGGTTGGCATTGCTCGTCGGCTCCGGCTGACCAGCCGCGCGCCACAGGAATGTCACGACCTGCGCGCGCGTGCAGCCCTCCTCGGGACTGAACGTCGTGGCAGAGGTGCCGTTCGTAACGCCGCCGGTGATTGCCCAGTCGATCGGATCGTGCGCCCAGCTTCCGAGCACCGGCATGTCCGAGAAGACCCGGCCGGGGCAATTGGAGCCGTCGCAGGGCTGATAACCCGGCTGCACAGATTCACCCGGCCCATACAGAGCGACAAATGCATTTTCTGCCGACTCACGCGGCGCTGTGGCGAACGTCAGCGCACCGTCGGCATCCGCAGCACCCTGCGAAATATAAAGCAGGTTGGCAGGAGCCAGAAGGTCGTCGTTTTTGTCCTTCGCTATGATCAGGACATACTGTTCTCCACCCGTAAGGCCAGAGAAGCTGACCGTACTGCCGTCCGCCTTGCCCGTGTGCAGGCCGCGAACCTCAGGAGCAGCCTGAGCGTCTTTTTCAGGCGTCCAAGGGACCCATTTCACTCTACCGAGGACGTAAATTGTCCCAATTGTTTTCTCCCAGGTACTGTTTTCGGCAGGATAATATGCCGTGACATCAGCATTATCGAATGCGGCCCAATTAATGTCCGGCCCGTCACCGAAGAAATATAAACTTGTCAGTTTGGAACTGTAAGAAAATGCGTTTCCCTCAATACTTGTAATACTCGAGGGGAACATCAGACTTGTCAGCTCGGTACAGCTATAAAACGCCTTTGATTTGATCGTTGTTACACCCGCCGGGATTTCATATGCACCGGTTCGTCCGACCGGATAGCAGATCAATTCTGTTTTATTCTTATTTAAAAGCACTCCGCTTTCATCACTTGCATATGTTTCATTGCCTTCATCGACCCAAATTGCAGTCAGACTGAAGCAATTACTGAATATTCCCTCTCCCAACTCTGTAACACTTGCCGGTAACGTAATGCTCGACAGGCTTCTGCAGCGATCGAATGCACCATATCCAATGCTGCTCACCCCTGACTCGATCGTTATATCACTCAGGCCAAAGCACCATCTGAAAGCCTCCATTCCAATGGTTTTTACGCTTGACGGAATCGTGATATGATTCAGAATCTCACATTGATCAAATGCATTTTTTCCAATGCTCGTTACTCCTGCAGGGATTGAAATCGTTCTGAGGCCAAAACATCTCGAAAATGCATAGTCACCAATGCTTGTTACACTTGCGGGAATCGTGAAGCTCCGTAATTCACTGCAGTTGTAGAACATACTGCCCGGAATTTTATCCATTCCCTCCGGGAGCGTAACATTGGCCAGAAGTTTACAACCACTGAAAACGCCGCCTTCGAGGTCCGTCACGCTGGACGGGATCGTAACGCTCGTGACTTTGCTGCATTCATTGAACGCAGCCGCGCCGATCCTTGTCACGCTTGACGGGATCGTGATACTTTCCGCTTTGGAGCAATAAGCAAACGCCGACGCTTCGATACTTGTTACACCTTCCGGAATTGTAATATCCGTCAAGCTGGAGCAGCCATAGAAAGCCTTCTCATTGATTTTGGTTAAGCTCGATGGAATTTTTACACTTTCCAGCTTGCAGCAGTTCCAAAATGCTTCTTTTCCAATCTCTGTAATGCCATCCGGGAGCGAAATGCTCGTCATTTTATTGCAATTGAAGAACGCCACTCCCCCAATGCTGGTCACGCTCGACGGGATCACAATGCTTGCCAGCTTGTTGCAGTCAAAAAATGTAGCGTATCCAATGGATGTTATTCCCTCAGGAAGCGTGACACTGCGCAAATTACCACACTGTCCAAATACGCCGCCTTCAAGGTTCGTTACACCGAACGGAACTACAACGTCTGTCAGACCGGAGCATAGGGTGAACGCAGATGTTCCAATTCTTGTAACGCTCGATGCAATCGTAACATTCGTCATATGGGAGCAGCTATTGAACGCCTCGCTTCCTATGCTGGTAACGCCATCTTCGATCACGGCAGCATTTATCGTCCGACCGAACCACGGAGCTTTGTTATTTGAGTTGTAATTATACATATCTCCTGTGCCGGAGATCGTCAGAACACCGTTTTCATCCAGTGTCCACGTCAGATTTTCTCCGCAAGTGCCGGAGTTGCTTTCCGGGGGCTCAGTTGGCTCGGTTGGTTCCGTCGGTGCAGCGGTCTCTGTCGGCTCACTCGGTTCCGTCGGTGCAGCGGTCTCTGTCGGCTCACTCGGTTCCGTCGGTGCGGCGGTCTCCGTCGGCTCGCTCGGCTCTGTCGGCAGGGTTGGCTCATTTACCTCAACACGCAGGCTCTCACAAAGCGGAGTATAATCATTGGGCGAAAGTAAAAAAGCCTCCGCATGGAAATTCTGCGGCAGTGCGGTATCCAGAGGAAGGATCGCCGTCGAGTCGCTCGGTCGCACTGTTGTCTTAGCAGATGCGATCTGACGTCCGGATTCTTCCTCATACACAGCAACCACAAGCTCGGCATCCTCAGATACTGCAAATCGAACGGCAGCAATGCCGTCTTCAATTGTCAAATCCTGTAATCCTTCAGAATTGCCCACATTGGTCGATGTCCCGCCCTTCATTCCCGGCACGACTGCAACTGCAGCTGGCAGCATGCCAATCAGCAGGGTCAGGCAGAGAATGACGCTGATCATTCGCTTTTGCATAGTTCATCCTCCCATTTTATGTTCTTTTTCGATTACCAAGCAGATGGAACAAGTTTTCCTTTTCAGGCCTGACAGAAAAATCCGATATTTTGTTGTGTGAAAGCTTGTGTGTGAAAAGTATATCACAGTACACAGTCAAATTTCAACTATTTTAGCAAAATTTATTGCTTAATTTTATCTGTATTTCACAGGTTTCACGCCGATTCAGCCATATAAAAAGACGCCCTGCAATTCTGCAGGGCGTCTCTTTACTCCATATTCCGGCTCGTATTTCCTTTACGCTTCCTTCTTTTCGAACTCCTTCGCCACATTCTCCAGCAGCTGGCGGATGGGCAGGTGCTGCGGGCAGACGGACTCGCACTTGCCGCACTTCACGCAGTCCGAGGCCTTATGACCGGGCAGTGCGTAGACGGCATTGTAGTAATAATCCGTATGCCAGTCGTGGTAGATCTGCTTCGCGTTCATCGTGGCGAACAGTTCCGGGATGGCGATCTGCTTCGGGCAGCCGTCCGTGCAGTAGCGGCAGCCGGTGCACGGGATGAGGTTCTTGCTGCGGAAAATTTCCTGCACCTTCGCGATGGCAGCAAGCTCCGTTTCGTCCAGCGGCTTAAAGTCCTTCATGAACGAGATATTGTCCTGCACCTGCTCTGGCGTGCTCATACCGGAGAGCACCATCAGCATGCCGGGGAAGCCCGCAGCGAAGCGGATGGCATAGCTGGCCGGGCTGCCGCCATGCAGGGCATCCAGAACGGCGCGTGCATCGTCCGGCAGCTTGACGAGGTTTCCACCCTTGACCGGCTCCATGACGATGACCGGCTTGTTGAACTTCCGGCAGACCTCATAGCACTTGCGGCTCTGGACAGAGGGATCGTCATAGTCAACATAATTGAACTGGATCTGCACGACCTCGATCGCAGGATACTCCGTCAGGATCTGCTCGAGCAGCTCGGGGCGGCCATGAAACGAAATGCCGACGTGGCGGACCTTGCCCTCTTCCTTCAGAGCAAACGCCGTCTCATAAGCGCGGCAGGCCTTGAAATGGCCATAGTTCTCCGAGCACTGCGAATGCATGAGGTAGAAATCAAAATAATCGACGCCGCAGGCCTCGAGCTGGCTCTCGAACACCGGGCGGATGTCCGCCTCGGTCCTGAAAAAGTTCTCCGTCAGCTTGTCCGTCAGGATGTAGCGGTCGCGCAGATAACGGCTCGTCAGGCAGGTCTT
>ERZ1504946.174-NODE-174-length-18309-cov-3.761751_pt1 | contig 18309 bp, 8 predicted proteins | sample MGYA00574595_ERZ1504946 | MGnify/ENA primary metagenome ERZ1504946 (study PRJEB39906, sample SAMEA3182112) | gut metagenome | biome: human; feature: gut; material: Stool; isolation source: human stools | place: Canada | collected 2013-05-06 ...
GAGATGTGTATAAGAGACAGGAGCAACCCACCATGCACCGTGGAACAGAGCCGTGGCGATCATGGCGATGATCGGGAGCTTTGCGCCGCAGGGGATGAACGTCGTCGTCATGACGGTCATCTTGCGGTCTCGGTCATTTTCAATGGTACGGGAGGCCATGATGCCCGGAACGCCGCAGCCGGTGCCGATGAGCATCGGGATGAAGGACTTGCCGGACAGGCCGAACTTGCGGAAGATACGGTCCATCACGAATGCGATACGGGCCATGTAGCCGCAGGATTCGAGGAAGGCCAGGAAGATGAACAGGACGAGCATCTGTGGGACGAAGCCAAGGACTGCGCCGACGCCGCCGACGATGCCGTCAAGGATCAGGCCGTTGAGCCAATCCGGGCTGTGGATGGCGTTCAGGCCGTCTTCCACAAGGACCGGGATGCCGGGGACCCACACGCCGTAGTCGCTCGTATCCGGAGCGGACTCCATGGCGGTGTCATAGACCTCGGAGATGTCATAGCCCGCAGCGGCGAGGGAGTCGCCGTAGCTGCCGTAGGCTTCGTCAAATGCGCCGAAGTCCTGGTCGTTGATGGCGTCCAGAACGTCCTGCGCGCCGATAACGCCTTCGTCAGCAGCCTTGGAGACCTCTGCGACGACCTCCGGTGTCCAGATGTTCTCTTCGGCGTACTCGTTGATGGCATCGTCATAGGCGCTCGAGCCGATACCGAACAGATGCCAGCCGTCGCCGAACAGGCCGTCGTTCGTCCAGTCGGTCGCCCAGGAGCCGACCGTCGTAACGGAGACATAGTAAACAAGGCACATGACCAGGGCAAAGATTGGCAGAGCCAGCCAGCGGTTCGTGACCACGCGGTCGATCTTATCGGAGACGGTGAGCTTGCCGGCGTTCTTCTTCTTGTAGCAGCCCTTCATCAGGGAGGCGATATAGACATAGCGCTCGTTCGTGATGATGCTCTCGGCATCGTCGTCCAGCTCCTTCTCGGCAGCCTTGATGTCCTCCTCAATATGCGCCTGCACATCGGCAGAGAGCTTGAGCTGTGCCATGGCCTTCTCGTCGCGCTCGAAGATCTTGATGGCGTACCAGCGCTGCTGCTCCTCCGGCATCTGATGCACAGCGACCTCTTCGATGTGGGCCAGCGCATGCTCGACCGGACCGGAGAACGTGTGCATCGGAACGGTCTTCGTGCCCTCGGCGGCCTTGATGGCAGCCTCGGCGGCTTCCATGACACCGGTGCCCTTCAGGGCAGAGATCTCGATGACCTTGCAGCCAAGCTCACGGGACAGCTCTGCGGTATTGATCTTATCGCCGTTTTTGCGGACGACGTCCATCATGTTGATGGCGATGACGACCGGGATGCCCAGCTCGGTGAGCTGCGTGGTGAGGTACAGGTTGCGCTCGAGGTTCGTGCCGTCGACGATGTTCAGGATCGCATCGGGACGCTCGCCGATCAGATAGTTACGGGCGACGACCTCCTCCAGCGTGTACGGGGACAGGGAGTAGATACCGGGAAGGTCGGTGATCGTCACACCGTTGTGCTTCTTGAGCTTGCCTTCCTTCTTCTCCACGGTGACGCCGGGCCAGTTGCCAACGAACTGGTTAGAACCGGTCAGCGCGTTGAACAGCGTCGTCTTGCCGCTGTTCGGGTTGCCCGCAAGGGCAATTCGAATGTTCATTTTGCTTCCTCTCTTTCCGGATTTCAGTGAGGGTAGTTTGGGCTAACCCTCCTGCAAAAAGAAACGGGGTTACTGCACCTCGATCATTTCCGCGTCGTTCTTGCGGATGGACAGCTCATAGCCACGGACATTGACCTCGACCGGGTCGCCCAGCGGCGCGACCTTGCGGACGTAAACCTGCACGCCCTTCGTGATGCCCATGTCCATGATACGGCGCTTGACGGCGCCCTCGCCATGCAGCTTCACAACGGTAACGGTTTCGCCGACCTTGACCTGCCTGAGTGTTTTCATCGAAATCTCCTCCTTTTCTGTAATGCATTGCATATGATTGAAGTGAGAGAGCCGCTGCAAATGGCTCCCGGGATCAAACCATGATCTTCTGTGCCATTTCGCGGCTGATCGCAACGCGCGCTTCCTTGACGTTCACGATCAGATTTCCGCCGATCGTGTTGATCACGCTGACATTGCCGCCTACTACAAAGCCAAGGTTTTCCAGATGCTGCCGCACCTCCGGCTTTCCGCCGATTCTCTGGATGATAGCGTCCTCACCGGGCGACATCAGGGTCAACGGCATCATACGTTCGCCTTCTTTCTCCGGTATTGTGATTAGCTTTTGCTAACCGAAGTCTTTTGAAATTGGTTAGGTTTCCCTAACCAAGAGTCATTATAACGGGAGGGCGGCCTTTTGTCAAGCCCGGAATTTCATTTACCCACCGATTTTGTGTGTTTTGTATACATGCCCAAAAGTTTGTTTTGCCTAACCTCTGATTTGTAGATTTTTCCCAGTGCGCAGGCAGCGAACTCGCAAGGCTTTATGCCGGAACAAGAGTGGCGGAACATGCATCAAGTTTTGTAATAGCAGTGGGCCAATTAAATTCTGTCATAAACCCGGCGGGCCGTCACGGCCGGATTTCCGGCCAGATATTCGCGCTCGAGCAGGTCGAGATAGGCGCCTGGCGTCTTGAGCCCGAGCATGACCGTGCGGCCGATGTCCGTTTTCTCCAGCAGCTCGTTCGTCAGGGAGACGCAGTTGATCGTCGGGATGAAGTACGTTGCATACGGCCCGCGCTGCACGCGCCAGAACCGCACGCCGCCGAGCCTGCGGAGCCGCCCGGCAAAGCAGTCCTCCGGCAGAGCCTCCGGCTGCCAGGGTGACAGCGTCTGCCGGAAGCGCTCCAGCTCCGCGCGCAGCTGCGCGGCCTGTGCAGGCGGCAGGCAGAGGCTGTAGCTGATGACGCGGCGGTGATGCGTGCCGATGCACCACCGGAGATACGGCTCGCGTGGGGCGGAAAAGACGATCCCGGCGCCCGCCGTACGGAGCAGGCGCTGATGGGCCGGGTCATAGGCGCCGTAGGTCAGCGTCCGGCCGTCAAAGCAGAGCTCGCAGTGGCCGACCAGGCCGATGCCGTGCGCGGACGTCTGGAACAGGAGCTCAAACTCCTCCGTCCCCTGCTGCGGGACCGGGCCCAGCGGAGCGCGCGGCAGCACGTCCGCCGTCCGCTGCGGCAAAAACAAGCTCATCAGATCCGGCAGCGCCACACGGATCGAGCCGAGCACCCGCCGGACGCGGCGGCTGCGGATCGTCAGCGCAAGGACATCGCAGACAAGCCCCGTGCCGAACACCGTCAGCAGCAGCGCGGCCGTATAGCGAAGCGCAGCGTCCCGCAGCGCCGGAACGAACACGATGAGCACAAACAGGCCTGTGCCGCCCACAGCGGCTGCCATCGCCGGAAAAAAAGCGCCCCAGCGGCGCATTCTGCCATAGAGGATTGCATTGACTGCCTCGACCGTGACCAGCAGCGTCAGATACACCGCAACGACCACGGCAAACAGCCGCACCGACAGCTGCGGCAGGAGCAGCAGGCCCGCGCCCAGCAGCAGCTCGACAGCCGCCAGCAGCACGGACATCCGGCCGGGGCGGTTGCCGCGCCGGCGCGCAAGCAGCAGGTACATAAGGCCTCGCAGCGGCAGGAGCAGACCCGACAGCAGCAGCACGATATGCGCCGCTCCGGCGCGTCCGGCCATCAGCGCGGGGCCGAGGCCGAGCATGCCGATGCCGGACAGCATGGGAAGCAGCAGCAGATACAGCAGAGTCATCATGGGGGTCCTTCCTCCCGGCAGGCGCTGCGCGCGTCAGCTTGTCAAAAAAGGCCTTTCGGGCTTCTTCGCCAAGCTGCTTTCAGAATTGCAAAATCAGTTTTTGACAGTCTGACGCGCTGCGTGCGTTACTCCGACTGGATCGACTTTGCGTATTCCGAGGGAGACATGCCGAATTTATCCTTGAATTGGCGGGAAAAATGGTGGATCGTGGAATAATTGAGCTGCGCGGCGATCTGGGAGAAATTCATCGTTCCCTCCCGGATGAGGCGCTTGCTCTCCTCCAGCTTGACCCGGCGGATATATTCGCCGGGCGAAATATTCATCTGCCGGTGGAACAGCGCCGTCAGATGCGACGCGCTCACGCCGACCTCGCGCGAAACGATCTCCACGGAGAGCTTATCGCACACATGATCGGCCACATACTGCAGCGTGCGGCTGACGATCTCGTTTTCGTGGTTCAGCGCCACCGGCGTTTTCAGGCGCTTTTTCTCGCTGCCTGTGTCGCGCAGAACGGACAGAAGCAGCAGCTTGAGATAGCTGCGGATAAAATCGCCGCTGTAGGCATCCATATTTTCGGACTCGCGGACGATCTGGCGCAGCTGGGCCGCCTCGGCGGACGACAGGTCGAACACCCGGTCCGGCAGCCGCGCGGCAAACTCGCTCTCCAGATCGAAGCTGACCGTGAGGAAGCGGGCCGTCATGTCCAGATCCGTATACTGCATATGCCATTGCTGCGGGCCGAACACCATGAGCTGGCCCTGATGCAGCTCGACGCCGTTGCCGTCCACAACGCAGTGCAGCGAGCCGCGGTCGACGTACGTCAGCTCGAACATGGAGTGCTGCTCGCCCTTGAACAGGAAGCCGCTCTCCACCTCGCGATAAAACAGCGTATAGATCTCGCCGACGCGCAGGCGGTCGCCGAGCTTGAGATTCTCGGCCGCCGTCACAGGCTCGAGCACCTCGAGCTGCGCGCCCGCAGGCTGTGCCAGCCGGACGGAGCACTCTCTATTCGTCGGCAGCGTCAGATGTGTATAAGAGACAGCCCTGCGCACGGCAAGCACCGTCATGCCCAGCTCGAAATCCAGATAGACCGGTCCGGCACTCTGGCGGTAAAAGCACAGGCCCTCCGCCGAGAAATACTGTACGGACTCCTGCCACTGCGCTCCGGACGGAAAGCCGCGGTTCGGCAGGCTGTCGCGCAGCACGCGGCCGTAGCCGGAAAAGGTCAGCTTGTTCAGATTTTCAACCAAGGCGGGTCCCCCCTCCCGTTCCGCCGGCTGTTATTCGAACAGCACGGGCGGATAGATACCGGCCGCATGCATGGCGGCCACGGACTCCTGCACGGAGGCAAGGTCCTCGCGATAGGTCACGCCGTGCCAGCTCTCGTCCGTGTGGAGAACGCGCACCGTGGCGCGGTTGGCGGCAAGCTGGTTGTTGGCGACCGTCGGCAGATAGAACTCCGCCTTCAGCGGGTTAACGGACACGGACTCCTGCAGGAAGCGTGGGAACTCGGCCGCCAGCTCGTCGAGGATGCGCGGCGTGAAGCCCCAGAAATTCATGGAGACGGTCGTATTGCCGGACAGCGGGGTGAAATGCTCGCCATCCTCCGTAAAGGCTGCGTCATCGCCGCGCTTTTCGATGTGCGTGCGCTCCGTGATTCCGGTAAGGTAGCCGTCGCGCAGCTCGCAGACGCCGCGGGCCACGGAGCCGTGCTCCGTCATGGCGTTATGCAGGCGGTAGCCGACCATGGCATAGGCATTATCGGCATGCTGCCCGGTCAGGAAGCCGCCGATGGCCGTGAATGCGCCGCGGCCGTAAAAATCGTCGGAGTTGATGACGGCGAACGGCCCGTCGATCACGTCGCGCGCGCACAGCACGGCGTGGCCCGTGCCCCAGGGCTTCGTGCGGCCCTCCGGCACGGTAAAGCCCTGCGGCAGGCAGGACGTCAGCTCCTGAAAGACATAGGAGACATCAAAATACGGCTCGACACCGCGGCCGACCTTCTCGCGGAAGTCGTGCTCGATCTCGTGCTTGATGATAAAAACGACCTTGTCGAACCCGGCAAGGCGCGCGTCATACAGAGAATACTGGATGATGCTGTTGCCCTGCGGATCAATGGGCGTCATCTGCTTCAGGCCGCCGAACCGGCTGCCCATGCCCGCTGCCATCACGACCAGCGTCGGCTTTTTCATGGAAATACTTCCCTTCTGCTGCGTTATTTCGGTTTTCTGCGCGGCATATGCCGCGGGGCAGGCCGCAGAGCAGCCCGCTCAGTGCGCACTATTATAACAGCTCTTTTCCAAAAGCTCAATGGTTTTTGCAAAAAACGGCGCATATTTCGGCAAATATTTTGCACGTTGGCTTGCATGCGCGGAAGGATCTGGTAAATCTGCACGCAAAAGCGCCCCGGCCGAAGCCGGGGCGCGCGGGGATGTAATGAAGAGTAATCACTCTGCCTTGGCAATGCAGATGGCGTTGTTCTCGGTATCGAGATAGAACGTCGCCTTCGGATTGGCCGATTTGACCATGGCCAGATCAGCCTCGGTGAGCTTGTATTCGTCCGTGCCAACGACGAGCGGCATGCCCTTAGCCGGGACGCGATTATCCGCGATATACACGGAGATCATATGTGTCAGGGCGCTGTCGACGACGATGCGGCTCATAAAGACCTTGGCACTGGAGGGCGTCAGGTACACGTTCAGGTCCGCAGAGAGCTTGTGCACATAGACGTTGGAGCCGAGCTTCTGGGAAACGTCGCGCAGATAGATGCCCTCATAGTTCTTGCCGGCTACGGTCGTGTTGTTGGCAAACGTGCCGCCGTAGAAGTGCAGTGCACCCGGAGACTTCAGGCGGGCGATGGAGCCGGAGCCGTAGGACGTGCTGCTCAGCAGGCAGGCATTGTCCGTGAACGTGCCGCCGTAGACGTTGATCGCAGAGGCGTTGCCCGCATTCGACTGATCCATCAGGAAGATCGCACCGCAGCCCTTGACGGAGTTGTTCGTAAACGTCGCATTCTCGATGTTGATCGTGTGCGTACCGCCGCCGTTCACATGGACCAGCCGGGCCTGATTGTTCGTGAACGTGCCGTTCTTCAGGTTCAGAACGCTGCTGCCGCTCTGACCGTACATGGCGAAAACGGCAGCGCCGCCGGTCTCGCTGTTGCTGGAGCTGTAGGTCTGGCAGTTCGTGACCGTCACGTCCTCAACGTTGACCGTATTTGTCTTGCCTGCACGGCTGAACGACCACACAAAGACCTGCGAGGAACCACGCATGTTGCGCACGACCGTACCGGCCTTAACGTTCAGCGTGCCGCCCTCATCCACACGGACAAAGGCGCTCGTTGAGCGCGTCTGCGGGGTATACATGCACAGGCCGTCGAGCGTGATATTCTCGAGCGTCAGTTCACCCTCGACCCAGACGGCCGAGCCGGTGCTGCCGTTGAGATAGCGGGAAAGCATGGCGTTCGGAATGCCCTCAAGGGACCAGACCTCACTCGTGCCCGCTTCCAGCGTGCCGCCGTTCATAATGTAGATGATGTTGTCGCCCTTCTCCTTGGCGTTGGCCTTCAGGATCTCCTTGGCGCGCGCGAAGGTGGCGACCGGCGTCTGCGGCGTCAGGCCGTCGTTGGCATCATTGCCGGGGTTCGTGGACATCGTGCTGTCGTTCATGTAGACCTCGGCGCCGATAACCTGCGCGGAAACAACGCAGTAACGGTTGTTCGCCGCGTCGATCTCCGCCTTGTAATACGGGTCGAGAGAGTTGACCAGCTGATAGGCCTTCGTATCCTCGGCTGTGAGCTTATAGGTGCCGTAGCCGATGGCCAGAACGATATCCGTGCCCATGTAGTCGAGGGTCACGCGGACGCCGCCGCCCGTCACATTGCTCAGGGGCTTGGCGATGGCGACTGGGAGCGCTCCTCTCTCGGTGTTCAGATACAGACCGGAGAACGTCAGGGCATCCTTTTCGGCGCCAAAGACGACCTGAGACTTTTCAAGCATGGCGACCTGATCGTCGGGGTAGCCTGCACCCGGCGTGTTGTTCTCGATCGTACCGCCGTTGAGGTACCACGTCGAGCTGCCGGAGTTACCGTAGGCAACAAGAGCCGCATAGGTGCCGGAGACGTTGTTGCGGATGATACCGCCGTTGAGATAGCCGACCGCATGCTGGGCAAGACTGACGGCACAGCCCATCAGGGATTCGTTGTTCTCGATGATACCTCCGTTGATAGTCAGGATGCCGGGAGCGTTGGCATTGCCGCTGCTCACGCCAACGGCGGAGCCGCGGTGCGGGAGGGTCGTGCCGGTGTTCGTTGCCTTGTTGCCGGAGATGAGACCGCCGTTGATCGTGATATGCGCACCGGCGGAACCGGCGATCGCAGACATATAGCCGCCGTAGTTATTGATGATCTTGGCGCCCTCGTTCATCTCTACCGTGCCGCAGTTAAAGCCGCTGCCGGTGACATAGATCGCGCCGCCGACCATACGGGACGATGCCGCGGAGTTCTGCACCGTCGCGCCGCTGTTCAGGACAAGGCGGCCGCCGGCCTCGATATCGAGGATGTACCAGACCATATTCTGCGTCAGCAGCTCAGGCCACATGGTCGCGCCGCCGTCGAGCGTGATGTTCTCGAGCGTCAGCGTCGCGGAAGCGTCCTCGGCCTCCGGCTCGATGACGATCATGCGCTTCGTGAAGGAGCCTGCACGCATGACCTTGCCGCCCTCAAGGTCGGCCATGGTCCACGTCGTGTCCTGCGTAATGGTCACGGTGCCGCAGATCAGGATGACGGGGTTCTTGCTCTCTGCGAGCAGCGACTTTGCACGCTCGAAGGTCTTGACGGCGCTCTCCTCGGTCGTGCCGTCGTTCGCATCATCGCCGTCCGTGCCGTCGAGGTAGATATAGTCGGAGCGATCGTCCTCACGCCACTTGGCGTACAGGCTCATATCGCCGCGGCAGCGGTCGATGAAGTCGAACATCTGCGTCAGCTCGGGATCCTTGAACCAGCCGGTGAACAGGTAGCCTTCCTTGCTCGGAGAAGTCGGGCGGTCGATGACGGAGCCGTAGCTGTATTCCTGCGTGTAGAGCACGTTTTCGCCGTCATAGTATGTCACAACGTACATGCGAACCTTCCAGGTCGCATAGAGTGTCACGTCCTCACGAACGGGCTGGGAGAAGTCAAACGGTGTGCCGTCCTCCGTCGTCCAGCTGACGAACGTATAGCCGCTGCGCTCCGCCGTGGCGGGCTCAACGGTCTGGCCCCAGGGCACCTGCACCTTTTCGGGTGTGACCGTGGCGACCTGCTTGGAGACGAACGTCACGGTGACGATCATGCCGGTCGTCGTAAACGTGACGGTCACATCCTCGGTGATGTCGCGGAGGATGAACTCGGAGCGCACGCGCTGCAGCGTGCCGGAGGAGGCGGCGACCTGATCGAGATCAAAGCCCTCGCTGTGATCACCGTAGAGGTTGAAGTTCAGCCAGGTCACGCCCGGCTCAAGCGTCACGGACGTGACCTTCTCACCGTTGACCTTGGCATAGCCGCCCTCGCCCTTGAACGTAACGGTGAAGCCGGTCTCCGGCTCCGTCGGCTCAGTGGGATCGGTCGGCTCCGCAGTCGGTTCCTGCGTCGGCTCCTCGGAGGGCTCCGTCGGCTCGGCAGAAGGCTCCGTCGGCTCGGGCTGCTCCGAATAGTCCAGCAGCACGCAGAAGACCTTTGCGGCCTGCGCGCGGGTGGCGGTCTCCTGCGGGCGGAGCGTTCCGTCCTCAAAGCCGCCGAACAGGCCTGCACCGGCAGCCCAGATCATGCCCTCAACGGCCCAGTCCGAAAGCGCGGAGGCATCGGAGAAGGCGTCGAGCTTGCCGTCCTGCGGGCACTTGTTCCCAAGGAAGCGCATGGCGCGATACAGCAGGGCTGCCATCTGCTCGCGGGTCACGGGATCGTTCGGAGCGAACGTCACAGCGCTCGTGCCGTTGACGATGCCGTTAGCCGCAGCCCAGGCAACGGCGCCGGTGTAATACTGCCCGGCGGGGACATCCGCGAACGCCGTTTCAGCATTGTTGTCCGTTTCTGCCTTGGCATAGCGCGCCAGGATCGTTACGAACATGGCGCGGGTGATCGTCTCTTCCGGAGCGAACGTCGTGTCAGAGGTGCCGACCATGAGGCCCTGCTCCGCGACGCGCGCAATATAATCGCTGGCCCAATGCCCGGACGGCACATCCTGATAGACCTCCGCCGCGGCAGCGCCGGCAGGCAGAACGCCAAGCAGCATGACCAGAACCAGAAGCAGGGACAGGGCGCGTTTGCGAATACTCATAGATTCTGTCCTTTCTGTTGTGAGTTACAACACGGGATCCGGAGCGGGGGCCGCAGCCCCCGCATGGGGATCATCAAACCTTGGCAGCCAGCCAGACAAGAAGCGTTGCGGCCTCGGCGCGCGTCAGTGTGCCGTTCGGCTGCAGCGTATTGTCGGGGTAACCCTTCATCAGGCCGGAGCCGACGGCCCAGCGCATCGCGGTGATCGCGTAGGCATTGATCTTCGTGCTGTCGGTGAAGCGGCCGAGCTCGGCGCGCTCATCCGTCCGGATGCCTGCGATCTTCACGGCGTAGCGATAGAGCATTGTCACGGCCTGCTGGCGCGTCACGCGGGTGTCCGGCTCGAACTTGCCGCCGCCCATGCCGTTGGCAACGCCCTTCTGCATGGCCCAGATGACAGCCTTCTCATAGTAGCTGCCTGCGGGAACGTCGGAATACGGGTTCTCGCCCGTCACGGCCGGAGAGCCGGACATGCGGTACAGCGTCGTGATGAGCATGGCGCGGGTCATGCTGTCGTTCGGGGCAAAGAGATCGGAGGACTCGCCGACCATGAGGCCGCGGCCGTATGCGTCATAGACCGCGTTGAAGAACCAGTCGTCAGCGGAAACGTCGCGGAACACGCCGGGGATCTCGACCGAGACGGAGACCGTCTCCTTTGTCTCCGGGAGGGAAAGCTGCAGCGCATAGACACCGGGCTTTCCCGTGAGCTTCAACTCAAGCGCAGCGGTATCCTTCTTCAGGTCCGCATAGCAGGCCCAGGCAAAGCGCAGGGACGTTTTCGTGCTCGACAGGTCGGCAATGCCTTCGCTGCCCAGCAGGGAGCGGGCGCTTGCCAGCGTCAGGCCGGCAGGCATCGTCGCAGTCACGCGGCCGTGGGACGAGCCGCTGCCCGCCTTGACCGTGAAGACGACCGTCGCAGAGCCCTGCGCATTGGCCGTTACGGCTGCAGTCGCGGTGGGAGAGCCTGCGGCTGCCAATGCCGCCGGGCAGAGCCCGAGCAGCAGGAAGCAGACGAGCAGGCAGGAAATGATTCGTTTCATCATGACTTGCCTCATCCTTTCTTCAGCGTGCCGTCACGGGAAGCGCCTCGATCTGCGCCTCCTGCAGTGCAGGCAGGGAGTCAGTGCTTTCCATGGCGGAGGAGGTGGATGCGGAGGTGACGATCGTCACGCGGTCCGTTCTCAGGCCGACAACGGGCCAGACGTCCGCGTTGAAGCTGCCGAGGTCGGCAGCCGCGCCGGTCTTGAGGTCGAGAACGGCCAGCTCGGACTGCGAGCCGTTCAGGATCGTGGCATAGAGGTAAGCGCCGTCCGTCGCGATGGAGCAGAAGAAGGCTCTGCTTGCCTCGATGCCGAGGTCGGCAACGAGCTGCGGCAGCGTGCAGTGCAGGTTGTTGCCGTCGCCGTAGAAGCCCATGGCCCAGACCTTGCCGTCTGCGTCAAGCACCAGGCAGTTGTCAGTCACGCCATTCGTCGTGTCGTTGACGGTGTTGAGATAGGTGATGCCGACGAGGTTCGCGGAGAAGAGTGTGGAGAGATTCCAGCCCGCAGTGTAAGCACCGGTTGCGGTGTCGACCGTGACGATGCTTTTGCCACAGGTTGCAAGCATCGTGCCGCCATTGAGCTTCTCGGCGAACGTCATATCGGTATAGCCAACTTCGGAATCGCCGATCTTCGTCAGGCTGTAATCCTTTCCGACCTGATAGAGAGTCGAGTAAAGATTACCGTCCTTTTCTTCATAGGAGGCGGCGTAAGTAATGCCGGCGGTATCGGTCGCCACGGCCATGATCTGCTGGCGGCTGGCCTGCTCGGTCAGCTTCTTGTAATTCGGGATCGTCTTCGTGTTGAACGTGCTGAACCAGGACTGACTGTCCGCATCCCAGATGACGGCGCTGAGGTCATGGTCGACCTCCTTGACCGTCACGGTGCAGGTATCCGTGACACTCGGATCCAGAACGGAGGCTGCCTTGATGGTGCAGGTGCCTGCGCCGACGGCCTTGACGACGCCGTTTTCCACCTTGGCGACGGTCTCATCGGAGCTTGTCCAGGTGCAGTCACGGTTCACGACCGTCCACGGCTTCGCGGAAACCTCCAGCGTGGCGCTGCTGCCCTTGATGAGGTCGAGGCTCTCCTGGCTCAGTGAGATCTCCTGAACTTTTTCGGACGGGCCGAACATGGAGCCGCTCTTACGCGGGATGAACAGGCCGCACAACTCTGCCTGATAGAGCTCATCGAGCACGGTAGCTTCGCCGGTCGTCAGGTCATAGGAAATGAAGGTGGTGTAGTACGTCTTTGCGCCGTAGTTGGCGTGATAGAGCTTGCCGGTGTTATGGTCGTAGGTCATGGACTGCAGGAATGCGACCTTCATGCCCGTCGTCTTCGGGAACGGCGTGACCGTGAAGCCCTCGTCCGTCAGGACGAACTTATACAGGCGGGAGTTATAGTCGCTGTAGGTCGCGGCATAGAACGTGCCGTCTGTCGCGCAGGCCAGCGTCATGAAGCTCAGGCCGGCGGACATCGGGATGGTGCCGACCATCTCCAGTGTGCCCATAAGCGGGTCGATGGAGTACAGGCGGTTCTGCGTGCACAGGACGTACAGTTTGCCGTCCGCGTAGTTGTAGGCCATATCGAGCGCATTGCTCGGCAGGCTGAGCGTTTCGATGTATGTCTGGTTCTCCAGATCGTTCAGCGGAGCGACGCAGAAGCGGGCGCTGCTGTCGATCGTAAAGACATGATCCTCGACGCAGTCTGCGGCGTAGATCGCACCCTGCGCCACGGTCTTGGCAGTGTCCATCGAACCGGCCTTGAAGGCGATCCAGGAGGAATCGTAGGCGTTGTTGGCATAGAAGCTGTCCGCATCGATCTCCTCTTCCTCGCTGCCGTTGAGCTTGATCTTATAGCCTGCCATATTGCCGGCATAGTCGACGGCAATGACACAAACCTCGGAGCCGGTGACGCCGGAGGTGTCGACCGTGACCGTGGATTCCACGCCGAGCTCGGTCTGATCAACGGCCTGACGGGCAAGGACCTGCGTCTGGCGGGCATTCGTCACGAGGATGGCCGCCACATAGCGGTTGTCCTTTGCGGTGACCCGCAGACTGGATTCGCCGGTTACGAAATCGCGGGTGTAGCTCGCGCCGGTCAGCTCCGGAGCGGTGTTATCGACCGTGAGCTCCGTCGTCCAGGAAGCGCCCGCGCCGAGCGTGCCCTTCACGGTCTTCGTGGCGCGGTCCCAGTTGTATTCCGGAATGGCATTCACAGTGACCTTGATCTTCGTGCTCTCGGGCAGCGGACCACCGTTCTTGTCCGTCACGTTCCAGCTCAGCGGGATGGCGATCATGTTGTTGCCCCAGGCCGCTGCGCTCGTGTTGTAGTAAGCGCCGAACTGCACGCCCTGATCAACGCTTGCATAGACCTCGCCGGTCTCTGCATTGGAGATGACGGCATTCAGATCACCGCCCGCGTTGCGGATCAGGCTGGCGTATGCGCCATAGAGCTGCATGCCGGACGTGGAGCTGATGGCCGTGCGGTCGGCGAGGAATTCCGCAGCCTGACCGTAGGGGTTTGCCGTAAGGTAGTAGGCCGAGGAGGAGCCGGAGCCGCGCAGGACGAGCGCGTTGGCGTACTGCGTCGTGGTGTAGCCGACGGCATCCGGATCGACGCTGTCACGCAGGGTGATGTACTTATCGAACATGGAGGCATCCGTCCAGCTGCCGTAGTAGGCCAGGATCGGCAGAGACAGCTCGGCCTCGGCTTCCGTCGGATCGGAGGCGTAGACATAGCCCTCGACATAGCAGCCGTTCGGATAGTATTCTGCGAAGTAAGCACGGTCGGCCTCGCTGAGCTTCACCGTTGTCTTGACGGAGACGGAGCCGCTGGCGGGGACCGTCACGGCAGCGGCGTAGACGTTCGGGCTCTCCGGCTCATTGTGCAGACCGGCCAGATAGAGTTGGGCATCCGCCGTAGTGAGAGCGCCGTCGCCGTCGAAGTCGTACTTGGCGGTATCGGCCTCGGGCAGCGCGTCATGCGTGCCGTTTGCGACCTGCAGGAGCACGAGCGCATCGCTTTCGTCGATGGTGCCGTCGCCGTTCAGGTCATAGAGGTAGCTCATGCCGCCCTCGACGTCGAAGGTGACCTTCGGGCTCAGGACACGGGCCGTATCGGACATATAGTTCTCACCCTCGATCTTCTCGACCGCCATGGTGTTGATGCCGGCATGGAGCACATAGGCAAGAGCCTTCTCCGAGAGATTGTTAATGGTGAAGTCAAAGGTATACTCGCCCGTGCGGTCGGGATCGTCGCCGAGGTTGACCTTGACCTTGCCGTCGGTCACATCCTTGCTGTCCGTCAGCAGATAGGCCGGGGTCGTCACGGCATGATAGACATTTGCAAAGCCAGAGCCCTGCTTTCTGGGCGAATACTCCACGCCGTTATCCTGCTTCAGCGGGCTGGACGTGGACATGAGCAGTGCCTGCGACAGGGCGCGGACCGTCATGCCCTCCTGCTCGGCAAGGCCGGTCTCACGCAGATACTGCGCAACGACTGCCGCCATGCCGGTCACGCTCGGCGCGGACATGGACGTACCGGACATGGAGCCGTAGGTGCCATCCGTCAGGGTGGACCAAATGTTGCCGCCGGGGGCGGTGATCTCAGGCTTCAGGTCGAGGTTGCCGGGAACGCCCCAGGAGGAGAAGTCGCTCGGCACAAAGCCGCCGGGGACGTCCGTCACGGTGCGGACCTGGTTGGCAACGACCATCTTGCCGCCGTACAGGCCGGTCGTCTCGTCTTTTTCGGAGGCGGCGAGAATGCTGCCCGCGCTGATCATCGGGATGAGGACAGCGGGGTTCTTATACTCATAGTCCGCCAGGTTCATCATAAGGTTGTTGGCGCTCTCGTTATTATAGATAACGGTAGCGGCCGCACCGGCCTTCACGGCATTGTTTGCCTTGACGGAGAACGAAACACCGCCGCCGCGGGAGATGAGGACGATCTTGCCGGTGAGGTCGAGGCCCTCAAAGCTCTCGTCCGCGCCGAAGATGTCCTCGCCCGTCGTCGGGTCGCCAAGGAAGACGTAGTCATACGTCGTGCCGGACTTGTCCGCCGAGGTATCGAGCGTCGTGAACGCATAGGCGCCGTAGTTCTCAGAAGTATCGTTGTAGGACGTGCCGACGCCGTTGAACACCGGCATCACGCCCGTCAGGCCGGAGTTATCGGTCGAGGCAATGGTGAACGCATTGCCGAACGAGCCGGGAGAGCCGACCGTGTCGATCACGGTATCCTGCGTGAGCTGCATCTTCGTGCCGGTATTGTTGTACTGCGCATAGCTGAACTTGTTGCCGGCGGAGATGGTCACGACGGTGTCCGTGTCCTGGAGGCTGGCAAACAGCTCGTCGTTATCGCTGAAGGTATGGCCGGAGACGGACGAGCCGAGCGACAGGTTGACCGTGTCGCAGTCGAGCAGCAGGGCGTCCTCGAGGGCCGCCATATAGTCCGAATCATACGCGCCGCCGCCCTTGCCGAAGACCTTCATCGGCAGGACCTGCGCATCCGGCGCCACGCCGACCACGCCGTTTTTCTGGCGGGCCGCGTGCAGATCGCCGTCGGCGTCCTTCGTCCAGACATAGGTATTCGCGGTGGCGATACCGGCAACGTGCGTGCCGTGGTCGCCCTGCGCGTCGTTGTCATGGGTGACGTCCAGATCCTCATCGATATAGTTGAACGCATAGGGGATCTTGACCGTGCGGTAGAGCTCATCGGCCGTCAGGCCGCTCATGCGCTCCGATGCATGCAGACGGGGCAGGACCTTCGTGATGTCCTCTTCCGTCATCAGATCATAATCGGAGACCTGCTTGCCGAAGCGGGCCGCGGAGCGCTCGAGGCCATAAAGGAACGCGCTCTCGTCAAAGCTCGGGTGGTCGATATCCAGGCCGGTATCGATGATGGCGACCCGGCTGCCTGCGCCGGTGTAGCCGTCGGCCCAGGCGTTATAGGAGCCAATCATCGTGCCCGCCGTAGCCGTGTTGGGCTCGTCGACATCCGGCTCGTACTGATTTTCCACATAGACGCTCTCAACGCCGTCCATGGCGCGGATCGCCTCCACCTCGCCGTAGGGCACACTCGTGGCAACGCCGTTCACGCCGATGGTGAACTGGTAGCGCACGGGAAGCGTCACGCCGAGCTCCGCCGAAATTGCCTTGATCTGCGTGCGCTGCTCCTTCTGCAGGCGGTCACTGTAGGCCAGTGCCGCAGCGTTGCTGCCGAGACCGCGGGTCGAATAGCCGTGCCCGGTCAGGGGATCGCTGCGGAAGCGGATGATCACACGCACCGTTTCCTCCGGCGCGGGCTCGTCCGCTGCGTCCGTTTCCACATTCTCATTTTCAGGAGAGATGGAAACAGGCGTCTGCTGCAGCTCCAGCTCCTTCGTCTGGTCCGCTGCAAACACTGCGGGAACGCAGCCGAGCAGCAGGCAGAGCGTCAGGAGGACAGCCAATAGCTGCCGAAGCTTCTGTTTTCTCATCGAATCAACCTTCCTTTCTTTGTTATGACAATACGCCCGGCTTTCCGAAAAGGTCCCGCGGCCCTTTTCGATAAACCGGACGTTAGGCCATACTTTATTGTAGCAGTGCCGCAAAGTGCAGTCAAGATAAAAATGCGCTAAAATTTGAATACATTTCCTTATGTTTTTTGCTCGTCGTGCATACTTGCAGGAATTCTTTCACAGTTTCCCGCATGATTATCCTTTCATATGCCGTAATATCAGCATAACCTGCATGATTTCATGCAAGACTGCCATGTGTACTGCTTACCTACATTTTGCAAACGTTTTCATCATATTCAGACTATCGAAGCCGGAAAAAGCTGCATTCCGACATTGACAGAACGCCGAAATCGGGGTAGGATAATACCATAATCGAAAAATGAACGGCGGCGCAGCTGCGCTGCCGAAGGAGGCTGCCCATGGATCCCATTTACGTCACCGGCCATCGGAATCCGGATACCGACTCCATCGTCTCCGCCATGGCCTACGCCGCGCTGCGCAATGCACTCGGCGACCGGGAGTACCGCGCCGCCCGTCTCGGCCACGTCAGCGACGAGACGCAGCTCGTGCTCGACCGCTTCGGCTTCCCTGCCCCGATCTGGATCAAGACCATGCGCACGCAGGTGCGCGACCTCGACTATGACACGCCGCCCGCGCTTTCCTCCGGCGTGACCATCAGCCGCGCGTGGGCTGCTCTGTCGACGGACACGTCCATCGCCGCCCTGCCCATCACAAATGAGGACGGCACACTGTTCGGCATGCTCTCCTCCGGCGACATCGCCGCCAGCGACATGCAGTCCATCGAGCATCCGCACATTGACGCCGTTCCGCTGTTCAATGTGCTCAGCGTGCTCGAGGGCCGTATCCTGAACGAAGCGGGCGATCTTGTGGATTCCATCAGCGGCGACGTGTGCATCGCCCTGCCGCAGAGCTGTGACAATCTGCTGTTCTCCGGCAGCGGCAGCATCATCGTCTGCGGCCACCAGCCGGACATGGTGCGCCGCGCCATCGAGCAGCACGCCCGCTGCGTCATCGTCTGTCAGGCCGAGCTGGACGAGCAGCTCCGCAATGCGCCGACGGACACCGTCATCATCTCCACGCCGTTCGATGCCTACCGCGCCGTCCGCCTGCTGTATCAGTCACTGCCCATCAGCCGCATCTGCCGCACGAAGGACCTCGAGTGCTTCCATCTCGACGACTTTGTCGACGACGTCCGCGAGGGTATGCTGAAAAGCCGCTACCGCTGCTATCCCATTCTGGATGAAAACGACCGTGTCGTCGGCACGCTCTCCCGTTACCATCTGATCCGCCCGAAGCGCAAGCGTGTCGTGCTCGTCGATCACAACGAGGCGGCCCAGTCCGTGCCCGGCCTCGATCAGGCGGAAATTCTGGAGATCATCGATCATCACCGCCTTGCGGACATCCAGACGGGCAATCCCATCTATTTCCGCAACGAGCCGGTCGGCAGCACCACGACCATCATCGCCACGATGTATCAGGAAAAGGGCCTCATGCCCTCGGAAAAGCTCGCAGGCATGATGGCAGCCGCCATCGTCTCGGATACCGTCATGTTCAAGTCCCCCACCTGCACCCAGCGCGACCGCAGTATGGCCGAGCGCATGGCGCGCATCGCCAACGTCTCGCTCAAGGAGCTGGGCAACCTGCTCTTTGCCGCCTCG
>ERZ1504946.211-NODE-211-length-16742-cov-3.439803_pt1 | contig 16742 bp, 9 predicted proteins | sample MGYA00574595_ERZ1504946 | MGnify/ENA primary metagenome ERZ1504946 (study PRJEB39906, sample SAMEA3182112) | gut metagenome | biome: human; feature: gut; material: Stool; isolation source: human stools | place: Canada | collected 2013-05-06 ...
TTTTACAGTAAAATATTAATGGAGGAAGTACTAATATTGTACTTCCTCTTTTGTTTTTTAGTGATGGGTGTACTTTTGTTGTAGTGCGGGATGTGGAGGTTGTCGCATGCTTTTCTTTTATTTGCAGCAAAATAATATTTCTATAAATTAAAAGCATGAAAGACATGAAGCATTTACTTTTCAAGTTACAATCATTTTTAGTCTTGTTGGTGTTTACTGCCGCTAGTGCGTATGCGCAGAAATCTCCGGTCGATATGAATCGTTTCATCGACGATTTAATGAAGAAGATGACCCTGGAAGAGAAAATAGGTCAGTTGAATCTGCCGGTTACCGGTGAGATTACGACCGGTCAGGCTAAAAGTAGTAATGTGGCCAAACGTATTCGTGCCGGTGAAGTGGGCGGGCTTTTCAATCTGAAAGGCGTGGAACGTATCCGCGATGTACAGAAGCAGGCGGTTGAAGAAAGTCGTTTGGGTATTCCTCTCTTATTTGGTATGGATGTTATTCATGGATATGAAACGGTGTTTCCCATTCCTTTGGGATTGTCGTGTACATGGGATATGAAGGCGGTTGAAGAATCGGCACGTATTGCAGCCATTGAGTCCAGCGCCGACGGTATTTGCTGGACATTCAGTCCGATGGTGGATATTTGCCGTGATGCCCGTTGGGGGCGTGTGTCCGAGGGCAACGGTGAAGACCCGTTTCTGGGAGCAGCCATTGCGCAGGCCATGGTACGTGGTTATCAGGGAAAGGATATGAGCCGTAATGATGAAATCATGGCTTGTGTAAAGCATTTTGCCTTGTATGGTGCCGGTGAGGCAGGACGTGACTATAATACAGTAGATATGAGTCATCAGCGCATGTTCAATGAATACATGTTGCCCTATCAGGCGGCGGTTGATGCCGGTGTGGGCAGTGCGATGGCCTCTTTCAATGAGGTCGATGGCATTCCTGCCACTGGAAACAAGTGGTTGATGACGGATGTATTGCGTAAGCAGTGGGGGTTTGACGGTTTTGTAGTGACAGATTATACCGGAATTACAGAAATGACCGACCATGGCATGGGCGATACGCAGACTGTTGCCGCGTTGGCGCTGAATGCTGGTGTAGATATGGATATGGTGAGCGATGCATTTGTTGGTACGCTCAAGAAGTCATTGACAGAAGGAAAAGTGACAGAAGAAGCAATTAATGTGGCTTGTCGCCGTATTTTGGAAGCTAAGTACAAGTTGGGCTTGTTCGATAATCCTTATAAATACTGTGATGTGAAGCGTGCCAAGAAGCAAATCTTTACCAAAGAGCATCGTGCCGTTGCGCGTAAGATTGCTTCGGAGAGCTTGGTGTTGCTGAAGAACGAGGGTAATGTGCTTCCGCTGGCCAAGAAGGGCACTATTGCTGTGGTAGGTCCGTTGGCAGACAGCCGCAGTAATATGCCGGGTACTTGGAGTGTGGCTGCCGTATTGAAGAATGCTACTTCTTTGGCTGAAGGTTTGAAGGCGGTAGCAGGCGGTAAAGCCGAAATACTGACTGCGAAAGGCTGTAATTTGATGAGTGATGCCGAATATGAGAAACGTGCCACTATGTTCGGACGTTCTTTACACCGTGACAATCGTTCGGACAAGGAGTTGCTGGACGAGGCTCTTGCCGTGGCTGCCAAATCGGATGTTATTGTGGCTGCGCTCGGTGAGTCTTCGGAAATGAGTGGAGAGAGCAGTTGCCGCACGAATCTTGAAATGACGGACACCCAACGCATACTGTTACAGGAATTATTGAAAACGGGAAAACCGGTGGTACTGGTGCTGTTTACCGGTCGTCCGCTGGTACTGAACTGGGAGCAGGAAAACGTGCCGGCCATTCTGAATGTATGGTTTGCGGGCAGTGAGGCAGGTTTTGCCATCGGTGATGTATTGTTTGGTGATGTGAATCCGAGTGGGAAGCTGACTACGACTTTCCCGAAGAGCGTGGGACAGATTCCTTTGTTCTACAACCACAAGAACACGGGCCGCCCTCTTGCCGACGGTGCATGGTTCCAGAAATTCCGCAGCAACTATATAGACATAGACAATGAACCGCTTTATCCTTTTGGTTTCGGCTTGAGCTATACCACATTCTCTTATAGCGACGTGTCTTTGGACAAGACTAGCATGACGGATAAGGGCGAACTGACTGCTACCGTGACTGTGACCAATACCGGCAAGAGAGACGGTGCAGAAGTGGTTCAACTTTATATTCGTGACCTTGTGGGAAGTGTAACCCGTCCGGTGAAAGAGTTGAAAGGCTTTGAGAAGATTTTCCTGAAAGCCGGTGAATCTAAAAAAGTATCTTTCAAGATTACTCCCGAATTGCTGAAGTTCTACAACTACAATCTTGATTTTGTATGCGAGTCCGGTGACTTTGAGGTGATGATTGGCAGAAATAGCCAGGACGTAAAGAAAGCAGCGTTCAAGTTACTCTAACTGATTCTCAAGACGGCAATATGCAGCATTCGAGCCACTGCGTTGAGATGGCATTGTTGCTGCATATTGTCTACATCTTCACTGCAAACGTTTTGCAGTATTTGCTTGGTATATAATCTATCGTATAATGGCAATCGGTTATGGAAATCTTATGGTCGGCTTTGAGGCAGTGAAAGGTATGACGTTCTTGAATATGGGATAAAAAACTTCAGAATAGGATAAAAGCCCCCTTTGCTTTTCTATCTTCTTGCTCTATATATATGAATAGTACCTAAATATTTATTGTACTTTTATATTCCTTATAATCTGTCGTTTATGTTATACAGTAGTAGTAATGATGTACCCCTCCGGTGAACTGTGGTACTCTTGTGGTAGCTTGTTTTTTGACATATATCAACTTCTCCGGTATGTTTGCAAAAGAATTTTAAATCAATACAAAATGAAGAAAAATCTACTAATTACATGTGTGATGTTATTGTTTGCCATTACTTCGATGGCACAGAACAAAATTACGATTTCGGGTGTCGTTACGGACAAGACAGGCGAAACTGTTATCGGTGCTTCTGTTCGTGTAAAAGGGCAGGAGAGTAAAGGTAGTATTACTGATATAAATGGTAAATATCAGATTGTTGATGTGGCATCTAATGCTACTTTGATTTTTAGTTATATAGGTATGCGTGAGCAGGAGATTGCCGTAAATGGGCGTTCAACTATCAATGTGAAGATGGAAGAGGACAGCCAGCTCATTGATGAGGTGGTTGTAGTTGGTTATGGTAGTGCCAAGAAACGCGACTTGACCGGTTCTATCGTTACTGTGAAAGCGGACGAGATTGCCTCTAAGCCTTCTACCAATCCACTGGCATCCATACAGGGTAAGGTTGCCGGTGTACAGGTGGTGAATACGGGTCGTGCAGGACAAGACCCTGAAATCCGTGTTCGCGGTACGAACTCCATTAACGGTTTCAAACCCCTTTATGTGGTAGATGGACTGTTCACGGACAATATCAATTATCTGAACACTGCGGATATTGAATCTATGGAAATCTTGAAAGACCCTTCTTCTTTGGCTATTTTCGGTGTGCGTGGTGCCAATGGTGTAATCATCATTACTACTAAAAGGGCAAAAATAGGGAAGACGATGGTCAACATCAACTCTTCAGTGGGTTGGAAGGTTATTTATGACCGTGTAGGTGTGACGAATGCCGAAGAGTTTAAGATGCTGTACAACGAGCAGTTGATATCTCAAGGAAGCGACCCTTATGATTATACTCAATGGACTGGTAATACTGATTGGCAGAATGAGATATTCCAGACAGGTTTTCTGACCAATAACAATGTGAGCATTACGGGTGCAACGGATAAGAGCAAGTTTTATTTGGGTTTGGGTTACGTCATGGAAGAAGGTTCCATTAAAACGGAAAAGCTCAATAAGTTTACCGTAAACTTGAACAGTGAATATAGCGTAACCGATTTCCTGCGTTTTGGTTTTCAGCTTAATGGAGTTCGTGCCAAGTATCCTGATGCAAAGGGTGTGGATGGTGCTTTGAAGGCTGCTCCTATTGCTCCTACTCATGACCTTGAATCGGGACTGATACATACGCTGCCCGACTTCCAGCGTGCACAAGTGTGGAATCCTCTTATTGAAACAGAGCTGCGCGGTGCTCACAACAAGTCTGAAAACTATCGCGTGGCAGGTAATGTGTTCGGAGAGATAGATATTCTGAAGAACCTTACGTTCAAAGCAACTTTCTCTATGGACTATGCTTCCAGTCAGGGACGTTCATATTCTCCGCTGATTTATGTTTATAATCCCGATGTGGAGGGGGGGAAAGAACGGTTGACTGAAAGAGAAAGTGTGAACCAAAGCAAGTCTACCTCTCTTGCTGCACAGTCTGACTATGTGTTGACTTATCTCGGACAGTTTGGCAATCATGGATTGACATTGACTGCCGGTCTTACAACCAATTACAATGAGTCTTCCAGTTTGAGTGGTGGACGCAGCCAGCTTGCGGGCTACGGCATTTTGGTGGGCGACGACCCGGACAGATGGTGGCTCTCTACCATCGACGATGTATCTACGGCAACTAATGGCGGTTCTCAGAGTGACAGATTTACCATGTCTTATTTGTTCAGAGCATTGTATAACTACAAGAATCGTTATTTACTTAATGCTTCTTTCCGTAGGGACGGTTCATCTGTTTTCTATAAGACAGGTAATACTTGGGACAACTTTTACTCTTTCGGTGCCGGTTGGGTAATGACCGAAGAGAAGTTTATGCAGAACCAGAATGTAATTAACTTCTTGAAGTTGAAAGGCTCTTGGGGTGTGTTGGGTAGCCAGAATACTGGTTCCAGTTATCCGGCATATGCCACCATTGTTAGTTCGGGTTCAGCTGTGTTCGGTGACAATATCATTGCGGGTAAAGGCCCCAACAAACTGATTTCACCTACTTTGGGATGGGAACGTAATTATTCATGGGAAGTAGGTTTTGACATGCATATGTTCAATGATCGTTTGCAGCTTTCTCCGGTTTATTATAACAAAACAACAAAAGATATGTTGACTTCCATTCCGGGTATTGCAGGTACTGTTCCCGGATTACAGAATGTGGGTGAGATTCGCAATCGCGGTTTTGAACTTAGTGCTTCTTGGAACGACAAGATTGGGGAAGATTGGAGATATGGATTAGGTGCTAATTTGAGCACTATTGATAACAAGGTGCTTTCACTGGTAAACAAAGACTATAATATTATCAGTGGTCCCTCACGTGTTTCCGAAGGTTATCCGATTGGCTATTTCTATGGTTACAAGGTTGAGGGTGTATATCAGAACGAAGACGACATCCGTTTCTCTCCGATTAACTCGGTTGGCTCGGTAACACCGGGTGACTTGAAATTTGCTGATGTTGACGGTAATGGCAAAATTACTGATAATGACCGTACAATGATAGGTAATCCAACTCCTGATTTTACTTACGGTTTTAATGTTAATTTGGGATGGAAGAATCTGGACCTGACTGTTGACATGATGGGTGTTTATGGAAATGAAATTTACCGTAATTGGGGAAGCAGTAGCTATGCACAACTGAATTATCGCACAGAGCAATTGAATCGTTGGCATGGAGAGGGCACTTCCAATTGGGAGCCCTTGCTCGACCCTTCACACAAAATAAATCAGGAGGCTTCCACGTATTTCATCGAAGATGGCAGTTTCTTCAGAATTCGTAATATCGAATTGGGGTATAACTTTGACAAACGACTGTTGAATCGTATCAAGGTACAGTCACTGCGTCTTTATACCAATGTGCAGAATCCCAAGACCTGGAGCCGTAATGGAGGATATACTCCGGAAGTGGGCGGAAGTGCTATTTCGTTTGGTATTGATGGTGGAGGCTATCCTATGCCTACAGTTTATACGATTGGTTTTAATTTGACTTTCTAAAATTATATAGAGACAGACTATGAAGAAGATATTTTATTATATAGCATTTTTAGCAGTAAGCTTTGCACTAACTTCGTGTGAGGATATGTTTGATAGAAAACCGCTTGGACAACAGACAGAGGATGATTTGACTGGTGGTACTTATGAAACACAGGTTTTTAATATGTATGCCAAGTTGCGCGGTTTTCATTTGACAAGCGGCAATACTGCATTGGCAATCCACGGTATGCGTTCTGAGGACGCAGAGAAAGGAAGTACATTGTCCGATGGAGCTGCTACCGGCAAGATGTTCGATGACTTTGAATATTTGGCAAGTAATGGGATGATTAAGAGTTATTGGAATGATAACTATTCATTGATACATAAGGTAAATGATTTGCTTGATGAGATGAGCCAAAATCCGTCATTGACAGAAGGTGACCTCGTCAATAAGGGGGAAGCTTTGTTTGTACGTGCTTTCTGTTATTTCAACCTTGTACGCGCTTTTGGTGAAGTGCCTTTGATTGACTTTAAAGTTTATGATGCAGCTGAGGCAAATGTTCCAAAGTCTTCTGTGGCAAAGATATATGAATTAATAGATTCTGACCTTACGGAAGCCGAAAACAGTCTGCCCAGAACGTGGGAGCAACTTTATGTAGGTCGTCTCACTTGGGGAGCTGCTCGTTCTCTTCATGCACGCACATACATGATGCGTAATGACTGGGGGAATATGAAGGCTGCCGCTGAAGAAGTGATTAACTCCGGTTTATATAATCTGAAAACACCTTATGAAGACATATTCCGAGAAAAAGGTGAAAACTGTAGTGAATCTGTTTTTGAATTGCAATGTACGGCAACAGAATCACAACCAGGTTCTAATGACATAGGAAGCCAGTTTGCTTCCGTTCAGGGTGTACGTGGCGCAGGCGAGTGGAATCTCGGTTGGGGGCAACACACCGCTACTCAAGAATTGGCAGATGCTTTTGAAGAGGGAGATCCGAGAAAAGACGAAACTTTGCTTTATTTTATACGCAACGGCAAGGACGATCCAGAGTCCATACCTGCTAACAAGCCTTATGGTGAGAAACCTATTTCGAATGCTGATGTTATAGCTAAATACTTTAACAAGAAGGCATATACGGACCCGGCGATGCGTTTGAAATTCACAAAGGGAGGATATTGGGTAAATATTCGTCTGATACGTTATGCTGATGTGGTATTAATGGCTTCCGAAGCTGCTTGTGAATTGGGTGATTTATCTTCTGCCCGTAACTATTTGGAGATGGTGCGCGCTCGTGCTCGTGGCAATAATATCGGAATTCTACCGGAAGTGACGACCAACAACCAGAATGAACTGCGTGAGGCCATTCGTCATGAAAGACGTGTTGAGTTAGGTATGGAGTTCGACCGTTTCTACGACTTGGTTCGTTGGGGTATTGCTAAAGAGGTACTTCATGCGGTAGGCAAGACCGGTTATCAAGACAGACATGCTTTGTTGCCCATTCCGCAAGACGAAATTGACAAGTCGAATGGTGTATTGGTTCAAAATCCCAATTATTAATCTATAAATGTACTAACTACTTATGAAAAAATATATAGTATCTGTGGCTTCTTGCCTGTTTGCATTGTGTATGCAGTCTTGTTTTCAGGATATGGATCATCCTGCTTTCGACTACCCTGAGAGTACAGGTGAAGTACCTACTACCCCTTTGAAGATGTATCTTCCTTTTGATGAAGAGGACATTCGGGATAAAGGTGAATGGGGATTTTTGGTAGCAGATAACGGTAATGCCAAGTTTGCGGAAGACGGAATCGCTGGCATGGCCTATCAAGGTGCTGAGAATGCTTACATTTTGGCCAAGACTCCTTCTATATTGGAAAATAACATGCCCACTATCGGTGATTTGACTGTAGCTTTCTGGATGAGAACCACTAAGAATACTTCTGCGCAAGGTTTGTTCTCTATCCCTAACTCTATTAAATTCTGGGGCAACTTCGACATCTTCTTGGAGAATAATAATAGCGAGACTCAGGCATTTTTCAAGGTTCATATCTTCAATCAGACAGCAAAAGAGAATGATGAAAGATGGGTTGAGGCAAAAATAGATGATATTTTTGGTAGCGAATGGGTGCATCTGGCTTTTGTGTATGATGGCAATACTTCTACCATTACTGTTTATCGTAATGGTGAGGGTGTCTTTACCAAAGAATTGCCAGATTGTGGGAAATTGAAGTTTAATAATGTAGGCGCTTCTTTGGCTGTTGGTGCATTTCAGTTCAGCACTACTCCGAGTCTTACTTCGGGTGCAGGAGCACAAACCTGGGCAAAGAACTTTCCCGGTCAGCTTGATCAGTTCCGCTTATATGACAAGGTGTTGACGGCAACCGAAATTCAGAGTATTTACTCTGGAAAAGAATGAAGCTACACTTTAATCTGATGATAGGATGAAAGTATTATATTTCATAGTATGTCTTTTGTTGGTTGCGTGCAGTGGTGATAATCAACCTGAAGTGAATCAGCCTTTCGAGTTGAAGAATATCATTGTGGGTGACCAACAAAACCAACAGACATTTGAGAATGTTGCTCCCAATGTAGCCATTGTTTTGGAGTTCTCGGATGCTGTAGATGAGGCTTCAGCCCGTAACAATATTGCTTTGAAACATGAGGAGCTTCCTGTAAGCTGCGATTATGAGTTCCTGCAAGAGAAAAAAGTATCGGTGACTCCTAAGGGAGGCTTTAAAGTCTTGTCATCGTATAAATTGATTGTCAATCCGGGGGTGAAATCCACTTCCGGGACACTGCTTTCCAATGGCAAGGTTTGTATGATTAAGACTGGAATGGATGATACAGACAAGTTTGAGCGTATCCCTGATGAGGACTTGTTGACATTGGTACAGAAGCAGACCTTTAAGTACTTCTGGGACTTTGGGCATGAATATTCCGGAATGGCGCGCGAACGTACTACTTCGGGCGATGTCGTTACTACCGGTGGTACCGGCTTTGGCGTGATGGCCATGCTGGTAGCTGCTGAACGGGGCTTTATTACCCGTCAGCAAGCTGTTGAACGAGTGCAGAAGATAGTTACTTTTCTTGATAAGGAATGTACGGCTTATCATGGTGCTTATGCACATTGGATAAATGGCGCAACGGGAGCAACCAAACCTTTCAGTGAGAAAGACAACGGTGCCGATTTGGTTGAGACATCCTTGTTATTTCAAGGTTTGCTTGCCGCTCGAGCCTATTTCAAGGAAAATACGGAAGTAGAAAGCAGGTTGCGTGCCGACATAACCCGTCTTTGGGAAGCTATTGACTGGACTTGGTTCCGGAAAAATGGTGAAGATGTACTATATTGGCATTGGAGTCCCGATTACGGTTTTGAGAAGAACCTGGCAATAAGAGGATGGAATGAGTGTCTGATTACTTATATACTTGCTGCTTCGTCTCCAACACATGCTATCGATAAAGTTGTATATGAAGCGGGCTGGGCTAAAAATGGAGGAATCAGGAATGGAAAATCTTATTATGGCATCACTCTTCCTTTAGGTTCGGATAAAGGGGGACCGCTGTTCTTATCTCAATATTCTTTTCTGGGCATTAACCCGCAAGGACTGGAAGACCAATATGCCGATTACTGGATGCAAAATCGCAATCATACGTTGATTAATTACAATTATTGTAAGGAAAATCCTAAAGGATATACGGGTTATAGCGCTTCTTGTTGGGGGTTGACGGCAAGTGACGGCGATACGGGATATTCAGCTCATTCACCTACTAATGATAAAGGGGTCATTGCTCCAACAGCTGCTTTGTCTGCATTTCCTTATACTCCGGAGGAGTCAATGGAAGCGCTGCATTTCTTCTATTATAAGATGGGAGACAAACTTTGGAAAGATTATGGTTTTATAGATGCCTTTAATTTGACGGCAGATTGGTACGATACTCAGTACATAGCCATTGACCAAGGGCCGATAATCTGTATGATAGAGAATTATAGAACAGGTCTCCTTTGGAATTTATTTATGTCTATACCGGAAATCCAACAAGGACTGAAGAAGCTTGGCTTTCAGAGTCCGTGCTTAAACTAAAAGAATGATTATGATGAGAATATTAATATATTTGATACTTTTGCTATACCCTTTTAATTTGATTTCGGGACAGAAAAAGCAGAAGCGGCTTTCTGACGACGAACTTATGACCCTCGTTCAGAAGCAAACTTTCCGTTACTTTTGGGATTTTGCCCATCCTGAATCCGGATTGGCGCATGAACGGAGTAACGGTGGTGCCGAGACAGCTACCATTGGTGGGTCGGGATTCGGAGTGATGGCTATCATTGTCGGCATAGAACGCGGGTTTATCACCCGTGAACAAGGTGCTGAACGTATACTGAAGATTGTTCGTTTCTTGAGCGACAAGAATACCGACAGTTATCACGGCATGTGGGCACATTGGATGAACGGTAAAACCGGTAAGACCATTCCTTTCAGCCGTAAGGATGATGGAGCCGATATTGTAGAATCCGCTTTCATGTTCGAAGGTTTGTTGGCTGCCCATCAGTATTTTATAAAGGATAATCCGACGGAAAACCGTATCCGGGGAATGATTAATAATCTGTGGCGCCAAGCAGAGTGGAATTTTTTCACTCAGGGGCAAGATGTGATGTATTGGCATTGGTCACCCTATAACGGGTGGGCGATGAACCATCAGATTAAAGGTCATAACGAGTGCCACATTATTTATATTTTAGGTGCGTCTTCTCCTACTTATCCGATTGCCGAGAGTGTTTATCATAAAGGCTGGGTCAATGCGAATACTTTTCTGAATGGTCGGGAGTATTATGGCATCAGGCTTCCTCTCGGAAACGATAACGGTAAGGGCGGTCCTTTGTTCTTTACTCATTACTCTTACATGGGGCTTGATCCGCATGGCTTGAAGGACCGCTATGCTGACTACGAGGAACAAATGAAGGCCCATACCTTGATTAACCGTGCCTATTGTATCGACAATCCGAAGGGATATAAGGGTTACGGTGAGAAATGCTGGGGATTGACAGCCAGTGACGGTGATAAAGGCTATTCGGCCCATAGCCCCGGAAATGATCGCGGCGTGATTACGCCTACTGCGGCCCTTTCATCCATCCCTTATACACCGGAATATTCTTTGGAGGCCATGCGCTATTTCTATGAAGAACTGGGTGACCGTCTTTGGGGTGAATATGGGTTCAAAGATGCATTTAATCTGACTGAGGATTGGTTTGCGCCTTCGTATCTTGCCATTGACCAGGGACCGATTATTGTGATGATAGAGAACTATCGCACCGGTTTAATTTGGAAGCTTTTCATGAGTCATCCCGATGTACAGAAGGGATTGAAGAGATTAGGCTTTACGTCTCCTTATTTGAATAAGGCTGATTAGGTTTGGCAGGATTTGATTTTGGTAAATTTTATATAGATTAAAAAGGATTATAACCATGAAAAACGTGCTTTTCAATAGTGTATTGGTTGCTTTCGTATTGCTTGTCGCCTCGTGCGGCAAGCAACCGGAAGCTAAGGTGGAGGTGATGTCGTTTAATATCCGTCTGGATCATGTAGCGGGCAGTATGAATAACTGGAAATACCGTAAGGATAATGCAGCACAGATGATTGCTTATTATGCTCCGGACATTGTGGGCATGCAGGAGGTGGTAAAGAATCAACTCAATGACTTGAAGGAGCGTCTTCCTCAATATACTGCCCTTGGTGTAGGTCGTGCAGATGGAAAAGAGAAAGGCGAATATTGCTCCCTTTTTTATAAGACAGAGCGTTTTGAGCTTTTAAAGAACGGAGATTTCGGACTGAGTGAGACTCCCGATTCCATCGGAAAGAAAGGTTGGGATGCGGCATGCGAGCGTATCGTGACTTGGGCTGTGTTGAAAGACAAGGTGAGTGGCAGGAAAGTAGCTGCTTTCAACACCCACTTTGACCATGTAGGTGAGGTGGCACGTCGAGAAAGCGCTAAGTTAATACTCGAGAAGATAAAGCAAATAGCGGGAGAGCTTCCGGTAATTATCACTGGAGACTTTAATGGAACGGTAGACTCCGAGCCGGTCACTATATTGACGGAAGGTGGAATGAGGAACGCTTGTTCCACGGCAAAGGTCGTTTACGGACCGACATGGAGCTTTCATGACTTCGGACGTATTCCGGTGGAGAAGCGCAGGCTGATAGATTTTATATTCGTAAATGCTTCTGTAGAGGTGGAGCGTTACCGCACAGTTGGCGATAAGCCGGACAATGGCTATCTTTCCGACCATGCTCCCGTATTGGTTACTTTGAAACTGTAAAGAGGCACTCGTCTAATTCTATTCTGCATTATTTACAAATCATAAGGGCTCAAGAAACACTTGTATACTGAACCTGATTCAGTCGTATAGTGAATGCCATTCAGTCGTATACTGAATAGGGTTCAGTCGTATACTGAATGCACTGTATTCTAACTGTACTGATAATCAGTAAATTATAAAACGGTGTTACGCCTTTGATAAATTACAACAAATAATGAAAAATAAACTATCCTGGGGAATTGCCTTGTTGCCCTTTGTTCCTTCGGTTTGGATGCAAGGACAAGAACAGAAACAAGGAATAGGAAACAGGCGTCCTAACATTATTTTTATCATGAGTGATGACCATGCCCGACAAGCAATGAGTATATATGGACATCCCATAGGTAAAATAGCTCCTACTCCCCATATTGACCGTATTGGGCATGAAGGGGCGGTATTTCAGAATAATTACTGTTGCAATTCCATTTCCGGTCCCAGTCGTGCAGCCATACTGACTGGTAAGCATAGTCATAAGAATGGTTTTATGAGGAATGGAAATAAAGGATTTGACGGTTCGCAGCAGACACTGCCGAAGATATTGCAAGCAAACGGTTATGAAACAGCCATTATCGGCAAGTGGCATCTTGTTTCAAAGCCTACCGGGTTTGACCATTGGATGATTTTGAATGATCAGGGAGATTATTATAATCCGTATTTTATTACCGAGGGAGATACCACTCGGCATAAAGGATATGTAACTGACCTCATCACTCAATATTGTGAAGACTGGATGAGTGGGCGCGAGGATAAGAATAAACCTTTTTTCTTGATGATGCATCACAAAGCCATTCACCGTAATTGGGTGCCTGCCGAACGGCATTATCATTTGTACGAACACACGCAGTTCCCTTTACCCGACAATTATTATGATGCATACGAAGGACGTTATGCGGCACAAATGCAGAAGATGAATATATACCGTGATATGTACGAAGGTCACGACTTGAAGATGGTTGCGGGTATGAATAGCGACAGTCTGCTATTCGACCCGTGGCCTCATGCTTTTCTTGGTACGATGGAGCCGGATGAGCGCCGCCGTTTTATGGATGCCTATCGTGAACGGAACAATGAATTTTATTCGAAACAGCGTACTTTCAAAGAGGTGGCAGAATGGAAATATCAGCGTTATTTGCAGGATTATATGGCTTGTGTGGCAAGCGTGGACGAGAGTGTAGGAGAAATATTGGATTATTTGAAGCGTACCGGATTGGATAAAAATACGATTGTCGTTTATACTACAGACCAGGGGTTCTATCTGGGCGAGCACGGTTGGTTTGATAAACGTTTTATGTACGAGGAGTCTTTCGGTATGCCGATGGTAATGAGCTGGCCGGGACATATTAAGCCTGGAACGCAGGTAACAGGATTAACTCAAAATATTGATTTCGCTCCCACTTTTCTCGATATGTGTGGAATTGAGATTCCTGAAGACATGCAGGGAGTGTCATTTCGTCGGTTGGTAGAGGGAGAAAATACTCCACGAAACTGGAGGAAGTCACTTTACTATCACTATTATGAATTCCCCGGTTTTCATAGTGTCCGTGCACATTACGGTGTCAAGATGGAGCGCTATAAATTGATGCATTTTTATGTGGATGACAAGTGGGAACTTTATGATTTGAAGGAGGACCCGGCAGAAATGCATAATTTGTATGGTGAAAAAGGGATGGAGAAGGTTGCTGCAGAATTGAAAGCGGAACTTGCCCGCCTGCAGGAAGAATATGATGTTCCTGAATCTCTGTGCAAATAATAGTGCATATTTCGTGATGTATAAATGAATATTTAGAAATATAAATGTGGATAATATGATGAAAAGATTAAGTGGTCTGGTGCTGCTGTTGTGTTTGGCGAATTTCCTTTCTGCACAAGACATGCATATGGATACTTATTGTAATCCTTTAAATATCGATTACACGTACATGATTTATAATTCGGATAAGAATATCTCCTACCGTTCTGGTGCCGATCCTGCTGTGGTGGAGTTCCGGGGTGAATATTATATGTTTGTTACCCGTTCACACGGTTATTGGCGTTCCAGGGATTTGCTGAACTGGGAGTTTGTACGTCCGGGCAGGAACTGGTATCCGCAAGGGTGTAATGCTCCGGCGGCACATAATTACAAAGATTCGGTACTTTATGTGACCGGTGATCCTTCCGGTTCCATGAGTATCCTTTATACGGATAATCCGGCTTCAGGAAACTGGGAAGCTGTTCCGGCAATTTTGCATAATCTGCAAGATCCCGATTTGTTTATTGACGATGACGGTAAAGCGTATATGTTCTGGGGTTCTTCCAATGTGTATCCTATCAGGGGAATGGAACTGGACAAGAACCGGCGTTTCATCAAGAAGGGAGAAACGAAAGAACTCTTCAATTTGGATATGCCTAAACATGGCTGGGAACGTTTCGGTGAAAACCATACGGATACTGTATTGGGCGGATATATTGAGGGGCCTTGGCTGACGAAGCATAATGGGAAATACTATATGCAATACGGTGCTCCGGGAACGGAATTCAATGTCTATGCCGATGGTGTTTATGTGGCCGATTATCCGATGGGGCCTTATACTTACCAAAAGCATAATCCGGTGTCCTACAAGCCGGGTGGTTATATGAACGGTGCCGGACATGGAAGTACCGTGCTTGGTCCTGGGGGGCAGTATTGGCATTTTGCTTCGATGTCACTCTCTATCAATGTGAATTGGGAACGTCGCCTTTGTATGTTTCCGGCAGGGTTTGATAAAGATGGCATTATGTATGTAGATACCCGTTTCGGAGACTATCCCCGTTATGCACCTGCCGTACCGGGCAAGGCTGGACAGTTCCGTGGCTGGATGTTGCTCTCGTATGGCAAGCCGGTGACGGCTTTTACTACAAAAGACGAATTTAAGGCAGATGCCCTAACGGATGAACTGACTAAAACTTTTTGGCTTGCCGAGGCTAATGACGAACGGCAGTGGGTGATGATTGATTTAGAGAAACCTGCTGATGTGTATGCTGTTCAGATAAACTATCACGATTATCAAAGTAATATGTACGGTCGCTACGAAGGACTCCATCACCGTTATCTCATCGAAGGTTCTCTTGATGGTGAGAATTGGGATATATTGGTGGACCGTAAGGAAAGTTATAGGGATACTCCGAATGATTATGTTGAACTGGCATTACCCAAGTCTGCCCGTTATATCCGTTATAAAAATATAGATATACCGACACCGAATCTGGCTATATCTGAACTTCGCGTCTTTGGATTGGGTACGGGGAAGGCACCGCAACAACCCAAAAAGTTGGTACTTGACCGCCAAGCAGACCGTCGTGACATCTCCATCCGTTGGGAGGCTGTGAAAGGTGCACAAGGTTACAACATACTTTGGGGCATTGCACCGGACAAACTTTACAGCTCTTGGATGGTCTATGATAAGACTGATTTATTGATGAAAACCCTTACTGCTGATCAGGATTATTATTTTTGTGTGGAGGCTTTCAATGAAAATGGTGTATCTTTACGTTCGGAAGTTAAACATGTAAAATAAATAATAAGATGAAACGTATAATCGGCATCCTTTGTGGATTATTCTTTTTCTTGTTTTCGTTTGCACAAGAAACCTTTCAAAAGGAAACTTATATCTCTTCCCGTGGAGATACATTGTTGTATCGTTTGTTGCGTCCAGAGGTGATGAAACCTGATGAAAAGTATCCTTTGGTGCTTTTCCTGCATGGTGCCGGAGAGCGTGGCAATGATAATGAGAAACAATTGGTTCATGGTGGGCAGATGTGGCTTAATCCTGTAAACCGCGAAAAGTATCCGGCGTTTATTTTGGCTCCGCAGTGTCCTGAAACCGGATATTGGGCATATACGGAGCGCCCTTCATCTTTTGCTCCGGCAGATATGCCGTTGGAAGTGCCTGTTTCTCCTATTTTCCGTACGTTGAAAGAGTTGTTGGATTTCTATCTGGCCATGCCGCAGATAGACAAAGACCGTATCTATGTTATGGGACTTTCTATGGGAGGAATGGGTACATTTGACATGGCTGTCCGCTATCCGGAGATTTTTGCGGCAGCAATACCTATTTGTGGAACAGTGAATCCGGCACGGTTGAAGGCTGGCAAATCGGTCAAGTTCCGTATTTTTCATGGAGATGCGGATAATGTAGTAACTCCTGAAGGATCGCGTGCAGCATATCGGGCCTTGAAAGCTATTGGTGCCGATGTGGAATATATTGAATTTCCTGGTTGTAATCATGGTAGTTGGAATCCGGCTTTCAACTATCCTGATTTTATGGAGTGGCTGTTTAATCAGAAGAAAAAATGATGAGAATATTGTCTGTTATCGGAGCGCTCTTTTTAGGGGGCGCTTTTTTAACTTCTTGCACCACTTCCGGTCGGGTAAGTACTTTTGTGGTATTGCCGGATACGCAGACTTATCTGGAGCAATGTCCGGAGGTCTTCGATTCGCAAGTGGACTGGTTGGTTGCCAACCGTAAGAAAATAGATGCCGTGTTCCAA
>ERZ1504946.215-NODE-215-length-16603-cov-3.188542_pt1 | contig 16603 bp, 9 predicted proteins | sample MGYA00574595_ERZ1504946 | MGnify/ENA primary metagenome ERZ1504946 (study PRJEB39906, sample SAMEA3182112) | gut metagenome | biome: human; feature: gut; material: Stool; isolation source: human stools | place: Canada | collected 2013-05-06 ...
GCGGATATCTGCTTCCACAAACAGGCAGTCCGGCAAAGCACTGCGTGCTTCGGCAACCATCGCCGGAGATGAGTCGATGCCCGTTATCCTGGCAGCAGGCCAACGTTGTTGTAGAAGGGCGGTGCTGTTACCTGGGCCACAGCCAAGATCGGCAACATATTCGACATTCTCCAGCGGCACTCTGGCAAGCAGCTCCACCGCCGGACGCGATCGTTCAGCGGCAAAGTGTAGATATAAAGAGGGGTTCCAGTCAGACATTTTTTTACTCCCGTCAGCGCGTTACCCCAATTGTAGATAAAATTGATAAATTCGCCTCACGGCATCAACCCATTGAACAGACGTTTTTTACGCGGCCCGGTCATTAAAGATTCCAGTTTCGCGACACAGGTTTTGTAGTGGGGCGTGGTTTTATGGAATGCCACTGCGTCTTCATCTTTATAGGCTTCGTAGATATAAAAGCGCGAATTCACTTCCGGGTCCTGTAAGACATCGAAGCGCAAATTGCCTTCTTCCTGTACAGAGCCCAGGTGGTTCTGGCGAAAAACTTCGATAAACTCGTCAACCTTGTCTTCATGAACGTTAATTTCAACCAGTGTGACGTGCATAATTCTTCTCCTTAAATCCGCAGTTACTGTTTTTCACTCAGATAGAGTTCATATGCCCGATCAGCCGTTTCGTTATGGTGAACCACCGCCTGTACGGCTTTCATCATCGCCACCGGATGGTCAGACTGGAAAATATTACGCCCCATATCCACACCAGAAGCGCCCTGATCGATAGCCTGCCAGCACATTTCAAGCGCCTCGCGCTCCGGTAGTTTTTTACCGCCAGCAATAACAATGGGTACCGGACATCCGGCAACAATCCGTTCAAAACCTTTTTCGACATAATAAGTTTTGATAATCTGCGCCCCCATTTCAGCGGCGATTCGAGTCGCGAGAGAGAAATAACGCTGATCGCGCACCATATCTTTGCCCACGCCTGTCACGGCCATGGTGGGCATTCCCGCTTTCATTCCGGCATCGACCAGTTGAATAATATTTTTGATCGACTGATGTTCATATTCGCTGCCGATATAAACCTGCGCCGCCACCGCGCAACTGTTCAGGCGCACGGCATCATCCATCGATAACGCCACGGCTTCATTACTTAATTCCGCCAGAATAGAGTTTGCACCTGACGCCCGTAGTACCACCGGCTTATTGGTCGCCGGGGGGACTACGCTGCGCAAAATGCCGCGCGTACACATTAATACATCGGCATGTTCAAACAGCGGGGCGATATTTATATCAATGCGTTCAAGTCCGGTAGTCGGCCCCTGAAAATAACCATGGTCAAAGGCCAGCATCACGGTTTTACCCGTTTTCGGATTAAATATCCGTGATAAGCGTGACTGCATTCCCCAATCCAGCGCACCGCAACCTTTCAGGGTAAAAGGGATATTTTGTTGCGGTTGATCGGTACGAAAATCTTTACCATCTTTAATATCGTCTAAATCTGCCATAACGTACTCCGGTTAAGTAATGCACATCAGAAATCGTATTTGCCGATATTCTCTTTGTTGAATATCACGCGCTCCGGTAACAGTACGATGCCATTACCATCCGCTTCGTAGTCATAGCCCTGAACGCTGTTTGGCGAGACTTCCACCTGACCTACGCCCTGGATATCCAGCTTGTCGCCCGTTTTCATTGATCCTTTTTTCAATAATGCATCCGCGACATAAACTGAAATTTTGCCTTGCTGAACCACATCCCACAGGCCAAATTCTTTCACCGTGCCGCGTTCCACATACGGACGCATCACGTTTGGCGTACTGAATCCGACAATCGCAACTTTGCCATTTTTCAGGTTTTCTGCGGCTTGTGCGGCAGCGGGCAGGGCGTTGGCGTCGGGGGCGATAATGGCGTCGAGATCGCTATAGGCTTTTAATATTCCTTCTGCGGTTTGTAACGATTTAGTGGCATCGTTATAGCCAAACTGCGTAGTGACAATTTCCCAGCCTGGATGCTCTTTGGCGATTTTCGCTTTCGCCTCTTTCACCCACTGGTTTTGGTCCGTAACGGTGGGGCTTGAGTAGAAAAACGCGATTTTGGCTTTGTCTTTATTCACCTGACGCGCCGCCATATCCACCAACATACCTCCCAACTGGGCGGGCGTTCCCTGATTAATGTAGTAAGAGCGGCACTCCGGTTTGGTATCAGAGTCCCAGGTCAGCACTCTCACACCACGTTGCATGGCGCGTTTCAGTGCAGGACACAAGCCATCAGGCGAAACCGCAGAAACGATAATGGCGTTATAGCCCTGATTGACGAAGTTATTAATCAACTGTACCTGACCAGAAACACTGGGTTCTGTCGGCCCGTCGTAGGTCACATCAACGCCCAGCTCTTTACCCGCTTGTTGTGCGCCGTTGCCACCGCTGGTAAAAAATCCCACGCCAACCAGTTTGGGAATAAATGCAATACGCTCTGCGGCCTGCACATTCATAGAGATTGCGGCAATGCCAAGCGCGCTAAGTAAGGCGATTTTCTTAAAGCGATGAAGTGTCATGAAGATATCCTTTATGGCAATGGGTTATTGGCCCGACGCGCCAGCCACTCTTTAATTTGCTGGCGATGCAGGCTAACGGAACGACCTACGACAACGACGATAAGTAGCGCACCGGAAAGGGCGCTGGACACCTGATTTGGCACTCCTGCCATTTGCAAACCTTGTTGCAAATATCCCACTAATAAAACCGCAATGGCGGTGCCGATAATGGAACCAGAACCACCATAAATATTGGCACCGCCGAGCACTACGGCGGTGATGGCGGGCATCAGAAACGACGCACCGAGATCGGAACGTGCTGAACCAAAATACGATACCAGCAGCACAGCGGCGACCGCAGACGCCAGCCCCGTCATGGCATAGAGCGCACACAAGGTGCGGTTAACTGGAATCGCGCTATAAACCGCCACACGCGGGCTTTGCCCAATTAAAAACACGTTACGTCCGGCATGGGTTTTATGCAGCCAGAGCCAGAAAACGAGGAGACATATCAGGAAGATAATCAGCGGAACGGGGAGTCCCAGTACATCCAGGTTAGCGAAATCTGTAAACGCCATCGGGAATCCACCAATACCTTCGTACCCCGTCGCTCCGGCCATCCCGGAAAGCAGCAGGGCGCTTCCGGCAAACAGATACAGCGTGCCAAGCGTAATCACCAGCGGGTTAACTTTGGTATAGATAATTAATCCGGCGTTGATCAGCCCGCACAATGCGCCGAGCAGTAAGGTCAGGAGAATCGCCAGCGGCATCGGCACACCACTTTGAAACAATACGCCCAATGCAATGGCGCAGAGGCCGATGGTCGAACCAAACGAAATATCGATCCCACCACTGACAATCACCATCGTCAGCGGTAGGGCGACAATGCCAATGCAGATAAAGTCACTGGTGCTGAACAGCAACATATTGAGATCTAACATCCGCGGGTTAATTGCACCAAATGCAACAATCTCAATAACGAGCAGTGCGGCAAGAGCCAGTTCCCAACCGTAGCGAATACGCATTACGCGGCCTCCCGTTTTTTACCTGACGAAGCGGGTTTAACGGATGGCGGTGGCATCATAAAGCGGGCATATTTTTGCCGCCGCAGATTACGTTCCAGCGCACAACGCAGGCGTCCATCAAACACCAGCACCGCCAGCAGAACCAGGCCCGCGATAAAATCATTCCACCATGCCGGAATGCGCAACAGCACCAGTACACTATCGATCTGCGTCAGGAACCATGCGCCGAGTACCGCACCGATGATCGCGCCGGAACCGCCGAGCAAACTAATGCCGCCCAGCACGCAGGCTGCAATTGCTTTCATCTCCAGCCCGGTACCGGTCTGGTTGGGGATAAAACCAATCTGCGAAGCAAACACAATCCCCGCCAGTGCCGCCATGCAGCCGTTCAACGAAAATGCCACAATGCGAATGGCTTCCGTACGAACGCCCAGTTGACGAGCGCCCTGCAAATTATCGCCCGTGGCATAAAAACTGCGTCCAAACGCCGTCTTCGCCAGCAGCCAGGCCATAAATGCCACCAGAATTATCGTCAACCAACCAATTGCTGAAACGCCAAACAGTAGCGGGGCGGAGAGTTGTTTCAGTTCGGCGGGTAACCCCTCAATCCATTTACCGCCAGTCCACAGCAACATGATGCCCCTGTACAATCCTAATGTACCGAGGGTGGCGACAATGGCAGGGATCTTTAGCCACGCGACCAGGACACCGTTGAAAAATCCCGCGAGCAAACCAAGCAGTAAAGTCGCGACACAAGCAACAGGTAGTGAATACCCCGCGTTCAGTAACATTCCCAACAGCACTGCGCACATTCCGGTAATCGAACCTACCGAAACATCGATATTGCGCGTGAGCATCACCAACGTCGCGCCCATTGCCAGCAGGATCAGGATTTGCGCGCTGCTATAAACCATGGTCAGCGTTTGCACACTTAAATACTGACGGTCGAGAAAACCGGGTAATACAAACAGCAGCACCACCGCCAGCAGTGCCGTGATTTCACGGTTGTTCTGAATAAATTTCAGCATGACGCCTCCTGACGCTGACTATCGCCGAAGGCAACGCGCATAATGGTCTCGACATTAATATCGCGCCCGGTCAGTGCAGAGTGGGCAATTTCGCCCTGATGCATCACATACACGCGATCTGCCATCAGTTCGATCTCTTCGAGATCAGAGGAGATAAGCAGCACAGCCACATTCTGTGCGGCGATGCTGCGCAACAGTTGGTAGATATCATTACGCGCCGAGACATCCACGCCGCGCGTCGGCTCATCGACAATCAATACTTGCGGCGAAGCTTCCAGGCATTTGGCAATCAGGATTTTTTGCTGGTTGCCGCCGGATAAGGTCCGTGCAGCTTGTTCTGGTTGGTTAAATTTAATATTCAGCGCCCGACGATAACGTTCCAGCGTGGCATTATCTTTCGCGGTTTTCGCCCAGAATCCACGAAGGTTATGAGTGAGGGCGCAGACGTTCCACGCCAGTGAAGCATCGAGATTCAGTCCGGATGACTGGCGATCTTCCGGCAGATAAACCAGACCGCGCAGTAAACGTTCTCCGATGGATAATCTATTGATCTCTTTACCATTCAGCATAATGCGTCCGCCACGCAAAGTACGCAGACCATAGAGCGTCTCGGCCAGTTCTGTGCGTCCGGCTCCCACCAGCCCAGCCAGGCCCAGAATTTCTCCGGCATTGAGCGTCAGGCTGACATTCCTGAAACCTTCGCCGGTCAGATTTTCCAGTGTCAGCACCTGCGTTCCGGCGGCATGTTGTGGGCGGTTGCCAGGTAATTCCAGCCATAATTTTTGGCTGGCAGAGAGCGATTTTTCCCGTAGCGCTGGCGTGATGGCCTGAATAATGTCGTCGGTAGACAGTTCGCTGGTTTTGCCGCTTAAGGCGATGGTTCCGTCGCGCATCACGCTAATTCGATCGGCAATCTGGCGAATTTCCGGCAGCTTATGCGAGATAAAAACAATACCCACGCCAGTAGCAAGCAGCTCTTGCAAGCGACGAAACAAACGTTCGGTTTCGGCGGGGGTAAGCGAGGCGGTAGGTTCATCGAGGATCAGAATCCGCGAGTCGCGCATCAGCCCGCGGAGGATTTCCACCATTTGGCGATCGGCAACATCCAGTGAGCCTGCCAGACTATGCAGATCAAACTGGCAGCCCAGCGCCGCCAGCAAGTTCTTCATTTTCTGCATGGAGAGCTGTTTTTTTGCCAGCCCAAACAAGATGTTTTCTTTTATCGACAGGCTTGGGAAAAGCAGCGGTTCCTGGGGAACGAGATAAATACCCAGCTGATGAGCATGAACTGGCGTTAATCTGGTGTAGTTGTTGCCCCCAATCTCCAGCGTACCGCTATCAGCAGGGGTAATACCGGCAATAATCTTCATTAACGTCGATTTACCGGCACCATTGCCGCCGAGCAGGGCGTGGACCTCCCCCTGATGCAACGTAAAATCGATGCCTTTCAGGACATTAACCCCTGAATACTGTTTATAAACCGAGCGGGCGCAAAGTAGCGGTAACGCGCGGGTATCACTCGTTTGCATATTTCCCCCGTTCAGTTTTGCAGGTGAGTTTTGAACAAATGTATTTCTGCTTTTAATTTGTTCATAACCTTAGGTGGACATTGCACATATTTCCGACGAATAGATCACAATTTATGCTATTTTGATTTTCACGGTTGCGTTTGTTCATGCTCGTAGAGTCAAACTGTGGTTGCCATCACAGATATAAATGCGCAAGAACTGAACAATTGCATTAAAGATTTAAGTATGTTCAAAGTGAAGAATGAATTATGACAATCAACGATTCGGTAATTTCAGAACAGGGAATGTGTGAAGAAGAACAGGTCGCGCGGATTGCGTGGTTTTACTACCACGACGGGCTGACCCAGAGTGAGATCAGCGATCGTCTCGGCCTGACCCGTTTGAAAGTGTCGCGATTACTGGAGAAAGGGCATCAATCCGGCATTATTCGCGTACAGATTAATTCTCGCTTTGAAGGCTGTCTGGAATATGAAACACAATTACGTCGTCAGTTTTCGCTGCAACATGTCCGGGTGATCCCAGGGCTTGCGGATGCTGATGTCGGCGGGCGACTAGGGATAGGCGCGGCGCATATGTTGATGAGTTTACTTCAACCACAACAGATGCTGGCGATTGGTTTTGGCGAGGCAACCATGAATACGCTGCAACGCTTAAGTGGTTTTATTTCGTCACAGCAAATTCGCCTGGTCACGCTCTCCGGTGGCGTCGGTTCTTATATGACGGGTATCGGGCAGCTTAACGCGGCGTGCAGTGTGAATATTATTCCGGCTCCGTTGCGGGCATCCTCCGCTGACATTGCCCGTACGCTAAAAAATGAAAATTGCGTCAAAGATGTTCTGCTAGCCGCGCAAGCAGCGGATGTGGCGATTGTCGGCATTGGGGCTGTGAGTCAACAAGACGACGCAACAATCATTCGCTCCGGCTATATCAGCCAGGGCGAACAGTTAATGATTGGTCGAAAAGGGGCTGTTGGCGACATTTTAGGCTACTTTTTTGATGCAAAAGGTGACGTTGTCACGGATATCAAAATACATAACGAACTGATTGGCTTACCTTTAAGCGCGCTGAAGACTATTCCCGTCCGGGTTGGCGTGGCAGGGGGAGAAAATAAAGCCGAAGCCATTGCCGCTGCAATGAAAGGCGGTTATATCAACGCACTGGTTACCGATCAGGATACTGCAGCGGCGATTTTACGTAGTTAAATTTGCATGACCTTATTACCGGGAATGATGGAGAACGTACAGAGGAACAGACAGAACGCATAAGCCGAGGATAATCTAATGGCTCGACTCTTTACCCCTTCAGAATCAAAGTACTACCTGATGGCGCTGGATGCAGGCACCGGAAGTATTCGGGCTGTGATATTCGACCTGGAAGGCAATCAAATAGCAGTGGGACAGGCGGAGTGGCGGCACCTGGCAGTACCGGACGTTCCTGGTTCTATGGAGTTTGATCTCAACAAAAACTGGCAACTGGCGTGTGAGTGTATGCGCCAGGCGCTGCACAACGCCGGCATAGCCCCGGAGTATATCGCTGCCGTTTCGGCATGTTCGATGCGCGAAGGCATTGTTTTATATAACAATGAAGGAACACCGATCTGGGCCTGCGCCAATGTGGATGCCAGAGCGGCGCGCGAAGTTAGCGAACTTAAAGAACTGCACAACAATACCTTTGAAAACGAAGTTTATCGCGCCACCGGACAAACGCTGGCTTTAAGCGCTATTCCCAGATTACTTTGGCTGGCGCACCATCGTTCTGATATCTACCGACAGGCGTCGACCATCACCATGATCAGCGACTTGCTGGCCTATATGCTCAGCGGCGAACTGGCGGTGGATCCCTCTAACGCTGGCACCACGGGACTTCTTGACCTAACCACCCGTGACTGGAAACCTGCATTGCTGGATATGGCCGGACTGCGGGCCGATATTCTTTCTCCTGTCAAAGAAACCGGCACATTGCTGGGCGTGGTAAGTTCACAAGCGGCGGAACTCTGCGGTCTGAAGGCGGGCACTCCGGTGGTCGTTGGAGGAGGCGACGTGCAACTTGGTTGCCTGGGGTTAGGCGTTGTGCGTCCGGCACAAACCGCTGTTCTTGGCGGCACATTCTGGCAGCAAGTTGTAAACTTAGCCGCGCCGGTGACAGACCCAGAAATGAACGTGCGCGTTAATCCTCATGTTATTCCTGGCATGGTACAAGCTGAATCTATAAGCTTTTTTACCGGACTCACCATGCGCTGGTTCCGCGATGCTTTCTGTGCCGAAGAAAAACTGATTGCCGAACGTTTAGGCATCGACACCTATACGCTGCTGGAAGAGATGGCAAGTCGGGTGCCGCCTGGGTCGTGGGGCGTAATGCCGATATTCTCCGACAGAATGCGCTTTAAAACCTGGTATCACGCTGCGCCTTCCTTTATTAATTTGTCTATTGATCCGGATAAATGTAACAAAGCGACGTTGTTCCGTGCGCTGGAAGAAAATGCGGCGATTGTATCAGCGTGTAATTTGCAACAAATCGCTGATTTCTCGAATATTCATCCTTCATCGTTAGTCTTTGCAGGCGGAGGTTCAAAAGGGAAATTATGGAGTCAAATTCTCGCTGATGTCTCGGGATTACCCGTCAATATTCCGGTGGTCAAAGAAGCCACCGCATTAGGATGTGCCATTGCAGCTGGCGTCGGTGCCGGAATTTTTTCATCAATGGCAGAAACCGGAGAACGCCTGGTTCGCTGGGAACGGACGCACACACCAGACCCGGAAAAGCATGAACTTTATCAGGATTCACGGGATAAGTGGCAGGCAGTTTATCAGGATCAGCTGGGGCTGGTTGATCATGGACTGACGACGTCGTTATGGAAAGCGCCTGGGTTATAGTTTCATTGACAGCCACATCATGATGACCGTGGCTGTTTTTTGAGTATTCTTATTTCCCTTCTTTTAGAGCTGGTTTGTTAAATGCCAGCTTGCAGATTCATCGTTCCATCGCCCGTAATATATTCAAGGGGAAATTGCTATTTTTCTTAAAGCATTAAGCATAACCCTTATTTTATATCGAATATTCCTAAAGGCATTAATGGATGAAAAAGGGGTTTAATAAACTTCTTTTTTTAGCAATTAGTGCTATTCTTTGTTAAATATGATGATGGTAATTTTCTTATTGAAAGAAACATTTTTCTTATTAAGCAACAATAACTCATGGTTCATTTTTAAATAAAATAAGAACTATGCAATTTTTAATCTATCGCTTCGAAAGTATTAGCAAATTAGCCAAATTGACACCTTCCCACCTCCAACCAACACTCAATACAGACCTCTGACAATTTAATAAGTTTCATTTTTAATGTCTGACGACTCATCTCTTTCGTGGCTGTATTGTTTGTATATGGAGCGTTTATATGAATAGAATCTATCGCGTGATATGGAATTGCACCCTACAGGTATTTCAGGCCTGCTCGGAATTAACTCGCAGGGTAGGTAAAACATCAACGGTTAATTTGCGTAAATCCTCTGGACTGACAACGAAATTCAGTAGATTGACGCTGGGTGTTTTGCTGGCACTAAGCGGTTCAGCGTGTGGTGCGAGTCTGGAAGTTGATAATGGTCAGATTACCAATATTAATACTGATATTGCTTACGATGCCTACCTGGTTGGGTGGTATGGCACTGGAGTGCTTAATATTTTGGCTGGCGGTAATGCTTCCTTAACCACTATTACTACCAGCGTCATTGGCGCTAATGAGGACTCGGAGGGTACCGTTAATGTTTTGGGTGGCACCTGGCGATTGTATGATAGCGGAAATAATGCAAGGCCTTTAAATGTGGGTCAATCCGGTACGGGGACGCTGAATATTAAACAGAAGGGTCACGTTGACGGAGGATATTTAAGGATAGGTTCTTCGACAGGAGGCGTCGGGACGGTCAATGTTGAGGGAGAGTACTCGGTTCTGACGACCGAATTATTCGAAATAGGGAGTTACGGTACAGGCTCATTAAATATTACGGATAAGGGTTACGTCACGAGTTCAATCGTCGCCATTGTAGGATATCAGGCGAACAGCAATGGTAAGGTTGTCGTTGAAAAGGGTGGCGAGTGGCTAATAAAAAATAATGATTCCTCAATTGAATTTCAAATTGGCAATCAAGGCACGGGGGAAGCGACTATTCGCGAGGGGGGGCTGATTACGGCTGAAAATACGATTATCGGTGGCAATGCCACCGGTATCGGAACCCTGAATGTGCAGGATCAAGACTCTGTTATCACGGTACGCAGACTCTATAATGGATATTTCGGTAATGGCAAAGTCAATATTTCCAATAATGGACTGATTAATAACAAAGAATATTCATTTGTGGGCGTTCAGGACGGGTCCCACGGTGTCGTCAACGTGACCGATAAAGGGCATTGGAATTTCCTCGGAACGGGCGAAGCTTTCCGCTATATCTATATCGGTGATGCTGGCGACGGTGAACTTAATGTCTCGAGTGAAGGAAAAGTAGATTCGGGAATTATCACTGCGGGGATGAAAGAAACAGGCACAGGCAACATTACTATTAAGGATAAGAACTCCGTTATCACTAATCTCGGAACTAATCTTGGTTATGACGGCCACGGCGAAATGAATATCAGTAATGAGGGGCTTGTTGTCAGCAACGGAGGAAGCTCACTCGGTTATGGAGAAACCGGCGTCGGGAATGTCAGCATCACCACGGGGGGGATGTGGGAGGTCAATAAGAATGTCTATACCACCATTGGTGTTGCGGGTGTCGGAAACCTCAATATCAGCGATGGCGGTAAGTTCGTATCGCAAAATATTACTTTTTTGGGCGATAAAGCAAGCGGTATCGGCACACTGAACCTGATGGATGCGACATCATCGTTCGATACTGTAGGTATCAATGTCGGTAATTTTGGTAGCGGCATCGTAAATGTCAGTAATGGTGCCACTCTTAATTCAACGGGCTATGGATTTATCGGAGGAAATGCCTCCGGTAAGGGGATAGTTAATATTTCAACGGATAGTCTCTGGAATTTAAAGACATCATCTACTAACGCCCAATTACTACAGGTCGGTGTATTAGGCGCGGGTGAACTGAATATTACCACCGGAGGTATAGTTAAAGCGCGTGATACACAAATAGCTCTCAATGACAAAAGTAAGGGCGACGTGCGGGTGGATGGGCAGAACTCTCTTCTTGAAACATTCAATATGAACGTAGGGACGACTGGCACAGGTACGTTAACCCTGACGAATAACGGTACGCTGAATGTCGAAGGTGGAGAAGTTTACTTAGGTGTTTTTGCGCCTGCTGTAGGAACGCTAAACATTGGTGCTGCTCACGGTGAGGCGGCGGCAGATGCCGGATTTATCACCAATGCGACGAAAGTGGAGTTTGGTCTTGGCGAAGGCGTTTTTGTCTTTAATCATACCAATAACAGTGATGCCGGCTACCAGGTCGATATGCTGATTACGGGTGACGATAAAGACGGAAAAGTGATGCATGATGCAGGCCATACGGTGTTCAATGCAGGGAATACTTATAGCGGTAAAACGTTGGTCAATGGCGGCCTCCTGACCATTGCGTCACATACGGCAGATGGGGTAACTGGCATGGGTTCGAGTGAAGTAACCATTGCAAGCCCCGGTACGCTCGACATTCTCGCATCAACGAACAGTGCGGGAGATTACACGCTGACCAATGCGCTCAAAGGCGATGGCTTGATGCGAGTGCAGCTGTCATCCTCCGACAAAATGTTTGGCTTTACCCATGCAGCAGGGACTGAATTCGCCGGTGTTGCCCAACTGAAAGACAGTACCTTCGCACTGGAACGCGACAACACCGCTGCGCTTACTCACGCGATGCTGCAGTCTGACAGTGAAAATACCACATCGGTAAAAGTGGGAGAGCAATCCATTGGTGGACTAGCCATGAATGGCGGTACGCTCACTTTCGATACGGATATACCTGCTGCGACGCTTGCGGAGGGATATATCAGCGTCGATACACTGGTTGTCGGCGCGGGTGACTACACCTGGAAAGGCCGTAACTATCAGGTAAACGGGACGGGCGACGTGCTTATCGACGTGCCTAAACCGTGGAATGATCCCATGGCGAATAACCCTCTGACGACGCTCAATTTGCTGGAACACGATGATAGCCATGTCGGCGTTCAACTGGTGAAGGCGCAAACGGTTATTGGGTCGGGTGGCTCATTAACGTTACGTGATTTACAGGGCGACGAGGTGGAAGCGGACAAAACGTTACACATTGCACAAAACGGAATAGTGGTCGCCGAGGGTGATTATGGATTCCGCCTCACGACCGCACCAGGTGATGGTTTGTACGTTAACTATGGGCTGAAAGCGCTGAACATCCATGGTGGGCAAAAGCTGACGTTAGCCGAACATGGCGGAGCCTATGGCGCAACGGCCGATATGTCGGCAAAAATCGGTGGTGAAGGGGATCTGGCAATCAATACGGTGCGACAGGTTTCGCTTTCTAACGGTCAGAACGACTATCAGGGGGCAACCTACGTTCAGATGGGGACATTACGTACCGATGCGGATGGCGCGCTGGGCAATACTCGGGAACTGAACATCAGCAACGCGGCCATCGTCGATCTTAATGGATCGGCCCAGACGGTAGAGACATTCACCGGGCTGATGGGTTCGACTGTTTTGTTTAAAGAGGGGTCGCTGACGGTGAATAAAGGTGGGATCAGTCAGGGCGAACTGACAGGTGGCGGAAACCTGAATGTTACAGGGGGAACACTGGCTATCGAGGGGCTTAATGCACGCTACAATGCGTTAACCAGCATTAGCCCAAATGCCGAAGTCAGCCTCGATAATACGCAGGGGTTAGGCAGAGGAAATATTGCCAATGACGGTCTGTTAACGCTAAAAAATGTGACCGGCGAACTGCGTAATAGCATAAGCGGGAAGGGTATCGTGAGCGCAACCGCCAGGACAGATGTAGAGCTGGATGGCGATAATAGCCGCTTTGTGGGGCAATTCAACATTGATACAGGCAGCGCGCTCAGCGTCAACGAGCAGAAAAACCTGGGTGATGCTTCCGTTATCAATAATGGCCTGCTCACCATCTCCACTGAGCGTAGCTGGGCGATGACGCACAGTATCAGCGGTAGCGGTGATGTGACAAAACTGGGGACCGGGATCCTGACTCTTAACAAAGATTCCGCGGCGTATCAGGGTACGACGGATATCGTGGGTGGTGAAATTGCTTTCGGTTCCGACTCTGCCATTAATATGGCAAGTCAGCACATTAATATCCATAACAGCGGTGTGATGTCGGGAAATGTCACCACTGCAGGTGATGTGAACGTTATGCCAGGGGGGACACTGCGTGTCGCTAAAACCACTGTCGGCGGTAACCTGGAGAATGGTGGCACGGTTCAAATGAACAGCGAAGGAGGAAAACCGGGGAATGTACTGACCGTTAACGGTAACTATACCGGAAACAATGGCCTGATGACGTTCAACGCGACGCTGGGCGGCGATAATTCGCCCACCGATAAGATGAACGTGAAAGGCGATACCCAAGGGAATACTCGCGTTCGGGTTGATAACATTGGCGGCGTCGGTGCACAAACTGTCAACGGTATTGAACTCATTGAGGTCGGCGGTAATTCTGCAGGTAACTTCGCGCTGACCACCGGAACTGTCGAAGCTGGGGCTTACGTCTACACGCTGGCTAAAGGGAAGGGGAATGACGAGAAAAACTGGTATCTGACCAGTAAATGGGACGGCGTAACGCCAGCGGATACACCCGATCCCATCAATAATCCTCCTGTTGTGGATCCGGAAGGCCCATCAGTTTATCGCCCGGAGGCCGGAAGCTATATCAGCAACATTGCCGCAGCCAACTCGCTGTTTAGCCATCGTTTACACGACCGTCTGGGTGAGCCGCAGTATACAGATTCACTGCATTCTCAGGGTTCGGCAAGCAGTATGTGGATGCGTCATGTCGGAGGGCACGAACGTTCAAGGGCCGGTGACGGTCAGCTAAATACTCAGGCTAACCGCTATGTATTGCAGCTAGGCGGCGATTTGGCGCAGTGGAGTAGCAACGCGCAGGATCGCTGGCATCTCGGCGTCATGGCAGGCTATGCCAATCAGCACAGTAATACTCAGAGTAATCGTGTGGGTTATAAATCGGATGGGCGCATCAGCGGGTACAGCGCTGGGATTTACGCGACCTGGTATCAGAACGATGCGAATAAGACCGGCGCTTATGTTGACAGCTGGGCGCTGTATAACTGGTTTGATAACAGCGTCAGTTCCGATAACCGTTCTGCTGACGACTATGATTCTCGCGGTGTGACGGCCTCTGTTGAGGGTGGGTATACCTTTGAAGCGGGAACATTTAGCGGCAGCGAAGGGACGCTGAATACCTGGTACGTCCAGCCACAGGTGCAAATCACCTGGATGGGTGTGAAAGATTCTGACCATATCCGGAAGGACGGAACACGCATTGAAACGGAAGGTGACGGAAACGTGCAAACGCGACTTGGGGTGAAAACCTACCTGAACAGTCATCACCAGCGTGACAATGGTAAACAGCGTGAGTTCCAGCCTTACATTGAAGCGAACTGGATCAACAACAGCAAAGTCTACGCCGTGAAGATGAATGGTCAAACCGTAAGCCGTGATGGTGCGCGTAATCTCGGTGAAGTACGTACCGGGGTTGAGGCGAAAGTAAATAACAACCTTAGCCTGTGGGGGAATGTCGGTGTGCAACTAGGTGATAAAGGCTATAGCGATACTCAGGGCATGCTGGGTGTGAAATATAGCTGGTAAACCGTATAAGCCGCATGTCGAAGATGCATGCGGCTTAATATTGCCGACTTCAAACGACTTTTAAATCCTCCTTTTTATCCGCGATCGCGGATATCGCAGCGTTTATCCCGTAGAGCGGATAAGATGTGTTTCCAGATTGACTTTATCCTCACTAAAGGATAAAACTGATAATATCCCCTTGAGCGGATAAATATGCTGTGGACGTATGACATGATGAGCTTTCAGAAGATCTATAGCCCAACGCAATTAGCGAATGCAATGAAACTGGTTCGTCAGCAAAATGGCTGGACGCAGAGCGAGCTGGCGAAAAAAATCGGTATTAAGCAGGCGACAATTTCCAATTTCGAAAACAATCCTGACAATACCACGCTGACGACATTTTTTAAGATTTTACAGTCGCTTGAACTCTCAATGACGCTATGCGACACGAAAAATGCCTCGCCAGAATCAACAGAACAGCAAGATCTGGAGTGGTAATGCCTAAACTTGTCACTTGGATGAACAACCAGCGGGTAGGCGAGTTAACGAAGTTAGCCAATGGCGCGCACACCTTTAAGTATGCACCGGAGTGGTTAGCCAACCGTTATGCCAGACCGTTATCACTTTCGCTGCCATTGCAGAGGGGGAATATCACCTCTGATGCCGTATTTAACTTCTTCGATAACCTGTTACCCGATAGCCCGATTGTACGTGACCGGATCGTTAAACGTTATCATGCCAAATCCAGACAACCGTTTGATTTATTGTCAGAAATAGGGCGAGACAGCGTTGGTGCCGTGACGTTAATCCCCGAAGATGAAACCGTAATGTGTCCGATAATGGCATGGGAAAAGCTTACTGAAGCCAGACTTGAAGAAGTATTAACGGCTTATAAAGCAGATATCCCTCTGGGCATGATTAGAGAAGAAAATGACTTTCGCATCTCGGTTGCTGGCGCGCAGGAGAAGACAGCGCTGCTCAGAATAGGCAATGACTGGTGCATTCCGAAAGGAATAACGCCGACGACGCACATCATTAAATTACCGATTGGCGAAATCAGGCAGCCCAATGCGACGCTCGATCTCAGCCAAAGCGTTGATAATGAGTATTACTGTCTGCTGCTGGCGAAAGAACTTGGGTTGAATGTGCCGGACGCAGAAATCATTAAAGCGGGAAATGTGCGCGCGTTAGCGGTCGAACGTTTTGACAGGCGTTGGAATGCTGAGCGAACGGTTTTACTTCGCTTGCCACAGGAGGATATGTGTCAGACATTCGGTTTACCTTCATCGGTGAAATATGAATCAGATGGAGGCCCAGGCATCGCGCGGATCATGGCTTTTTTGATGGGGTCCAGCGAGGCGCTGAAAGATCGCTATGATTTTATGAAGTTTCAGGTCTTCCAGTGGTTGATTGGCGCAACAGATGGCCATGCAAAAAACTTCTCCGTATTTATTCAGGCTGGCGGCAGTTATCGGCTCACACCATTTTATGACATCATTTCGGCATTTCCGGTCCTTGGCGGTACGGGAATACACATCAGCGATCTCAAACTGGCAATGGGGCTTAACGCATCCAAAGGCAAAAAAACGGCAATCGATAAAATTTATCCGCGACATTTTCTGGCGACAGCAAAGGTGCTGAAATTTCCGGAAGTGCAGATGCATGAAATCCTGAGTGACTTTGCCAGAATGATTC
>ERZ1504946.218-NODE-218-length-16361-cov-3.373359_pt1 | contig 16361 bp, 20 predicted proteins | sample MGYA00574595_ERZ1504946 | MGnify/ENA primary metagenome ERZ1504946 (study PRJEB39906, sample SAMEA3182112) | gut metagenome | biome: human; feature: gut; material: Stool; isolation source: human stools | place: Canada | collected 2013-05-06 ...
ACTCATAATGATACTCCTTCCTATAATAACCGATGAAACTAAACCCTTCCGACTCCTTCCTCAAAACATCATGCCGATTCCAATACTTTTCTAAGTCGAAGGCTTCTCTTTCAAATACGATATTATGATACGCCTTATCATGATCGCGATATATGCACAACCTAATCAGGTACTCAATTAAATACCATGAATAGTATAAAAATATCGGAATAAGAGACAACCACAGCATCCACCATCCTACATTACCGAATAAGAGACACAATCCTATTGTAAGCAAAGACACGAACATACCAAAACAAAACATTGTATGATACTGATTACAATGCGACTCTTCATGATATTCGGCCTTCAGTGATATAGCATCACGTTCGGTAAATACGGCTCCAAATAACATAATTGTTTTGTAGCCGTCAATGAACGTAAATAACTTGGCTATTTTTGATTTATAATATATTTTCATTGTCAAAAATCATTTTATACCAATTGCACAAAATCAAAAACTCAATAGGAGAATTAACTCCATCCCATTCCCATTCCTTAAGGTAGGACTCTAAGCTGCTTCTATCAACGTCTTCACACCCATGAAGAAAAACCAGATAAGGCATGAATAGCTCTCCCCCTTCCAAAGACTTGTTAAACTTATTAACCAACCTCTTTCTAAACTTAGGACCGTACCATGATTTTTCATTTGTAGATCCAAGACAATAATAAGAATTGTTTTTAACTTTAATACCAAACCATTTACATATGTATGGATGATATACCCTATCTGCTAAGAATATAAATGGCTTATACCATAGGCAATGCCAGAATGTACTGCACTCGCCTCCAAACTTCTTAAACGCCCATCTGAACCCTCCAGGGAAGTACCAATTGTTAGCCCCTCTCTTAACCTTAACTTTGTATTTAAGATTCTTGTTACGGTTGCTAACCCTATCCCACGGCTTAACCTTATCGGTATCCATATCAGGAAGGAATGTCCAATGATGAAGCAAGGCACTGTAATAAGGATTGTATATCTTGTGTCCGTTTCTAATAACGTACTCAAAAATATCGTATCCTACTTGCCTGGCTTCTTCAAATCCTTTTTCTGACAAGAAAGCTAATATAGGAGCCAGATTCCAGATCTGATCTTGTGAAGTGAATGGGGAGAAGCATGGATCTTCGTCTTTTAACTCTATACCATTAGTGTACCCGGAACTTATCTTGGTAAGACCGAATTTGATTGCATCTTCGCTATGGATATCGTCTCTTAAGAAAAATCCTTTTTCGAATTTGAAATAAATACCTTTATTGTTATTAAAAAATAGATCATAAGTAGTATCGGCAAGACGGGTAAGTACCAGTATGGCATTACGCACATCATCTTCTGTCTTGTTGCCAAGAATCATTTCCGTGTATAGAAACTGGAGATACTGAGCCAGGTTAATGGTTCCGTCGCCGACCCAGCCTACCCCGTTCTTCACCGACGACAGTGGGATGCACGAGGCCTGCTCTGTGTAGCTGGAATCATAAACAAAATCCCGGTAAAACACCTCCTTAATCCTATTGTATTTATCCCAAAGACCTTCCATCACCTTAACCTATAACAATAACACAATCACGCTTTTCCTTATTATAAACCATCGTACCCATCTTAGTGTACAAACCTTTTATATTTTGGTAATTGGTTTCACCATGAGCCGAAACGTTAGTAGTGATGCTGTCGGAGTAAACTTCCGTACCTCCTTCATTAATGAAATTAAATCCTTGTTTAACCATCTCTCCTCCAAGGTAGGCTGTAAAAGACACAACAACATTTCCTCGCCCTCTATTTCTATACCAATTACCATAGATATCAGCATTGATATTAGGTTCCGACTCGTCCATTCCAGGCGCTGATAGCAAGGTCTTCATCTTAATAAGCGCACCTTCAAGACCGGACTGCATGTTATCACCACCATAAACAAGGTAATCACCTACCTGTTGTTGGGTAGTAGCCCACTGCTTACTCCATCCAACGTATTTATTATCTACATCTGAGATGCCTGTGTTGGTGAAACCGGTTGCAGTATCAAAATCGGAGCCGTCTTCTGATTCCCATCCATACCTAAGAACAAGATAATCGAACTCAGGAATTACAACAAGCTGCTCGCCGGCAGCTTGTGTGATTGTAACGTTCTTACTCTCTCCACCAGCCGTTACCTTAGCTACGCCTCTACGATCTTCAGCTACCGGATTAGGGCCGGCTGTGAAGATGATGTTTGCCGGTCCTATGCCTCTCATTTTGTCGGCGGTTACTATTTCGCTTGCTTTAACCTCTAACATATTATTTCATTTTAAATATTTCAAATACGTATATCCAGCTCAACAAAAATACTACCGGGCAGTACATTGTCTCTACCAAACTCGCCTCTCCTTTAAATTGCCTGATTGACCAAACAATCATGGATGCGATAACGCCAGACAAATATATAAATAAAACTACTTCTGTCATACCAATTTAAGCATGTTGTCAATTACAGGATATGCCTTAGAATAAATCTCAAACTCGGCACGACGCCGCCTAAGAGGTTCATACATACCTTTCAATGTCATTCCCATCATCTTAAGTTCGGTCTTAGCATTTTTCAGCTTAACCAAATCTTGCTGTGCATACAACTTGAACAAATCGGCAGCCCCTTGTGCTTCTCCATTATACATCAGTTCCTCAAAGAATCTCATCTTTACAAAATTATCCACATAATCCAATACCAGACCTTGAGGCGTGTCTGGTATAATTATATTAGATTCTCCGTCGAAAGGAAGAGACCGGTACTGCATGTAAATAGGACCATCGAAATTAGCATACAGGAATCCGTTTACGATATTTATCTCATACGGACTATCCTTTATTACCTTATTCCGGCATTTACTTAAACAAGAATCACGAAGCATAGGCTTAGCAAGACCTAACATTACCGGCCGGTCATAATAGCAACGAACTTCATGATCGCGATCATGAACATTGATATAAAATTTTTCAACTATCACTTTCTCGCATTCGTCTTTACAACATTCATCGCAAGAACACCACCTATAACTTCTTTCGGTACGTTCTTTCCAAGCTATTGTATTTTGAAGTTCTGATATCACCTTGTCACCTTCCGGCACCTCATATCCTTTAAAATCGCATTTAAAAGCCAAAATAAGATCAAAGTAATCACCAGGCATACGGGCCTGCCCTCGCTTGACATCCACTACCGCTTCTTTGCGCATAGTAATATCGCCTCCAAACTTCTTCAGGGCAATTTCTATCCATTTGTAGATGGATACCTCATCTATCAGATCACGCTTGTCAAATGATCTTAAAGACGATTTTAACTCTATGATATAATTTTCGACTGTCATCTCTTAAAAAAAATGGAGGACAGGAAACGAACCTGACCTCCACAAAGATATAAATAATATGTATAACGCCATATTTTGTGTTTTCAAAAGTTAAGATCTTCAAACTTGCCGTACTTCAAGAAAAGGCTCCTACACTTTTCCTTTATCCCCTTAAGTGTGACTTCATATCCGGCACCAGTCATGTAGATGGTTTGCTGATTAACTCTTTCCCCAAAATATTTGTCAACAAAATATGATCTGTAAACACCAAACTTATTTTTGACAATATCACTGTATAGCTCCCATCTACCCTGCCCATTTCTGAACATGAACTTGACTTCCTCAAGAAACAAACGAAGATTCTTCTCGGCGATGATAATACCATTTTGTTCAAGCTTCTTCGCGATATCTCTAATCAACCACATGTTTTCATGATCAACTTTCTTGAACGACTCCGCAAACTCCACATCGGGACGCTGCTCTTCTATTGTCTTTATAGCTTGCTGTTTCTCGGCTTCAGCTTGAACCCTCTCTGCTATGGCTCTGTTCTTGGCTTCAACCTCATCAGCTAAAGCTCTTAAGGCAGATGGATAATCTTTAGGAGTTATAGAGTAAGAACCCGTTTTTCTTATAGAGGGGAGAACCTCGGATGTTACCCATCGTTTAAACTTCTTTGCCGATTCTAATTTTGATGACAAAACAAGAGAATATAACCCAGATTCATTGATTACACGTATGCTGTCTAACTCATTGATTTCCAAGGGAGCCCAAAACGAGCCCCTCTGAAAATCAGACAGTTGCAAAAGAATGGTATCTTCTTCATCAACATGTCTTTTTATTGGATTTTTAGGCGTAGCATAGCCAAGTGATCGAGCTACATCTATAGCCACGAACCACACATCTCCATTTGGATCTACTATGGTTCTAATATCTCCAAATTCTGAATTTTTAAAGATTGTTACGCTCCCGTTTGTTTCCGTTTCGCTGGATTTTTGCGTCAAAATAATGTTACTGTTCTTCGCATTGTTTTGAAAATTGTTTACCTTTGTTCCCATAATAGGAATTGTTTTTTTTGTATCCGCCTGCTTGAGAAAGTAGACGGATATGCAAAAGTAGCGATTATCCTGTATCTACAAAGGGTGATCGCTACTTTTTTTCTACGACTTTCTGTGTCCTAATTCTTTATCTTCGAAAACTCTCTTAATCTGGAAATCTTTAAACACTCTTCTTTTAGCAAGTATTTCATTGTACATAAATCGATATCTTCGTCCTTTATTCATTTTAACCCTTAACTTCTTTTTCAAGCTATCTTGTATTACAAAATGGTAATATCTTTTAGAGTCTGCGAAATCCATAGCCAGGTGGTTGTAGAGGTAGCCGTTGGTGCCGAGCCTGCTCACGATGTCCAGGTCCCGCCTGACGGTAAAGCGCTGGCCCGGTATAAGCACATGGCATAAGTAGCCCACGTTATCTACGTAAACACCAGCATCAGCTTCCACATAATGTTCTGATACGGTTTTCCATATAATAGACAACAGTCTTAAAATCTCTCCTCTGTCTCTTATCATGCCTTTCTTAAAACCATTCTTTCTCTTCATAAGACGATGGTAGTAAGCTGCAAAATACGGTGATTGTATTGATGTTCTTTTCATAATTCAAAAATTAAAATTATACATTTCAGATAATTAACATTAGAATATATTGTTGCGTCAAAATACTATTCTGTATTTGCAAAGTCTACCGATCCTCACGGACAGGTAGACTTATATTTTACAAAATTAAAATCGTAGTAAAGTTATGAAATCAAATGTTGTTTTACAATCAAAAGATCGAGTTTTGTTAGGAATGAACGTGTCTGTTATGTCTAAAGATGGTTACATATGTATAACAGACGCCGTATCGGCCATGAACAAAAAAAGAAAAGAAAAAGGGTTAAAAGAAAGATGGATTAACGAAATAATGCTAACTTCTTCTTTTAGGGAGAGATGTTTCGAGCTTTTTAATAAGTTGAATGACAGGGACTTATTGAGTAGGAGAAATCTCGGACTCAAAGATAATATCCTGAATATCAGCAGTGTAATGGATCTTGGTAAATTAGACCTTGCCTACAAAAAAGGAAAAGGAGTAGATCAAAAATGGTTTGTCAATCCATATCTGTTTGTTATGATTGCATTAGAGATGGATCCAGAAATTTACGCAGAGGTTGTCATTTGGCTCACAGATGGTTTGATAGAAAACCGGAACGAAGCCGGCGATGCATACGTTAGGATGTGTAGCGCAATAAGCAAAATAGTTCCAAACAAGAATAACTTGAAAGACAATATAAAGAGAGTTGCTAAAGCTATTAATTTCATTGTTTTTAATAAACACGAAGATGGGATAAGGAATACTGCCAGCAAAGATGAGCTCAATGACATAATAGCTATAGAGAACGTCATAGCCTCTGTTATTGATGACGGTTTTATCAAAGATTACAATTCTTTGATAAATTACCTCGGAGATAAATGGAAAAGAAAATGGGGAAACCCTGTTCTTGCATTGAAATAGTACAAAAAAAACACCCGGCCAAACTATATAACTATGGCCGGGTGTCCAATAAAAAGAATCACTGAACAATTTGACTTTTCTGATTGGAATCAAGATTCGGATTTTTATCAACAGGAATCTGTAGCCTGAACGCTACTTCCTTTATCGTCTCTGCTACCACGTACTCAATTAGCTTGATAGGACAGATAAATTCGTATTCCCATTCAGACTCGCACCCTTTAGGTGTAGGATCACAAGCCATTAACTCCAGAGCCTTCTTTCTTCTTGTTGTAAAGAACTCTACGTTAATAAGCTCTATATGGAAATCCGGTATATAAATATAGTCGTTTTCTACATAATAAAAAGGACGACGTTCTTTAACGTATTTAGCATACGGTCTTTTTTGTTCATTGCGATACGACTTTATTTCAGCGAACTTAAAAAATATAGTGTTATCTACGTTAGTCACCTTAGTAATAGCCGGTCTAAGGGCAGAATAAAGAAGTCCTGGAAGCTTATGCTTTGACCGCATCAAAGTATTACATAACGCAAATTCGGCATCGCAGCAAACTATTTTATCAACTTCAATCATCTCCAGGCAAGTAACGTAAGTTAGGAGCCGGTGGTCACCAAGTAACGTCCCGTCATCCCACCTCTGTGCTGTATAAGATTCGGCTTTAGTTCTACCGATATTCAATATCCATCTCCGACTAACATGCGAATCTTTGTCAAGGGCATGAATACCGTTTACGACTCTTGATACAAATTCACCATTAGTGATCATGCTCCCCTCCTTTCTTTTGCTCTTGATTCTCTTGATTTAGCATTCAAGATCCTCATATAAATATCTCTTTCACTCATGCCGGATATGGTTTTTATAGCCTCATCCAACATAACTTTCGTATATAAAGGTTTAGGGAATCCCTTTATCTTAACCGGATCAGGAACCAACTTAGCCTTACGATATTCATAAAATCTTTTAGAAGTTACATTAAGATAAGAAACAGCCTCTTCTCCGGTATAGTACTTAGCCGGATTAGCAAGCTGCGTCCATGTCTCAAGATCGTTGGCTGTAAGATGATCGCATTCCCCGCTTAAAAACATCTCCTTTATCTTATCGCATACCGCCGCACCGCTTTTACGCAGCGTCTCTGTCAGAATTTCTTTCATTTTCAAAACATCCTGTTTTAAACCTTAAAACAATAGAGGCAATGATTATCAGAAGAGTAACAGCCATAACAGACCACACTACGATATTGTGTTCAATAGGCATCTCAATATTAACCGTAACCCATTCTACACAGATATTAAAAATCATGCTATAGATCAATAACCTATGCCATATACAAAACCTGAACATTCTTGAAAAAGCCAAGAGAAATAGGTCCCCATGATAGAGAATGACCTAATATCGGATACAGCCAATTAGTGATACTAAAAGGATAAAACTCATCAAAAATGCTGGCTAACATAATAACCTGCATCAACACAGGATAGTACTTCACAAACGTCACACAGACATTCCTTTGTCCTTTGCTAATAAACTTGTTGCTCATAATAAATTGTTGTTATGTTATTAAAATGGGGAAGGCGATCAGTACCTTCCCCTGGTTTTCAATCACTTTTTAGTGCTCGTCTTCTTTCTTTTCATCTTGCCTCCAACACTACCGCCTTGGCGCATTTTAGGTTTGTCTTTCTTATCAACTTCACCACCCTGACGAGCTTTCTTTTTACAAGCCATGATACTAAAATTTTAAAATTGAATGATATGCAATATTAATCATTTTTATTCTAATAGACAATACTTAAAACAAAATAATATAATCCAAAAAACATTCAAGGGAGAGAACTAAATCCCCTCCCTTGTTAATTATGCTGGATTAAGATTCATCTGAGAATAAGAGTATTTTAAAGTTCCTCTATCATCACCGCACTCAGCTCCATCTACGATAAAGTTGTAAGAAGCAGGTGACTCATTATAGACATTAAATACACCACCATTCTTTGAAATACCTGTTTTTTCAAATTGTCTAACAATAGCACTCTTATACAATTTGCCATCATAGGATACGTTTATAGTTCGTATATACCATGTAGTATCCTTATTCTCATCTCCAACATGAACATATCCTGCCAATATACCTCCCGCTACAGCTCCGAAATACGAACAAGAGCTTCCAGGCTGTTTTCTCTGGGTTATAGTTCCAACGCTTATAGTAGCCCAGGTATCTCACGGTAACTAGAATCTACAACCTTGATGTCACAAGTATAAATTCGTATATCTCCATTTTCATCTCCAGTCCACTCGAATCCAGCAATACACTTGCCGGCACCAGGGTTATAAGAAACATTATTCTTCTTATAAGTAGCCCAAGAACCGTTTTTCAATGTGATATGAGCGGGTACAAGCTTGACCTCAGCAGCAGCTTGTGTAACATTTATTTTCAATGTTTTACCACTGTCATTTTGAGTAAGCACAACGGATCCAGTACGAGAAGAAGATGTACTTGTGTTGGCAGTTATCTTAAGAACACAAATCATACTATCAGAAGCCGGATTTTTATACTCAGTCGTAATCCAAGAAGGTTTAGACGTAGTGGCAAAACCATGATAAGAACCATTCAATGTACTTTTGATTGTATATTGAGCATCATTAGATGCAGCTTGAACAGATAAAGATTTATCTGAAGTAGTATTATCATCGAATGTGAACTTATAAAGCATTTGTCTTGCCTGCGAAATACTAAGAGTAATTGTCTTTCCAGATTCATTTTGAACAAAAACAATGTCACCAGATCTGGAAGAAGATGTTGTATTGGCGGATAACGTCACCACAGCCTTCATACTTTCAGATGTCTGATCTTTGTAATCAACAGAACACCAATCAGGTTTTGACTTAACAGAAAAACCTATATATGAATTACTCTTAGTACTTATGATAACCTCTTCAATATTCTGAGATTCTCCAGAGACGGATCTCGACTTGCTCGTTCTTCCATCATGGAACTTAAATTCGTATGGAGCATATCCGCAACTTCCAATAACATACTCTTCTTTAGTATCAGAATTTCCGCAATCATCGTAACGAATAAACTTAGTTTTGGTTCCATTACATCCATTTTCTTGCCAAGAACCGTAAGATCCGCAATTACAGCAATTTCTACAACTTACAGAATATTGACGATCTATGCTACCAGAGCAACTATCACGATAAGCATTGTACCGAGTATGACCTACGCAGTCTCCTGTTCCATAGTAAGACCAGTCAGTACAAGACTCTCCACCTCCATTAACCCATCTTGTGTCGTTATAAGAAGAAGAACATGGATTGGTGTCACGTTGTTGCTTCTGAGACGTACAACCGTCGCAACGGGTACTTCCGGTATCCGACCAAGAAGGAGTTGTGCTATCAGCTACGCAATCACCGTTTTTGTTAGCTACTGCCTGACCTTGGGAATTTACAGCATCTTGAGCCTTCTTATTAGCATCAGCTTGACTGATATTGGACGTAAATGGACCACCTACCTGATCTTGTGTTACGGTAACAGAAGAACCACGCTGACAGGTTCCGCAATTATTTCTGGTGAAGACCTTACTTGCTTTACCAGTCCAGGTACAAGTTCCCTGCGCGTCGGCAAGAGCCTGCCCCTGCTGTTCAACGGCAGCCTGAGCCTTACTATTTGCGTCTTCTTGACTTACGGTAGACGTAAAAGGACCGCCGGTTACATCATCTTGGTCTATAGTAACCTCAGATCCGACACCTCCATCAGCACACTGTTTTGTAAATTGCTTGCTATATGTTCCGGTCCAGGTACATACCTTATCTCCACCTTCTACCCAGCGTTCATCTGCTCCACCATAACATTCGTTGGTATTGACTTGCTTCTTATAAGATTTACCTCCTTCACATTTGGTTTCAAGCGGTTCAGAATCTACCCATACAGGATCGGTGTTGTCCATTTCGCATGTCCCGTTCCCGTTAGCGTAAGCCTGACCTTGGGCTTCTACAGCTTCCTGAGCCAACCTATCTGCCTCTTCCTGGCTTTCATTAGAATAGAACGGTCCACCCACCATGTCTTGTGTTACGCTCATCGGAACGCCATGCTGACATGATCCGCAATTGTCTTTTGTAAACTGCTTGCTATATACGCCTACGAACCTACATTTACCTTTTTGGTTAGCAATAGCCTGCCCTTGAGCTTTAACGGCTTCCTTAGCCTTATTATCAGCATCCTCTTGACTTACGAAAGAAGTAAAAGGATTGCCTTCAACATCAGCTTCACTTACCTCTACTTCTGTTCCTGAATCCGATATTTCACAGTCGTTCTTTTGGAACGTTTCTGAGTAATGACCGGTCCAGCTACAAACTTTGTTCCCACCATCTACCCAACGTTCTTGATTGTGGGTTTCAGAACATTCGTTGGTATCATGTTGCTTTTTCTGAGACTTACCTTCATTACATCTAAGTTCTTCCGGAACAACGTCTTCCCATACAGGATCGGTGCTAAGTGGCGTACAGTTGCCGTTTTTATTAACATAGGCCTGGCCTCCTTCTTCTACGATCCTACGAGCTTCTGCGTCTGCCGCATCCTGGCTTTCTGTAGACGTAACAGGACTACCATTAACCATTTCGGCCGTAACCTCCATTTCTACACCCTTATGGCAAGCTTCACATTCAGGAACGAATCTCTTGCTGTAATGACCGGTATAGACCGTCATATTCTCACAATTACCCTTACTGTTAGCAATAGCCTGTCCTTGTTCTTTGACAGCAGCTTTAGCCTTGTTATTAGCATCATCTTGACTCACGGTAGATGTGAAAGGAGCACCAACAACATCTTGTTCGGTTACAGTAATCTTAGACCCTACCTGACCTTCATTACAATCATTTTTGGTAAATTCTTCACTGTATTTACCAGTCCACGTGCAATGTCCGTCCCGGTTGGCTATAGCCTGGCCCTGCTGCTCGACGGCAGCCTGAGCGAGCGCGTTAGCCGCCTCCTGGCTTTCGTATGAAGTAAAAGGACCACCGATTACATCATCTTGGTCCACTGTTACCTGCGAACCTACGCCTTCTCCGTCGCAATTGTCTTTTGTGAATACCTTGCTATATACACCAACAAATTGGTTTTTATCTATGCAAGTGCCTTTCTTATTTGCAAGATCCTGTTTCTGTTCTTCCATAGCAGCCTGAGCGAGCGCGTTAGCCGCCTCCTGGCTTTCCCTTGATACAAAAGCATCCGGGTATCCAGCAAGATCCTTTTCAGTTAAATCGACAAAGCTTCCGGTCTGAGATTCAGCATCGCAATCATTTTTCTGAACACGAGCCGAAGCCTTTCCGACGAAATAATTTGGATCAGTAACGCATTCTCCATTCAGGTTTGCCTGATCCTGACCATTTTTCTCTATATCATCAAGAGCTTTCTGATCAGCATCTTCTTGACTTACGTCTGATGTGTATTTACCGGCTTCTACCGTGTAAGTGTAAGGTGCTCCGATAAACCCATCTTCGCAGTCATTCTTATAAAATACTTTCGACTTCTCTACGTTATACCATAAATTGGTTTCACAGGTGCCATGCTCATTAGCATACCCTGGACCTTCAGCTTCCAAGGCTTCCAAAGCCTTCTGATTAGCATCTTCCTTAGAAACAGAAGAAGAGAAACGGCCGGCTTCTACAACGTACTCTACCATAGATCCAACTTCAGTTACCTCACAATCTGTCTTTTGGAACATTTTGGATTTCCTGTCGTTGTACCATTTTATGGTATTGCAAGTGCCATGAGAATTAGCATAGTCTTGACCTTTGGCATTCAACTCGGCTTCAGCCCTACGGTCAGCATCCTCTTGGCTTATGGAAGAAGAGAACTGCCCGGCTTCGATCGTCATCGTAACCAAACTTCCTTCTTCGGTATCAGGATCGCAGTCGTTCTTTCTAAACGACTTTGATTTCTTGACATTGTACCATAATATGGTTATACAACGACCATGCTCATTAACCCAGTTCTGACCATTTTGCTCAATGTCTCTCATAGCCTTGTCATCAGCATCAGACTGAGATATGATAGACGTGTATTTTCCGGCCTCAACAACGTACTCAAGCTCTTCCCCTTTCTCTGTCTCAGGATTACATCCTTCTTTTGTGAAAAGAGCCGACTGCCTTTTATTTCTATAAACTACCTGTTCTTTCTTTTTATGAACTACCGTACATTCTTCAGATACGCTACCATCCCTGGAAGACACCCTTATCTTGACACTTCTGTTGGCACCAGTATCATTTTCATCAAAGTAAATATTAACCTTACTGTTAAGACTGCCTTCTTTCTTATCTATGTTCGCCCAACAATTACCTACTTTCATTCGCTAATCCTCCATCTTAAATTTTCGGGAGTTGTACTTACGTTGATTACCTCCGGTGATCCATCTGAATCAAGATCAACAACATCCTTGTCCAGGTAGATTTCCTCCTTATCCACAGACTCGCATTCAACTATTTCAATAACATAATCTTTTATATTACTTTCTATACTTAACTGCGTGCTTGTTTCATCACCCTCAATTTGTTCAAATTCCTTATCCAATTTAATGTAAGGAACGACCTTTCCAGGCTGATAAATAGGAATCAGTACACCATTTATAGTTATGTTCTCATTAACTTCATTCCCATCCTCATTGCCAGGCATGGAAACAATCATCGAAACCTGGAACGTGTCTTCAAGACCCGGATCACCAGGGAAACCATAATCAAGCCTAATATCATTGACGTCAATATTAAGACCGGAAGCGGTGGTAAATGCTTTTATGACACCCTTTATATCTTTCTCACCCGTAATAAGGGCATTGATAGAAGCGGAGTTGGTAGTAATAAGGACCTGCTTATCTCCACCAGATATAGGGAACTCCAGCCTACTAACCGACACTTCTGTGATCTTAATACCTTTTTGCTTGAAAGTAATGGCTTTCATGCTTTCGGTATCGGACTTCTTCACAATTCGGATAGTGATCCTGTCTTCCCTCCCTTTCCAAGATGGAGCATCGAAATTCATTTTATCACGACCGACACCTTCCTTCTTGTCCGAGGTAAGCCAAGAACCATCATCCATCTTATATATTTTCTCTCTCGACATAATCATCCTCCTTAATTTAAAGTGTCAACTCCCATTCAACTCCATCATCGACAACCACCTGTACCGTAGCCGTACCGCCTGTGGCTTCAAATGTTATGTCAGTAGGAATAACATCAAATATCTCTTGTACGCCAACACATCCTAAGCCGCAGATGATATCCTTAAACCATTCCTCTTTAGCATATTTTTTAAGAACTTCTTTAAAGAACTCACGAAGCCAATCCGAATCAATAGATTCCTTAAGTATGGTTTCTATTATTTCCTTAAGCCAAGATTCGTGCATTTCCTCTTTCAGAATCTCTTTAATAAGCTCGATAATGGTTTCTTTATCTAACTTATCAGAAGGCACAGAGCCATCAACGAGATTACCCCCACATATAAATCCTTTGCATTTTTCTGCCATTTCTCATCCTCCTAAATTAACAATGGAACCCATAAGAACTATTTGCCTCTTCTCGGTACACGACCCTCACTTCAGCAAGTTCATCCTGTTGACACATATCCCGGCAGAACCTAACAGTACGACCCTGGACTTTATACATATCAGAAGGTACAACACCCCCGCAATAAGACACAAGCAAAATCTCTGCCGGATCTTTCTTTAGAACCACATGAGAAGTACCGTCAAACACTTCTGTATTAACATATCCACTTACGTTAATAGCCCTTGAAACGTATTTAGCTAAATTAGCTAAAGCTCCGTCTAAAGGCATACCATGATACAAACCAGCTTCTTCTATAGTTTCTCCATCATAGAATATGTTAGAAGAAGGAATATTGCAATGATGCGGGCGTTCGCACCCACCATGACTGCCAAAACAACCGTTACCTGTTATTGCCATTGTTACTCAAAATATTTATTTTTTGTTTTAAAAATTCTATTTCCCTATCTTGATATTCCATACGGCATATCATTGCATTGATTAAAGCCGTAAGATCAGATCTCTGAGCCAGACTGAAGTAGCCAGCGTTGATGTCGTCAGCGCAGTACACGCAGTTCGTGCAGGTGTATCCGTCCGGGCATGGCACCGGCGTCTCGTCCACATGTGGAACATATACGTGTTTGCCACTTAAGTCCTTACCAATTTGTGCACTCTTTTCCATTTTGTAACTGTTTTTCAAGTTGTTCAACCCTTTGTTTTAGAAGCGTATTTTCTTCAACCATCCTATCCAAAAACTTATCTATGTTTTCGAAAACCAGTTCTATATTATGCATAACCTCATTATAAGGCATACCTGGAGTTAATTTGGATATGAATGTCTTGCATCCTGTATAATGAATGCAATGATCGCTTAAATGACCATACGGGCAATCGCATTCTTTTGGAAGAATTTCGCAATTGTCCGTACAGTCATTACACGGATCAGACCCGATACAGATATTAGATCTCAGAATATCAGGTCTGTCATCTTTACAAGTGTTACAATTCATGACTTTCTTTTTTTTTGGTGCAAGATAACAATTTTCATTCACACCATCACAATAAGAAGTCAATCAATGTATTCCAAGCGGTTAGTGCTGCCTTTAAAAACGTATCCGCATCTGTTTTCTATCTCTACATCGGTAATAGGGAGAATAGCGTCTTTGCCATAAGTAAGTTCGCATTTTGAAATAAAATTTACTATACCTTGATAATTACCATGAAATTCCCTTGCGAGTTTCCTGCCAGTAGGAATCCCTTCTTTATTGGTTTCAGGAATACCTATCAAGCACTTTATCCAGTTTGGTTCATTCTTGTTATTGCTTCGTATTTCGTAGTTCACGATATCAAATACAATACCTTCAAGGTTCTTGACATCGATGTTGTCCGCATCCATTTTCTTATCAATACGAATCGTGCTTGTTAAATCTCGTAATTTCATGATATTTTCTATTTTTGACATTAATGAATAACTGTCACAGTGTTTTAAAAGACCGAAGTAAGAAGACCAGCTTTCATTTGTAATACACTTCTTCGCGTCTTTGGCTACCCTCTTCCTTATTGTCACATAACCTTTATTGTGTTCAGATACGCCTTTGTTATTACGGTGGAAAACATACCCGCAAAAATCAAGAGGTCTATCCATGTCTGTTATAATACAAGTATGCCTTTTAGATCTTATCTTAAGCTCATACCACCAATAATTCTTAATCCTCCATTTGGCAGTATTAGCATCCTCCTTAGTATAGAAAGCAAGGAAATTATCGTCGGCATATCTCAATGAAAAAGGAGCTATTCTCTTTGCAAGATCATCAAAATCTTTCATAAGGAGATGATGAATGAAAGGGCTTGTAGGGGTTCCTATAGGTAACTTTCCAGATACGAAACTTACGTCTATTACAAAATCTATAAACTTTTTATTTGAAATAAAGTTCTTAAGTACTTTTCTAAATACTTTGTCTTTTACATGGTTATAACATTTACGTTGATCTATAACCAGGCAATACTTCAAATCAAGTCTATCATAATAAACATGCTTTATCTTTTTAATAAGAGACCTTGATTTAGACGATGCTGTTATGCCAAATCCCGGCTTACAATTAAGACCATTCATATTATCCTTCTCATAATACAAAGGACCTAACTTTACTAAAACAAGATGCTGATAGATTCTGGTGGTAAGATCCGGGCTGTTTATTTCACGAACCTTACCATTCTTGTTTTCTTTTACAAGTTTGCGATATTTGATTTTGCTAACATAAGTACCATCTAAATACCATTCATACAATTTTAACGAATTACCATCAAAATCAGAATTAAAATTAACAACATCATTCTTTTTAGAATGGTTTTTAAATGCCGCTTCGCATGCTTCTCTAATATCATCCAAACTTACATCTATATAGTTTGAAACTGATTTCAGTTGTGGGCTAATGACGGGCTTACGACCGTCGCGCATCTCTATCATATTTTTATCATATAACCTCATACGCTTGTCTTTTATTGATTCTCCACTCCTGGGAAAGATTAAAAAGAATATACCCAATTTTTTAGCCCACACAGGGCAAGGCCGCAATTGTTGCGATTCGTATTAGAAGCGGCGTTATTCGCATTCAGATTACGAGGCGAGCAATTGCCATTGTTCGCATTACCGCCGAAACGAGCAGCCAATTCTTTTTAACCTTTTTCTCAACCGTTATTTGCTATTTCAGAGGTCAGATCCCAATGTAAGACTTGTTAGCAGACTAACGGATTTCATTGAATAGATTTTTATTGTTTATAATGTTAACTACCTCTGTTGTCTAATGACATTGCAAATATATGTATAATATTTTATAGCTACAAAACAATTTGTATTAAATATTTTAAATTTTTGTTTTGTAGCTATAAAATATTATATTGACAAGATACGGCTGCGCCGTGATATAGTATATAAGGC
>ERZ1504946.229-NODE-229-length-15834-cov-3.890994_pt1 | contig 15834 bp, 8 predicted proteins | sample MGYA00574595_ERZ1504946 | MGnify/ENA primary metagenome ERZ1504946 (study PRJEB39906, sample SAMEA3182112) | gut metagenome | biome: human; feature: gut; material: Stool; isolation source: human stools | place: Canada | collected 2013-05-06 ...
TCGGCAGCGTCAGATGTGTATAAGAGACAGGGTCATAGACCTCGTCGAGAAGCTCTGTGTTCTTGAATGTGGGATAGCCGATGTCCAGCGCTGCGGGTGCTTCTGCGGCGGACGCCTTCAGAACGCCAGCCGGGAGCAGCGAGAGTACAACAGCCAGCACAAGCAGTGCAGAAAGCAGCTGTTTCACATGCTTCATGGTTTATTGTTCCTCCCAAGTTCGATTTTCGAGCATATTGTTTGTCTGGGTCCAATTGCCGGGAAATGCTGGGGGGCTCCCCATGCGGCAGGCCGCATGGGGAGCGGGGGGAAGGATCAGGCATTCAGGTACCGGGCAAGGATCACGGCGATCTGTGCACGGGTCGCGGTGTCCTGCGGCAGCAGCTTGCCGTCAGAGCCGTTGATGAGGCCTCTGGCGACCGCCCAGTTCATGGCCTCCAGCGCGTAGCCGGAGATGTCCTTTGCGTCGGGGAAGCTCGTGAGCTTGCCGTCCTCGGTGTTCTCCTCGTGCGCATAGCGGTAGAGGATGACGGCGATCTGCTCGCGGGTGATGGGATCGTTCGGGGCGAACGTCGTTTCGTTCACGCCCTTGACGATGCCGTTCTCGGCGGCCCAGACAATGGCCTTCGTGTACCACTGGCCGTCGGCGACATCCGCAAACGGAATGGCGGCGCTGGTCTCGGGCTCACCGGCGATGCGGTAGAGAATCGTGACGAGCTGGGCGCGCGTCAGGCTGCCTTCGACGTCGAACGTGTCGGCGGCAACGCCGTTCATGTAGCCGTTTCTCACCATGAAGTCGATGCCTTCATGATACCAGACGTTCTCCTCGACATCCGTAAATGCGGCGCTCGGGCAGAGGGCGTTGTTCAGGGCCTCGCGGGCGGCAGCCAGAGCGGCGTCAACCTCGGCGGGCGTCTTTGCGGCCTCGATGGCGGCAGCGGCGTCGGCAAGCGCCTTGTCATACGCTTCCTTCGCGTGGCCGGTCAGGCCCTCGCCGTTCTGCTGGAGCTGAGCCAGCTCGTAAGCGGCGGCATACTTGGCAGCGGCCAGAGCGGCCTCCTCGGCCTTTCTCTGGGCCTCTTCGGCGGCCTTGCGCTCAGCCTCGGCGCGCTCGGCCTCGGCCTGTGCCTTGGCGAGGTACTCGACGAGCTCGGCCTTGATGCGGACGATCTCCTCGTAGGCCTCAGCCATCTTCTTTGCGTACTCGGCAGCCTGCGCAGCGGATGCGGCGGCTTCCTTGTTGGACTGCTCGGCAGCCTGCATAGCCAGCTCCGCGGCGGACTTGGCGTCCTCGGCGGACTTGCGGGCATCCTCGGCGGCCTTCTGCGCTGCCTTGGCTTCCTCGGCGGCCTTCTCGGCGGCTTCGCGGTCCTCAGCGGCGGAGGCAGCGGCCTCCTCAGCCTTCTTCCGGGCCTCTTCGGCCTTCTTCTCGGCTTCCTCGGCAGCCTTCTCGGCATCCTCGGCAGCCTTCTGTGCCTTCTGGGCCTTCAGCATGGCCTCGGCGGCGTCGGCAGCAGACTTCGCAGCCGCTTCGGCGGAAGCAGCGGCCTTTCCGGCCTCCTCAGCGGACTTGGCAGCCTTCTCGGCGGCCTTTGCGGCAGCCTCGGCAGCAAGCGCGTTGTTCGCGGCGGCAGCGGCGGCGGCGTCCTCGGCAGCCTTCTGCGCTGCCTCAGCACCGGCCTGTGCAGTCTCGGCGGCAGCCTTCGCGGCCTCGGCCTTCTCCTGCGCCTCTTCGGCAGCGGCCTGCGCCTTCTTGGCGGCCTCGCTGTTTTCACCGGAAGCCTGTGCGGCCTCCTCGGCGGCCTTCTGCGCAGCCTCGGCGGCAGCCTTCGCGGCTTCGGCCTTCTCCTGCGCAGCCTTGGCGTTCTCGAATGCCTTGCGGGCATCCTCAGCTGCCTTCTGTGCAGCTTCGACGGCCGTCAGCAAATCGGTGTAATCCTTCTCGGCCTTGACGAGCTTGTCATAGTTGCTGACCTCGGGCTGCAGGCGCGTGGGCAGCGCGTCATAGGCGGCGCGGGCAGCGTCGATGGCGTCCTTGCTGTTTTCGTCCACTGTGCCGATGGCATCGATGAGGTCTTCAACTTCCTTCACGGCAGCGGCGTCAGCCAGCGCAGCATAGGTCTCTTCGGCCTTTGTCAGGGTCTCATAGTTCGGAACGAGCTTCTTCTGCTCGTCAGTCAGCTTGTCATACGCAGCGCGGGCGGCCTCGATGGCGTCCTTGCTGTCGAGCGTGACTTCGCCGATGGCATCGATGCGGGCGATGACGACCTTCACCGCAGTCGGGAGGGTGTCGCCGCCGGCGACCTTGCCATAGACCTTCCACTCCATGATGCCGACGCCGTTGCCGTCGTTGGCCTGCTTGTTCAGCTTCACACGGAGGGCGGTGGTGGTAATGGGATCGAATGTGGTCTTGTTGAACTTGTCCATCTCGCGGCCGAGGCCCTCGGCGTTGGGAACGGACTTCCAGTTGCCTTCCGCATCGAGGTACTCGAATTCCACGGACTTCGGCACCAGAATGCCGCCGCTGGTGTATTCGCCCTCGGTGCCGTCGTACCACAGATAGAGGTCGGTGGAGTCGATGATGACTTCGCTGCCCCAGGTGTAGGTCACGGTCTCATAGGAAGACGCGTTGCCCCAGGTGCCGTAGCGCGGCTTGGACGGGTTGTAGGAGTTGGAACGGACGATGCCGTCGTTCACGGCGGACAGGGACTCCCAGCTGGAGCAGAAGCTCGTGGTAACGGCAGCGGAGTAGGCGAGGTTGCCGTCCGCGCTTTCGAGGCCGGCAATGACCGCATTCAGCTCCGCCGCTGCGGCATCGACCTGCTCCTGCGTAGCGGCCGTATCGCTCAGAACGGCCTGTGCCTTCGCAATGGCCAGATCCAGCAGATACTTGCTGCCTTCGACAAAGAGGTTCGTGTTGATGCCCTTCGCAGTTGCGATGGCGTTCTTCAGTGCGGAGCGATCGACGAACTCGCCGTAGCCGTAGACCTTCCACTCGATGACGCCGATACCGAGCGTCTTCGGGTTCATGGTCATGCGGAGCTTCGTGGTGGTGATGGGATCAAAGCTCGTGGTGTTGTACCGGTTCAGCTCAATGCCGAGGCCGCTGACATTCGGGACCTCGTGCCACTGGCCGTCTTCCGCCAGATACTCGAGCTTGGCATCCTTCGGCGCAAAGTTGCCGTCGGTAAAGTAGTAGGCATCCGCGCCGTCGATGGTGACGGGCACATCCCAGGTATACATGACCCATGCTGCGTCGCCCTGCGCGCCCTGCCAGTTGTGCCAGACGCCGTGGCTCGTATCACGGGAGCTGCTCGGGTCGAAGCCGTCGTTCAGGCCGGCAACGCCGCCGAGATCGGACGGAGTGTTGATGATGGCGGTCGGGGTCGCGAACAGAGCAACATTCTTGCGGTCGCCCTTCACGACGATGACCTTGACGGCCACGCGGGTCGTCTGGGTACGGAGCGTGCCGTAGGCCTCGAACTCACCGGCCTGTGCATACTTGTCTTCGGAGATCTCGTCCCAATCGACTGCGCCGCCGGAGTAGGTGCCGTCGTCACGGACAGCGACCACGCCGTTCGGCAGCGTCGGTGCGACGCCGACCTGCGTGATGACGGTCTTCACGCGCTGGATGCCGTCGGCGGCATCCGTCATGGTGACGGTGACTTCCGTGGAGGAGGTCTTGTCCTCGTCGGTGACAGTCAGGCGGACAACATACTCGCCGCCCTTGTCGACGCGGAGCTTGGCTTCCTTCTCGTTCGGATTGCCGATCATGGCATTGCCGCCCTCGGGCTGACTGACCAGCTCCCAGTGGAAGCGCGGGACGCCCTGATACAGCGGGTCGACCGTGGCTTCGGCCTTGAGATCGGCAACGGTCGGATTTCCGACAACGGGCGTGCCGGTCGCGGAATTGATCGTCGGGGCCAGACGCTCGGGCGCTTCGCCGACAACGAGAGTCTTTTCGACCTTCGTGGACTTCTCGCCGTCGCTGACGGTCAGGGAGATGACATACTCGCCAGCTGCGCTGACGTTGAACTGCGTTGTCGGAGCGGCGTCGCTGCTCAGGAACGCGCTTGCGCCCTCGCCTGCGAGGCTCTCAAAGGCCCACAGATAGGTCAGGCTGTCGCCGGGATAGCCGTCGTCGGAGGCAACGGCCGTCAGGGTGTAGGTCACGATGGCCTGCAGATTGTCGCTGGAGACCTTGATGGCGGCCTGCGGAGCGGCATTCTCGCCGTTCGGATCGGCCGTGATGGTCACGACATTGGTCTCACCGGCGGGCATGGTGATGGTCGCGTTGGCCTCATTGTTCTTTACATAGACCTGGCTGACCTTTTCGCCGTTGACGTTGATGGCATAGAAGCCGTCCTTCAGGCCGGCGCCGCTCAGAGCGATGTGGGAAACATGGCTTGCAGCGGTGTAGCCCTTGACGTTCAGCTCGATGGAGCTGCCGTCCATAGCGAACTTTGCGCTGGTGATGGTGTCCTGCGTCGTTTCGACGTAGATCTTCTGGTCGAGGATGTTGACGCGCTTGCCGAAGCCGTCAGTCGGGACGACCGTGTAGGAGGTCTCGTCGGCGGTGACGTTCGCGCCGTAGCCATACAGGCCGAAGATCGGATCGTTCACGACGTCTGCGCTGATGCGCAGCAGGGAACCGTACAGGCCCTCGTCGCTCTCGCCGGAGAAGTCCTGCCAGCCGTTGTTCATGACGCGGGTGCCGCCGTCGTTGACGTTCATTGCGCCGTAGCCGCCCTTATACATGTTGTAGCGCCAGGAAACGTTGCCGACATACTTGTCGGAGATCTGGCCCATGTTGATGGCGTTGAAGTTGGAGATCTTGGCCGCGTAGTTCACGCGGGCAGCCCATGCGGTGGTATCGCCGTCCTCGAGCTCCTCGTAGCGCATCCAATCGTCCATGATGGAGCCTGCAAGGGAGGCGGTGTACTGGAAGTTCCACCAGCTCTCGCCGCCGATGAAGACCGGGTCGGCGTACTGGTACCAGGTGGGCTGGATGCCGCGCATCGCGCGGGTCTTGTGGTTGGCCATGCTCATGGCACTGTAGGCGTTCTTGGCGGCGTCGCTGTCCGGCCAGTACTTCGTCAGGGCCTGGATGGCGGCGAAGGCGCCCTCTTCACCGGTGTTGTCGTAGGCAAACTCGGAGCCGTACGGATAGGTGGCGTTGATGCAATTGTTCGCCTTGTACCATGCAAACCGCTCCTGCAGGTTAAAGGCCTCCTCGTCCATGCCCTCGGCATAGAGCGCCTCGATCATGTCGGGGATCTGCTGCTCGCCGTAGAAGCCGATGGCGCCGGTGCCGACGCGGTTGGAGTAGATGCCGTAGGCCTTTTCCAGATACCACGCTGCAGGCTTACGGTACTCGATGAGGTCCGGATAAGCCTTGACGATGCGGTACATGTTGAAGAAGCCGGTGGCCTCCATCACTTCGGAGAACGTACGGGTGTACGGGCCGCTGGAGGTGCTGTAGGCGCCGGAAGCGGACAGGTAGTTCGCAACGATGAAGTTATCCTGGGTGTTCTTCATGTAGGTGTTCCACATGAAGTCGATCAGGTAGGTCTCGATGGACTTGACCTGCTCGGCATCCGGGTTCAGATAGTTCTTCATGGCGATGAAGTTGATGTTGTCATGGCTCCAGTCATCGCCCCAGTGGTTGCGCTGGTTGGAATCTCTGCCGCTGGCAAAGTACCAGTCGCTGTAGATGCCGTAGGTTGCGCTGTCAGGATTCGTGTCCTGCGTCTCGTTGACCATGAAGTCGGCATGCGTGTCAGATGCCTGATCCAGCTCGGTCAGAACGTTGAACTCGAACTGCGTGAACTTGCTGACCCATTCGTCACCGACCTTCAGCTTGTACTCGACGCGAACGCTGTTGTTGCCGATGCAGCCGAAGTGCAGGTCGTAGATGTGGTGCTGCTCGCCGTCGACGGTCTTCGTCTCGACGAAGCTCACGGATTCCTCATAGCCCTCGTTGCCGTCATGCAGGCCGCGGCCGGTACGGCTGTTGTTGACCATACCGGAACGGTGCTCCGGCGTATGCGCTTCGTCGAACGGATCATTCTCGTGCACGCACTGGATGTCGACGGAGTCGACCTTGATGAGGCTGTCATCATAGTGCAGGTCGAGGCGCGTGTCCATATTCAGAGCCGTCTGGAAGCCCGGGACCGCGATGGCGTCGATGAGGCCGTTCTGATAGAGGATAGAGCGCATGTTCGTCTCGCGCTGCTCGATGGAGTCAGAGGCGTTGTTCGGGCTCTCGGCGCTTTCCTGCGGGGTGTTGTCGCCCGCGCGGACAGCGGAGAACTTGAACTGGTAGGTCTGGCTCTCACCCGGCTCGAGGATGAGGCTGGTCGCATCTTCGAAGTAGCTGCGGCCGGTCTTGTGGATATCCTTGGAGTGGATGTAGTAAACGCTCAGGCCCGGCTGCCATCCGCCGGAGTCACCCGTCCAGTTGGAGAACGTGCTGCCGGTACGGTTGTCGCTGACGCCGTTGTTGCTGCCGATCCAGTTGTCCACATACTCGATGCGGGCGCCGGAGGTGGCGACCGGCGTGAAGAGGATGTAGTTGCCTTCGCCGCTGCAGCGGATCGCATAGGCATAGCCGCTGTCCGCGCCTGCAAAGGTATGGGCCGTGACGCGCTCGGAGTAGACGCTGTTCTGGGTCGTGTACTTGTTGTTCCACGGCATCGGCAGGCCGACGTCGCCGAATTCCAGATACGCATCGCTCTTGTTCTTCAGGGTGATGGTCCACAGCAGGGAGCCATCCTCGGTATCCATATCATAGGTGGACTTCACATCGAAGCCCTTCATGGTACGGTCCGTCGTGGAGCTCAGGTCCTGGCCGATGAAGTTGACCTCGACCTTCTTGTCGCTGACAACGGTCTTCTCGATATAGGGGTTATCGGAAGCGATGTTGGATGCGGTGGTCGAGCCGCCGGCTGCGAGGGTCTTGTTCGTGTCGACCTCGACGAAGCCGGTGTTGTCGGCGGGGAAGCTGCCGTCCGCGCTGGAGCGGACGGAGAAGATCATTTCGCCCATCCACTGATGCTGCACACCGTTCTGGGGACTGGTGTTGTTCGGAAGGACGAAGTTGATTTCCTGATTCCTGCGGTTACGGGGGTTATTCACGATGTTGAGCGTCGAAATCTGTCCGAGATCACCGACAGAAATCTTCAGACTGTCATTTGCAATTTCGTTCGTTGCAGCCTTCGCCGTCACGCCGAGGCCCGGCAGGATGCCGGAGAACAGGGACGCGACCATGACGATGGTCAGCACGATCGAGATCACACGTCTGGGCAGGTGGTTCACTCTTTGCATGAAATGTTCTCTCCTTTCAGATTCTATAGTCCTTTCGAGTTCCGTCGAAAATGCTAAACGTTTAACATTTGCGGTGAAAAAATATCGCCCAACAGGGCAGGCTGGTATCCTGCGTGGATTCCGATCCAGGAATGACCCGTTCCAGCTTGTAACAGCTTTGTCAGCGCACGCTTTCCCTCCTTCCGCAGGCATTTTTGTACGATATTACCATACAAACCGCCTGATAAAGCCGAGCTGCTGGCCAAACGGTGTGCGAAGCCTTGGCGCGGGCATTCCTTGCCCTGCACGCAATGACGAGAGAGCCTCGTTGCTGATGACATCTAGCAGGATACTTCGCCGCAGTCGGAAAACACTTCCCACTGCTAAACGTTTAACAAACTATGTTTGAACTATACCACGTTTGAATCCGCTTGTAAATCCGCAAAAATATTTTTGGAGCTTTCCATAAAATCGTACCGATTGATTTGTGCGAATTGCTGAATCAGCTTGCTGCAGAGCCCATATTTCTCCCTCTACCTTCACAAAAATTGGCCCGGAGCACGGCAGAACGCCGCAGTCCGGGCCGATATGGATATCTTATAACATGACTACAAATTCAGGCCGTTTCGTGTTCCGTAACAGGCATTTCACGCTCCGCATCCGCACAGCGGCGCACGCAGGCGGCATACGTCAGCGGAAAAGTGCCCTGCAGCACATGGTGCTGCACGACCTTCCAGCCGTGTCTGCGCAGATACTGCAGAAACTCCGCAGGCGACCACTTCCAGCGCAGCGGGAACCCGGCACGGCGCATCAGCCAAAGGCGCAGCCTTGCAAGCCTGCCCTCCCCCGCATGCGTAAACGTCGGTACGATGAGCAGGCCGCCCGGTGCGAGCACGCGCGCAGCCTCATCGAGCGCCTTGTCTGGCTCCGGCAGCAGGTGGAGCACATTGGCAGCGATGACGACCTCGAAGCTGCCGTCGGCATAGGGCAGATAGCGCATGTCCTGAACAGAAAAGTGCAGCTTGCGGGAGTGGGAATGGCTTCGCGCCACGTCGATCATCCCGGCAGAGGCGTCCGTCGCCTCGATGGAGGCCGCCTCGTGCACGATCCCGTGCGCGATCACGCCCGTCCCTGTTGCCAGCTCCAGCACGGTGCGGTCACGGACGGCCGGACGGATCCACTCGAGCATCTGCGCATAGGCCTCCTGATCCGCGCGCACGAAGTGCGAATACCGCCGCGCATAGCGGTCCCAGAAGCTTTGTTTCTCCATGCGTTTTCCCTCTTTCGGTTAGTTATTTCTAACCAGAGTTTACTCCGCAGCGGGCAAAATGTCAAGCCCCATCTTGTGTTTTGTGGGAAAAACCGTTCAGGTGCAGCACCGCGCCTTCCTGCGGGGAGCGGACAGCCGGGCCCGGCGCTGCACTTGCGATACGAACGGGACGGCGTTAAAATGGTGCCGGCCCCCGAATTGTCATTGCGAGGGCGCTTTGCGCCCGTGGCAATCTCGGGAAGGCACTGCCGTCCCGTACCGGCTGCCGATAAACGGTATGCACCGAAGTATGGAGTGTAGCGGCGCTCACTGCGCAAGACCGCCGGGCGAGAGAAGAATGTAGCGGCGCTCACTGAGCGCCTTGCAGACTGGCAAGTTATAGGGCGGCATCGCCGAACGCACACGCCTTGTAGGGGAGCGGGCAGCCGGCCCAGCACTGCACCTGCGTAATAAACAGGCTATCGTTAAAATGGTGAAAATCAAAGGTTTGTCATTGCGAGGAAGCCAAAGGCCGACGTGGCGATCTCGCAGTACAATGCCGGATAACAGGGGAGTTCCGGCGAAAACGTAAGCGCCTTCCCGAGATTGCCACGTCGCTTCGCTCCTCGCAATGACACATCAGGGAATGCGGCGGTGCACCAGCGCCCTCCTGCCGTTGAATACTCCCGTACAAGGCGCTCAATACCCGCAAGGGGCACGCCGCATCCGTAAGGCGGCAGAGCCGCCAACGGCTGCGCAGTGAGCGCCGCTACAGACGCAATTGGTGCACACCATTTTTCGATACCCGGTGCAAACTGCCAGTATTGCTCCGGGGGGGCACGCCGCTCCCCTACAATGGCTGGTGCAGTCGCTACATTGCGGCGAACGATAAAGCGGCCGGGGATCCCCCCGGCCGCCGCGGCTGCCGTTACTCTCAGCAGCCCATGCCAAACAGAATGTACCGCATCGTCCGGATCGCGCTGCAATCAAAATCATGGATCCAGAACATGGGAAACCTCCTCCTGTGAATTCGTCTCGCGAGGAACGGACCGATGATATCAGGTCTGTTACTATTTTGCAGCCACAGGAATTTCCAAATTACTTCTAGGCCGTCATGATTCCATTTATTTCTTCTCGCAAAGTGCACAGGAAACCCGAAGAGCCTCCCGCAAAGCACCAACGAGCGTCTGGTCAGCCTCCATTGTAAAGTGCAGTGAATGCCTTGCAAATGTTGCGCCAAGTTGGCCCGCGACGGTCAGTCTCCCCCCCACGCAGCTTGAACGTCATATATCCGTCCGTATCATCGCCGATATCACGGATGCAGAATTCGCCCTGCAGGTTTTGACTTACCTGTTCCATTGCTGCAAGAAGTTCTGTATAGAAATGATCAAACAGCGTAAAGGCATCATAGCCCATAAAACCTGAACTTTCATAGGCCACGCCGAATGTCACACAGGGTATGCCCGGCTGATATTGATATTGCCGTTCCTCCGATACCGTGCACAGGCGCAATCTGGTCTTTCCGTCGTCCCAAAGTACGATGTCACGTTCTATTGTCATCCCGACTGCGCCTCCCACACGGCAGATTTGGCCACAGACAGAGAAAAAACCCTTGTCCTCAGGACAAAGGTTGTTTTCTGGTGACCCGTACGGGACTCGAACCCATGTTACCGCCGTGAAAGGGCGGTGTCTTAACCACTTGACCAACGGGCCGTTTTGGTAGCGGCAATTGGACTCGAACCAATGACACTCCGGGTATGAACCGAATGCTCTACCAACTGAGCTATGCCGCCATATATGACCCGCCGCCGAAACAGCAAAATGATTATATCCGATTTTGCACGGTTTGTCAAGTGTTTTCTTGTATTTTTTCTTTTTTCCGCCCCCCGGCCGAAACCGGGGGACGGAAAAGGAATGAGGGTAGGAGGTTACGCCTTCTTGCGGCTCTTGACCATGTCCATTGCAACGGCAAAGATGATCAGAGCGCCGGTGATGACGTCGAGGATGTAGTCGTTGATCTGGAAGGCCTTGCCTGCGTTCTTGATGACGACCATCAGGAGCGTGCCGACAAACGTACCGGTGATCGCGCCGCGGCCGCCGGCCAGCGAAGCGCCGCCGATAACTGCCGCCGCGATGGCGTCCATGTCGTAGCCGTCGCCGGTGTTCGGCATGGCGCGGAGAATACGGCCGGCGAACATGATGGCAGCGATGCCATAGACAAAGCCGGCGAGGGAGTAAACAAGGTAGAAGGTCTTGCGGACCTTGATGCCGCTCAGGCGAGCGACCTCGATGCCGGAGCCGATGACGAACAGATCGCGGCCGAAGACGGTGTAGCGCAGGACCAGGAAAGCAACGACTGCCACGACGATCCAGATGCAGGCCAGGACCGGCAGGACGCCGAAGATGTCATAGTTGCCGATGGTGTCAAAGAGCTTGACGAACGTTGCGCCGTCCGGCTCAAAGAACGAGATGGAGTTGCCGTTGCACAGCAGCTTCAGGATGCCGCGGAAGATGGTCTGCGTACCGAGGGTGGCGATCATGGCAGGGACCTTCAGGTCGAAGATGATAACGCCGTTCAGGAAGCCGCACAGGGTGCAGACGACAAAGTTGGCAAGGATGGCAATGCCGAGCATGGACGTGCCCTTGCCGTTCATGATCATGGCCATTGTCATGCAGCCGAGACCGGCGATGGCGCCGCCGGAAATATCGATACCGCTCGTGATGATGATGAAGGTCTGCGCGACGGCCAGAACGCCGACGATGGCGCCCTGCTTCGTCAGGTTCTTCAGGTTGTAGGAGCCGAAGAAGTTCTTGGTCAGGAACGTGGCCAGCAGGAACAGCGCGATAACGACCAGGCCGATGGTGAACTCAGAGTGCTTGGTCAGCCGCACAAACGCATTGGGCTTTTTATTCTTGGTAAGCGTGGACATAACTATCTCTCCTCTTAGTCTTCAATGGAGGCCATACGGAGAACATCCGCTTCCGTAAGGGTCTTCAGAGCTTCTTTGTCGTATTCTGCGGTGATCTTGCCCTGCGCCATGACGATCAGACGGTCGGAAAGGCCCATGACCTCCGGCAGATAGGACGAGATCAGGATCACGCCGCGGCCGCGTTCGGTCAGGCGCTCGATGAGCTTGAAAATCTCCTGCTTCGCGCCGACATCGATGCCGACGGTCGGCTCGTCAAAGATCAGGATTTCGGGATCGCGGCAAAGCAGCTTGGCGATAACGACCTTCTGCTGGTTGCCGCCGGAGAGATTGCCGACGAGCTGCGAAATAGACGGCGTTTTGACATTCACGCTTCTGGAGAATTCCTCCGCGCGCTTCTTCTCCTTGCGGAGGTTCAGGCAGCCCGCCTTGCTGATCATATCGTAGGAGCTCATGTTGACATTCGTCTTGATATCCAGCTTCAGCGCGCAGCCGTCGGTGCGGCGGTCCTCGGTGAGGAAGCCGATGCCGTGCTTCAGCGCGTCGGTCGGATTGGAAATGTGAACCTTTTTGCCCTTCAGATAGACATCGCCGCTCAAGCGCTTTTCCACGGCCGTCAGGGCGCGCATCACTTCGCTGCGTCCCGCGCCGACCAGACCGGCAAAGCCGAGGATCTCGCCCTTGTGCAGGGTGAAATTAATATTCTTGAAGTGCTTGCTGTCGCTGAAATTCTCCACGCGCAGCAGCTCTTCGTCAGTGTCAAAGTGACGGATGTTGTAGATATCCGTGGCGGGGCGGCCGACCATCATCTGGATCAGCGAATCCTTCGTCACGTTCTCAATGGGCATCGTATCGACGTAGGAGCCGTCCTTCAGGATGGTCACACTGTCACAGATCTGCATGATCTCTTCGAGACGATGGCTGATATAGATGATGCTGACGCCCTGGCTCTTCAGCTCTCCGATGAAGCGGAAGAGCATATCGACCTTTTCATTCTCGAGCAGAGCCGTCGGCTCGTCGAAAATGACAAGACGGATATCCTCGTTCACGGAGATCTTGCTGATCGTGACCATCGCCTGCATGGCAATGGGGAGCTCGCGGATCTTCGCCAGAGGGTCAACGCCCATTTCAAATTTATCGATGATCTTCTTGCTGTCCCGGGCCATCTTCTTCCAGTCGACGAGGCCGAGCTTCGTCTTGGGCTGACGGCCGAGGAAGTAGTTCTCCGCGATGCTGAGATCCGGAGCAATATTGACTTGCTGGTAGTTTGCAAAGACGCCGTGTGCCTGCGCATCGACTGCGTTGGCATTGACGACCCACTCACCATTATAATTCATGGTGATCTTGCCCTCATCGGGCCTCTCGACACCCATGATGCACTTGATCAGGGTGGATTTGCCTGCGCCGTTCTCGCCGACCAGCGCACGCACCTCGCCTTTCTGCAAGGTGAAGCTCACGTCTTTCAGTGCCGTAACACCGGGGTAGAACTTGCTGACGTGCTCAATTCTTAAGATTGTATTCTCTTGCAATGTTGCACCCTCATTCCTTTGGAAAAGAAGGCCGCTGCGGTCTGCAAGGCCGCAGCGGCCCTCACGGTTTCGTTCAGAGATCGATATTCAGTCCGGAATTACTTGACGTACGGGGACATCATGAACTGGATCGTCTCGCTGTCGATGTTCTCCATGTTGACAACGACAGGCGGGCAGTTGACCTGCTTGGTGGTCTCGGGGTTCTGGCCGTTGACCAGCGTCAGGATGGCGTTCTCCATGCACTTGTAGCCCTGGGTGAAAGCGTCCTGAACAATGATGGCGGACAGGAAACCGTCGCGCAGAGCGGCGATCTCGACATCGTCGGAGTCAACGCCGATGGAAACGACGCCTTCCTTCATGTTGGCGGCACGCAGAGCGTTGCAGACGCCGTCGCAGGTGACGTTGTTGCCGGCATAGATGCCGATGAGGTCAGCGCCGACAGCGTTGATGGTGTTCTCGGCATCAGCCTGAGCATCCGCGGAGTCGTTGTCGTTGTACTCGGTGTCGGTCAGGGTCAGGCCGGGAGCCTTCTCAGCCATGTAGTCACGGAAGCCCTGCATTCTGAAGTCCAGAGCAGCGTTCTCCATGTTCATCTGCATGCCGATGGTGCCCTTGTCGGTGGAGATGCCCTTTTCAGCCATGGCGTCGAGGAAAGCCTGAGCGGCCATCTCGCCGATGGTGGTGTTGGAGCAGTAGTAGAACTCGTTGTAGTACTCGCCATGAGTGCCCTCGTCGCCCTCATCGCCGTTGCCAAGGCCGCAGTTGACGAAGTTCAGGACGATACCTGCGTCATGGGCTTCCTTTGCCTTCGGGACGGTCGGGTCGATGTTCAGGGTAGCGGTCAGGATCGCGTCAGGCTGGCTGGCGATCGCGTTCTCCAGAGCGGAGACATAGCCTTCTGCATCAGCCTCTTCGGCAGGGCCGGTGATGGAGTACTCGATCTTAACGCCGAGCTGCGCTTCGTAGTCCTTCATGGCCTGCTTGATGCCGGTCTCGATCTGGCTCCAGAAATCGGAAGCCGTGGACGGAGTGACATAGATGATCTTGTAGGTCTTGCCGGACTCGTTGTTGTTGTTGTTGTCGGTGTTGTCGGTGTTTTCGCTGTTGTTGTCCGTGTTCTCGGTGGGAGCGTCGGTCGCGGGCTGGGTGCCGTTGTTGCCATCGCTTGCGCAGGCAGCGAACAGGCAGCCGACCATAGCGATCACAAGAAGCAGTGCGATGAGTTTCTTCATTGTTGTTTTCCTCCTAGTTTATTTAATGAAATTGCACGCTGCAATTACATCCGATCACATAACACCCTTCTGCAGGATGATGCAGCCATACGGCAGGCGCTCGCTCGTGCAGATGGTGACGTAGGCCTTTGCAGCCTTCTCATAGAATTTCGTGCGCTCGATCTGGCCGACGCACTTGGCATCGTAGCCGTGCTTCACGACGGCGGCGATGGTGTCGTCCCAGACCTTGTTCTCCGTCAGGACAACGCCGGAATCCGCATCCGGGACCATGTACTCGATGGGATGGGCTTCATACTCGACGTCCAGCGGAACGAGCTGCAGGACGGCGTCGACCATCTCGGCGGCCGTGTTGCCCTTGGCCTGAATGCTGATGGCGTTCGGAGACTTCGTGACGGGCGGATAGAAGTGGTCCGCGATGACGATGAGATCGCCGTGGCCGGTATCGGCCAGAGCCTTGAGCAGATCAGAACCGATGATATCAGGAACTCCTCTTAACATGATGAATGATCCTCCTTCAGATTTTCACGCACATCCGGTGCGTCAGAAACAAATCAGTGCTCCGCGAGGAACGCGTCGATCTCTTCGCGGGTCGGCATGGCCGGGGTCGTACCGATGCGCTGCACGGACAGGGCGGCCAGGCCGCTTGCGAAGCGGGCAGCCTCCCAGATGTCCTTGCCCTCGGCCAGAGCGGCCAGCAGGCCGCCATTGAAGGCATCGCCTGCGCCGGTCGTGTCAACGGCCTTGACACGGAAGGCGGGGATGATCTCGGCGCGGTCGCCGGTGTTGATGTAAACACCGCGGCTGCCGAGCGTGATGAGCACGTTCTCAACGCCCTTTTCGAAGAAGATCTTCGCGGCGCGGTTCGCGCTCTCGAGATCCGTGACGGCGACGCCGGTCATTTCCTCTGCCTCGACCTCGTTCGGAGTGACGAGCCAGCAGCCCTTCAGGAACTCGTCGGTGACGGGCTGATACGGGGCGGTATTCAGGATGACGCGGACGCCGTGCTCCTTGGCAAGCTTTGCTACGGCCTCGTTGGCGTCCTGATTGACCTCGAGCTGCAGCAGAATATAGGCGGAATCGCAGATGCGCTGCTCAACGGACTTGATGTCCTCGGCCGTGATGGTGCCGCAGGCGCCCGGGACAATGACGATCTCGTTCTGGCTCGAATTCTCATCGACCATGATGAGGGCGATGCCCGTTGCGACGTTGTCGTTATAGAAGAGAAAATCCTTCGGCATGTTCAGCTCGGTCATGACGTCCAGTGCCACGTTCGCCATGGAATCGCGGCCCAGCTTCGTGATCATTGCCACATCGCCGCCGGCCTTATGCGCCGCGACGCCCTGATTGAAGCCCTTGCCGCCGGCGCCCTGCTTGAAGAAGCTGCCCTTGACCGTCTCAGCGGGAGCGGGCAGATGCGGGGTGCGCGCCATGAGATCGACGACAAAGCTGCCAAATACCGTTACCTTCTGTTTCAATTTCGTTACCTCCAGTCAAACACGCCGGAAAGCTCCGGCTCACAAACCTGACAATGTTATGATCGTGCTCCGCCGTTCTCCGGCAGCAGCTCCGAGCCGCGCAGCAGCAGCTCCGTCGGC
>ERZ1504946.245-NODE-245-length-14977-cov-7.500000_pt1 | contig 14977 bp, 10 predicted proteins | sample MGYA00574595_ERZ1504946 | MGnify/ENA primary metagenome ERZ1504946 (study PRJEB39906, sample SAMEA3182112) | gut metagenome | biome: human; feature: gut; material: Stool; isolation source: human stools | place: Canada | collected 2013-05-06 ...
TAAAGTAAGCAGAATTTTGATAAATTCAAAAATAAGTAAAATTTTATTATTGAAAACATGTATAATATTGATTATAATTATAAAGTGTTATATTATATAGTTTAATGAATATACAAATTCAGGAAGGGTGATGAAAATGACTTATACATATAAAACTCAGGGAACCTGCTCAAAGGCAATAACCATTGAGATAGAGGATGACGGCCAGACAATAAAAAGCGTCAGCTACACAGGCGGCTGCAACGGCAACCTTAAAGGTATTGCAGCACTTGTAAAGGGCAAAAAAATAGATGAAGTAAAAAACACCCTTGCAGGCATAAAATGCGGTTTCAAGCAGACTTCATGCCCTGATCAGCTTGCAAAAGCGCTTGATGAAATAGAAAAGAAAAACAACCTGTAAACATTGAAAAAAAGGGATAGAATATGTTTAAACTGAAAAGCAAAAAGCTGGAAAGAGAATTCAACGTAACTGACGGATATCTTTACGCCTCACAGATAAAAAACACATATTCAGGCATGGTATTCATACCTGACGGAAGCGGCAGTGAATTTGAGATAAAATTCAAGGACGGAGATTCTATCTCCTCCAAAAACCTTGCCGTAAGCGAGGCTGTTGAAAAGGACGGAAAGCTGTTTTTCCGTTTTAAAGAAGACAAAGGCACAACGGTTACTATGAGTTACCGTATAGGATCTGACGGTGAAACGCTTGAAAAGCAGATAGCGATTGAGCAGAGCCAGCCGAAAACGATTGATTATGTAATGCTTGAGAGCATAGGCATAGTAAACTCAAAAACATCATATACTGCAAACGGCGGAGCTACCGAAACGGACGAGTTCTACTCCAATCTGGGTCAGCCGTTTTATATAGACAGCCTGTTTTTCGGATGTGTATTTCCCGGCACAAAGAACGGGGTTTTCCACGGCAGAGGCCAGGTGGTATACTTCATAGGCAAAAGCGCCGAAAGAAAGATAGTATGCCCCACCACCGTAATGGGCGCTGCAAAGAGCCTGATGATGGTGGATCTGAGAAAAGCATTTTTTGAATACATTGAACGTATATCCGTAAAATCTGATTATCGCGTACAGTACAACACCTGGTATGACAGGATGATGGACATTGACGCAGATAACACCGAGGCGGCTTTCTACAAAGTTGAAAGCAAGTTATCATCAAACGGAGTACCTCCGATTGACGGATATGTTATGGACGACGGCTGGAATAACTACAAAGCCGATTTCTGGAGTATCAACCAAAAGAAATTCCCTAACGGAATGCTGGATTTGAGCAGTCTTGCAAACAGGCTTGGAAGCAGTTTCGGTCTTTGGCTCGGGCCGCGCGGAGGATATATATATAACTCCAAATTCGCAAAAAGGATAGAACGTTCCGGAAAAGGATTTTACTGTGAGGAGTCTGACGACATTTGCGTATGCTCAAAGACATACCTCAACAACCTTAAAGATTTCCTTGTGCAGATGACAAAAACGAATGATATTGCATACTGGAAACTGGACGGCTTTGCGCGCAAGCCTTGCAAAAATCAAAAGCATGACCATATAACCGGCGGCGACCACGACATGTATTATATTACAGAGCTGTGGCGCAGATGGATAAAGATATTAAAAGCCGTAAGAGATGTACGCACAGCCCAGGGCAAAGATATATGGATAAATCTTACCTGCTATGTAAGCCCTTCTCCTTGGTGGCTTCAGTATGTAAATTCGGTATGGCTTCAAAACAGCGGCGATATTGAATTTGCCAAGAATTATCCAAGAGGACAGCAGGCACAGGTAGATGCAGAAATTACTTACCGTGACGGCGTTTATTACGATTTCATCGTAAACAGAGGTCTGCAGTTCCCGCTCGGCAATATTTACAACCATGAACCTATATACGGTCGTGAAGCTCATCTTAACTATACAGATGCTGAATTTGAAAAGGCATTTTTCTGGAACGCCTGCAGAGGCGCGGCGCTCAATGAGCTTTATATATCCCCTTCTCTCATGAACGATGAAAAATGGCGCATTCTTGCACGTGTTATCAACTGGCAGAAGGCGAACCACCGTATACTTAAACACGCAATGTTTTTGGGAGGAGACCCTGTACAAAACAACATTTACTGCTACGCATCATGGACTGAGGACGGCGAGGGCGTTATCGCACTAAGAAACCCCACCCACGAGGCAGCTCCGCTTACGCTGACGCTCAATAAACTTATGGGATGTCCCGAAAGTCTTAAAAACGCAAGGCGTTTCAATGTGCTCAACAAAAGCGGCGCGGAAAGCTCTGACCTTTATAATTATAGTGATAAAATCAATCTCACTCTGGCTCCGTTTGAGGTAAAGATATTCCAGTTCGGAAAAACGGATAAAAGATATACCGATGCTGACGAGGCTAACGACTTTACAATCATTTTCGAATATGATGAAAACGACGGTATAATCTGCCAGAATGATGATATTATGATACGCGTTGACAAAGGCATTATCACTGTAAACGCAGGAACTCTGAGACTGAAATCCGAAAATTCAATCAGTGCATCCAACCACACAGTAACCGTTGTAAGAGAAAAGAACAGAATGGTTAAGATATACGTTGACAATTCACTTGACTGCTCCGGTTATGAAGAACGCGGCAAAGCCGTGCTTTCGTGTGAACTGACAAGCGACGCCGAAGGATTCAAGGTAATCAACTCAGCAACACCATACAGTGATATAGTTGAGCTTGGCGGGGTATTAAAAAAATCGAGAAAGAGGCACAGAAAATAAATGAAATGCAAAAAATGCGGATTTGACGGCATTGAGGAAAACGGCGACTGGATCACCTGTCCAAGCTGCGGGGCAAAGTATTTCAACACCAGCATATCGCCTGAACTGAGCGCCACCAAGCAGATATATGAAATAGAAAATAAAAAATCGGCAGAAAACATACAGCCAAGGCAGGATTATGAAAATCCCACAGAAACTGTCATTGAAGAAAGTAACGGAAAAGGCAAGAAATCAAAAAAAGCAAAGAAAAAGAAAAGCAAATTTGCTGAAACCGTAGACTTTTTACTGCCGATAGTAATTGCGGTAATAATCGCTCTGCTGCTGAAATATTTTGTGTTTGCGAACGTGGTTGTGCCTACTGGTTCAATGAAAAACACGATAAACGAGCACGATAGGATAATAGCAAGCAGAATTGCCTATATAAACGAAACACCGCAGAGATATGATATTATACTTTTCTATTACCCCGATGATGAATCTCAGATATTTGTTAAAAGGGTTATCGGTCTTCCCGGAGAAACTGTTACTGTTGTTGACGGTTCTGCATTTATAACGGACAAGGACGGCAACACATACGAAACAGACCAAAGCTTTGTCACTAACGGAGAACCTATAGGTGACTACGGACCGTACTACATTCCGGAAAAAGGCGAAGTTATTACAACAGACGGAATTTACTGCTATGCAGAAAACGGAATGAAAGTAGGATATACGCAGTTCATTGACAAATACTGCAAAGTAAGTGACAGCGGTGAATACACCGTTGCAGAAAATCTGTACTTCTGCATGGGCGACAACAGAAACGAATCTCATGACTCACGTTTCTGGGAAAACACCTATGTTGCGGAAAACAAGATTTTGGGCGAAGCCAAATTCAAATATTATCCTGAATTCAAAGTTCTTGACTGAATTAATAACTGAACATAAAACTATATTCATTTAACGCAGTCACAACGAATAACAGAAAACGGCGCTGATATTTTATCAGCGCCGTCTTTTTATATCTTTTTATTCAATTAATCTTCGCTTTTATTTTCCTCGAATTTTGCTCTCATTTCAACAACTTTTTCGTGAATCTCCTGCTTGCGTTTACCCGTCAGTTTATAGAAGAAGAACGGAGCTCCTGCAAGGAACATCATTATGCCGTGGAATACCGTGTAGAAGAACAGCAAAAGTATCTTTGTCTTTATACTCTGCACAGGTTCTGGTATAGCATCTGTAGGCTGGATATAACCTATTATTGAATTCTGACCATAAAGTATCATCGGAGCAAGCGCAGTTGCAATAGTGCCGCTGACCATTGTAAAGATATTGATTACAAAAGGCAGAGTGGCATCAAGCCTTTTACCTGTTTTCACTTCAATATCCTCAATAACATCCGCCTGGAACATACTGGGCAAAAGATTTGAAGCGCCGAACTGAAGTCCGATAAGGAACAGGAAGATTATAAACACTATCTGAAGTGCGGTGCTGGGATTATTGAAATAAACATAACCGACAGCGAAAGCAGCTGAATTTATAATAATTGAGTAAATTCCGCTTGCTATGTAAAGAACCTTTGAATTAAACTTCTTGAGCAGGAAGTTTATTACAAGCATTCCTACCGCTGTACCTATACCGGTAGGCAATCCGAACCACAGATATTTGCTTGTGCTGCCGAGAAGTGCGGCCGCAAGAAATACACCCATATATGTGGCAATCTGCCTGAAATTCTTGAGAAATTCTGAAATCAGGATTACCCACGCATATTTATTTACAAGTACATCTTTTATTCCGATAAGCGGGTTTTTCTTTTCCTGATTATATGAAACGCGTTCCCTTATAGACTTGGTGCCCACAAGCATAAGTATAGTTCCTATAACACCGCACAAAGCCGCGCCTATGATATACTGCGTGCCTTCGTCTTTCCAGATAAGTCCGATAACAAGAACTATTACGAGAGGAGCAGAGTTGCCAACAGCAGAACAGATACTTCTAAACGAAAGCACAGTATCTCTTTCGTTGAGGTTAGGCGTCATAACATTTGCTACTTTGTTTATAGAATCGCCGAAATTTGTAACCACTGCCCATAAAACAGCGATAGTAGTTACATAAATTAGCAACAGTGTGCCAGAAAGCTGAGGTGGCGCCCAAAAGCTGAGTACAAGAAGCACACCGCACGGTATTGCAACCGCCATTGCAAGAGGGCGGAATTTGCCTCTCTTTCCTGCCCTTCTGCCGTCTATATACATTGTTATAAAGAAATTCAGAATAAACGGTATCACGCTTACAAGAGTATTGAACAGTGATACCTGGCTGTCACTAAGTCTTAATACATTTACAAGATAAGCACTTCTGTAAGAGCCTATCATACCCGTCATATTTGTGTAGAAGAAAACGGCAAAAAGATACAGCACGAATTCTTTTACATTTACATATTTTTTATCCTGCGTTGACGGAGGCGCTATAACATTTTCCATAAATTTTTACCCCTTAAATTATTTATAAAGCACAGCTTCGTAATCCATCTGCCTTTCGTCCCCTATCATTGAAAGAACAAAACCTTTGATATCCGAAAGCATCGGCTCTTTTTCTCCCAGCTTTTTCTGAACTATTTTCAGTACGGGAGAAAGCCTGTCAAACAGCTTGGAAACCGCTTCGTACATAGGTGTGCCTTTTACATACGGTTCATTGCCCACAAAAATATTGCGCACAAGTTCCACTGCTGTATCCCTGAGAAGTCTGTTTTTGATGGACTTATCCACCTTAAAGCAAAACAGCCTGCCAACCCCTCCCAGAGTAAGCTTCTGAAGTATCTTACCCGCAACAGTCACGGGAATTTTAAGCTTTTTGTTCTTTTCAGGCCCTCCGAAAAGCCTTGTAAAGAATGCGAAATCATCCGCCATGGCATTAACTATGTCAAGTATCATTCTGTCAAAGCGCCATTGGAAATACTCTGCCGCAGTTCTGCCTCCTTTATCCCAGTCGAAATCATTTATAGTATACGATTTAACGGTTATCTTTTCATCGTCTATAACTACTCGCCTGTATGCACACGGGCAGCCTACAAAACACCCTGTCTGAATATCAGTAATGGTATTGCCGTTTGAAGTTGTATAATCCGTCAGTGCCTGTGCGTGCATATGACCCGTAAAAATAAGGTTCAGTCCCGCATCGGCAAATTCATTGGCGCGCTTTTCCCAATCGGTAAGCTTTGCATCGCCTATAAAATTCATAACAGGTGAAAACGGCAGCAGCGGATAGTGTGTCATTGCAAATATGTAATCACCCGCATCGTGCGCTTTTTTTATTTCATCAAGCGCCCACTGCATCTGATCATCCCACAAGCCTTTAAAGTCCTTGCAGTCTCCGTCACAATTAAGTGCAAGCAGACGGTAACCCGGCTGAAGCTGTACGACATAAGACATGGATTTTTTGTGTTCTGATATGGCTTCGTCAAATCCGAAATCCCTGTAAAAATCACGCAGATCTTCACGTTTCATCTCTTTTACCGGAATCTCTTTTTCCCCGTCGAATTCAACAGGATTGCCGCCGTAATCATGGCGGGCAGTAATAAGATATATACGTTTGCCCTGTTCTTTCAGTCTGTAAAGTCTTTCTCTGAAGCCGACATGGCTCTGATACTCGCCCCTGTAAACAAGGTCTCCCGGTATAAGGATAATATCGGTATCTTTATCAGCCGCTATTTGAGCAAACCCTGCATCAATAACAGCCGGAGTTTCGGCAACGCATTTTTGGTCTGTGCGGCTTCTTCTTTCATAAGCAGGGCCGCTTGCCTTAAATGAGGTATCGAAATAATGCGTATCGGTAACAAGATAGAATGAAAGCTCTTTCAACCATTCACCTTCTTTCAAATATGAAATTGCTTATTTTCAATCAAAACTTTTGAAAATAAAGTGTATTATATTTAATTATAACAAAAACGGGACTTCTTGTGAAGTCCCGTTTCGTTAATTTTTACAATATTTTTCGACAATGTGATTTATATTCTTGTGAATATTAACAACTGTCTCAAATCAGTCTTTCTTAGGAGCGTAATACTCAACAGTGCGAAGAAGATCGTTATACTTAGCAACTGCGTTTTCAGCAGCAATGTTGAAGAGCTTATCAGCCTTTTCAGGGAAGCTTCTTCTGAGTGAAGAATAACGAGTTTCGCCGTTGATGAACTCAATGTAATCAGCTGAAGGAGCCTTTGAATCAAGGCTGAACGGATTCTTGCCTTCCTCTGCAAGAGCAGGATTGAATCTGAACAGATTCCAATAGCCTGCTGCAACAGCCTTCTTCTGCTCTGCCTGGTTGAACGGCATCTTGATACCGTGGTTGATACAGGGAGCATAAGCAATGATGATTGAAGGACCGTTATAAGCCTCAGCCTCTTTGAATGCCTTTAAGCACTGGTTGTAATCAGCACCCATTGCTACCTGAGCAACATAGATGTAGCCGTAAGACATAGCGATCTTTGCAAGATCCTTTTTCTTTGTAATCTTACCGGAAGCAGCAAACTGAGCAACTGCGCCTGTAGGAGTAGACTTAGAAGCCTGACCGCCTGTGTTGGAGTAAACTTCTGTATCGAATACAAGAACGTTAACATCCTGATTCTGAGCAAGAACGTGATCAAGTCCGCCGAAGCCGATATCGTAAGCCCAGCCGTCACCGCCGAAGATCCACTGGCTCTTCTTTGCAGCGTAGCTCTTATCCTTGAGGAAGTCTTCTGCAGCTTCTTTCTCAGCGCCTTCGAATTCAGTGTTCTCAAGAGCTTCGATAAGAGCTTTAGCAGGAGCATCGTTTCCGCGTGTTGAAGTAAATGTATCAAGGTAAGCCTGAACCTTATCGCCTACGCTTGTATCTTTAAGAGCAAGAGCGTCCTTAGCAAGTCTTTCACGGATCTGAGTCTGTGCAAGGAACATACCGAGACCGAACTCAGCATTGTCCTCAAACAGTGAGTTTGACCATGCAGGGCCGTTGCCGTTCTTATCTACGGTGTAAGGAGTTGAAGGTGCTGAACCGCCCCAGATTGAAGAACAGCCTGTTGCGTTTGCGATATACATCTTATCACCGTAAAGCTGAGTAGCAAGTTTAGCATAAGGAGTTTCACCGCAGCCTGCGCAAGCGCCGGAGAACTCAAGATAAGGCTTGAGATACTGGGTAGAAACGATTGTTTTGTCTGAAGCAACCTCAGCCTTGGGTTCAACGTCGCAAAGGGCGTCAAATACGGGCTGGCTGTCCATCTGAGAAGCGATGGGCTTCATTGTAAGTGATTTAGTCGGGCAAACATTTGCGCATGAAGCACAGCCTGTGCAGTCAAGCGTTGAAATGATGATTGCATATTTAAGACCTGAATCCTTAGGAACTTTAAGGTCTACAGCCTTTGTGTTTGCAGGTGCTGCAGCAAACTCGTCCGCTGTAAGAGCAACAGGACGGATAACAGCGTGCGGGCAAACCATTGCACATCTGTTACACTGAGCGCATGAAGTGGGCTCCCACTCGGGAACATCTACTGCGATACCGCGCTTTTCAAATGCAGCTGAACCCTGAGGATAAACGCCGTCTGCCATGTCAACAAACTTAGAAACAGGGATCTTGTCACCCTTCTGATGATCAACAGGGCTAAGGATATCCTTAACGAACTTCTTCATTTCAGGACGGTCTGTCTTGATCTCAAGTCCTTTTTCTTCGTCAACAGCAGTCTTCCAGCTTTCAGGAACATCAACCTTAATAAGCTCTTTTGAACCTCTGTCAATACCCTGATGGTTAGCAGCTACAACAGCATCGCCCTTCTTTGAGAACTTAGCAGTTGCCTTAGCTTTCATAAGCTCGATAGCCTGATCAACGGGAAGGATACCTGAGATGGTGAAGAAAGCAGACTGAAGAATTGTTGAAGCTCTGCCCTTGAGGCCTACTTCCTCAGCAATCTTGATACCGTTGATAATGTAGAAGTTGATATCATTGTTTGCAATGTATCTCTTCATAGCTGCGGGAAGCTCCTTATCAAGCTCTTCAGGAGTCCAGATGCAGTTAAGAAGGAATGTGCCGCCGGGAACAAGATCCTGAACCATATCATACTTAGTAACATATGACGGGCAGTGGCAAGCAACAAAGTTAGCCTTGTTGATAAGGTATGTTGAAGTGATCGGATTATCACCGAAACGAAGGTGAGAAACTGTGATACCGCCGGACTTCTTGGAATCATAGAAGAAGTAACCCTGAGCGTACTTATCTGTGTTATCGCCGATGATCTTGATTGAGTCCTTATTTGCACCAACTGTACCGTCTGAGCCGAGACCCCAGAACTTACAGCTTGTTGTGCCTGCAGGAGTTGTATCAACATTTTCACCGATTTCAAGTGAAAGGTAAGTAACGTCATCGGTAATACCGATAGTGAATACTTCCTTAGGCTCAGCAGCGTTCATGTTGTTATATACAGCAATGATATGAGCAGGTACTGTATCTTTTGAACCGAGACCGTAACGGCCGTGGTAGATAGGAGTGGTTTCAAACTGTGAGCCCTTGAAAGCTGCAATAACATCAAGGTAAAGAGGCTCACCGATTGAACCGGGCTCTTTAGTTCTGTCAATAACAGAGATCTTTTTAACTGTTGACGGAATAACGTCAAGCAGATATTTTGATGAGAACGGTCTGTAAAGGTGAACTTTAACAAGACCTGTTTTAGCACCCTGAGCGTTGAGGTAATCAACTGTTTCAGCGATTGTGTCACATACAGAGCCCATTGCGATGATGATGTTTTCTGCATCGGGAGCACCGTAGTAATTGAAAGGCTTATAATCTGTGCCGATCTTTTCGTTGACTTTGTTCATATACATAACAGTTGTCTCAACGGCATCGTTATAATACTTGTTGCAAGCCTCTCTGTGCTGGAAGAAGATGTCTGAGTTTTCAGCTGAACCGCGGAGAGTAGGATGCTCAGGATTAAGAGCATGCTCTCTGAAGCGCTTAACGTCATCCATATCAACCATTTCTTTAAGATCTTTGTAATCCCAAACCTCGATCTTCTGGATCTCGTGAGAGGTACGGAAACCGTCAAAGAAATGAAGGAAAGGAACTGAGCTCTTGAGAGTTGAAAGATGAGCTACAGCGCCGAGGTCCATAACTTCCTGCGGATTGTTTGAGCAAAGCATTGCATAACCTGTCTGGCGGCAGGCATAGATATCTGAATGATCGCCGAAAATATTAAGGGCATGAGATGATACGCAGCGCGCGGAAACATGAATAACCGATGAAAGAAGCTCACCAGCAATCTTATACATGTTGGGGATCATAAGAAGAAGACCCTGAGAAGCTGTATAAGTTGTTGTGAGAGCACCGGCTGAAAGAGAACCGTGAACAGCACCTGCTGCGCCGCCCTCTGATTCCATTTCCTGCACTCTTACACTCTGGCCGAAAATGTTTTTGGCATCCTGAGATGAAAGCACATCCGTTACTTCCGCCATAACTGATGACGGAGTGATGGGGTAAATGGCTGCTACTTCTGTAAACGCATAAGAAACGTGAGCAGCGGCGTTATTACCGTCCATCGTTTTCTTTTTTCTTTTAAGCATAGTAATAAATTACCTCCTGACAGAACTTCAAGTTCATGTATTACATAATTCAGACAATCGGGAGATGCCGCCCTGCGGCTATAACCCTTAACATACTCTCCCATAAAGCAAAAGGGCGCACTACACCCTTTCACAGTCCGCACTTATTTTAACACAACGATATTAATAATTCAATAATCAATTTTAATATTTAAAAATAGTTTATTTATAGCCGACTTGTATAAAACGCATAAAATTTTCATCTTAAATCATTTGCCAAGCGTTCGCTGAGATAAAGAAAAAAAGCCCCTTGCGGGGCTTTTTTTTAATTTGCCGATCAAATAGCGGGAGCCATATTTTCCTCAGAGCTGTCAAGAGGAAGTGCAACTACTATCTGTGATGATGTATTGTTTGATTTCTGTTTTGCGCTTGTTCCGTAATTCTCAAGTCTTGCCTCAACAGTTACACTGCCGGTATAGCTTTCATCGGTTTTGAAATGGAATACCTGACCATTTAATGTTGCAGAAATTCCTTCTTCTTTAACGAGTTCTCCGTTAACATATACATAAAGTATGTCTGAAACATTGCCGTCGTTAGGAAGAACGACATAAACGTCCATCTGCCTTGGAGTGTTTTCGTTTGAATCATTATCAGAAGAACCGGAATCACCCGAGGAGCCGGAATCTTCCGAAGATCCTGAATTGCCTGAAGAGCCCGAATTATCGGAAGAACCTGAATTACCTGAAGATCCGGAATTACCGGAGGAACCCGAGCCGCCGCTCTGCCCGTCTGAAGACGAGTTCGAACCGTCAGAGTCCTGAGATGTTGTAACATTATTTGTAACATCATTCGGCACACTGTCCACAAACACACCGTTTTCAACGCCCGGCTCAAGCTGAGTAGCAGCCTCATCAGACACGGGAGTATCTGTATATTTTTCCTCGCCGTTACCCAAAGCCAGCGCGCAAACAACAGCTATTACAACAACTATAACAACCGCAGCAATAACGCCGATTATTATCTTTTTCTTTTTTGAATTGCCGTTATCGTTATTCTCGGCAATTTCTCTGTATTCATCAGCCATATTATATACCCCTTTTAATTTGAAATTATTTAATAAACGCCGCAAAAGACGCATCGCTCGGCATACGCCAGTCACCGCGCGGAGAAAGCGATACAGAACCCACTTTCGGAGAATCGGGAACGCAGCTCCGTTTAAACTGACTTATAAAAAAGCGTTTTATAAATACATCCGCCCACTTTTCAACCGTATCCTCAGAATATTTTTTATCAAATGCTTTAAGCGCAAGGCGGATAAGTTTTTCTTTTGAAAAGCCAAATCTGATAAAATTGTAAAGAAAGAAATCATGAAGCTCGTAAGGACCGATATTTTCTTCCGTTTTCTGAGCAATATTTCCGTTTTCATCAGGAGGAAGAAGTTCGGGTGAAACGGGAGTATCAAGTATATCATAAAGCACGTCCGCAGTATCTTTTTCGCTTACGGAAGCAACATAATCCACAAGATACCTCACAAGAGTTTTCGGTACGGAAGCATTTACACCGTACATACTCATGTGATCCCCGTTATAAGTGCACCAGCCCATTGCAAGCTCGCTGAGATCACCTGTTCCTACAAGCAGTTTGCCGTGCTTGTTTGCAAGGTCAAAAAGCACTTGAGTACGCTCTCTCGCCTGAGTGTTTTCGTATGTTATATCGTGTATATCAGCATCATGCTCAATATCGCGCATATGAAGCATACAAGCCTCTTTAATATCTACTTCCCTGACCGTAACACCCAGGCAATTCATAAGTTTAAGAGCATTATTGTATGTTCTGCCCGTTGTACCGAATCCCGGCATTGTTACACCCAGAATATCCGAGTTTTCTTTACCCAGCAAGCTCATCGCTTTTGTGCAAACAAGCAGAGCAAGAGTTGAATCAAGTCCGCCTGAAATTCCCACTACTGCACCGGTTGAACCGACATGCTCAAGTCTTTTTGCAAGAGCGCCTGCCTGAATTGAGAATATCTCACGGCAGCGTTCACGGCGTTTATCATCATTATCGGGAACAAAAGGATGCGCGTCAACATATCTGAATTTGAGGTCGTTAGAATTATTTTCGACCTTTGCGTCTAAGATTTCAACCTGCTGAGAATTGTTTTCAAAGCTCATATTCTTCACACGCAGAGTGTTAATCTTCTCCACATCAATATCGGCATAAATGATATTTGTTTTTCTTTGGAAGCGTTCCCCCTCAGCAAGCACTGTTCCGTTTTCAGCCGCAAAAAGCGCTCCGCCGAAAAGCAGATCAGTAGTGCTTTCGAACACGGAAGCTCCGGCATAAACATAGCCGCAGATACAGCGGGCAGACTGGTTTGAAACAAGTTCGCGCCTGTACTGAGCTTTTGACGCGTATTCATCACTTGCCGAAAGATTGGCAATAATATTAGCGCCGCTTAACGAGAGTTCTCCGCTCGGCGGGCACGGCACCCATAAATCCTCACACAGCTCAACGCCGAGAATTGCTCCGTCCCCAAGATCAAACAGCTGCGGGCCGATTTTTGTATTGAAACCGCAAAATTCAATATCCTGTGCTGTTTTAAAATCAGCGCCGGATGCAAACCATCTTTTTTCATAAAATTCATTATAATTTGCGATATGGATTTTTGGTACAAGACCCGCAACAACGCCGTTTACAAGCACTGCGGCGCAGTTATAAAGGCTGTTCTTATATTCAACGGGCACACCCACAAGAACCGCAATATTTTTGCCGTTTGTGTATTCTGCTATCTCAACAAGGGCACTCATTGCACTGTTGTACAAAGCCTTGCTGAAAAACAGATCTGCACAGGTATACCCTGTAATGGAAAGCTCAGGCGTTACAAGCAGGCGGGTTTCATTTTTTACCGCCTCATCTATTGCCCTGATTATTTCATTTTTATTAAATTCGGGATCCGCAGGTTTCAGCTTGAGCGACGCTGCCGCCGCTCTTAAAAATCCGTAATTCATAACTCACCTATATCAAAGTTATTTTGAAAGCGAAAGAAGCTTCGCAGTCAGGTTCAAGAACGGTCATTCCGCGTTTATTTTCAAAAACGCTGTCCTCATCCGAACAGGTAGAAATGCCTGTCCACGGCTCCAATGCTACAAAATTTCCGCCGTTTGAGGAAGACCACACAAGCAGATTGTCAAAATCCTGATAATCTATTTTAACGCCTCTGCCCCCTGCGCTCAGCACAGCGGATTTCGGCTTGATATTATCGAAAACCATGGCATCAAGATCAAAAAGAGAGTGGTCAAGATTTATCTTGTTAGGAGCGTCAAGAACATCATATCTCTTTGAAATATCCACAAGACCTGTTTCAACATCCGGACGCAAACATTTCTGATTTACTGCGCCGCTGAACTCAACAGTATAATCCTCAAACTTTTCTCCGCTTTCAAGCGGGCAGTTAAACGCCGGATGGCCGCCGATAACGAACGGAAGCCTGTCTTTTCCGGTATTTTTAACAGTATAGCGCGTTGTTACCGAATTTTTCAAAACAGTATAGCGAATTTCAAGGGAATAATCAAACGGGAAGGCTTTTTTTGTTTCTTCGCTTGAATTTTGAATGAAAGAAACGAAATTAGCGCCCTGTTCACGTATCTCAAAAGGATTGATTCTTGCAATCCCATGGCGTTTCATCTCGCAGGGCTTGCCGAAAGCAACAGCCTTTGAATCTCTTAAAACGCCGGTAATCGGGAAACACACGGGAGCCTGACCTGCCCAGTATTTCTTATCTCCCTGCCACAGATATTCAACTTCGTCCTTAACGAGAGAATGAAGCATTGCGCCTTCAAGAAGGCACTGAACCTTAACATTTTCGCTTTTGATTTCTACAATCATTTGGCACCGCCTAATTATTTTTTAAACATAATAATTATATATCATTATATTTTCCATTGCAATATTGAAAATGTAAACACATTGTTATAAAATAATAAAAGACGACAGAGAGGAGATTTTAAATGGATATAGATTCTTATGTATATGACGCAATATTCAACGAATCGCCGAAATATGCGATTTTTTACGGAATTATTTGGGAGCAGTTCAAAGAGGACGGATTTGTTATAACTGATGAACCCGGATATGAGATAGACTGTATTTTCAAGGCGGTTGCGCTGCAAAACCTCATGGGAGAATTCACTTACAGGCTTTATGATGAAGTCAATGAGACAGGCTTTGAGGACGCAGTTGATTTTGCTGAAAAAGCGGGATTTTCACAGGAAGAAATTACACAGTATTTCAAAAAAGACGAAGAGATAGAAATTGATGAAGATGATTTTGAGATAACCGCTAAAAATGCGCTTGATCGTGTTACAGAGCTCACGGCGGACAAGATGCTTGAGGAATATTCTCCTGATGATATTTTTGACATGATGTTTACTGCTGCGTACGATTTTGAACAGGATTTCACTTTTGAGTTTGAGGACGGAGACGAGTTCCTTGCCTTTGTTGATTCTAACTCCGAAAGGCTGGATACTTATAAAGAAGAATATCCGTCTGTTATAAACTGGATAGAAATGGGCATGATATGCTGAAAAACAATAATAAAAGCACGCGGGTCTTTGAACTGCCGCAAATTGTGCAGACAGTACAAAAAAGCACCTAAATGGTAGAATATTAAATTTAAG
>ERZ1504946.338-NODE-338-length-12191-cov-3.915541_pt1 | contig 12191 bp, 10 predicted proteins | sample MGYA00574595_ERZ1504946 | MGnify/ENA primary metagenome ERZ1504946 (study PRJEB39906, sample SAMEA3182112) | gut metagenome | biome: human; feature: gut; material: Stool; isolation source: human stools | place: Canada | collected 2013-05-06 ...
TAGTTTATCACCGCAGCCAAGATATGTCAAGAATATTTTACGATATTCGTAAATTTTTTGATTTTTAATGTCATATGATACTCATTTGTAAAGGATTTTGTCTCTATGCTCAACTTTTTTCGCAAGAACGGGGCCGGGGAGAGAGCCAGACCCCCAACATTTTTGATGGAACCATGATTTATTAGAATCTTCCGAAAAACCGCCAACCTTTTCTCATCCACTGCGTGAAACAAAATATAGGAAGAAGGCATTGTCATGTGGATCCTGTTTGCATTTGGTTCGGCGCTTTTTGCCGGGCTGACATCCATTCTGGCAAAATGCGGCATCCGGAAGACGGATTCCGACACGGCCACGGCCATCCGGACGATCGTGGTCCTGCTGTTTTCGTGGCTGATGGTGGCCATCGTCGGCTCCGCGCCGACCATCACCGGCCTGAGCGCGAAGACGTGGGTCTTTCTGGTCCTCTCGGGCCTCGCGACCGGCGCGTCGTGGCTGTGCTATTTCCGCGCGCTGCAGCTCGGCGACGTGAACAAGGTCGTTCCCATCGATAAATCGAGCACCATCCTGACGATCGTGCTGGCGTTCCTCTTCCTGGGCGAGGGCATCACCTGGCTCAAGGGCGCGGCCGTCGTGCTCATCGCCATCGGCACGTTCCTGATGATCGAGAAAAAAGCAGTCACCGGAAACAAGGCCGAACGAAAGAGCTGGCTGCTCTATGCCATCCTCTCCGCCGTGTTCGCCAGCCTGACGTCCATCCTCGGCAAGGTTGGCATTGAGGGCGTGGAGTCCAACCTCGGCACGGCCATCCGCACGGGCGTCGTACTCGTGATGGCGTGGCTCATTGTGTTCGTCAAGGGCAAGCAGCACACGCTGAAGGAGGTCCCGAAGAAGGAGCTCGGCTTCATCTGCCTGTCCGGCCTTGCAACGGGCGGTTCGTGGCTGTGCTACTACAAGGCGCTGCAGGACGGGCTTGCCAGCGTGGTCGTGCCCATCGACAAGCTGAGCATTCTGGTCTCCATCGCATTTTCCGCCGTCGTGTTCCATGAGCGGCTGTCCAAAAAGGCCGCGCTCGGCCTCGTGCTGATCGTTGCGGGCACTCTCATGATGATTTTCTAACCTTTTCCCGATTTCATTTCCCATGCTGCATGCAAGAGACAGAACGGCAGGCATTCGACGAGCTCATCCGCTGCATTCCTGGCGTGTACTGATTTCTGCCGCGCTCCTCTGACATCTGACCACAGCCCCTGAACAAACTGCACGGGAACGGTCTCATTCTTCAGGCCGTTCCCGTGCAGTCCTCCAAGGTTTTGGGAAAATTTGAAAAGTGTTTGCGCCGTGGGAAAGTTTGCGTTATACTAGGGCCGCAATCGAGATGTTTTTGAATTGAGAGGAGAAATTCCACATGAGATCCGCAGAAAGCAAGCGGCTCGACATGCTCCACGGCCCGATCTGGAGCAAGCTGCCGCAGTTTGCCCTGCCGGTCGCCGCAACAGCCATTCTGGAACAGCTGTTCAACGCCTCCGACATTGCCGTTGTCGGCAACTTCACCGGCGCGGACAAGACCATTGCCGTCGCCGCCGTCGGCGCAAACAGCGCGCTCATCGCGCTCATCGTCAACCTGTTCATCGGCATCGCCCTCGGCGCGAATGTCGTCATCGCAAACGCCGTCGGCCGCGGCGACCGCGAGGCCGTGCAGAAGGCCGTGCACACGTCCATCGTATTCTCGCTGCTGGGCGGCATCGTCGTCGCCGTTCTCGGTGAGCTGGCTGCGGCCGCCCTGCTGCGTACGCTGCATGTGCCGGACGACGTGTTTCCGCAGGCGCTGCTGTATCTGCGCATCTACCTGATGGGTATGCCGGTCATCCTGCTTTATAACTTCGAGGCGGCGATCTTCCGCAGCGTCGGTGAGACGCGCGTGCCGCTCGTGGCGCTGGCGATGTCCGGTGTGCTGAACGTGCTGCTGAATCTGTTCTTCGTAGCCGTGCTCCATATGACCGTCAACGGCGTGGCCATCGCGACCGTCATCGCCAATGCCTTCAGCTCGGCTCTGCTGTTCCGCCGCCTGCTGCGCTCCGGCAAGGACATCCGCCTTGAGCCGCGCAAGCTGCGCATGGACGGCCGCAGCCTGTGGATGATCCTGCGCATCGGCCTTCCCGCCGGGCTGCAGAGCGCGGTGTTCGCCATTTCCAACATTGTCATCCAGTCCGCCATCAACAGCCTCGGCAAGATCGTCATGGCTGCCTCGAGCGCAGCCTGCAACATCGAGGTCTTCGCCTATGACGTGATGAACTCCTACAATCAGGCCTGCACGACGTTCGTCGGCCAGAACTACGGCGCGGGCCAGATCCGCCGCTGCCGCAAAACGCTGTACCTCTGCCTGATCGAGGACGCCGTTTCGCTCGGCGCGACCGTCGCGCTGGTGCTGCTGACTGGCCGCTTCCTGCTGTCCATCTTCAACAACGACCCGCAGGTCGTCGCGCTGGGCTACGACCGGCTGAAGATCGTGTTCTTCGCCTATATTTTCTCGCTTCTGTATGAGGTCATGTCCGGCTATCTGCGCGGCTTCGGCATCTCGCTCGTGCCCGCCGCCCTCACGGCCCTCGGCGTGTGCGGCATCCGCATCGCTTGGATCCACTTTGCCTTCCCGCAGCACCCCACGCTGCAGACCATCATGACGTCCTATCCGGTCAGCTTGTCCGCCACGGCGCTGATGATCTTCATTGCCCTGCTGTGCTACCGCCCGGCGCGCAAACACGCCGCCATGGAGCGCGAACCCGCCCCGGCAGGGAAATAATTTCAAACAATATTGTAGCGGCGCTCATCGAGCGCCATGGAGGCTAACAACTATCTCGCACTGATTCTGTGGCACAAGGGCCCCAGATTTGTCATTGCGAGGAGGCCGCAGGCCGACGTGGCAATCTCGGGAAGGCAGTTACGTTTTCGCCGATGGCTTTCCTGTTATCCGCCATTGTCCTGCGAGATTCCCACGTCGCTTCGCTCCTCGGAATGACACATCAGGGTGGTGCAGTGGTGCACCAGTGCCCTTATACAGTTTAATTTCCCCGCACAAGGCGCTCACTACCCGCAAGGGGCACGCCGCATCCGTAAGGCGGCAAAGCCGCCAACGGCTGTGCAGGGAACGCCGCAACAGACGCAATTGGTGCATACCATTTTATCGCCGCCTTGCACCAACTGCAGGTGCGTCTCCGGGCCCGGCTGTCCGCTCCCCTACAAAACCCTCCCCCAAAAATGATCCTGCCCGGAGCTTTCACTCCGGGCAGGACTTTTTCTGCTCTGTTATTCCGCAGGCTGCGCGGCAGTCGTTCCGTTATCGGTCTTGCCGTTCAGCAGGGCCGACATGTCGAACATCGGCAGCGTTGCGCCGTCGCCCGTCATGAACGTCGGCAGCTCGCCGTTCCAGTTTTCCGCGTAAGTATAGGCGATGAGGGCCTCCGTCAGGGATTCAGCGATCTTGCGGTTCGCCTCGGCCTCAGCCTCGGCACGGGTCGTCAGCTCATAGGCATCAGCCTCCGCCTCGATGCGCTTGATCTCCGCAGCGGCATTGGTCTCGAGGACGCGCTGCTGTGCCTCGGTCTCGGCGCGGAGCTTGTTCTGCTCGGCGACCTGCTTGGCCTCCACGGCATCCGTAAAGGCATCCGTGAAATCCATATTCTCAATGGAAGCGCCGACCAGCTCGATATTGTAGGCCGCCAGCTTTTTGGACAGGACCTCCTCGATCTGCGAGGCCATCAGGCTGCGGCTGGAGACGAGGTCCTCGGCCGTATACTGGGCCGTGACGATCTTGACCGACTCCGTGATGCACGGGGCGATGACCGTATCGTAATAGCCGATGCCGATGGTCTTATAGATCGTCATGGCATCCTGCTTGCTGATCTGATAGTTCACGGTGTAGGTCATGCTGACCTCCTGAATGTCGGAGGAGAAGCAGGACATATCCTGTGTGCTCTTCTGCACGCGGTTGTCCATCTTGATGACCTCCTGCCACGGGAGCTTGAAGTGCATGCCGGCCTCGAGCGTGTAGTTCTCCACGCTGCCGAACGTTGTCACGACGCCGGTGTGGCCTGCCGGAATGGAGACATAGCACGAAAACACGATGACGAGCACACCGACCAGCGCCAGCAGCTGCTTTTTGTTGACTCTCCAGCTCATGCCCTCGCCGCGGACAAAGCCCATGGCAATGAAAAGCACGATGGTAAGCACGATGCCGAACATAAAAATAACCATTGTTACTCTCCTTTTCTGTATCTGGGTAGGTTTTACGGATCCGCTGTGTATGGTCTTATTTTATCAGGCCGGGCGCAGAAAATAAAGGCTCAAATGTACAAATTAACACCCGCTATTTTTCTCCCGCTGCGGAGATCTCCCGCGTATAGGCCGCACGGTCAATGCGGCCGTCGGCCATCATTTTTTCCGCCCAGAGCTGCAGGGCCTCCACGGTCCGGGAGATCTGCTCCAGCTCCCGCTGGATGCGCAGGAAATCCGCCAGCTCGTCCGGATCGATGCTGCCATCGGCCGAGATATCGATGAGGCAGCCGCGCTCGCGGTCGAGTGTGTTGAGCGTCGCCAGCATCTCGAGCACGATGGCCGGAAGCTCCTTCGGCTTGATCTCCGGCACATATTCCTGCCCGATGGGGCAGGCGCGGGCGCAGTAGGCATTGCAGAGCGACGGCTTCTTATACCGCTGCGCCATGCGCAGCACCTCGTCCGGCCGCGGCAGGGAGCGCTCGCTTTCGATGCGCTCGATGCGCTCCGCCGGGATAGTCTCCAGCAGCTCCGCCGCCCGCTCGCGGGAAAGGCCCAGCTCCTCGCGGGCCAGCTGATAGGGCGTCTTGTTCTGTCTGGTGGAGGCTCTACCCATGGCGCTTTCCTCCGTGTCCCGGGCGGTTCAGCAGGACGTAAAGGCCGATGAGCGCGGCGATGCTCCCCAGCATGATGGCATACATCGCGCCGGTGCTTACGGCATGGCCGAAGAAATAGAGATTGCAGTCCACGCTGTCACGGATGCCCGAAACGACCTCCGCCGGAAAGCCGATGCGGCGCATCTCCGCAAACACGCCCCGCATCGCATGGCAGCGCAACAGGGCGGTCCCATACGTCCCCGGCAGGAAGGCGATGACCTTCTGCAGCACGGGCGAGAAGCTCGAAACGGGCATATAGGCCCCGCAGACAAAGCCGTACCCCGCGCTCACGATCGTTCCGACCGCGCTGGCCTGCCCGTTCGTCGAAAGCGGGAAGATCATGCAGGACGACAGCGCCGTGCCGAACAGCACCAGGATCACCACGTCCAGCAGCACGAGCAGCACGTCCGCAGCACTCAGATACCAGCCCGTCAGCGCCAGATAACCGAAGCAGGCGGCCGCGGCGATGCCGTTGATGAGCAGCGTGGTGCAGAACGTCGCCAGATAATAGCTCAGCGAAAGGACAGCGGGCCGGACCGGCGAAACGGTCAGGTCGTTCCGTGCACCGGAGACCTTATCGAACACCATGGTGAGGTTCGAGCAGAAGGCCACCGTCACACAGCTGACGGCCAGCAGCGACGAGATGAGCTGCCCGCCGACACAGCCATGCAGGAGCGAGTCCTCCACCTGTGCCCCGGCTGCCGCAAGGGCAGAACGGAACGAATCCTCATACGTCCGGCTGAGGAAGGTGACATAGAGCACCAGCAGGATCATCGGCGTGATGAGCGAGGTGAAGAACATGCCCTTATCCTTGAAATACAGCTTGCTGTTGCGCCGGATCAGCGCACCGAGTCCGGTCATTTCTCCGCACCTCCCGCCAGCTTTTTGCCCGTGACGGCGAGGAACACATCGTCCATCCGTCCCTTGGTCAGCTCAAAATCGCGGAACAGCGCCGGTTCCCGCCGGATGAGCTCCGCAGCGGCAGCCGGGTCCGGCACGGTGACGCGCCAGCCCTGCTCCGCAGGCGCATACGGCAGGCCGAGCCGCCGCACGTCCGCCTCACCCACGCCGTATAGGGTGAGCGTATCGTGCGCATAGGTGTTTTTCAGTTGCAGCGGCGTGCCCTCCGCCGCGATCCTGCCGTGGTCGAGCAGGACAACGTAGCCCGCGTCCGCAGCCTCCTCCATATAATGCGTGGTGAGGAAGACCGTCAGATTCTCCTCCTGCCGCAGGCCCGCCACGACCTGCCACAGCAGGCTGCGCGTCTGCGGATCAAGGCCCGTCGTCGGCTCATCCAGGATGAGCAGGCGCGGCCGGTGCAGCAGGGCGCGGGCGATGTCGATACGGCGGCGCTGGCCGCCCGAGAGCTTGCCGACGGGGCGGCGCAGCAGCTCGCCCAGCTCCAGCAGGTCCGTCAGCTCCGTAAGACGGCGGGAAAACGCCGTGCCCCGGATGCCGTAAAGCGCCGCGCGGCTGCGCAGATTCTCCTGCACAGACAGCGCCTGATCCAGCACGGAGCTCTGGAACACCACGCCGAGACTCCGGCGGAGCTGCTCCGGCGCTTCGTCCGGGTCCGCGCCGCAGACGCACACACTGCCGCCGTCGCGGGCCAGCTGGCCGCAGAGAATGTGGATGGTCGTGGATTTTCCCGCGCCGTTCACGCCGAGGAAGGCGAACAGCTCGCCCTCGCGCACGCGGAAGCTCAGATCGTCCACCGCCGTCACATCGCCGAAGCGCTTGACGAGGTGTCGGACCTCCAGAATATCGTTCATACTCTCTCCTTTTTGTTACAGAGCCGCGAACACGGCCGCGCCGCGCCTGCGCAGCCAGACATACAGCACGGCAGCAAGCGCCAGCGTCAGGCCGAGATAAATTCCAAGGCAGGCAGAAAGGCCCAGGGCGTCTGCCCCGAGGAAATAGGCCAGCGGCAGAAGGCCCGCATAGACGAAGCCGCCGAACAGGGCCAGCATGACGCTGCCGCCCTGCTTGATGGGCGTGATCTCATTCGTCCACGTCAGATTCGGCAGCTTCAGGCCCGCGAACAGGCCGAACAGCGCCAGCAGCAGGACATAGCCGAGCGGAACGGCCAGCAGCAGGAGCGTCTCCCCCACCGGGCGCGCGGCAGCCACGGCTGCGCAGACCGCCGCGATCAGCGCGGGGACGGCCGTCAGCACAAGCTGCAGCTGCAGCTTGGCCCGCAGAACCTGCCATGGCCGGACCGGCAGCGACTGCACGAGCCAGAGCGTCCGGCCCTCGAGCGAAACGGACGGCGCAGCCATGAGATTCATGGATGCCAGCAGGCACACCAGCGCGCACAGGATGAGCGCGATCCCCTGCCCTCCGACCATAGGCTGCAGCACATCCAGAAGATCGCGCTTCCATAGCAGGGCCGTGCCGCCGAGCGGCAGCAGCAGGATACCGAGGCCGCAGTTGAGCATATAGCTGGGATTGCCGCCGAAGTGCCGCAGCTCCCGCGCAAGCAGGGCCGTGCCCGCACCGCGCTGCACGGCGGTCTTTTCGCGGTAGACGCGGCGCACCGTGCTGCCGCTTGCCGTGGCGATGCGCAGGAAGCTGCGCGACAGCAGCCAGAATAGCAGGACAAACAGAACGAGCACCACGGCGGTGACCACCGCCATGGCAGGGCCGTCGCCGGCCCCGGCACGGCCGATCAGATAGAGCGGATAGGCCTTGCCGCGGATCTGCGCGCCGTAGTAGGCGGCGTTCGTCACAAGCTCCGAGAGGAAGCTCTGCGCCTTGAAATACACGAAATAGTAAGCGCTGAGGAACAGCAGCGACGTCAGTACCACCGTGATGCTGCGGTGCTTCAGCTTCAGGCTGACCCTCGCCACGACCCAGCCCAGCGCGCATGAGAGCGTCAGCACGAAGATCGTGACAAGGGCAAACAGCAGCAGGCCGCCCGCAAGGGCAGCGGGCGCGGCCGAGACCGTGACCCAATAGACGATCATGGCAGGCAGCAGCACAACGCCGGAATAGAGCAGACCCATGAGATAGACGCTCAGCAGGCGGGACAACAGGATGGTGCGCACCGGGATCGGCATGGACAGCAGCAGGTCGTTATCCTTGGCAAGATAGAGGCTCGAATAGGTGTTGAATACGCTGCCGAATGCACCGAGCACGATGGCGACCATGGCCATGATTGTAAAATACAGCCATTCCATCCCGGCTGCGGCGAACGGCGCGCACAGGGAATGCGCCAGATAGGTGAACATGCCGCCCAGCACGCCGACCATCAGCACGGCAAAAAAGGCAAAATAGCCCACCGTCGAGACGCGGGAGCGGGCCTTGCCCTGCTTGGCGTTATAGAAGTAGCTGCGGAAGATCTCCTGCAGCTGCTTTTTCAGGAGAGCGCTCAGCATGTCTCGCCCTCCAGCTCCAGGAAGACCTCCTCGAGGGAGTCGTCGCCCTTGACCTCGTCCATCGTGCCGGAGCGGATGAGCTTGCCCGCACGCAGGATGGCGACCTTGTCGCACAGCTTTTCCGCAACCTCGAGCACATGCGTCGAGAAGAAGATCGCGCCGCCGCGGTCGCACAGCTCCCGCATCATGCCCTTGAGCAGATGGGCGGCCTTCGGGTCCAGGCCGACGAACGGCTCGTCCATCACGACGAGCTGCGGGCCATGGAGCCAGGCCGAAATAATGGCCAGCTTCTGCTTCATGCCGTGGGAGTAGGCGGCGATGGGCTGGGCCAGATCGTTCGTCAGCTCAAAGCGCTCCGCAAGCTCGCGGATGCGCACCTGCCGGTCCGCCGCGCTGACACCGAAAATGTTCGCAATAAAGTTCAGATACTGGATACCCGTCATATAGTCATAGAGATCGGGATTGTCCGGGATGTAGGCAAGCTTTCGCTTGCAGGCCAGCGGGTCCGTGCGGATAGAGGTGCCGGCGATGCGGATCTCTCCGGCGTCGAAGCGCAGGATCCCGGCGACGGATTTCAGCGTCGTCGTCTTTCCCGCGCCGTTGTGGCCGATGAAGCCGTAAATTTCGCCGGGCAGGATATGCAGGCTCAGATCGTCCACGGCCTTCTTTTCGCCGTAGGTCTTCGTCAGATGTTCAATTTGCAGCATGGAACATATCTCCTTCCTTTTTGGATAACCGGTACAGCCCCATTATACGGTCTGGACGCTTTCCCTGTCAATCGTCGATTCGCGCCGCGGCGGCATTTCCCGCAGAAAAAGGGGATTCCCTTTTCCCCGCCGCAGTGATAGAATAAAATACAGAATAGTATCAACCGGCAAATACACAGGCTGCCCCGCATCATTCCTCAAGAGCATCCGGCGAGAGATTTTTTGTCGAGGCAAGGTTTGGAAAGTGCGGGCGTGCTTTGTGCACGTCAAACTTTCCGAACCGATGGACCGGCGAAAAATATCCGCCGAAGGCCGAAGAGGAATGATGCGGGGTAGCCAACCAAACAAAAAGGAGTGGATTCGTATGAAAAAGCTGCTGAAAGGCGGCGTGATCGTCGGCGCTTCCGGCTGCCGGAAAGCCGATCTGCTCATCGACGGCGAACGCATCGAGGCCGTCGGTGAGGCGCTTTCCTGCCCGGAGGCCGAGGTGATCGACGTCAGCGGCAAGCTGCTGTTCCCCGGCTTTCTCGACGCGCACACGCACTTCGACCTCGAGGTCTGCAACACCGTCACAGCGGACGACTTCTATACCGGTGGCCGCTCCGCCCTGCGCGGCGGCACGACGACCGTCATCGACTTTGCCTGCCCGAACAAGGGCGAAACGCTCCACACCGGCCTTGCCCGCTGGCACGAGAAGGCGGACGGGAAGACCGGCTGCGACTACGGCTTCCACATGACCATCGACGACTGGAACGACGGCATCCGCGCCGAGCTGCCGCAGATGTTTGACGAGGGCATCTCCTCCTTCAAAATGTACATGACCTATCCCGCGATGATGATCGGCGATGAGGCCATTTTCCACGCCCTGCGCGAGATGAAGCGTCTCGGCGGCATCGTCGGCGTGCACTGCGAGAACGCCGGCATGATCGATGCGCTCATCGCCGAAAAGAAGGCCGCGGGCGCACTTTCCCCGGCGTCTCACCCGCTCTGCCGCCCGGCGGAGGCCGAGGCCGAGGCCGTCGGCCGTCTGCTGAAGCTGGCACGCGTGGCCGATGTGCCCGTCATGATCGTCCACCTGTCCACGGCGGCAGCCCTGCGTGAGGTCGAGGCCGCGCGCGGCCTCGGGCAGAAGGTCTTTGTGGAGACCTGCCCGCACTACCTGCTGCTGGACGACTCACGCTACAGCCTGCCGGACTTTGCAGGCGCACGCTATGTCTGCGCGCCCCCGCTGCGCAAGAAGCTCGACAACGAGCGCCTGTGGAAGGCGCTGGCCGACGGCGAGATCCAGACCGTTTCGACGGATCACTGCAGCTTCACCCTTGCGCAGAAGGACGCCGGGCGCGGCGACTTCACGAAAATTCCCGGCGGCATGCCCGGCGTGGAGACGCGCGGCACGCTGCTGTTCACCTACGGCGTCGCAGCAGGCCGCATCACGGCCGAGCGCATGGCCGATGTGCTGGCAGAAACGCCCGCGAAGCTCTACGGTCTCTTCCCCCGCAAGGGCGTACTGCAGCCGGGCGCGGACGCGGACATCGTCGTATATGACCCGCGCGGCACGAGCTGCATCACCGCAGCCGATCAGGCGGCAAACGTCGACTATGCCCCTTATGAGGGCACGCAGATCGCGGGCCATATCGCAGAGGTCTACCTGCGCGGCACCTGCGTCGTCCGGGAGGGCAAAATTCTCCACGACCGTAATGGGCAGTATCTGCACCGCGGAAAATGTATGCTCTAAAGCAGCATCACTCCATTGCAGCCTCGGTCTTCACCGGTTATTTTTCATCTGGTGGAGCAAAACTCCCATTTTTGAGCTGTTTTTTCGCCAAAAATGGCGCGTTTTTCGGAAAAATGCTTGCAGTTTTTTCCCGCAGGGTGTATAATAATGGCAATGTTCCGATCATTGGAGGCCACTGCCATGGGGCGCATCGATAAGGAAAGCTATTACCTCGACATCGCGGAGACCGTGCTGGAGCGTTCTACCTGCAGCCGCTCTCACTCCGGGGCGCTCATCGTCCGCAACGACGAGATCGTTTCCACGGGCTACAACGGCGCACCGCGCGGCCGCAGCAACTGCATCGACCTCGGCTACTGCATCCGCGAGCGGCTGGGCATCCCCGCCGGCGAGCGCTATGAGCTCTGCCGCAGCGTCCACGCCGAGATGAACGCCATCATCTCCGCCGCGCGCAGCGAGTGCATCGGCGGCACGATCTATCTGGCCGGGCGCGACGTCGCCACGGGCGAGCTGATCCCTGACCTGCTCCCCTGCCCGATGTGCCGCCGGATGATCATCAACGCCGGTCTTTCGAAGATCGTCATCCGCCGCACTCCCTCGACCTACGACATTCTGAACGTGCAGGACTGGGTCTTCCATGACGATTCCGTCATCGACCCCTCCGAATCCGGCGAACAGGCATAAAATTTCCTGCCGCAGAGTAAACGCTCTGCGGCAGCTTTTTTTGCTATGTACCGGGATCAAACATCCGGCGGTGTCCAGTCTATCGGCTCCGGCCACTCGATTCCCTGGCGGGAGACGACATTGCGATCCATGAAATTGATCGCGCTGCCCGAGGACTCCATCAGGGCAAACAGCCCCATCACGGAAGAGCCGTCACTTTCGGTCCAGGCAAACAGGCACGGATACAGCAGGATGTCCACATCGTACAGGCATGCCTGCCACGCGGGGGGGAGGTCGCCAAAGGTAAGCTTTTCCGTCCCTGCTGCCTCGTACAGGGATCTCAGTACAGTCGGGATCTGAACCAGCAGCTGAAGGGACGCATAGGCGTTTGGGTATTTCTGAAGCAGATCCGTGTTTTCCTCCATCCCGGCACTGAGCTGCTCCGCGCCCCATTGCAGATTATCCAGATCATTTCCAGAGAAACCGTAAAAGCTAGTTGGCTGGAACGAATTAAACCGATTGAAGAACATCCTCAGGCCGTATCGCAGCTGCACCTCTGCGTCAGACATTTCTCCGCAGCCAAGCAAAGAGACTGATAATGCGAAAACGAGCAAAAGCAGAAGAAATCGTTTTCCTTTCATGATAATCTGTCCTTTCTTTCAATTCATAAAGGGTTCTTCCTGCGAAGTTGTTCTTTCCTGCAGACTATTCCGCTCTGCTGCGGCCTCCCTTCACTCCTATATTTCACCAGAAACGGATTCCTGACCTGTCTCTTATACACATCTCCGAGCCC
>ERZ1504946.368-NODE-368-length-11445-cov-4.798244_pt1 | contig 11445 bp, 10 predicted proteins | sample MGYA00574595_ERZ1504946 | MGnify/ENA primary metagenome ERZ1504946 (study PRJEB39906, sample SAMEA3182112) | gut metagenome | biome: human; feature: gut; material: Stool; isolation source: human stools | place: Canada | collected 2013-05-06 ...
TACGAGATCTAGTACGGTCTCGTGGGCTCGGAGATGTGTATAAGAGACAGGGATATCACTATATAATCTTTATTAAATTTAATGCCTATGAAAAAGTATTTATTGTTTGTGTGGATTGCTGTAGTTTTTTGTTCTTGTAATGAAGATAACTTTGATATTTCCCCTATGGAAGCAGATGCTACTTGTGCTAACATTATTGATGATGAACACTTTGTGTCAGTTAGTCAAGCCTCTAAAGTGGGTTCCTTGTTTCTAAATAACAATGGAAATGGGAATTGCGTGCACACAAGAAACAGTTCTGTTGTTCCTGAAGCAACTTCTGATAAGACTGCTAAAGAAATAAGAACTATTTACAATAAAAATGGTGTGCCTTGTATGTATGTAATTAACTATGAAAGTGGTGGATTTGTAATAGTAAGCGCTACTAAGAATTACTATCCGATTCTTGCATATTCTGAAACCGGTTCAATGAATGTAGAAGAAGCTATGAAGACAGGATTTTCTGTTTGGTCGGAAAAAACAATACAAAAAATTGTGGAAAGTAGTTCTTGGGATGGAGATTCCCAAGCAGAGTTTCAGAGAATGTGGGTTGCTTATGATAAACAAGAAGTAGAAGTTGCCCCTCTTGATGCTTTAAATGATGGAGTGTTATTTCGTCAACGTATGAATGAATTATATGAACTGTGTCCAGGATATTCTTTCGGCCCGTTGACCAGTGCTCGTTCTTTCCTTTCTCAATCAGAATATGATAGTTATGTTGAGAAGGCTGAACTTTACGGTTCTCCACTTGAATTTACGATTGTAGGCTATAAACGAGATCCCCATGAAAGGGTTGGGCCGTTAATTAATACTGTATGGAGTCAAAAAAGTCCTTTTAACGGGTTATGTCCCCAAAATTGTCTTGCAGGTTGTGTTGCTATTGCTGTGGCCCAAATCATGAGATACCATGAATGGCCTGCTACTTATAATTGGAGTGACATGCCCAATACAACAGCAACAATAGCTACTCAAACATTGATAGCAGATGTAGGTAAGGCTGTGGATATGGAATATGGTGAATCGGCATCTAAATCCTCTATTGGTAAAGCTGCACTTGGCTTTTGGGCTAAAGGATATAATGTGGAGCTAAAGGAACATAAATCTTGGGAAGTAGAAGATGAAATATTTATCAATCATCGTCCGGTATATATGCGGGGAAATCAGAAGGAATTTATGGGTTTTAGTTGGGATGGTGGGTGTGTGAAGGAGCTGAGAGGTGGAATACAGGTGCAAACTATTTTGTGGAGTATCTTGTAAATCGCTCTACCAATCCGAGCTATTCAAGTTGTGGACTTCCTGCATACTGGGCTCCACAAAGGTCTTCCGGTTCTGGTTATCTTTTGTTTTATATGAATTGGGGATGGGGAGGAGAAGCTAATGCATGGTATAATTTTAGTGATGTAGATTCAGGATATGGAAATTTTGAATATGATAGACAGAATTTATATGTTTATCCTAAAAAATGATACGTTATGAAACATACATATTTTACTTTGTTTTTTTGTTTGTTATCTTTATTGCTTGGTAGTTGTGACAAAAATGTGGATGATTTCTATCCTCCTTATAACTATAATTATTATATAGCTTTTGTTGATGAATCAGGTAAGGATTTGTTGGAGGGGATATCGACTACTCTGAGTGATACAAAGCTTCCTATTCTGGAGAAAGGTACTTATTCTTATGTTTTTATTCCTCCTAATTCTAAAGACCAGTTCACGTTTTCTGGGATTATAGAGTTAGAAAATGTGAAGGGTCATAATGCTTTAGGTATTCATTTAGGAATGGCAGACTGGCATCTTCACAAAAAGCCCGAAGTGATTACTCATAATTTTGCTTCTTCTTTTATTTTTGGAGATGACGAGATGCATGAGTTGGTCTCTTATTGGAAATTCGATAGTATGTATAAGAAGGCTGATCTTGTTCGTGTTACTATAGATAATGTGGATGCGCGCATTGAAATGGACACATATAAATTCCAATCATTGGCTATTTTAACGTTGAAATAGTAATAGCATTGCTGATGATTTAATATTGTTTCCTTTTAAAGTCGTGCATAACAACATATAGTTTGTACCAATTAACATAGTGTATTGAAATAAATCTAAAACTCGTTTTCAATACACTATGTTTTTTGTATTGAAATAATTCTTTGAATAAATTTCGTATTTTATGCTCCATAAAGACATAGATATGGAACATCAAGGAGAAATCATATTATATCAGCCGGACGAAGCCGTTAAGCTGGAAGTACGTTTGGAAGATGAAACAGTCTGGCTGACACAAGCACAAATAGCTGAATTATTTGGGACTGAAGTTCCAGCTATTTCTAAACATATACGCAATATTATTCGAAATGGAGAATTAGAGAAGGAAGCAACTGTTTCCAAAATGGAAATAGTTCGTTTAGAAGGTTCTCGAAAGGTTAAACGTGTTATTGATATTTATAACCTTGATATGATACGGGAATTCTCGCTTAATTCTTAAAGAAATCGGGTGTTTCCTCTTTTATATTTGAACGAACATGATTATCTTTGTGAAAGATAATCTTTCTCACTTATAATATAAAACTCATATAAATGAAATTCAACCAGTTCATAGACAGACAAGACTCTTTGGAAAGACTACAAAATGCGTTTTTAAGAGAAACGCCCCAATTTCTTGTTATATACGGTAGAAGACGCATCGGTAAATCCACGCTCATCAAGGAGATAATGAAAGACGATGATGTCTATTTTCTGAGTGACCAGACTAATGAGACCAACCAGCGTGCCTTGTTCGCCAAGACCATTGCTTACTGCATCCCCCGGTTTGATAAAATGATTTATCCTGACTGGGAAACGCTGCTATTGGAGTTGAATGACAAGCTAACCCGGCGTATAACCGTTTGTCTGGACGAATTCCCGTACATGGTCAAGAGCTGTACTTCCTTGCCATCGGTCATCCAAAAGCTACTTAATGGGAAAACACTCAAATATGACTTGATTATTTGCGGTTCTTCCCAACAACTCATGCAAGGATATGTACTGGATAAAAGAGAACCCTTGTATGGCTTGGCCGATGAGATTGTCAAATTAGAGCCAATCCCCATATCCTACATCAGCCAAGCGTTGGAAGTGGATAGAATCTCCGCAGTGGAAGAATACTCCATTTGGGGAGGGATACCCAGATACTGGGAACTGAGAGCCGATTATTCGGACATGAACACCGCCATCCGAAAATTGATTTTAGATACCAAAGGGATATTGGCTGAAGAGCCCCAAAGACTTCTTCGTGATGACCTGCGAGATACAGTACAGACCTCTACCATCTTATCCATCATTGGGAACGGCGTCAACCGCATTACCGAAATTGCATCAAGAGCAGGGAAGGATGCGAATCAAATTTCCGAACCACTAAGCAAATTACGTGAGTTAGGATACGTCAGGCGTGAGATACCTTTCGGCGAGAGTGAGAAAAAAAGCAAGAAAGGCATTTATCGCATCAATGACAATATGTTGCAGTTTTACTACCGATTCGTCGCACCGTACCATTCTATCCTCGAACTGGGACGTATCGACACCGTCATGCGCCTGATAGAGACACAATTCAGCCTATATGTAGGTGACTGTTGGGAACACTTGTGCCGACAATATGTAAGCGGTAACGAAATAGACGGTATCATCTACAACATGGCTTCCAGGTGGTGGGGGAAGATATTCCCCAATGACAACAAAGAGGGAACGATGATAGAACTAGATATCGTAGCAGAATCCTTCGACAAGAAACATATTCTTATCGGAGAATGTAAGTGGACGAACGGAGAAGATGCACAACGATTGGCTCACTCTTTATCAGAAAAAGCACAAAGCCTCCCATTCGTCAAAAGGGGGCAGCAGGTGCATCTCGTCCTTTTCCTGAAAAGGACACCCGAACATCCGGAAGCAGCTAGGTATTTCCTGCCGGAGAATATTGTGAGCTCTCATGCCTTTAGGCGTGAGTAGCTCACAACAATAGATAAGGAAGAACAAAAACAAAAGACATGAATGTGGTTATTTATTCACGTGTAAGCTCACAATCTGCCAGGCAATCGACCGAGCGGCAGATTGTTGATTTGGAAAGATTTGCAACCGGACGGGGAGACAAGGTGGTTGCGGTCTTTGAAGAAAAGGTAAGCGGACGAAAGGCCAATGTAGATCGCCCGGTATTAAGCCGTTGTTTGGAATACTGCATAGATTCGCAGAACCAGGTGGATATGTTACTTCTGGCCGAGATTTCACGCTTGGGACGTTCCACCTTGGAAATTTTAAAGGCACTTGATATACTGCATACACATAAGGTATGCGTGTACATCCAAAATTTGAATTTGGAAACATTACGGCCTGACAAGACAGTAAATCCTTTGTCTTCGCTGGTAACTACTTTGTTAGGGGAACTTGCAGCCATGGAACGCCAGGGAATCATCGATCGCCTCAATAGCGGACGGGAGTTGTATATTGAGAAAGGGGGGAGGTTGGGACGGAGACCGGGAAGCAAAAAAAACTTGGAACAGAAAAGAGAAGAATACAAAGAGGCTATTTCTCTATTGAGGAAAGGATATTCTATCCGGAATGTTGCTAAGCTGACAAATAAATCTGTTTCAACCATTCTAAGTGTAAAAAAGGAGTTTGGCATTGAAAATAGACTAAAATGAGGATTACTAAAATTAAAATTGATTGATATGAAAATATATCATTATACAAATATAGAAGCTTTGGCACTCATTCTAAAGAATCAAACAATTCGATTCAACCGTTTGGACAAAGTAGATGATATAGAAGAAGGCAATGCAGAATCGTGGGGAGTGAAATTCTGCAAATATGTTTTTGTTTCTTGTTGGACAGACAAGAAAGAAGAAAATATTCCTCTATGGAAAATGTATAGCGGCAATACTGGAGGAATAAGAATTGCACTTGAACAAGAAATGTTTAAAGAGTATTTGATTTCCGATTTAAAAATTGAAAGTTTACAATCCGAAGGAAGTATGATTTCTAAAATATCGCCTCAGGATATGATAAACCCTAATTTCTTTATTATTCCTATACAAGATTATGAGAATGATTTATTTTATAGGCATATAAAATATGTGGATGATATTTTCCCTTTTACAAAGGATGCCATTCAAGTAAATAATATCCAAGGGAATAGGGGAGATATAATTGTGGACATGAAACCTTTTGGTTATTACAAAAATAATCGTTGGAAGTTTCAAGATGAAGTTAGATTCGTTCTCTATGTTTTTCCAATAAATCCTTTGTTGGAAAGTTCTAATCCTAAAATGAACTCTATTGTAGTTCAAAGTCTTCTAAATAATAAATCTTTACCATTTGATTATTATGACATGAAATTAAAGGATGATGCTTTTAAGAATTTGGAAATAACATTAAGCCCCTCTGCAACAGAATCTCAAGAAACGATTGTTCGGGCATTGGTTGACAAATATGCGCCTAAGGCAAAAATTAAAGAAAGTTCTTTAGGAAAAGTTGTTCGCTTAAAGTGAGGGAAATGAGAAGTATGCCAACGGAAAACGAATTTTCAAGGATACATCGTTTATTTCTGATTCTGAGAAACAAGGTCAGCCGGTTTTCTAAGCAAGAGAGATTCTCATAGGGAAAAGTAAACACAGCGATATGCATCAAAAATAGACACCAATCAGAAAATACAAAGTTGCTTGTTTTAATGATTGGTGTCTGGAACTGGTTTGGGAGTTATACTATATACCATGTTCTAAATCAAGACTCTTTTTTTTTGAAGTTGAAGGTTTGATATTCCATCCGGAAGTCAATGTCACTTTCTCAAAATTCTTTTCTACACTACCTTTTGTGTAAGTTAGGATGCCCTTTTCCAGGAAATTTTTGAAATCAGATGATTTCATGTCTCTGAAAATGTTTATATATTCATTTTTAAGAAATTCATTTATGGCATGTGCTGATATTTTTTTTTGCGTGCATTTTTCTATAACATATAAATTACTAGGTACCGGTACCATCGTGTTCAGCCCCATGAAGATATTACAGTCTACCATGAGAGTGTAAGCGCTACTCTCGGCAAGAGGTGCGGAAATGCAATAATTGGCTTGCTCAAGCAGGGAATCCACCAGCTCTTTTGTGGAAGAACTGATACTATTGGCCAATTGTTCATATCCTCTTAGATTCAGTTGGGATATGGTCTTTTCGATAGCCGGGATGAATTTCATTCCTGGACCCAGGTTCAAATCAAATCTTTTGTAATAGACAAGAAGTTCATTCCAATCTTTGTACCGTGGAGGTTTGATGATATTTACATTGTCTATACTATGTTGCTTAAGATACTCGCCGGAGGAAAATGTGTCTTCTTTGAAGGTCAGCGTGTTTCCATCCGGGAAACTCAAATAGATGGTCTTATATGTGTCTCCAGTGTTGGTTCTGGCAAAAGCTTTACATTCCTCACCTTTGAGATAATATGCTGTGGTGATATCAAAACCATTACCGCTGGCATCATTATCATAGCAACAATTCCACTTTACCTTATCAGATGGGAATATACGGCTTATATTCTCTATTTGGGATTTGGTGACATATCCCCCCGTGCTTATGAATGCGCATGTGGTTTCTTTAGTATAATGGTTTAGCTCGTAGAAACTCATTGCGTCAATAGCAGATTCAAAGAGATATATGTCTGTAACCTTGTCAAAAGGAACAAAATTGGCCATCCAACAGCTTTGGGCCTTGTCACCACCCGTGGCGAAGGCTTTATAATTGGTGTTGGTCTCTGCAAAATAGTTCCTCATTTCAAAGTTAAGGATTTCCATCCGGGAGGGTTTACGGAATGGAAAGCCGATATGATTGTTTTTCCCTACCTGGTAGATAAACAGTCTATTGGCAAAATCCTCCACAGTCTGTGGAGAGAGCCTCCTTTGGACGGTTAAATATGGATTATCCTTTTTGATAGGGCGGGGATTCCAATAATTCAAATTGAATTCCTTAATGTAGTTCTGGGTGTGGTCTTTTGTACGGCTTTGTACGTTGCTGGTGACAATTCTTTCGCCAGTCATATACCTTGAAAGAACTTCATTGACTCCTCTATATCCCTGTTGGGTGCAATAAGAGAACATATGCAATCTTTTAAGGACGAACTTGGTCAGCTCTCCCTTATCGTCAAAGCTGCCTTTCCTTGAGAAATAGGTGTTCTTTTTAGGAAAGATGACTATTTCGTCTTCTGGATTTTTGAGGTTGCCAAGAACATAGGTCAAGTTCGTTGCTTGTCTGCCCGATATGCGTGTATATCCGAGATCCTCTGCTATGTTTATGATTGATATTTTGGCCCTGCATTCATCGTAATCCATTTTCATATCTTTTAAAATTTAAAATTACACATTTTTTTGAACTGATAGGGAAAAAAGGGAGAAAAACTTTTTTTATTCTATATTTCTGTTGACGAATCTGTAGAGTTGGCGATTTGTTTTGCAATGGATAACCCCCACCCCGTCACCGTCTTATTCAGAGATACAAGACTATTTGCGCCGGACTTATTGGTCATTTCGACTTTGTGGCCGGACAGTAGTTTCTTGATTGTTTCCGGAGACTGCTTTTCCAGATTAATACTGCCTATGTTTAGAGGTTCTGTTTTACCGGTGGATTTATCTTTTATCTGGAAATCTGTAATCTGACTGACTGGTATATTTCCTTTTGGGGTAATTGTTATATTTCCTTTTAGTTGCCTGCTGTCTGTTTTACATATGGAAACACCTTCAATTATGTATTTTGATTGGGCATTAGTGCAAAAGTTATCTATGGCTGATGCATATTGGGTCAAGGCTTGGGATATATCATCGTATCCCATTTTATGGTAGTTTTCTACTACTGTAAATAGTTCGTTCGTTTCTTCTTTCAATGGGTGTCTGGACATTATGTCAGAGAAGCATGTTTTCAGACTGTTGTAGTCTCCTATTCGTTCCGGATAACTCGGATCGTCAGAAAAAACGAAGTAGCTTATCTGATTGCTTTCTTTACTATAATTAATGGCAAAATCATAGTTTCCGTTATTTCCTGTGATACCTATATAGTCTTTCTCCTTTAATAAAAGATACTTGCCATAAGATGTTGTATTCTCATAGGTTCTGGTAAATCCGTAATCTTTTAAGTGTTGCTCAAAATCTTTTATTTGAATAGGGAAATAGGCCTCTTCTTTCTCCTGAAGAATGTAGAACGCTTCTTTTTCACTTGTTGTCAGATCTGGGAGCTTGGTTGCTATAGAGTTTTCCAGTTGGTATGCTTTGAAATTTTCCACTACATTCTCATGGAAATCTATCAAAAACTCCGGACTGCAACCGTTCTTCCTATAAATGTTTTCCGCTGCTTGCAGAATTTCTACAGCACAGCTGTCGCTTCCTTGGAAAACAATGGCTGGAATATCGTTTACCAGACATTTCTTCAGTAGTTCTTTTTGATCTTTCATTTTATATCTTCGTTTTTATTGCCAGAATAATTTAAATGCCGGCAGAGTTGTCAGCTGAGTTGAATACTTGTTTTACTGCAGATATCCCCCACCCCGTTATGGTTTTATTCAGAGTGACAAGACTGTTTGTGCCGGACTTATTGGCCATTTCTGTTTGTTGGCCGGATAACAACTTTTTGAGTGTTTCCGGAGACTGCTTTCCCAGGTCAATATCCCCCACATTTATAGATTCTGTCTTACCGGTGGATTTATCTAGAATGCGGTAATGGCTGCTTTCTTTTGGGCCGGAAGAATGAGATACATCACAGATCAGAGTTTTACAACCGGAAGATTGCAATTCTATTTGTTTTGTTGATATGTTTGTTTTCATTTCCATATATTTATTGGTAACGGTTGCCCATTTATCCATACCCTCGGCTGATATATTTTCTTTATCGAGAGCTCCAAAAGGATTTTTAGCATGTTCACGCATTATTTTATTGCGTTCTTCTGATAAATATTGTTCTGGACTTATCGTTGCTTTTGTATTATTCGAGGAGTACCATTCTAAAGGATGTGGGTTATCTTCACCGTAAGCCCCGTAAACTATGTCATCTACTGATTTTTTTATGTTGGCATCTGTGGTCAATGTTTCATATTTAAAACCGTTTGGATTAGAATTTAATTCATCATTTATACTTTTCAAATAGCTCTCAACAGTATTGTATTCAATAACTTCACATACTTTGCCATTAAAATCATAATATGAAATGGTTCCTATGACTTCTTTATTGGAGAGTTCTTCAATATTATAATTATCTTGAGGTTTGTTTGAATAATTGATTCTTGTATTAACTTGTTTATGGCCATTTTCTTGTTGAATACCGGATTCTTCTATTTTAATATTGGGTTCTGTCCCCCTTTCCTTTGCAATGCCAATTTCATATTTATAATCATCTATAATCTGTTTCTGTTTTTGTTTCTTCCAGTTCATTATTTTATCTGATTCATTATTGATATATTGATCTCCTTTATTATAATCAAGACTCATTTCTTTTATGTAAACATAACCTTCAGTATCCTGTAGACTGGAAACTAACTTTTGGGTAGGCTTTATAATCCTGCGATCTGCTGGTACCTCTATATTACCACAGTACGCTCTTGCAACTTCCTGGCAGACAGTAATAGTTGGATTTTTTATATATAAGAATAACTCTTTGTCTTTTCTTATAGTTATAAGTTGTGCTTTTTCTGTAGGATTCCTAATGTCACTAATGGAGGCCCTTCTCCATTTTAAAGCATATAGTTGTACTTTTTCTACTGGTTTTTGGATGTTTTTTATGCTGATTCCCTCTTTTATGAGGTATAGTTGCTCTTTTGCTGTTAAATTCTTAATATGACGATAGTTGTATATATCATCTTTTAAAGCGATGAATCGTACTTTTTTTGTAGGTTCCTTTATATATTTTATTGCATGAGAAGAACTCCTTACGGCAGCCAGCTGTTGTGCTTCTGTCGGATTAGTTATCTCTTTAATCATTGTCGGATTTCTCTTGATATTTTCTAACTCTTTGTTTTCTGAAGAATTGAGAATGTCGTTAATGAGTTCTTTTAGTGGTTTCATAAGCATTTTGTTTTGTAATTATTGATTATATTTCAATGGCATTGTCTATTGCATTCAATGATTGTTTCTCGGTCTTGAGTGTCCAGCCGATCGGTGACTTGCTTAACCTCATTATCCGCGTAGCACCGGATTGGGTGGACATTTCTGTCTGTTGTCCGGACAATAATTTCTTGATTGCTTCCGGAGGCTGTTTTCCCAAATCAATATTGCTTGCGGTTAAAGGTTCTATCTTGCCGGCAGATTTATCCTTTATATAGAATTCTCCAGATGAGTCGTTTAATAATGACCTGCATCCGGATGATTGGAGTTCAACTGTATTCAGTTCCTTAATCCTCAAAATTTCTTTAGTAGGCAATATGTGTTCTGTATAATCGCCGCCGGAACGGGACCCTGTACAAAGAATATAATCATTGCCGGATTTCCACACCATACGGTCTTGCATCTCATCTTTCCAATAAAATTGAGTATGAAGTTGCCCATGTTGATCGTAGTAGTAGTGGTGAATTACCGGCAGACCGTTTTTCTCAGATTTCCAGTTAATGCCCATTGCCATAGCCATACGCCTTGCTGCCTGGGTACTTTCCAAGTTAGGATGCCCATTTGCAGCTTTTATAATCCTTTCTGTTTTGGTAGGTTGACGTATCTCTCCTCTGCCGAGCATTGCTCTGTATTCTTCTTTCAGTACATTTCGTTCTGCTTCATATTTGTTGCTTCGTGTTATGCTTATGCTTGATAATAAATTTTGTTGGTGTTGTGTCCGGAGGTTTCCCTTGTGTGTTGTGGGTACTGAATAAAATGGATTTTCATATCCTTTCGATGTGAGATATTCATCCTCGGTCATAACTGGTATCTGATTTTGTTTTTCGGTTGAATTCTCGTGTTCCCGGTTCAGACCTATACCTTCTTCCAGGGAAGTGACTGCTTTGTTGACATCATTTAAGACAGTCATGATAAACCTTGGATCACTAGAAATTCTAGAACACCATCCGTCTAGGTACTGTGCATTCTCTTTTCTGGGGGTAACTGCCATGCCCAGGTCGCGGCCGGCTACTGCAGCTGACAGTTCAGCAATCAGTTCTTCGCGGGCGTATTCAGCGCTTCCGAAGGGACCAAATATTCTTGCCAGTCTTTCTGGATGTCCGGTTGAATGTGCCATTTCGTGAAGAGCAGTGTAGTAGAATTCCTTACCATCAATGAATTGATATCTTTCTGGAAGGGTAATGGAGTCTTTGGATGGACTATAGAAAGCTCCGTCTTGCTCTTTAAGGGTGATGGGACATAGCCATGTCTGTTTTTCACCTGAATAATTCATAGTCTCCACAAAAAAGAGAACGCCCTTCTTGTATATTTGC
>ERZ1504946.404-NODE-404-length-10819-cov-3.512728_pt1 | contig 10819 bp, 7 predicted proteins | sample MGYA00574595_ERZ1504946 | MGnify/ENA primary metagenome ERZ1504946 (study PRJEB39906, sample SAMEA3182112) | gut metagenome | biome: human; feature: gut; material: Stool; isolation source: human stools | place: Canada | collected 2013-05-06 ...
ATTCGGTGGGGTGATGCTGCTACGGTACTTGCCAAGAGAGGGCAGGAAAGACCGGCTCTTTACAAAGACGGCCGTGTAAGTTGGAATGAACAGAAAAATGCTTCTGCTGGTTTCAAAAGTGGTAAGCATGAATTGCTCCCATTCCCTGCAACTGAAATGAATGTCAATAAGAATATGACCCAGAATCCGGGTTGGTAGTTAATCAATAAAATTTAGTGTATGAATAAATTTAAATGCTTATTCTTCTCAGGCCTTATGGCTGTGATGCCGGTTTGCATGAGCGGACAGCAGACGCCCGGTGAAAAATCGTCAAAACCGCGTGTCATCATTACTTGTGACCCGGAACTTGATGACCTGAACTCTTTGATACGTTTCCTGCTTTTCAGTACGGATTTCCGTGTGGAAGGCTTGATTTATGCCAGCAGCCAGTTCCATTGGAAAGGTGACGGGCACGGCACGAAGTGGTATGTGCCTGGACGTGAATATTCCCGTAATGGCATAGACTACGGACCTATGGAAAGCTGGCGTTGGGATCCGGATGAACGTTTCATTGACGATGCCGTGGAAGCTTACGAGAAAGTATATCCCAATCTGAAAGTGCACGACCCGTCTTATCCGACTCCCGAATACCTGAAGTCTAAAGTGCGTATCGGTAATATCGAGTTCGACGGTGATATTTCCAAGGACACTCCGGGGTCGGAGCTGATTAAAGCTGTATTGCTCGATGATTGTACGGATCCGGTATTCATCAATGCTTGGGGAGGTGGCAGCACCATCGCCCGTGCCTTGAAGTCCATTCAGGATATTTATGAGCATACCGATGCCTGGAAAGGCATCCGTGAGAAGATAATAGGAAAAGTGGTCCTTTCCCTTTCGGGTGATCAGGATGATACGTATGCACGGTATATCCGACCTTTCTGGCCGGAACTCAGACAAATGGAGATGGGGGGGATGACAGTCGGCCTGGCTTATAATGCACAGTTAAGAGCCTCCAAGGAAAATCAGGTTTTCTACTCTCCGGAATGGATGCAGGAGAACATCCGCAGTAAAGGTCCTTTCGGTGAAATGTATCGGGTCTGGGGAGACGGTAAGCAGATGGTGAAAGGTGATAAGTTCGATTTCTTCGGTTTGTCGGGTTATACGGTTGATGAATTGAAAAAGCAAGGCTATGTGGTTTGGACCGGAATCCAGCCGAAAGGCTCCTATCTGGCTGAAGGCGATACTTACTGTTTCCTGAATTTGATAGGTAACGGCCTGCGTGGTCACGAAGACCCCACTTATGGGGGATGGTGCGGTGGAAGAACCGTCCTTCCCGATTCGGTGAAGAATCTTCCGCGCATGGAGCAGATGAAGTATAGAGCCGAGCACTATCCTTTGCCCGACTTCACAGCTCCGGTAATGAATGGATTGGCTGCCCGCTTTAAATGGTCGGTCACTCCAAACTATGCCGACGCAAATCATGAGCCGGTGATAAAAGGGGCGCTTGCCATGAGTGCCAAGCCGGGTGAGAAGCTGAAACTTAAATACACTGTAACCGATCCGGATAAGGATGCCCTTACCATTAAATGGTGGCAGTATGTGTCAGCCGGTACATATCGGGGCAAAGTAACGGTAGATGACCCTGCTTCTGCAAATACAGCTTTTACTGTTCCGGCTGATGCCAACCCCGGTGATACCATCCACTTGATTTTGGAAGCTACGGATAACGGTACGCCACAGATGAACCGCTATCACCGCCTGATTATTACAGTGGCAGAATGAACTTGAATCAATGAACTTTAATTTGAAGAACTGAAATGAAAAAGATTATATTGGCTGCATTTATGGCAGCTTGTGGACTGCAAATGTCTGCCCAGCAGAACTTGTTTGTTGCGCAAGACCTCGAGTCTGCAATCGTGAATAAAGACAACACAGTGACTTTTAACTTCAAGGCTCCCGATGCCAAGAAGGTACAGATTGCAGGTGACTTTGCCGAAAGGGCGGAGGGACAACACATTGGCGGTATGGTGGGCGCAGGCCTGATAGACATGACGAAGAATGCCGAAGGAATCTGGACCTATACCACCAAACCGCTGGACTCGGAACTCTACAGTTATGAATTCATGGTAGACGGCGTACCGACCATAGACCCCAACAATGTTTATGTCTATCGTGACTTTGCCACAACAAGCAATGTATTCATCGTAGGGAATGGCAAGGCTGATTTATATAAGGTCAATAAAGTGCCTCATGGAACATTGGCCCACCGTTGGTATCACTCTGATGGCATGAAAATGGATCGCCGTATCAACATCTACACACCGGCGGGTTATGAACAGTCCGGTAACAGAAAATATCCTGTGCTCTACTTGTTGCATGGCATGGGCGGTGATGAAGACGAATGGACTACTTTCGGACGTGCGGCACAGATTCTCGATAATCTGATAGCACAAGGCAAGGCTGAACCGATGATTGTCGTGATGCCCAATGGACATGCCGCCATGGAAGCTGCACCGGGTGAAAGCAGCCTGGGTTACTATAAGCCCTACCACATGAAGAACGGAACCATGGACGGTGCATTTGAAACCTATTTCCCCGAGATTGTGAAGTTCGTAGAAAGTAATTACCGTGTGCAGGCAGACAAGGCACACCGTGCCATTGCAGGCCTTTCAATGGGTGGCTTTCATTCTGCCAATATTTCTTTGAACTATCCCGATATGTTCGATTATGTAGGTTTGTTCTCTGCCGCTCTTAATGTCCAGAGTGCAGGCCAGCGGAATAGCCCGGTTTATCAGGATATGGACAAGAAGCTGGCCTGTCTCTTATACACATCTCCGAGCCCACGAGACTCTACTGGCTGGGTATCGGCAAAGACGATTTCCTGTATAAGAACAATGCCGCCTATCGCGCCGATTTGGATAAGAAGGGATATAAGTATGAGTTTATGGAAACTCCCGGTGGGCATGTATGGACTTGCTGGCGTATTTATCTCTCTGTATTTGCTCCCAAGTTGTTCAAATAAATCATAACACACCATGAAGAAACAACTATTCAGTCTGCTGTTGGTCGCAAGCGTTTTGAGCGCTTGTGGACCGGCGGCTCCCCAACTGGGTAAAGATTCCGTTGAGGATGTCATTGGCGCTATGACGCTGGAAGAAAAGGCGCGCTTGGTTATCGGTACCGGAATGGCGGGTACCTCGGGTGACAGCACGGTGATTGGCACTACCAAGAAGCTGGTTCCCGGTGCTGCGGGCACCACTTATCCGATACCCCGTTTGGGAATCCCGGCCATTGTGTTGGCAGATGGACCTGCCGGCCTGCGTATCGATCCTGTCCGCGAAGGCGATTCTGCTACTTATTATTGTACGCATTTCCCTATCGGTACATTACTTGCTTCTACTTGGAATCAAGATTTGGTGGAGGAAGTCGGGAAATCGATAGGTAATGAAGTGCTGGAATATGGTGCGGATGTCTTGTTGGCTCCTGCCTTGAATATCCATCGGAACCCGTTGTGCGGGCGTAATTTTGAATACTATTCCGAAGATCCGCTTGTATCCGGCAAGATAGCTGCCGCTTATGTCAGAGGGGTACAGAGCAATGGAGTGGGAACTTCCATCAAGCATTTTGCTGTCAACAATCAGGAAACCAATCGGAATGCCAATGATGCTCGTGTCACTCCCCGTGCCTTACGGGAAATCTATTTGAAGGGGTTCGAAATTGCAGTGAAGGAATCGGCACCATGGACAGTAATGTCCTCTTACAATCATATTAATGGCACCTATGCTTCTGAGAATACAGACTTGCTGTCCACTTTATTGCGTGATGAGTGGAATTTCGAGGGTATGGTGGTAACTGACTGGTTTGGAGGGAAGGATGCCGTGGCTCAGATGATAGCAGGTAATGATATGCTCCAACCGGGAAGGGCTAACCAGTATGATATGATTATCGAAGGGGTGAAATCCGGAAAATTGGATGAATCCATACTGAATCGTAATGTGAAGCGTGTTCTTGAACTTATTCTCCAAACTCCTCATTTTAAAGAATACAAATATTCCAATAAACCTGATTTGAAGGCGCACGCAGCAGTTACCCGCCAGTCAGCGACTGAAGGAATGGTCTTGTTGAAGAATAATAACGAAACCTTGCCATTTGAAAGGAAGGTCAGAAATATAGCTCTTTTCGGGTGTACTTCCTATGATTTCATAGCAGGAGGTACCGGCTCAGGTAATGTGAATCGTGCCTATACAGTCTCATTATTGGATGGTTTGAAGAATGCTGGATACCAGATAGATGAAGCATTGAAGGCCGATTATGAACAGTATATTGAGGCCGAGAATAAGAAAAATACTCCTGACTCGTCTCAGCCTTTCTCCAGATTTATGCCGGTACCTCGCCCGACAGAACTTATCCCTACTACAAAGGTGTTGTCAGAACAAGTTGCTAAAGCGGATGTTGCATTGGTTACGCTGGGACGTACTTCCGGTGAATTTGTAGACCGTAATGTCAGTGATTTTGAACTGAGTGAGGAAGAATTGCAACTGCTGAAGTCCGTCAGCCAAGCTTTCCATGCTGCTGGGAAGAAAGTGGTGGTGGTATTGAATATCGGAGGTGTAATCGAAACAGCTTCTTGGAAAAAACTACCGGATGCTATTTTGCTGGCTTGGCAGGCAGGACAGGAGGGTGGAAATAGTGTGACGGATGTGTTGAGCGGTAAGGTATCTCCATCGGGTAAGTTGACAATGACTTTCCCGAACAAGTTGATGGACGTTGCTTCTTCGACCAATTTTCCTATGGATGCTAGGGCTAATACAGATGTGAGGAATAAGGAGGACAAAAGCTCTTCAGTGAAGAATGTAGACTATACGGATTATGAAGAAGATATTTTTGTCGGTTATCGCTATTTCGATAGTTTCGGAAAGCAAGTGTCTTATCCTTTCGGCTATGGTCTTTCGTATACAACATTCGAGTATGTCAATCCGTCTGTCAAAGTTGATAATGGTATATATTCTGTTTCTATTGATGTGAAGAATGTTGGTAAGTTTGCAGGGAAAGAGGTTGTTCAGCTTTATGTCTCCGCTCCCAATAGGTTTCAGATGAACAAACCGGAAAAAGAACTTAAAGCTTTTACCAAAACTAAGGAATTGAGGCCAGGTGAGACTGTTACTGCCACTTTGAAACTGAACACTACGGATTTGGCTTCTTATGATGAAGCTTCTTCTTCATGGGTAGTGGATGCTGGAAATTATAAGTTTTTGATTGGAACCTCTTCCAAGGATATTAAGGCTGTACTTGATGTTGATGTGGTATCAGTTGTGGAAAAAACAAATGACATATTGAAACCACAAGAGACTGTTAATACGATAAAACGCTGAAGGTGAGTATAATATTATTCTTGGTTGTGATTAGGTTGATTTGTAGTGCTTAGGTAAATTAATTGTAATTGGGTAAAATTGGGAAAGAAGCTGCCTCGGAGTTATGAGGTAGCTTCTTCTTTTATTTGGTAATAAGATAAATTAATACCCTCCGTGTCCTACTTACGATATAAATCCCTATCTTTGTGGCGCTTTTTAGCTGAAAATAAGATTCAAATTAATTTAGATACAACAGAAAATGGCACAAGAAGACGTTTTTAAGAAACTCGTATCACACTGTAAGGAATATGGTTTTGTGTTCCCTTCCAGCGAGATTTATGATGGACTGGGAGCTGTGTATGACTATGGTCAGATGGGTGTGGAACTGAAAAATAACATCAAGCAATACTGGTGGCAGAGTATGGTGCTGCTGCACGAAAATATTGTCGGTATCGACTCAGCAATCTTTATGCACCCCACCATCTGGAAAGCCAGCGGACACGTAGATGCTTTCAATGACCCTTTGATTGACAACCGCGATTCCAAGAAACGTTATCGTGCCGATGTGTTGATAGAGGACCAGCTTGCTAAGTACGATGACAAGATAAACAAAGAAGTGGCCAAAGCTGCCAAGCGTTTTGGTGAGGCTTTCGATGAGGCTCAGTTCCGCAGTACCAACGGTCGTGTGCTGGAACACCAGGCCAAACGTGATGCCTTGCATGAACGTTTTTCCAAGGCTTTGAACGATAATAATCTGGACGAACTCCGTCAGATTATCCTTGACGAAGAAATCGTTTGCCCTATCAGTGGCACAAAGAACTGGACAGAGGTACGCCAGTTCAATCTGATGTTCTCAACTGAAATGGGCTCTACCGCCGATGGTGCCATGAAGATATACCTTCGCCCGGAAACGGCACAAGGTATCTTCGTAAATTACCTTAATGTACAGAAAACCGGTCGCATGAAGATTCCTTTCGGTATCGCCCAGATTGGTAAGGCTTTCCGTAACGAAATTGTAGCCCGCCAGTTCATCTTCCGTATGCGCGAGTTCGAGCAGATGGAAATGCAGTTCTTTGTGAAGCCGGGTACAGAGCTTGACTGGTTCAAGAGTTGGAAGGCTACTCGCCTGAAATGGCACAAGGCGCTGGGCTTCGGTGATGACCATTACCGTTATCACGACCACGACAAACTGGCCCACTACGCTAATGCTGCTACAGACATTGAGTTCTTGATGCCTTTCGGTTTCAAGGAAGTAGAGGGTATTCACAGCCGTACAAATTTCGACTTGTCCCAGCATGAGAAGTTCTCCGGCAAGAACATCAAGTATTTCGATCCGGAAACCAACGAAAGCTATACCCCGTATGTCATCGAGACTAGTATCGGTGTAGACCGCATGTTCCTTAGCATCATGTCGGCTTCCTACTGTGAAGAGACGTTGGATAGCGGTGAATCCCGTGTTGTCTTGAAGTTGCCTGCTGCACTGGCACCGGTGAAACTGGCCGTAATGCCGTTGGTAAAGAAAGATGGTCTGCCCGAAAAAGCGCGCGAAATCATTGACAATCTGAAGTTCCACTTCCATTGTCAGTATGATGAGAAAGATTCTATTGGTAAGCGTTACCGCCGCCAGGATGCCATTGGTACTCCGTACTGTGTCACCGTGGATCATCAGACTTTGGAAGATAACTGTGTGACACTGCGTAATCGTGACACCATGCAGCAAGAGCGCGTGGCTATCTCTGAACTGAATAATATTATTGCAGACCGTGTAAGCATCACATCGTTGCTGAAAACCTTGCAATAAAGCGGTTATGGAATAGACCGGTGCGTGAACAAACTGAAATAGTAAATAGTAAAATAGTAAAATAGTAAATGAAAAAGTCCCTTTTGTTTTTGCCTTTCTTGCTGTTGCTGGTGGGTGCTTTTATCTCTTGTGAAGAAGTGGAAGAGGCTGGAAAGTATGATAATTGGAGAGAACGCGGCGAGGCTTTTGTTGACTCGATAAAAAGGCTGACTGGCGAGAATTATGTCGCCACAGCAGAGCAGGCCGATGCTATGGAACTCGGGAAACTGTATGCCATACAGACGACTGCAAGCACTTCTGAAGGTGCTCAGTATGTCTATTGCAAGAAGCTTGTGAAGAATGAGACGGGTGAACGCCCGTTGTATACGGGTTATCATTCAAAGGTGAATGCTTATTATTATGGGACTTATGTGAATGGCGAAGAATTCGACGGTTGCTTTGACGGTTATAGTGCTATTGACCGCGATATACCTATTCCTCCGGTAAAAGAACCTACGGTTTTTGATTCATTCGTGGATTTTGAAGTTTCGGGTGTCGTTGCCGGTTGGGCAGCTGCCTTGCAGCTTATGCGGATGGGTGAGCGGTGGATGTTGTATATCCCTTATCAAAGCGGATATGGTATAAATGATTATACTGCTCCTTATTCTACAAATACAATCCCCGGAGGCTCTCTGTTGACGTTTGACTTGCAACTGGTTAGCTTTGCCGAATGAGATAAAAGAGGGTGTGTGCCGAAACGCCCCGAATATAAGAATTCCCCCTGCTATAGATGTCTATGGCAGGGGGAATCTAGTTAATGGAGAGATGTCTTCTTTAGCCTGTTGGTAGTGTGGCAGACGTTCGGAGACTGGTTCGTTTTATATTTTCTTCTTAATGGCCTTTACCCAGATTTTGTATCCATCCTCATTCAAATGCAGTCCGTCGCCGGTCAACTCACTGCGTAGTACATTTGTTCCCTTCTCTGTAAATAGTGGAAAAAGATTGATATAGGCAATGCCTTCCTCTTTGGCAAACGCCTCCAGACGGGAGTTGATTTCAGGAACCATATCTGTCTTTCCAGTCAGTTTTTTGTATCGGCCGAAACTTTCATTGAAAGGGAGTAGGCTTTGTAGGTAGAGTTTTGTGTCGGGAGATTCTTTCCGGATGCGTTCCACCGTCATGCGAATCATGTCTACAATACTGTCTGGTGCCAAGTCATGGGAAATGTCATTGACTCCGATAAGCAGGAACAGCTTGGCGGGATGTCCGGGAAGTATCTGATGCAGGCGGTCATAGATACCCATCACTTCATCACCGATGATGCCGCGATTACGTACATTCTTCTTACCAAGACGGGCAGACCAGTCACCGCCACCTTCAGTCAGGCTATTGCCAAGCATGACGATGTCCTTGCTTGTAATGGCAGGCTCATCCATAAACTGTAGGAAACGTTTGTAGTAATGGTCTGTATAAATACGCGGAATGGGGTAGATGGAAGCCGCCACAGCGTTGGCAACCAATGAACGCAGGCGAACTACGCTGTGTCCGTCTTCCGGATGTACGGCGTTGATAAGGAGTATGACGGAAGTGTCATTGTCCGGATCGATAATGATGGAGGTACCCGTGTAGCCGGTATGCCCATAGGTATTAGGACCAAACAAATCTCCATTGTTGGAGGCATAGGCTGTAAAATTATCCCAACCGAGAGTGCGTCCCAGACTGGCGGTAGTGCGTGGCACAGTACGCATGGCTTTTACACCCAGCGGACTCAGGATGCGGCGTCCGTTCCATTCACCTCCGTTTTGCAGGGCTGCGCAGAGTATGGCAATATCATCAGCACAAGAGAATACTCCTGCATTACCGCTGATACCTCCGTTCATGACACGTGCCAGCGGGTCATGAACTTGTCCGCAGAGAACTTGTCCATTAGGTTGCTTTTCAGTGGGGGCAATGTTATTCAATTGAGAATTGCGAATTGAAAATTGAGAATTGGCTACGTTGTTTTCCTTGTGTCCTTGTTTTCTCGTTCCTTTGTCAACTATCGTAATCCAGTTACCATCCTTATCACGTTGGCAAGGCAGATAGTCGGTATGCTCCATGCCGAGTACATCAAATAGGTTTTCACGTGCAAAGTCACGCAGGCTCTGTCCGCTTATAGTCTCGATAATGTGCTGCAAAGTGATGAAGTTGAGGCAACTGTATTGAAAATCAGTCTGCGGCTTGAAGTCGCGTTTACAAGTAGCAATATATTCCATAAGCCCATCAGGATTGGGAGAACCGTACTGCTTTTCTAGCTCGGCTACCGGTGCATAGGGAGGAAGACCGGAAGTGTGTGTCATCAAATCGGCAATGCGGATTACCTTTTTCTCTTTGCCGTCTTCGCTTTCCCAATTCTTGAAATGGGGTATGTAGAGGCTGACGGGGTCCAGCATACGGAGCTTGCCGCGTTCTGCCAGTATCATCGTACATACGGCGGTCGACATGGATTTGCTGCAAGATGCCATATCAAAGATAGTATTGGCAGTCATAGGCTCCACATTGGGATAAATACGCTTGTTGCCGTAAGCTTTCAGATAGGCCATCTTGCCGTTACGTACTACAGCAAGTACGGCACCGGGAATATCCTTGTTGGAGATGGCTGTTTCAATCGCTTCGTCAGCATACATCAACTTGCGTGAGTCCATTCCCACTTGTTCAGGGGCTACGCGTTGCAAGGGTTGCGCGGTGGCAGCTTGCAGACAAAGAGAAAAGAGAAAAAAATATATTGCTTTCATAATAAAGGAATTTAAGAGTGAGTAATAGCTAAATCCGGTACGCATCCACTGCCTTTTTCACCGAACCGTGCATCAACAGCAGCGCCTTGGCTTTGCCATAGTCCAGTCCGAGTTCCTCTACAATCATACGGGTACCACGGTCCACAAGCTTTTTGTTACTGAGCTGCATATTCACCATTTTGTTGCCTTTCACGCGTCCCAACTGTATCATGACGGAAGTAGTAATCATATTCAGTATCATTTTCTGTCCTGTTCCCGATTTCATGCGTGAGCTTCCCGTCACATATTCAGGCCCTACAATCATTTCGATGGCTACATCTGCCTCTGCTGCCATTGGAGAGTCCGGGTTGCTGGTGATACAGCCGGTCAGTATGCCGTGTTCGCGTGCCTCGTGCATGGCACCAATCACGTAGGGGGTGGTACCGGATGCAGCAATACCGATGACCGTATCCTTATCTGTAATATTGCGTTCCGTCAACTCTTCCCAACCGCGGTGAATGTCATCTTCGGCATTCTCTACCGGATTTCTCAATGCAGTGTCACCACCGGCAATCAAGCCGATAACCAGCGTGGGGGGCATACCGAAAGTCGGTGGAATTTCCGAAGCGTCGAGTACGCCCAGACGTCCACTGGTACCCGCACCCATGTAGAAGATGCGTCCGCCTTGTTTCATGCGGGGCACAATCTGGGTTACCAACTTTTCTATTTGAGGGATTGCCCTCTGTACGGCAAGCGCCACTTTCTGGTCTTCGGTATTGATGTCTTCCAGAATTTCACGGACTGATTTCTTTTCCAAGTCATTGTAGAGCGATGGTTGCTCTGAGATTTTTACGAACATAAGGCTATTTACTATTTGACGATTTACTATTTACGATTTGTCACTTTCAGTTGTGATATTTGATGAGTCTTTCCATGGGGCTCTTGATGATTGCGCC
>ERZ1504946.411-NODE-411-length-10696-cov-4.534818_pt1 | contig 10696 bp, 7 predicted proteins | sample MGYA00574595_ERZ1504946 | MGnify/ENA primary metagenome ERZ1504946 (study PRJEB39906, sample SAMEA3182112) | gut metagenome | biome: human; feature: gut; material: Stool; isolation source: human stools | place: Canada | collected 2013-05-06 ...
CTAAGCTCACAGAGGCTCAGAAAGAGTTCCTCAAGGGCAGACTAATCGCTATGACTTTGGAAAAAGCGGGCGATAAGGAAAACAATGATATATGCCGGGATGCCAAGGCGTCGATAATATGGAGAAATTTTTCTATGGATTCCGTCGTGGGCACCCAGGTCTATGACGCTTTCAGCGACGAGGAACTTATAGATATAATTCGCAGCATAGCTTCAATCCTGAATCACTCGCCGGCTCGCAAAGAAGTTTTCTGGCCTGTGAGAGATTATGCAAAGAGAAGATTTAAAAGATGGCCCTATGTGATGGAAAGAGCCGGACTCAGCAGGAGCACAGGGAAAGGCGGCCCGCCTGTGAATACAGGCAAAGAAAAGAAAGATTAGAAGGAGTGTCTTGAATGAACGAAAAGATAAGAGAAATAACTGCAGAGATAGGAAAGGTGATCATAGGCAAAGACGAAGTGATAGAAAAAGTCTTGACTGCCGTTTTGGCCGGAGGGCACATTCTGCTGGAAGATATGCCGGGAGTCGGCAAGACCACTTTGGCGCTGGCCTTTAGTAAAGTGATGGGAATGAGCTTCAGGCGCATGCAGTTTACTCCCGATGTGGTTCCATCGGATATAGTAGGATTTACCATGTACAACAGGCAAAAAAATCAATTCATATATCATGAGGGTGCTGTCATGTGCAATTTCTTTTTGGCAGATGAAATAAACAGGACATCCAGCAAAACCCAATCAGCGCTATTGGAAGTAATGCAGGAGGGAAAGACCACCGTGGATGGACAGGAACATATATTGCCTAAGCCGTTTATCGTGATGGCGACTCAGAACCCTATAGGAACTGCAGGTACACAGACACTGCCGGAGGCTCAGCTTGACAGATTTATGATCAAATTATCTATGGGATATCCCGATCTTGGAGCCCAGATAGACATACTCAGGGACAGGGGCCTGACGGATCCGCTGGATTCTGTAAAACTCAAGGTTACTAAGGAAGAAGTGATGGAAATGAAAGAAAGGACAAAAAAGATATATGTGGACGATAAGATCTATAAATATATTGCCATGCTGGCAGAATCCACAAGGGGAAGCGAATATGTGAAGCTGGGCCTGAGCCCGAGAGGCGCCCTTGCTCTGTGCGACATGGCCAAGGCGACAGCCTTCGTATCCGGCAGAGATTATACAATACCTGAAGACGTAATGGAAAATTTTACGCCTGTATGCAGGCACAGGCTAATACTCACGCCGAAAGCCAAAATGTCAGATATGGACGCAGAAAAATTGTGCCGAATGATGCTGGAAGAGATAAAGGCTCCTAAACTTGGCATGGAGAATGAAGAACGGATATGAGGAAAACGAAAAAGATAAGGGCTGTATATATATCCCTTTTGCTTATAGAAATCGCTTTATATTTGCTCACCGATATTTATTTCATGGGATACATGATAATCTGTACGGTCATATACGGCGCAGCAGGAGCGTTGGCGGCAAGTTTTTCGGGGAGAAAGCTCAAGGTACAGATAACGACCGAATCCAGCCGGTGCCGGAAAGGCGACGAGATAGAGATAACAGCAGAGGCAGAGGCAGGATTAGCTGCACGCCTGCTGTGCGTTATAGCCCTTTTGGAAGTTGAAAACATCCTGACAGGACAGCGACAGGAGGCTCAAGCAGAGTTTTGCCGCTTCAGGAATGGAAAGAGCCGGCTGCAGTTTGGTCTATGCTCTCCCTATTGCGGGCAGATAGAAATAAGGATAAAAGAGATCACGGTCTCAGATTGTCTGGGAATCTTTTGCAGGCGGACGGCTGTCAGAGCCAATGCGGCAATATTGGTCTTTCCTTGCAGGACAGAATTTTTTCCGGAAATTGAGGAGATAGAGCACTACGATATGGAAAGCTATAAGTTCTCAGCATCGCGTAAAGGTGATGATGTGAGCGAAACTTTCAGTATAAGGGCCTACGAGCCTGGAGACAGTGCCAGATACATACACTGGAAACTGTCGGGCAAGACGGGGGATTTACTGGTAAAGGAGTTGAGTCTGCCGGTAGAAAACAGGATGATGATAATAGTCGACAAGGGCTGCGCAGAAGAAGAGACCAACCCGGAAGTTGCAGACAAAATCACAGAACTGTTTGAAGCCTTGTCAAAGGCCGCCGTAAGCCGGGGGATAAAACACAAGATAGGCTGGTACGATTGCAGGACCCATCAGTTCGAGGAACATCACATAAACAGTGAAGATGACATATTACAGGTTATTCCGGGAATTCTGAATAGTCCTCACCGAAAAGACACCATGACGGCAGCGGAGAGGTATCTGCAGCACGGGGCGGATAAGGATACGGCGGTGTATCTGTATGTAACAGACAATGGAACGGCTGAAGAAGATATAGGAGCGCTTGCAGAATATGGAAAAGTTAAGATTTGCGCCATACAAAGAAATAAATAGTCGAAATATTTCGGCAGCGGAAATAGCCTTAGCGGCCTTTGAAGCAGTTTGCTGGTGCTTGCTTATCAAGGATATGTTCGACCTTTCCTTTGAACTATCCGGTGAAACCATAGGAACTTTTGGCGGCGGTCTCATATACGTATGGAACCGCATAGCTGAAACTCTGGGGAACACCAGCTATACGCTGCTGCCGGAGTTTGAAGGAGCAAGCGACAGCGGAGTTCTCTTCCTGCCTGTGATCTTTGTGGCAGCAGCTTTGATGCAGTATCTGATATTGAAGTTAAAACGCATGTGGATTGCAATTGCTCCCGCCATCTGCATGGGCATATTTTGCGGAGCATACGGGCTCAGCGCAGGTGAAAAGGACATTTTCCTCCTGTTGGCAGCTGTAGTACCGGCCCTCGTCTACACAGCGAGAGGATATGAAGGCTTTGGAAAAAATATGGTCTTTTTCGTAATGGTGATAGCGATCGCTGCCGGTCTTTGGAACCTGCCTGTCTTAAGCGATATTGTGGAAAAGACCGGAACGATGGGGGAAATAAGCCGGACGGCTGAGAAGCTGGCAGCAAACAGCTTTTACGGACAGAATCCTCTTCTCAGCGGAGACCTGACCCAGAGGCAGCGGAGCCGGGAAGAGGGTACTGCAATGGAAGTAACCATGAGGGAGCCGGAATCCATATATCTTAGAGGGTTTGTAGGTGACATATATACGGGAGATGGTTGGGAAGCCCTTTCAGCCAGCTCTTACTACAGCAGAACTGATCTGATGTACTGGCTCAAGCAGAGAGGCTTTTATCCGCTGGGACAGTTAGGCCAGGCGGGAGCTCTGACAGGCAACATCGAAGACAGTGGATCTGATACGTCAGGCATTTCAGGTGGTAACGTCGTGGAAATTAACGTAAAAGATGCTGACAGAAGATACGCTTATCTGCCTTATGAAGTAGATGGAAGTTCTATAAGTTGGGGCAAAGACTGGGGCGGCAGCTTCGTAACTCCGGTAAAAGGCGCTCGGCTTAGTTGTTATAGCTTTACGTCAGGTCAAAACTCTACGGCTTTGTGGACCGATATAGCGGCCAGCGTATTTTCGATGGCCGGCGCAGACGGGCTAGAAACGGAAGAACTGAACGATTATCTGGAGGAAGAGAGCTATTATAACGAATATGTATATAGCAGTTTTACCTATATTTCCGACAGCGATAAGACGCTGCTCAATGAATATATAGGCGGGGCAGGGGACCAGTCAAAGGGTCATATCGACTACAAAGAAGCAATAAACAGAATAAGGGACTACCTCCAGTCTGATTTTATCTATACGGAAAATCTGGGAGCAGTCTCATCGGAAACCAGTGGAGCCCTTGAAACCTTCCTCCGAGAGAAAAAAGGATATGACGTCCAGTTTGCGACGGCGGCCGTAATGATGTTCAGATATTACGGTATACCCGCTCGATATGTGGAAGGATATCTGATAACGCCTCAAGACGTTGCGGGTATGGAAAGCGGCGAGGCTGCTCAAGTACCATCGGAAAGGGCTCATGCCTGGCCGGAAGTATATATAGATGGTACAGGTTTTGTACCTATTGAGGTCAGCCCGCCTTACATAGGAGTCATGGATGAGGCGGACATGAATACAGGAATTTCAAACAATACCCTGATAAGGCCTTTTGACAGTGCAAGTCAGGAGGATTCCGGCGGCAGCGATCTGCAGATGGGCGGAGACGACAGTCGTCAGACGAATATCAATTATATGATATTTATATACATGTTCCTCGCCCTTATTCTGCTGGTGGCCCTCATATGGATAGGGGAAAAAGCTGTTGACAAGATAAAAATCATAATAAGGCGCCGCAGGCTATTTGTCGTCAAGCCGCCTAAAACAGCTGTCAGCGCCATGTTTTCTTATATGGAGAATCATGATTTGCCCATGACCGGTAGGGCAAGGGAGCTGGGTAACAGGGCCTCTTATAGTCGTAATCAGATGACTGAAGCCGATCGGTTGGAAATGGCCAGATTGATGAAAGCGGCTAAGAAGGAGAAGCGAAAAAATGAGAAAAACAATAAGATATCTGCTCACAGCAGCATTTTTGGCGGCGATGGCCATGGCTTTATGGGGCTGCGGTCAAAACACACTGGAAACCGATCTTGACGGCCAGGCAGAGAAAACTGTCACATATATCCGTGAAACTGTTGCCTCACCTGTAATAGGGCTGTCGGTGGCGAATGGGCGGTACTCGGAGTTGCCAAAAGCGGAGTCGAAACCGACAAAAGCTATTTTGATACATACTACGATAACGTAAGGGCAGCCGTAAAGTCGTCAGAAGGGGTAATTCACGATAAATTTTATACGGATTATGCGAGGGTGACTCTCGCTCTGTGTGCCATAGACAAGGACCCGTCCAACGTGGAGAGTTATGATCTGACGGAAAACTTTGACCGATACGATGAGCTCACATGGCAGGGCGCCAACGCGGTGGCTTATACTCTCATAGCGGTTAATGTGTCGGGAACACAGATTAGATATGAAGATGAGTATCTTTCATACCTTATAGACGAGACTGGAAAGTATATAGATGAGGGAAATCTCCAACAGATAGATTATGTGTCCATGGGGCTTGCGGCTCTATCGTTTTACGATGACAGGGAAGAAGCTGCAGACATGGCAGATAGAGCTACAGTATACCTTTCCTCTATGCAGGGTGATGACGGCTCTATGGGAAACTGCGAATCTACGGCCGAGGCTATCATGGCCCTGAGCCAGTCGGGAGTAGATGTGTTTTCTGATGAGCGCTTTATAAAGAACGGTGTATCTCTTGGAGAGAGCCTGATGATCTATTCATTGGGCGACGGCGGCTTCGTACACACTGAAGGTGATGAGCAGCCGAATCAGATGGCTACGGAAAAAGCACTCATCGCTATTGACAGCATGAAACTGTTTAAGAAAAACAGAGCTATATATGAGAGGAAAGAACAATGAATTTCAGAGCCTTTATACGCAGACACAAACTGCATGTCATATTGGTAGCAATAGTCATTATATTTGTTGCGGCGGCCTTATATCTGATCGCTCAGGATGTGTATCACGGCCGGGACCCTATAGACGGCATTAGCGAAGAACGTTCATATATACCTGTGACAGGGCAGGATTACAGTCTCAATTATGAGCAGGAAAATGCCTTCTTGGAGGAAGAACAGCAGCGGGCGGAAGTTATCGAAGAAAAAATACGGCAGCAGGCTGCGAGAGACGCCGTGGAAGAAAGCAGAGAAGCTCAATATGAAACCGTTCCGGCTACAGACAGAAATGAAAATGAAAGTAACAGCGACAGCCAGGACAGTGAAAACAGCAATCGAGACGACGAAAGTGACAGCCAGGGCAGCGGATCGACAGATGAAGAAGGAAGTGATACAGGAGGCGGCTCTGGAGCCGGAGAGGGGGAAGGCGGCGAAAACACAGGAGGAGATCAAGATATATCCAGGCTGCCGGAGATCATATGCAGCCTTACTGACGGTCAGACTATTGACGGAGCTTTTCTCAGTTTTACAGTCAGAGCCACGAGCTACAAAAATGTGCCGCTGAGCGCCTTCGACATTACGGTTACGGTCAATGGCAGCAAGATATACAGCTCTGGAAATCAGAACGGGACCGTAAGTTACAGGACATCCCAGAGCCTGAGAGACGGACAGAATGAAGTAATCATCCAGGCCACCGATGATGAAGGCTATACGGCGACCAAGACATATACCGTGGTCGTCAATTCAGACCAGCAGCAAAAGGAAGGCGGGACCATGAGAGTGACCCTCAGAGCCGATGTGCTGGGGCTGGGCGTCATATTTGATGAAACGGTGGTTTTTTATGAAGGGGAAAACCTGCCTTATGTGGTTGACAGGGCGTTTAAACAGGCGGGGATAACTTATTCCTACAGCGGTACTTTTGATTACGGATTTTATCTTCAGCGCATATATAAGACAGGTGTAACAGACGGATATGTGGTTCCCGGCTCAATACTTGATAAGCTGGAGGACGAGAATGCCTCCTGGGTGGGATATGAAAAGGATTCCTTGGGAGAAAAGGATTTCTACTACTGGTCAGGCTGGGTGTACAGGCTGGACGGGTATTTTCCTGATGGATTTTCTGCCATACCGGCGGAAGACGGCTCGGAAATAGAGATACTTTTCACCCTGAACAATGGAAACGAATATGACGGCACCTGGTTTTATGGCGACTGGCCGGCATGAGAAAAGGAGAAAGTATGGATATTATCACTATAAGAAACAAAAGCCCGTAAATATTCCGGGCCGGAGTTTTTTAAGAAATTAGAAGGGAGATAAGCAATGAAACAAAAATTAAGACGGTATCTGTATCTGACCTTGATCCTGATCCTGACGCTGACTGCAATGCCTGCCAGCGCTTTTGCAGATACAGACAGCTACGGCGTTGATGCGGAGTGGTATAATTTCCGCAATAATCCGGAAAACAACGGTATAACAGACAGCGCCACCCCGGTGACAGCCGAAGAAACAGCTCTCAAGTGGGGTGTGAAATACGGCACAGGATGGTCGGCTGCACCTACGCCTCCGCTCATCTTGAACGGAAAGCTCTACATAGGAGTCGGAAATCAGATCCTTGAGCTGGACAGAGAGACGGGAGAGGAACTCAGACGGAGCGATGAGATGATCGGCAATGTGGGATATGCCATGAACCCTCTGACATATGCCGACGGCAAGCTCTTTGCACAGGTAGGCAACGGATGTATACAGGCTGTCGATCTTGAAACTCTGCAATGCTTATGGTATACGGAAAAGATAGGCGGACAGACTCTCTGTCCTATCAGCTATACTAACATAGGTGGTACCGGATATATCTACAGCGGTACATGGGCAAGTGAGACCAGGGCCGGCAGTTATTTCTGCGTGACTACCGATGATGATGATCTTACCGACGCTGATGGCACTAAAGGCGGCGGCAAGATAAAGAACCTCACATGGCAGTTTACGCCGTCCGAAGATGACAAAGATGTCACCAGCACGCCGAGAGGCTTCTATTGGGCCGGGGCCTATGCCTGTGAGAAGTATGTTGCCGTAGGTTCTGATGACGGAGACTACGAAGGCTCATATACTGACGGAGCATGCTTCTATACGCTTGACCCGACGACAGGAGAGATAATCGGCAAGATAGGCGGCATAGCCGGAGACATCAGGACAACCACAGTTTATGACAACGGATATCTGTACTTCGGAACCAAGGGTGGAGTCCTGTACAAAGTGGAAGTGAGCGAAAACGGCGAACTCAGCAATCCGAGCAGCATAGATATAAAAGCAGCCCTCGACAGCGATGGTACCATGATGACCGCCGCTCCTATAGTATACGGCAATAAGATCTATGTGGGCGTATCCGGCAGCGGCGGACAGTTTGACGTCGACGGAGGACACTGCTTCTGTGTCATAGATAATTCAACCGGTCTTGATAACGATTCAGTAATGTATACCATAGCCATACCGGGCTATCCTCAGGCTGCCGCCCTGGCATCGACTGCTTATGTGGACGAGGACTTTAACGGAGACAATGAACCGGACGGCAGAGTATATCTGTACTTTACATATAACGCCCCTCCAGGAGGCATATATTACTGCTATGATACTGCAGAGCAGACCGAGTATAACGAAGATCAGAGCGGACTCCTGTTCACTCCACCTACAGAAATGCAGCAATATTGCATAAGCACCATATGCACGGATAACGAGGGAACGCTTTACTATAAAAATGACAGCTGTTACCTCATGGCGGTAGAGAAAAATCCTGCGTATCTCAATGGAATTACTGTAACAGGCACAAACCAGGAGGCAGTTTCGTGGGATCGCAATTTTGCTTCCACTGTAACAGACTATACATTGAAGGTGCCTGCAACCATGGAAGCTGCCAATATAACCCTTGACATGAATGAGGGGATGACAGCTACCGTAAACGGTGAGGATTACAAAGACGGCGGCGTTCAGGTAGCTTTGCAGCAGGGCGATACGACGGTAACTGTCGTAGTGTCAAAGGATGGATACAGCAGGACATACACTCTGAACATTTCCATGCTGAAAGCCATATCTACTCTTGACAGCATGAAAGTAGGTACATCTAACAGTTTCAGCAGCTTCGTGACTCTGACTCCGGAATTTGCTTCGGCAGTAACGGATTATTCTGCTGATACCTCCGCCACCTCCACCAGTTTTTGGAGGGTATGGCTCAAAGCCACCGATGAGAATTCTACTATCGAGGTGACGGGAGTAGAGAATGTGGAAAGGATTACTACCAGCAGCGGAACACCAGTGACTGACGGCCATGACAGGTGGAATGTGTACAAGCTAGATGACGAAAAAACAGCCAAGATCCGTATAGATGTTACTTCCGAAGACGGCCAGGTTACGACCAGCTACAATCTGACTCTTCTGGTGCCTGTAAAGGTTACGGGAATAGAGATGAGCCAGACAACGGCTTCTATAGATGTGACTGAGACTCTTGACCTGGATGTTACCGTGACTCCTTCGGACGCTACCGTCCAGACAGTAAAATGGTATTCTTCCGATGATGAGATAGCCACCGTAGACGAAAACGGAAAGGTGACTCCGCTCAAGGCCGGCAATGTGACTATCACGGCCATATCTGACGATGGTGCCAGCATAACTGCAAAATGTGAAGTGACTATCACGGCCAAGGCGGCATTGGAGGGAATAAAAGTAGGCACCAGCAATAACTTTATGTCGTTCCTGGATATAACTCCGGAATTTTCTCCTAATGTAACAGAGTACTGGGTAAATACTACAGACATAGGTACTTTCAGCAGAGTATGGGTTAAGGCCGCGGATCCTGATGCAACAGTAGAAGTGACATACGATGATCCAAATGTATTGCTTGCACAGCTTCATTTAGGAAACGAATATACTGACTATTATGACAGATGGCATGTTGATAAAAACGATTATGACCAAGATGCAACAATCTTTATCGATGTGACTTCACAGGACGGAGAAAAAACAACCAGATATACGCTCCACCTTTTTGTAAATATAGATGCAACGGGAGTGAAAATTAACCTGCCTGAGGGTTATGATGGTGAAATCGATGTCACAGAAACCCTGCAGCTCAGCGCTGAGGTTTCGCCGGATAATGCAACAGTGAAAACTGTTACATGGAAATCCTCTGATGAGAGCATAGCAACCGTAGATACAAACGGAAAGGTAACTCCTATGAGTTCAGGTAAAGTAACTATTACTGCTGTAGCTGATGGTGATAACAGTATTACTGCCGAATGTCAAGTTACCATCACAGATAAGGCCGCAGAAGTGGATGCACTGATTGGAGGAATAGGAGAAGTTACATTAGACAGCAAGGCAGCCATAGACGAAGCGAGAACCGCTTACGAGGCATTGACTGCGGACCAAAAGGCTCTTGTAACCAAGCTGGCCAATCTCGAGGAAGCAGAAGCAAAATATCAGGAACTGAAAGACGCAGCTGACAAAGAAGAAACAGACAAAGCTGCCGCCAAAGCAGTTGACGAAAAGATAACTGCGATCGGAGAAGTGACTCTCGGCAGCAAGGCAGCCATAGACGAAGCGAGAACCGCTTACGAGGCATTGACTGCGGACCAAAAGGCTCTTGTAACCAAGCTGGCCAATCTCGAGGAAGCAGAAGCAAAATATCAGGAACTGAAAGACGCAGCTGACAAAGAAGAAACAGACAAAGCTGCCGCCAAAGCAGTTGACGAAAAGATAACTGCGATTGGAGAGGTGACTCTCGGCAGCAAGGCAGCCATAGATGAAGCGAGGACCGCTTACGAGGCATTGACTGATGACCAGCAGGCTTTGGTCAGAAACCTATCCGTTCTTGAAGCGGCAGAAAGTGCATATGAGGAACTGGTAAACGGAAATGATGACCAGACTGACGATCCAGATCAGACAGGTGATAATGAACAGTTCGGTACCAGCGGTACTCAGAATAATGCAAGCGATTCTGGAAGCGATCAGCAAGATGATACATCAACGCCTAAGACCGGAGGTGACTTTATGCTGCTTTGGTGGATAGCTGTTCTAGTCCTTGCATTGGCCGGTTTAATTGTTTTCAAACGTGAATCGTAATATATAAGCATAGGGGTTATTTTCATTAGGAAATAACTGTTAGATTAACGCTGATAAGTAAATTTTAAAAACAAATTAAAGACTGACAAATAAGGTATAAATAAAAACAGAGAGTTAATCACGTTAAAAAGTGATTGGC
>ERZ1504946.486-NODE-486-length-9884-cov-3.135212_pt1 | contig 9884 bp, 10 predicted proteins | sample MGYA00574595_ERZ1504946 | MGnify/ENA primary metagenome ERZ1504946 (study PRJEB39906, sample SAMEA3182112) | gut metagenome | biome: human; feature: gut; material: Stool; isolation source: human stools | place: Canada | collected 2013-05-06 ...
CGGTAACATTCTTCGTGAAGCGATGAAAAACGAAACCGAGATGGGTGTGAAAGCCAAGGCCTTTATCGATTCCGGCGCGCTTGTCCCCGACGACGTGATCATCGGCATCATCAAAGAACGCCTCGCGCAGGACGACTGTAAAAACGGCTTTATTCTGGACGGCGTGCCCCGCACCGTGGCGCAGGCCGAGGCCCTCGAGGAGATGGGCGTCGGCATCGACAAGGTCGTGGACATCGAAGTTTCGGACGAGCGTATCATCCAGCGGCTGTCCGGCCGCCGGGTGTGCTCGGCCTGCGGGGCGAGCTACCACACCACGGCCAAGCCGTCCGTCAAGCCCGATGTGTGTGACCGCTGCGGCGGCGCGCTGATCGTGCGCAAGGACGACGAGCCGGCCACCATTCTCGAACGCCTGAAGGTCTATCACGAGCTTACCGAGCCGCTGGTGGATTTTTACCGCGAACGGGGCAAGCTGGTGGTGGTGGAAGGGCAGGAAGAAGTGGCCGATACCACAAGGCTCCTGCTTGAGAAGCTGGGGGTCAGCCTGTGATCCTCGTTAAAACAGCAAAAGAAGTCGAGGCCATGAAGCCGGCCTGCCAGATTTCGGCAGAGGCGCTGCGGCTGGGCGGCGAGGCCGTCAAGCCGGGCGTTACGACGGCTCAGATCGACAAGATCATTTACGATTATATCGTCAGCCAGGGAGCCCGGCCCAATTTCAAGGGCCTGGGCGGTTTCCCGGGCAGCGCATGCATCTCTGTGAACGACGTCGTTATCCACGGCATTCCATCCCATGGCATCGTGCTGCACGAAGGCGATATCGTCAGCATCGACACAGGCGCCGCCGTCCATGGCTGGAACGGCGACAACGCCGCCACGTTCGCGTGCGGCGAAGTTTCCGAAACGGCGCAGCGCTTGATGGACGTTACGAAGGAGGCGCTGATGCGCGGCATTGCGGCCGCGCAGACAGGCAACCGTGTGGGCGACATCAGCGCGGCGGTGCAGCAGTACGTGGAGGACGCCGGCTTTTCCGTCGTGCGCACCTACGTCGGCCACGGCGTGGGCCGCGAGCTGCACGAAGACCCGGAGGTGCCGAACTTCGGCACGGCGGGGCGCGGGCCGCGCCTCGTGAACGGGATGGTGCTTGCCATCGAACCGATGGTAAACGAAAAAAGCCACGTCGTAAAAACCATGTCAGACGGATGGACGACCAAGACCGTTGACGGCGGCCTCGCGGCTCATTTTGAGCATACGATCGCCATCACGCCGAACGGGCCGGTCATCCTCACACAGCCAAGGAGGGTGTAGAAGCTTGTCCAAAGAAGACGTCATCGAAGTAGAAGGTGTCGTGGTAGAGGCCATGCCCAATGCGATGTTCCTTGTGGAGATCCAGGGCGGGCACCGCCTGCTGGCACACATTTCCGGCAAGCTGCGCATGAACTTCATCCGCATCCTGCCGGGAGACAAAGTCACACTTGAGATGAGCCCCTACGATTTGACGAAGGGCCGCATCACATGGCGCTCGAAGTAACCATTCAGGGCGCAGCTTGAAGGAGGTACCAAGTATGAAGGTGAAACCTTCCGTGAAACCGATTTGCGAAAAGTGCAAAGTCATCAAGCGCAAAGGCCGCGTCATGGTGATTTGCCAGAACCCGAAGCACAAACAGCGCCAGGGTTAATCGACAAACAGCATTCCAGCCGCACAAGGACGTTCTTATCCCGCCGGCCTTCTGCGGCATGATCCACCAAGGGGATAAATAAATCAGGAGGTGCTAAAACCATGGCACGTATCGCCGGAGTTGACTTGCCCAAGGAAAAGCGAGTCGAAATTGGCCTCACTTATATCTACGGCATTGGCCGCAGTGCTGCGGACGAGATCCTCGCCGCCACGAAGATCAATCCCGATACCCGAGTGAAGGACCTGACCAAGGACGAAGAAGCGCTTATCCGTGACTACATTGATAAAAACTTCACCGTTGAGGGCGACCTGCGCCGTAACACCGCGCTCGACATCAAACGCCTTGTCGAGATCCAGTGCTACCGCGGCACGCGTCACCGCAAGGGATTGCCCGTGCGCGGCCAGCGTTCCAAAACGAACGCCCGTACCCGCAAAGGTCCGAAGCGCACTGTAGCCAACAAGAAGAAGTAATCCAACAAGGAGGACAGTTAGATGGCAACAAAAGCCGCTGCTAAAAAAGGCGCCCCCGTGCGTGGCAAACGCCGTGAGCGCAAAAATATTGAACGTGGCTGCGCGCATATCCAGAGCACATTCAATAACACCATTGTTACCATTACGGACGTGCAGGGCAATGCCGTGTCTTGGGCCAGCGCAGGCGGCCTGGGCTTCCGCGGTTCCCGCAAGAGCACGCCGTTTGCCGCGCAGACTGCTGCCGAGACGGCCGCCCGCGCCGCGATGGAGCATGGCATGAAGTCGGTAGAAGTTTATGTGAAAGGCCCTGGTTCCGGCCGTGAAGCCGCTATCCGTGCTTTGCAGGCCACCGGCTTGGAGGTAAATATGATCAAGGACGTTACCCCCATTCCGCATAACGGCTACCGCCCGCCCAAGCGCCGCCGCATTTAATTGAAGGAGGAAAAACAATGGCAAGATATACAGGCGCAGTTTGCCGCCAGTGCCGTCGTGAGAACCAGAAGCTCTTCCTGAAGGGCGACCGCTGCTACTCCGACAAATGCGCGCTCGCCCGCCGCAGCTTCGTGCCGGGCCAGCACGGCCAGAACCAGGCCCGTAAGAAGGTCTCTGAATACGGCCTGCAGCTGCGCGCGAAACAGAAAGCAAAACGCTATTACGGTGTTCTGGAGAGCCAGTTCGCCCATTACTTTGAAATGGCCGAGCGCAAATCCGGCATCACCGGTGAGAATCTGCTTAGGATCCTTGAAAGCAGACTGGACAATATCGTCTACCGCGCGGGCTTTGCGATGAGCCGCAAGGAAGCCCGCCAGCTGGTGCTGCACCGTCACTTTACCGTGAACGGCCAGACCGTGAACATCCCCTCCTACCTCGTGAAAGAGGGCGACAAGGTCGCCGTCCGCACCACGGACTGCGACAAGATCAAAGAGTGCATCGAGAAGAACAGCGCCCGCCCCGTGCCTGCGTGGCTGGACAAGGACGCTGAGAAGATGACTGTCAACGTCACGAAGCTGCCCGAGCGTGCCGACATCGATTTCGACATCGAGGAGCACCTCATCGTCGAGCTGTACTCCAAATAATCCCCGTGATCCTCATCACCGTATGCGAACATTTTGGCAGGCGGCGTGCCGCCGCCTGCCTGAACTAAGGAGGGTTTTAGAATGATGGAGATTGAGAGACCCAAGATCGATACCGCCAGCCTTTCCGCAGACGGCCGTTACGGCAAATTCGTCGTGGAGCCGCTGGAGCGCGGTTTCGGTACCACCTTGGGCAACAGCCTGCGGCGTGTGCTGCTTTCCAGCCTGCCGGGCGTGGCAGTCACCAGCATTAAAATCGACGGGGTAGTCCATGAGTTCTCCACGATCGAGGGCGTGAAGGAAGACGTTACCGAGATCGTCCTGAACGTCAAAGGCATCACCGCAAAGCTTTATTCCGATACCCCGAAAACCGTTCGCATCGAAGCGAGCGGTGAGGGCGAGGTAACTGCCGGCAGCATCCAGCAGGATGCGGAGATCGAGGTGCTGAACCCTGATTGGCACATTGCGACCCTGGCGGACGGCGCGAAGCTCATCATGGAGCTTGTGTTCGACAAGGGCCGCGGTTATGTCCCGGCGGAACGCAACAAGCAGGCTGCGGAGCAGGCTTCCCTGAACGCTCTGCCTGTCGACAGCATCTATACCCCTGTACTCAAGGTGAATTACACGGTGGAGAACACCCGCGTGGGCCAGATCACCGACTACGACAAGCTGACGCTTGAGGTCTGGACGGACGGCACGATCAGCGCGAAGGAGGCCGTGAGCCTTGCCGCGCGTATCATGACCGAGCATCTGAACCTGTTCGTCACGCTTTCGCAGGAGGCGATGGACGCCGAGATCATGGTGGAAAAGGACGACAAGGGCAAGGAAAAGGCTCTCGAGATGACCATTGAGGAGCTGGACCTTTCCGTGCGTTCCTTCAACTGCCTGAAGCGCGCCGGCATCAATACCGTGGAAGACCTGATCAACAAATCCGAAGACGAGATGATGAAAGTGCGCAACCTCGGCCGCAAGAGCCTGGAGGAAGTTATGGCGAAACTGGATTCCCTCGGCTTTACCCTTACAAAAGACGACGAGTAAACTGCAAAGGAGTGAAATGGGATGCCCGGTACAAGAAAACTTGGCAGAACCAGCGACCACCGCAAGGCGATGCTCCGCGCTATGGTGACTTTCCTGTTTGAGACAGGCAAGATCGAGACCACGGCGACGCGTGCAAAGGAAGTGCGCGCGATGGCGGAGAAGATGGTGACCCTCGGCAAGCGTGAAGACCTGCATGCGAAGCGTCAGGTGTACGGCTTCATCACGAAAGAGAGCGTGGCAAAGAAGGTCATCGACGAGATCGGCCCGAAATACGCCGACCGCGACGGCGGTTACACCCGTATCATCAAGACTGGTGTGCGCCGCGGCGACGCCGCCGAAATGGCGATCATCGAACTGGTTTAAGTTCTGTTTAAAACATCCCCCGTGCAGGAAATCGGCACGGGGGATGTTTTTATTGATTACGGAAACCACCGGCTCTGCCGGTGGAGGTGTCCCGTAAAAAGCTTTAGCTTCAAGCATCGAGCGAAGCGAGCTGCTAACAGAAAGCTTTCAATAATAGAAAGCTTCCGTTAGAACAGCAATCGCCCGTTTACGGGCTGTGGGGCAAGTTATGCAAGCGAAATAAATTTCAGTGCGTCTTAAGACGCTTGTCGGTAATAGGCTCTTATAGAGCCTACTCAAGCCACCAGCTTAGCTGGTGGTTATGACTGCGCAATAAAAGCCCCGTCCTGACGGCCATATGGGCCGGAGCGGCCGCAGGCCATTTTTTATTGCCCCGCAATAAAAAAGCTTATCCCGATGGCCGCGGGCCGGGGACGGCCCGCATGGCCTGAAAAATAGCCTGCGGTTATTTTTCAAATATTGCTGCACAGCGGATATACAGCCTTTACCATCCTGCAATATTTGGCCTTTGCGCGCTGCGGTGCGAAAACTTTTACATGTTTGGACAGGTAGCAATGGCCCCTGCGGTGGCGGGGGCTGTCGTTTTATGATAAAATGTAGAAAATCGGGAGCGGGGAAGTGCGGATATGGCGGGCATCGGCAAAGTAATGGACGAAGTAAAAAAGGCTGTGGTGGGTAAGGATGCGGTGCTGTTGCGTGCGGTGCTGGCCATCCTTGCGGGCGGCCATATTTTGCTGGAGGATGTGCCAGGCGTGGGTAAGACAACGATGGCGCTGGCTTTTTCCAAGGCGCTGGGCCTGCGCTATAACCGTATGCAGTTCACGCCGGACGTACTGCCCTCAGATGTGACGGGTTTCTCTCTTTACAACAAAGCTGTGGGGAAAATGGAATACCAGCCCGGCGCCGTGCTGTGCAACCTGTTCCTGGCCGATGAGCTGAACCGTGCGACCAGCCGCACACAGGCCGCACTGTTGGAGGCCATGGAGGAGGGGCAAGTGACCGTGGACGGCGTAACGCATGCGCTGCCCCGCCCTTTTATCGTTATTGCAACACAGAATCCCGCCGGAGCGTCGGGGACGCAGCTTTTGCCGGATTCCCAGATGGACCGGTTTATGGTGAAGTTGTCCCTCGGATACCCGGAACCGCAGGATGAGCTGCGCATGCTGCGCCGGAAACAGAAGGGCAATCCCCTGGATGGCGTGCAGCAGGCTCTGGACAAGGCCGGGCTGGCGGCGCTGCGCGCACAGACAGACCAGGTCTATGTGAGCGACGAAGTACTGGACTATATTGTACGGCTCGTGGCGGGAACAAGGACCTTGCCGGAACTGGTACAGGGGGCGAGCCCGCGCGCCACACTGGCTGTGGCCGCTATGGCAAAGGCCGCGGCGCTTGCCCGGGGCGCGGATTATGTCACACCTGCGGATGTGCGGCGCATCTTTCACTGTACGGTAGCGCACCGGTTGATCCCCGCGCCGCAGACAAGGGATGTGGACGCGCTGCTGGACGATCTGATGCGCAGTATAAGCGCGCCGCAGCTCAAATGAGGGTGTGGGCGGCGCGCGCGGTCTATGGGTTGGCGCTGGGCGGGGCCGTGCTGTTTTATTGCTTTTATTTCGGCCAATTGGCATGGTATGTTCTGATGCTGGCCGTCTGCCTGCCTTTGTTTTCCCTTGTGGTAAGCCTTCCGGCGATGCTGACAGCGGGTATCGTGCTGCACGCGCCCGCGGCGGTAGAGCGGGAAAAAACCTGTGTTTTACAGGTATATATGCTGGGATGGATGCCTGCCGCGCGTATGGAAGTACGTATTTCGGTGGAGGACCGGACGCATCCGGGCCAGGACTGTGCGCGGTGGCTTCACTTGCGCGGGGAGGCTCCTGCGGAATGGGAGCTGGACACTGCGCACTGCGCGGCACTGCGGTGCAGCGTGCGGCGTGCGTGGGTATATGATTATCTGGGCCTGTTCCGCCTGCCTGTGCGCAGGCCGGGCGCGGTCATTGTCACCGTGCGGCCGCGGCCCGTTGCCCTTTCGCCGGAGCCGCCGCTGCCGGGGGCCGTATCCGGCGGACCGATGAAGCCCCGGGTGGGCGCGTATGCCGAGGAGCATGAGCTGCGGCCCTACCGCCCGGGAGACCCTATGCGCACGGTTCACTGGAAGCTGACGGCAAAAACAGGAGAGATGATCGTCCGGGAGGCGCTGGTGCCCTGCCGGGCGCGCGCCCTTCTGCTGGTGGAGAGGCGGGGCGGCCCTGACGCGCTGGACCGGGTATTGGAGCATTTGTGCTGGTTGTCCGCGCGTCTGACGCAGCAGGGAGTGTCTCACACTGTGTTGTGGCCCGGTGAAAGCGGCGTGGTGCACACGGCGCTGGTGGATGAGGCCGGGCAGTTGGATGCGCTGCTGTACCGTCTTTTGGCTGAACCGGCGGACGGTGCGGACGGCTGGGCGCCGGGTTGGGCGCCGCCGCAGGCGGAATGGAGCTATACCCTGCGCGCGGAAAAGGAGGCGGCGGATGATGCGGGATAAACGGCGAAAGGCGCCCGGTATTTCGCTTTCTGCTGCGGGGCGGCATACCCGCCTTGCCCCGGGGCACGCCGGCGCCGGAAAAGCCGGGACGCCCTTTTGGCGCAGGACAGACCGGCACAACGCTCCAAGAAAAGCGCCGTTGTGGAGCGCGCTTTCCAGCCTTTTGTTGTTGTGGCTGGGCGTGGGAGGAACGGTATTTGCCGTTATCACAGGCTTTGACCTGCCGGTTGGGCGCGGAGCGGTAGCGCTGAGCTGTGCGGCGGTTCCGGCCGTTGTATGGTTTTTGGCGCTGCCGCTGCGTGCGGCGCGCCTGCTGCACCTTCCTGCGCTGCTGCTGGGAGCGGCGCTCCTGGCGTCCGCAGGGGAAAACGCCCTGCGCGGTGCGGTTTTGACTGCACAGAATATCACACAGGCGTACCATGCATATTTTCCGGCGGTCCCCGTGTGGTTTTCCGATGTGCCAATGACGTTGGAAAACCGTTCCCTGACAATATTTTTTTGTGCTTATGCGGCGATTTTGGCGGGGTTGCTGGGCGCGGCTCTGCTGTGGCAGCGTTCGGCTTTGTTTTCGGCCGCGCTGACAGTGCCGCCGTTTTGCCTGCCCCTGGTAGTAACGCAGGCTGCCGCGCCCGTTCCGCAGCTGATGTGCTTGTTGTTTTGGACGCTGCTTCTGCTGACACATGCGCTGCGGCGCTCCAGCCCGGCGCAGGCCGGCCGTGTTACCTGGGGCCTGTTGGCGCCCGCTCTGGCGCTGCTGCTGGGGCTGCAGATTTTTCTGCCGGACAGAGACTTTATCCGGCCGTCCTGGGCGGGCAGGATGCAACGGGACGTGATCGCTCTGGTGCAGGGAAATACGCCGTCTGCATTGCCGTGGCGTGCATCCTCCGGCGGCGGACTGCGGCTGGAGACAGCAGGTCCCCGTGTTTACACAGGCCGTACAGTGCTGCGGGTGGAATGCGGAATTGACGGTGTGTTTTATCTGCGCGGCGCGTCCGCCGGTGATTATACGGGCCGTGCATGGAAGGATTGCAGCCTGGGTGCGGTGCAGCTTGCGGCGGAGGGCACAGAGCCTGCGCCGCACCCGCTGCAGTTGCCCGCTCTGAACCTGGGGGCGCTGGGCGGCGAAGGCGAGCAGATGACGGTGACAAGCGTCGGAGATGGTACGGATCTGTGCTATCTGCCGTACTATCCTTTGGCTGTGCCGGGGATGACATATGTTTCCGATGGCAGTGTGACGCATGATTTGGACACGCAGAGCTGGACAACGGAATTTTACGGCGAATATTGGCTGGCGAGTGTACCGCCGGATGAGCAGGAATGGACGGAACAACGGATCCATTTGGAACTGCCGCTGCTGCCGGAGCTGGAACAGCCGGAACGCTTTTATAGAGAGGCCGTCTATCGGGAATATACCGCGCTGCCCGCGGATACGGCGCAGGCAATGCAGGCGCTGGCGGCGAGGGCGGGCATCCGCACCGACGGCGGCACGGAAGAAACAGCCCGGCAGGTGGCGCAATACATCGGAAGTGCGGCCCGGTACAGTCTGGATACGCCTGTCCAGCCGCGGGATGAAGACTTTGTGCTGCATTTTCTGACGCAGTCCCGCCAGGGTTACTGCGTGCATTTTGCCTCGGCAGCAGCGGTTATGCTGCGCGCGCTGGATATCCCGGCACGGTATGTGAGCGGTTATGTCGCTGTTGTACAGGGCGGCAGGGCCGATGTGCCGGACAGCGCCGCCCATGCATGGGTGGAATATTATCTGGACGGCTTCGGCTGGCTGCCTTTGGAAGCGACGCCGGGTTTTGCGCGCGAAACCAGTGTGCTGCCGGAGGCATTGCTTTCCGGTGAAGGCGTGCCGGAGAACGGGGAAAGCAATGCCGCCTCCCGCGACACTGCGTCATCCGAAACGGAAGGACGAAAGGAACAGGGAGCAGACCCTGCGGTGAACGGCCCGGACCGCGCGCCGGGAACAGAACGCTCCGAAGAGGAGCCGGGCGGGGCCCGGCCGGACACGTCGGGACCGGCGGCCGCGGGGGCGGATTCGTGGCAGCTGCCGGTGCAGGCGCTGTGGCTGCTGGCGCTGCCCGCATTGGCGGCTGCCGTATGGCTGCGCCGCCGCCTTGTGTTGGCGCGCAGGGCGCGCAGGATGCAGGGCCCTGCCCGCAGCCGGGCGGCGCTGGACACGTGGGTCTATCTGGAACGGCTGTGCCGGGGCGCTGCGCCGCCGCCCGCGCGTCTGAGGGAACTGGCGGAAAAAGCAAAGTTCAGCAATCATGTGCTGACACCGGAGGAGCTTGGGGCGCTGACCGAATATGCCGGCCAATGCGCGGCCCGACGGGAGAAAGAGAGCGGGCCGCTGCGCCGTTTTTGGGAAAAATGGATCTTATGCCTGTATTGACCGCAGAAAGAAAGGAGAAGGCTTCGGAATGGAGCATGAGCAAATTGCAGCGCAGGTGAAAAAGCTGACAGGGAAGAACAACGACGCCGCATATGCAGCCCTGTGTACGCTGGAGGCGGAAAGTGAAGCTTCGGCCGCGGTGTGTGTCTTTTGGGATGCTTTTGCGGCAATGCTGGACGATAAACGCACTTATGTACGCATGCGGGGCATGGTCCTGCTGGCATGCAACGCACAGTGGGCGGGCCCTGAACAGGTAATGGAGATGCTGGAGCGGTATCTTGCCCACATCACAGACGAAAAGGCGGCCGCTGCACGCTGGTGCGTTCAACGGCTGCCCCAGTTTGCAGC
>ERZ1504946.490-NODE-490-length-9830-cov-7.264552_pt1 | contig 9830 bp, 6 predicted proteins | sample MGYA00574595_ERZ1504946 | MGnify/ENA primary metagenome ERZ1504946 (study PRJEB39906, sample SAMEA3182112) | gut metagenome | biome: human; feature: gut; material: Stool; isolation source: human stools | place: Canada | collected 2013-05-06 ...
GATTCGGTTCCGAGAGATCGGGCGAAATCTGCGGGTTTACCAGCGTCACTTTACCCGGTAACGCTTCAAACGCGGCATACAGTTTACGCGTCAGTACGCCAATATCCTGTGGGCTGGCGGAGACGCTAAGGTTATTGCGACGCGCAAAGCGGATCAGATTACGGTAGCTCTGCATCATCGCGTCGAGCAGCTCGTTGTGCGCCTCACGCACCTGATCAATTTTCCAGTTAGCGCGGTTATCGAGCATTGCCAGACGAGCTTCGTCCCAACCCCACTCGCTCACTAACTGGCTCAACACTGCGCGACGCCAGCCTACACAGGCGCGTTCACGGCTGAGTTTTTCGCACACTTTTAAATAGAAGCAGCGACGCACTAAATCCAGACGGGTGAAATCTTCAATCGCCGTCAGGTATTCAGTAACACGCTCCAGCATCATGCAGTACGGATCGAGACCAAACGATACAATCTCGCCGTCGTGCAAACGCTGTTTGATATCTTTCGCCAGCAGACGTGGGTTCGGGTATTCCCAGGAATAGGCTTCCAGCAGCAGTGTTTTCAGCACCGCTTTGTATGGGGAATCGATACTCTTATAGAGCTGCCAAAGGCTGGCACCAAAGTACTCTTCAGCAGAAAGTGAGCTTAAGCCGCCGAGATCCAGCCATTCATTAGGAGTGAGCACGCCCTGCGCGTAAAGCGTCATCACATAGTCGTCGTAATGCTCTTCTTCGTCGCACGGCACCATATTCCACAGAATACGCTTACCAGCGAGACGCACGGCGGTACGGTAAAATTCGTCAAGCAGCAGTATATGCTGGGTGGAGCCACAATCTTCGCCCCCCAGGCTGCCGCTTTCATTATGACGGAAGCGATTTTCATCAATCAGGAAGAAGCTAACTTCCACGCCCAGCGAGGCGGCCCAGCTTTCCAGCAGGCTGCATTTACGTTGTAGTAACTGGCGCTCTTCGCTATCAAGCCAGGATTGATGACAGACCCAGATATCCAGGTCAGAGGAACAACTTTGCCCTACGGACGAGGTGCTGCCCATGGTGTATACACCAGTAATTGGAAGCTCACCTTTCGGCGGATCCTGTACTGACATTCCACGATACAGTTCAAGCTCGTTCAGGTAGTGGCGTTGAGTTTCATCAGGCGTGTAAAGGCAAATGCCTTTGGGAACGTTACCATCAAGGTAACCCGGCATTAGCGGATGGTGATAGTGCAACAATGTCGGCAGTAGACTGTAGACCTGTTGGAATGCAGGCCCCATAGCAGCAAGCGCGCGATCCACGCGCAATTGATTTATGGCATCCAGTCTCTGTTTCAGAGTCTCAATATAGAGGTACAAGACGTATCGCCTGATTTGCTACCCGTCATGACTGTGATTCCGCCAACATCAACGGTAACACGCGGCATTCGGGATATTTCGTATGTCAAAGGTAACCGTTACCACTTTTCGCGCCTGGTTTTTTTAGTTTCACGACGAAAAAATGGTCTAAAACGTGATCAATTTAACACCTTGCTGATTGACCGTAAAGAAAGATGCGCTACATACAAGTGTAGCACCGTTTATTCTCTGTAAATTCCTTATTACGAAGGCTCAAAGCGCCTGTCAGGATCCACTGCCAGACCTCATTTTACGGTTTGCGCAGGCGTCTACGTTTCACCACAACACTGACATCGCTCTGGCAAGGATGTTAGGATGGACCACGGATGATAATGACGGTAACAAGCATGTTAGACAATGTTTTAAGAATTGCCACACGCCAAAGCCCACTTGCACTCTGGCAGGCACACTATGTCAAAGACAAGTTGATGGCGAGCCATCCGGGCCTGGTCGTTGAACTGGTACCGATGGTGACGCGCGGCGATGTGATTCTTGATACGCCGCTGGCGAAAGTAGGCGGAAAAGGCTTATTTGTAAAAGAGCTGGAAGTCGCGCTCCTCGAAAATCGCGCCGATATCGCCGTACATTCAATGAAAGATGTGCCGGTTGAATTCCCGCAAGGTCTGGGACTGGTCACTATTTGTGAGCGTGAAGATCCTCGCGATGCCTTTGTGTCCAATAACTATGACAGTCTGGATGCGTTACCGGCAGGCAGTATCGTCGGGACGTCCAGTTTACGTCGCCAGTGCCAACTGGCTGAACGCCGCCCGGATCTGATTATCCGCTCCCTGCGCGGCAACGTCGGCACTCGCCTGAGCAAACTGGATAACGGCGAATACGATGCCATCATTCTTGCCGTAGCCGGACTAAAACGTTTAGGTCTGGAGTCACGTATTCGCGCCGCGTTACCACCCGAGATTTCTCTTCCGGCGGTAGGACAAGGTGCGGTCGGTATTGAATGCCGCCTTGATGATACACGCACTCGCGAGCTGCTTGCCGCGCTGAATCACCACGAAACTGCACTACGCGTTACCGCAGAACGCGCCATGAATACCCGTCTCGAAGGCGGATGTCAGGTGCCAATTGGTAGCTACGCCGAGCTTATTGATGGCGAAATCTGGCTGCGTGCGTTGGTTGGCGCGCCGGACGGTTCGCAGATTATTCGCGGTGAACGCCGCGGTGCGCCGCAAGATGCCGAACAAATGGGGATTTCGCTGGCAGAAGAGCTACTGAATAACGGCGCGCGCGAGATCCTTGCTGAAGTCTATAACGGAGACGCCCCGGCATGAGTATCCTGGTCACCCGCCCGTCTCCCGCTGGAGAAGAGTTAGTGAGCCGTCTGCGCACACTGGGGCAGGTGGCCTGGCATTTTCCGCTGATTGAGTTTTCTCCGGGTCGACAATTACCGCAACTTGCTGATCAACTTGCAGCGCTGGGGGAGAGGGATCTGTTGTTTGCCCTCTCGCAACACGCGGTTGCTTTTGCCCAATCACAGCTGCATCAGCAAGATCGTAAATGGCCCCGACTACCTGATTATTTCGCCATTGGACGCACCACCGCACTGGCGCTACATACCGTAAGCGGACAGAAGATTCTCTACCCGCAGGATCGGGAAATCAGCGAAGTCTTGCTACAATTACCTGAATTACAAAATATTGCGGGCAAACGTGCGCTGATATTACGTGGCAATGGCGGTCGTGAGCTAATTGGGGATACCCTGACGGCGCGCGGTGCTGAGGTCACTTTTTGTGAATGTTATCAACGATGCGCAATCCATTACGATGGTGCAGAAGAAGCGATGCGCTGGCAATCCCGCGAGGTGACGACGGTCGTTGTTACCAGCGGTGAAATGTTGCAGCAACTCTGGTCGCTGATCCCACAATGGTATCGTGAGCACTGGTTACTACGCTGTCGGCTATTAGTCGTCAGTGAGCGTTTGGCGAAACTCGCCCGGGAACTGGGCTGGCAAGACATTAAGGTCGCCGATAACGCTGACAACGATGCGCTTTTACGGGCATTACAATAACTCTCATAACAGGAAGCCATAATGACGGAACAAGAAAAAACCTCCGCCGTGGTTGAAGAGACCAGGGAGGCCGTGGACACCACGTCACAACCTGTCGCAACAGAAAAAAAGAGTAAGAACAATACCGCATTGATTCTCAGCGCGGTGGCTATTGCTCTGGCGGCGGGCGTCGGTTTGTATGGCTGGGGTAAACAACAGGCCGTCAATCAGACCGCCACCAGCGATGCCCTGGCTAACCAACTGACGGCATTGCAAAAAGCCCAGGAGAGCCAAAAAGCCGAGCTGGAAGGCATTATCAAGCAACAGGCTACGCAGCTTGAACAGGCGAATCGTCAGCAAGAAACGCTGGCAAAACAGTTGGATGAAGTCCAACAAAAGGTCGCCACCATTTCCGGCAGCGATGCTAAAACCTGGCTGCTGGCTCAGGCCGATTTTCTGGTGAAACTCGCAGGACGGAAGCTGTGGAGCGATCAAGACGTCACGACCGCTGCAGCGTTGCTGAAAAGTGCAGATGCCAGCCTGGCGGATATGAATGACCCGAGTCTGATTACCGTTCGTCGGGCAATTACCGATGATATCGCCAGCCTTTCTGCGGTATCGCAGGTGGATTATGACGGCATCATCCTTAAGCTTAATCAGCTTTCAAATCAGGTAGATAACCTGCGTCTGGCCGATAATGACAGCGATGGTTCGCCGATGGATTCCGACGGTGAAGAGCTTTCCAGTTCCATCAGCGAATGGCGTATCAATCTACAAAAAAGCTGGCAGAACTTTATGGACAACTTCATTACGATTCGCCGTCGTGATGACACCGCCGTACCGCTGTTAGCGCCAAATCAGGATATCTATCTGCGCGAAAATATTCGCTCTCGCCTGCTGGTCGCGGCACAAGCCGTACCGCGTCATCAGGAAGAGACTTATCGCCAGGCGCTGGAGAACGTCTCCACCTGGGTACGTGCTTACTACGATACTGATGATGCCACCACCAAAGCGTTCCTCGACGAGGTGGACCAGTTAAGCCAGCAAAATATCTCGATGGATCTTCCGGAAACCCTGCAAAGCCAGGCGATGCTGGAAAAACTGATGCAGACTCGCGTGCGTAACCTGTTGGCACAACCGGCAGCGGGGACAACGGAAGCTAAACCTGCACCTGCACCTGCACCTGCACCTGCACCTGCACCTGCACCTGCACCTGCACCGCAAGCTGATACTCCGGCAGCCGCGCCGCAAGGAGAATAACCATGCTAAAAGTGTTATTGCTCTTTGTTTTGCTGATTGCGGGGATAGTGGTTGGCCCGATGATTGCCGGTCATCAGGGTTACGTATTGATTCAGACCGACAACTACAATATTGAAACCAGCGTCACTGGCCTGGCGATTATTTTGATTCTGGCGATGGTAGTGCTGTTTGCCATTGAGTGGCTACTGCGGCGGATCTTCCGCACAGGCGCACACACCCGTGGGTGGTTTGTCGGACGTAAGCGTCGCCGTGCCCGTAAGCAGACCGAACAGGCGCTGCTGAAACTAGCGGAAGGCGATTATCAGCAAGTTGAAAAGCTGATGGCGAAAAATGCCGATCACGCTGAACAACCGGTGGTGAACTATCTACTGGCTGCCGAAGCCGCGCAACAACGTGGTGATGAAGCACGCGCCAACCAACATCTGGAACGCGCAGCGGAGCTGGCCGGCAATGACACCATTCCGGTAGAAATCACCCGTGTACGTCTGCAACTGGCCCGTAATGAAAACCATGCTGCACGCCACGGCGTGGATAAGCTGCTGAAAGTTACGCCACGCCATCCGGAAGTATTACGTCTGGCGGAACAGGCGTATATCCGCACTGGTGCATGGAGTTCGCTGCTGGATATCATCCCATCAATGGCGAAAGCCCATGTTGGTGATGAAGAACATCGTGCAATGCTGGAACAACAGGCATGGATTGGCCTGATGGATCAGGCGCGTGCCGATAACGGTAGTGAAGGTTTGCGTAACTGGTGGAAAAACCAAAGCCGGAAAACGCGTCATCAGGTGGCCTTGCAGGTGGCAATGGCGGAACATCTTATTGAGTGTGACGATCATGATACTGCCCAGCAAATTATCATCGACGGCCTGAAACGCCAGTATGACGATCGCCTGCTGCTGCCGATCCCGCGTCTGAAAACCAATAACCCGGAACAGCTGGAAAAAGTGCTGCGCCAACAGATCAAAAACGTGGGCGATCGCCCGTTGTTGTGGAGCACACTGGGTCAGTCGCTGATGAAGCACGGCGAATGGCAGGAAGCATCGCTCGCCTTCCGCGCGGCGCTGAAACAACGTCCGGACGCCTACGATTACGCATGGCTTGCCGACGCGCTGGACAGACTGCACAAGCCGGAAGAAGCCGCAGCGATGCGCCGCGACGGTTTGATGTTAACGTTGCAGAACAACCCGCCACAGTAGTTCTTTCTCACCCGGAGGCAAGCACCTCCGGGACCTTTCTGATACATAAAAAAACGCCTGCTCTTATTACGGAGCAGGCGTTAAAACAGGTCTGTATGACAACAAGTGGGTGCTTCACTCAACGTTGTGTCCATGGTGTCTGATGAGGCATAAGCGACATCTGTCAGTGGACGATAAGCACCGTAAACGGCTCTGCGTCATTCCGGAGTTTATGAGGCACTAAGGCGAACATAAGAGATGGAATGAGCATCTACTCGTTTATTATGCCACAGAGAACCGGGAAATAACATCCCTTAACACTTGTTATGAGATAATTCTGTAATCCTCTTTGCTTCCTGAGTAATAACTTCCTGAGTGAATATTTCTCCTGCGCACGATTCTACACATATATATAATGAATAATAAAAGTCATTTAATTAATAATATATATATTAATTGCCGTTAAAACTAAAAACAGCATCAATAATCAACGCGATATAACATCACCGCCTTACATATCACCTGCGCCAGAGGTAGGATTGAAAACGCTCTCCTGATTTTCCAATTCATTTTCTGGATAAATAAATAATTTATTTTCATCACTATTATTTATGCAATCATCCTGTCAGGGAGAGGGATCTCAATTATCAATGCTTAATTACGTCATCATTTTGACGACATGAAACCGGAGCATTTTGCATGGAATTTTCGTTTTCACCCAAACTTCTTGTTGTGGCTGTCGCCGCCGCTCTTCCACTCATGGCCAACGCAGCAGATACCCCGTCAACCGCCACCGCACGCAAAGGCTTTGCCGGATACGATCACCCAAACCAGTATCTGGTTAAACCGGCGACCACTATTGCCGACAACATGATGCCGGTGATGCAGCATCCTGCACAAGACAAAGAAACCCAGCAGAAACTGGCGGAACTTGAGAAAAAAACCGGTAAGAAACCGAACGTGGTTGTTTTCTTGCTGGATGATGTGGGCTGGATGGACGTTGGCTTTAACGGCGGCGGCGTGGCGGTGGGTAACCCTACACCAGATATCGACGCCGTTGCCAGCCAGGGGCTGATTTTAACTTCGGCGTATTCTCAACCGAGTTCTTCCCCAACCCGCGCCACGATTCTCACCGGACAATACTCCATCCACCACGGCATTCTGATGCCGCCAATGTACGGGCAACCGGGCGGTCTGCAAGGGTTAACCACTCTGCCGCAGTTGCTGCACGATCAGGGCTACGTCACTCAGGCCATCGGGAAATGGCATATGGGGGAAAACAAAGAGTCGCAGCCGCAGAACGTTGGCTTTGATGATTTCCGCGGCTTTAACTCGGTGTCCGATATGTATACCGAATGGCGTGATGTTCATGTCAACCCGGAAGTCGCCCTGAGCCCGGATCGTTCTGAATACATCCAAAAACTGCCGTTCAGCAAAGATGACGTTCATGCCGTGCGCGGCGGTGAACAGGAAGCCATTGCCGACATTACGCCGAAATATATGGAAGACCTGGATCAACGCTGGATGGAATATGGCGTTAAGTTCCTCGACAAGATGGCGAAGAGCGATAAGCCTTTCTTCCTCTACTACGGCACTCGCGGCTGTCACTTCGATAACTACCCAAATGCGAAATATGCGGGTAGCTCTCCGGCGCGCACCTCTTACGGCGACTGCATGGTGGAGATGAACGATATCTTCGCCAATCTGTATAAAGCACTGGAGAAAAACGGTCAGCTTGATAACACGCTGATTGTGTTCACCTCTGATAACGGTCCGGAAGCCGAAGTTCCGCCGCACGGTCGCACACCGTTCCGCGGTGCGAAAGGTTCTACATGGGAAGGCGGCGTTCGTGTGCCAACCTTCGTTTACTGGAAAGGCATGATCCAACCGCGTAAATCTGACGGCATTGTCGATCTGGCGGATCTCTTCCCTACGGCGCTGGATCTGGCGGGGCATCCTGGGGCGAAAGTAGCGAATTTAGTACCGAAAACCACCTTTATCGATGGTGTGGACCAGACATCTTTCTTCCTGGGAACAAATGGTCAGTCTAACCGTAAGGCCGAGCATTACTTCCTCAACGGTAAACTTTCTGCTGTGCGTATGGATGAGTTCAAGTATCACGTCCTGATTCAGCAACCTTACGCTTATACCCAGAGCGGATATCAGGGTGGATTCACCGGCACAGTAATGCAAACGGCGGGATCGTCGGTGTTTAACCTGTACACCGATCCGCAGGAAAGCGACTCTATCGGCGTGCGCCATATCCCAATGGGTGTACCGCTACAGACCGAAATGCATGCGTATATGGAGATCCTGAAAAAATATCCACCACGCGCGCAGATTAAATCTGATTAAGCCGGCGCTAACGCTACATCGGGCCACACTGACCTTGCCGGATGCGGCGTGAACGCCTTATCCGGCAATCAACCGCAGGCGGCCACAAAATGGCCGCTTTTTTACTTATTCACCACCATCAAATGCGCCTGCATAATGTCGCTGGCCGGACGACCGTGCGCCAGCAAATCAGCCATTGCTTTAAGATATGGCGGTAGATGGCGGAAATAACGCTGATACCCGGCACACAAATAATTCAGCCCCGGTTTGCCGCTGGCATCGAGCATAAAGCGGTGTTTCGGACAGCCTCCCCAGCACGCTTTTAACACGTTGCAACTGCGACACTGCGCCGGTAACTGCTTAAATTTATCTTCACCAAACACCTGCTGTTGCGGGGAATCTACCATTTCTGCAATTGTCTGCTGAAGCATATTCCCCAGTCGATATTGCGGATAAACATAGTGATCGCAGGCGTAAACGTCGCCGTTGTGTTCAACAATCACCGAGCGCCCACAGGTTGGCTGATGATGGCAAACCGCTCCTGGCGCACCGACAAAATTGGCAAACGCCCATTCGATATTCATCACGAAAATCTTGCCGACGTCGCGTTTGATCCAGTGGTCGAATATCGCCACCAAAAATTCACCGAACTCATCGGGGCGTACCGACCATTCCGTCAGTTCGCCCTGAATATCGCCGGGAGCATGTAGCTTAAGTCCAGCATGAGCAGCCGTTTCATCAGCCAGGCGCTCGACCACCGGAATAAACTGGATGAACTCAGCGCCTGCATCACACAGAAAATCATAGACTTGCAAAGGTTGTAACGCACTGGTGCGATTGACGCAGACCAGCACGTTATAGTCGACATGATGTTTTTGCAGGAGCGTCAGGGCACGCATCACCAGCTTATGCGTTGGTCTGCCGCCTTTGGTCACGCGATATTGATTGTGGATCTCAGCCGGACCATCCAGCGATAACCCTACAAGAAAATGATTTTCTGCCAGAAATGCACACCATTCGTCATCGAGCAGCACGCCGTTAGTCTGGAAGCTATTACTTATCTTCCTGCCAGCACCATATTTCGCCTGTAGCGCCACGGCACGGCGGTAAAAATCCAGCCCGAGTAACGTTGGTTCGCCGCCCTGCCAGGTAAAAGCCACTTCGTTTTGGGTTTCGCTGGCAGCGATATAGTGACGGACATACGCTTCCAGCGTGTCATCGTCCATATGCGTGACTGGCTTTTCGCGGTAAAGGGATTGTTTTTCGAGATAAAAACAGTAGTCACAGTTCAGATTACAATCGGAACCGCTCGGTTTCGCCATCACATGAAAAGCACGCGTTGGAACCTGTTGCAGCATGGTCGCTCCTTGCCTGAAGTCATCCTTCAATAAGTTAAGGGCGAAATCATACCGTGGCGCAATGAGTTATTACGGGCGTTTATTGCGAAGGGAAAGTGACGAAATGCACAGAAAACAAAAAACCCCGCCGAAGCGGGGTTCAAAATTGGTCGGCGAGAGAGGATTCGAACCTCCGACCCACTGGTCCCAAACCAGTTGCGCTACCAAGCTGCGCTACTCGCCGAAATACTGCTTTTTGAATTTTTAGTTCAATTCTTTAAAGTCGTGGTGCGAGGGGGGGGACTTGAACCCCCACGTCCGTAAGGACACTA
>ERZ1504946.499-NODE-499-length-9766-cov-3.405005_pt1 | contig 9766 bp, 9 predicted proteins | sample MGYA00574595_ERZ1504946 | MGnify/ENA primary metagenome ERZ1504946 (study PRJEB39906, sample SAMEA3182112) | gut metagenome | biome: human; feature: gut; material: Stool; isolation source: human stools | place: Canada | collected 2013-05-06 ...
GGGCTCGGAGATGTGTATAAGAGACAGATTTTCGGATACCATTTAGCTTTTACAACAAATTCAGACATGCCGAAAAGTTCCTTTGTCGGCATGTGACAATCTGCCATCAGCCGGCACTCACACAAGCCGGCACTCCCGACAAGCGGCACGCGCCCTTCCGGACAAACGATTCAAAATAAAACTCATCTGCCCGGAAGGGCGCATATAAAGCATAATCAGCCAACTGTGCGAAAGCGCTGTTGCACTTTTTTACTTATCAAGTTCAGTCTCAAGTTCTTCTATCAGAGCACCTATCTGAGTAAAATTCATATTAGGGATATACATGCTTTCCACCATGAGATGCGCTTCCTTCGCTTTTGACAGATACTTTACCGTATTATTAAGAAGTATGTCATACTCATCGTTTAATGTCTCTATCAATTCTTCATTGTTTTGAAGAACCATGCTGTCCATATAATCGTTCATATCTATAAAGGCTATCTGTTGCTCTTTACCCTCCACATTGACGATTTCCCATGGTTCCACATCATGATATCTGTTGACAGAAATGAAGGCAGTCTTAAGTTCAGGAATAATTATGTGCTCTATCTTTTCCTCGGGGCTCATAGCACAATAATATGTTTCAATATCAAAACCTCTGTAGACAGCGCCTTCCGATACGATCTCCATTAGGCTGGTGTTGCTGTATCCTACAGGCACATTAATCATATATATTTTTTCCATATTGCCTAAAAGGCTGGTTATATAGTTGACATTTCCCGTGGCTGTTATGCCGCTGGCAAAGAATTTTTTAACCTTCCCGGGTCTCAGAGAAATATCATATTCTCCGTATTCCCTTTCTACTATATCCGCTATGACTCTGTATATCTCACTGGCTTCCAGAGCTTGTGAATATACTTCCTCCAGGCTCCTAAACACGCTTTTAGCCGCATTAAGATAATTATAAGCGATTCTGTACCATCGAGAAGTTTCTTCGTTAAGATCAATTATCTCATTTTTATTGACAGCTATCCCTTCTTCGTTCCAATACTCGCCTAAATTGACTATTCTGTCCACGGCGCCCGGCGTTATTGGGTCTGTAATATGAGGACTGGTGCCGTCTATAAGGGCTATCTTTTTGTTTTTTATTACAATTCCGTCTAAAGAATTTTCATCGGCTGAGCAGTGGAGAAAATCTATGTCTTCGCCTTTTTCCGAGAAATATTCCCCTATCTTTTTCATAAAAGTAGATTTTCCCGTTCCCGGGCCTCCTTTTATGCAAATAATGCGATTGGCCTCTCTTTGTCCTAAAATGTATTTATAATAAGAGAAAAATCCCAGCGGAGTATTATTTCCGGGGAAATAATGTCTTTGTACAGACAAAACGATACCTCCTTAACACAATCTTCTTTATATTATGCCAAGGAGGTTTTTTACGTTCTATTTTACTGTAAACCTTGAGGAATCTGCTCTTGCTCCTTTGTTACTACCAGATTTCCTGTAACCAACTCATAAAAAACTGTCACCGCCATATACATATATGAAGCTAAAGGTATTATAGATATAAGTATTATAGGTATAAATATGACAAACATGGATAAAAAGATTAAATATTCATGATATGTCATAGCCTGAAATACGATTATAGAAGCTGTTACAAATATGATCATAAGCACTGCCATGAACAAATACCACAAAAGTATCCATCCTATAAAAGATATGCAAAGGCAAAATAATTTTCCTTTATTTCCCTTCATCAATCTTTTACTCTCATTGATACACTGAGTTATTTTCCAATCAGGGTTGTCGGCCAGCAAAAACATTGCCATGCTGTATCTAAACATCGCAATAATGCCAGGCACAATCAGTAAAAGAGACCATGCGAAAATCTTTAAAAAAACCAGCAGCAACAAGCCCAAAGCCTTAAAAAAGGACTTATAGCCGGCAAAAATTCTGCCATAAGATACTTGTCTCGTTCTGAACGCTTTAATCATAAACATGCATATACCCAGATACATAGGCGCCAGCAATACCCAATACAATGGCAGAGTTAATATTCCCGTAACATTAAGAAAGATATACTCCCCATCGATGACTATGTATCTATACATCGGTAAAAATTCGTTGATAATCCCGGTTAAAAAACTTGCAGCAAAAATCAATCCGATAAATATCAGCAATCCTAAAAACAACCTCCACCAGTTGCCTCTGGCTGCATGGCGCGCTATTTCTCTTATTTTTGCGGCCGGTTCAGTTACAATTCGATGTTCCATGAAGTAACTCTCTCCTTCTTTGTATTAACCTTATTTAACAATATCTTATTTAATCCCTGCTATCCAAAACCACCAGCTTGTCTGTTACCAATTCATAAAACACTGTCTGCGACATGAAGCTATATACGTCAACTATCAGTACCGGAAGCGAACCGACAATCCACAATAATACATCCACTATTCCGCCGGGACTTATTTCTCCGATTATAATAGCAGGCAAATTGGCCAGGAAATACCACCCTATGAATGTAAGGTTAAGATAAAAGAGCTTTCCCTTGTTGCCCACCATGAGTATCTTGCTCTCGTTGATACATTGGCTTGCCTTCCAGTCAGGATGGTCAACCTGCAAATAAAAAGCCTGGCTGTATCTGAACGTAGCTACTATTCCTGGTATCACAAACAGCATCGACCACAGAAATATTTTAACTGTATACAGCAGATACAATATAAAAGTCTTTCCGAAAATACCAAAGCCTTCAAAAATATACCCACAATCTGTCTCTTTTTTTCTTAAAAAAGCCAAAGTAAACATAGCAAGCCCGTACATCAAGGCTCCGCTTACAGCTAATTGGTATAACCAGCTGGCATATCCAATCGAAACATTTATATACTGTCCTGAAGGGAGAAGTACTGTTCTTATCGTTGAAAAGAAAAAATCCAAGAGCTGCATTATGCCTGACGACATAATAAAGTATATAAACATTCCGCCATATACTATTGACCATTTTCCGGCAAGAGCATTTCTTGCAATCTCCCTTATTTTAAAAGCAGGTTCAATTATAATTCTATTGTTCATCAATACTCCTTTTAAATTTGCTTTATTTATCGCCAACATTCTCGCTTCATTATACCATCGAAAAGTATATTTGACAATGACTATAAATAGTCCTATAATACTGGTGTGCTAGGGGAGCTTATGCTGAGACTTGCCGCTCATATCTGCTGATTCAGTTATATGATGCGGTTTGACCCTCAACACCTGATCCGGTTAATGCCGGCGTAGGGAAGCAGAAGAACATTATTTTTTGTTCAGTTCCCCTCCTAAATAAAAAAGGAGGATTTTTTATGTCATCACAATCTAAACAACGTAAAAATTTATATCAGTTAGTTCTGTGTGCTGTATTGATAGCATTGGCAACAGTTTTAGGAATGATTAAGTTTCTAAATCTTCCTTACGGCGGTTCTATTACTCTTATGAGTATGCTGGCTGCCAGTTTGTGCGGATATTATTGCGGCGCAGTCAAGGGAGCTCTTGGTCTCCTAAACTTTATACTGGAGCCGACTATAGTTCATCCTGCCCAGGTAATCTTAGATTATTTCCTCGCTTTTGGACTAATGGGATTATCCGGACTTGTATCCAACAGAAAGCATGGACTGGTTATAGGATATCTTATAAGCATATTTGCCAGATTCCTTTGCAGTTTTCTTTCCGGATTTATCTTTTTCGCATCGTATGCTCCTGAAGGCATGAATCCATTGGTATATTCCTTTATTTACAATATCATTTATATAGGAGCTGAAGGAATTTTAACACTCATCGTCATCAATATTCCTGTAGTAAAACACAATTTGGAAAAATTGAAACAACAAGTATAAACATATAGCCATTGCTAAGTTTTCAATATAATGTTAAAATACTGTCGAAGAAAGGAGAGTTGAAATATGTACACGACCATTAAATATGAAACAACCGGTCCCATAGGTTATGTGACTATAAACCGGCCTGAAGCTCTAAATGCTCTTAATAGAACTGTTCTGGAAGAACTTTTCGATGTATTTAACAGGATTGAAAACGATAAAAATGTAAGAGCAGTAATCCTTACAGGTGAAGGCCGTTCTTTCGTCGCCGGAGCAGACATCGTGCAGATGAGCCAAATGACAGTACCTGAAGGACGCGAATTTGCCTCTTATGGTCAGAAAGTAATGAATTTTATTGAAAAGATAGAAACTCCTGTCATTGCAGCTGTAAACGGCTTTGCCCTGGGTGGAGGATGCGAACTGGTCATGGCTTGCGATTTTCGCATAGCCTCATCAAAAGCCAAATTCGGTCAGCCGGAAGTAGGTCTTGGAATCACACCGGGATTTGGCGGTACTCAAAGACTTTCCAAATTGGTTGGAAAAGGCATGGCAAAAATGCTCATACTTACTGCCGACACCATTGGCGCTGAAGAAGCTCTTCGCATAGGACTGGTTGAAAAAGTTGTAGACCCTGAACAGCTTATGCCGGTATGCGAAGAAATCGCAGGCAAAATAGCTTCAAAAGCTCCTATTGCCGTTTCTATGGCTAAAACATGTATCAATAAGGGCTATCACCTGGATTTATTTTCCGGCTCTGCTCTCGAAGCGGAAGCTTTCGGCGGTTGCTTCGGTACGGAGGACCAAAAAGAAGGAATGAAGGCTTTTATTGAAAAAAGACCTGCTGAATTCAAAAACAGATAGAGCCATACACTTTTAAATTTTTACATCCGAATTTTGAACAAAAAGTCTGCAAAATCACCTCTTTTGCAGACTTTTTTCTGCTACTTCTCACGCCCCCATTCAAATCGCGAATGCGCATTATCCATCATATCTTATATGTCTGAAACTTGTCGTTTTCTTCTTCAACATCTTCTTTAAACACATATTCGTTGCCTGGAAGAATCGCATTAGCGATTATACCAACTATGGATGCTATAGCCAGCCCGGATAGTGTTATATTTGCCCCTGCAACGGTAAAAGTTATGCCTCCTAAAGAGTTAAACCCAAGCGCACAAACCAATATCAATGCAGCTATTATGGTATTCCTGCTTCTCGTAAAATCCACTTGGTTTTCAACAACGTTTCTGATTCCTATCGCAGAAATCATTCCGTAAAGTATGAAAGATATCCCTCCTATAGTCGCTGCAGGAATACATTCTATTATGAAAGATACTTTTGGTATACAAGATAAAGCTATTGCGAACAAAGCTGCTATTCTCATGACTCTCGGATCATACACTCTTGTCAATGCCAACACTCCTGTATTTTCTCCATATGTAGTATTAGCCGGCGCACCTACTGCCGCCGCCAAGCAAGTAGCAAGTCCATCCCCCAAAAGAGTTCTGTGCAGACCAGGGTCTGCTATATAATTCTTTCCTGTAGTAGCGCCTATGGCTGAAATGTCGCCTATATGTTCCATCATGGTGGCAAGAGCTATAGGCATTATGGTTATTATTGCGCTTACATCAAATTTCATTAATATAAGTTCAGGTAATCCTAATATAGGTTCATCTTGTATGCCTGTAAAATCAACTTCTCCCATAATGATTGCCGCCACATATGAAACAGCTACGCCTATAAGGATGGGTACTATTTTTGCCATGCCTTTTCCCCATATATTAAATACAATAACTGTCGCTAAAGCTATGATGGCTATCGGCCAATCGGTAGCGCAATTGTTTATAGCAGAAGGTGCTAGAATAAGTCCTATGGAAATTATTATCGGGCCGGTGACAACAGGAGGAAAAAATTTCATTACTCTCTTTGCTCCAAAGCCTCTTATAAGAGCTGCCAAGACAAGATATAAAAGTCCTGCACAAAATACTCCGCCACAAGCATATGGCAGCATTTCCGTATTAGATGACCCGTCCGCAAGCATAGGGGCTACAGCTGTATAACCTCCTATAAAAGCGAATGAAGACCCTAAAAAAGCAGGCACTTTTCCTTTTGTTAAAAGATGGAACAAAAGGGTTCCTATGCCTGCCATTAAAAGCGTAGTTGCTATCGGTAAGCCTGTTAAGATCGGTACCAGCACTGTTGCCCCAAACATAGCGAAAGTATGCTGAAGGCCCAGTATAATTGTTTTCCCCGGTCCCAAAGTCCTGACATCTGTTATTGGTTCGTTGTTGTTCATTAATTCTGCCCTCCCTTATTGAATAAAAATGTATAGACTTTATAAAAAGGACTTCCCACCGGGAAGTCCTTTAAATCAAATGTTTTTATAACAGTCCGCCTATTTGAACGAATATTGGAGCAAATACAACTGCCACAATTGTCATCAGTTTTATAAGAATGTTAATAGATGGTCCTGAAGTATCTTTAAACGGATCGCCCACAGTGTCACCTACAACGGCAGCCTTATGTGGTTCGGAACCTTTGCCTCCGTAATTTCCCTCTTCGATGTACTTCTTAGCATTGTCCCAAGCTCCGCCTGCATTGGCCATCATGATAGCCAGCAGCACTCCGGATGACAATGAACCGCCAAGCATACCTCCAAGAGCGGCAGGCCCCAATACGATACCTACAAGCAGAGGCGCAATTATAGCCATTATACCAGGAGCTATCATTTCCTTTAAAGCAGCTTTTGTTGAAATATCAACACAGTTAGCATAATCCGGTTTGGAAGTTCCTTCCATGATGCCTTTGTCTTCCCTAAACTGTCTTCTTACTTCTTCAATCATCTGATTAGCAGCTTTACCTACTGAGTTCATAGTCATAGCTGAGAACAGGAACGGCAGCATTGCACCAATGAATAATCCTATGATTACGATAGGATCAAGCAAGCTGATAAGTTCCAGATGGGTAACTTCAGCATAAGAAGCAAACAGAGCCAGAGCTGTCAAAGCAGCAGAACCGATAGCAAATCCCTTACCTATTGCAGCAGTAGTGTTACCTACTGAATCCAGCTTGTCCGTAATTTCTCTTACTTCATGCGGCAGTTCCGACATCTCTGCAATACCGCCTGCATTGTCAGAAACAGGACCATAAGCGTCAACCGCTACAGTCATACCGGTAGTTGAAAGCATACCTACAGCTGCCAATGCGATACCGTATAATCCGGCAAACTGATATGCAACGAAAACGCCTATACATATCAATATAATAGGCCAGAGAGTTGACATCATTCCAACTCCCAATCCGCTGATTATCGTAGTTGCAGGACCGGTCTGGGACTGGTCTGCAATCTTCTTTACAGATTTAAAATCAGATGAAGTATATACTTCAGTAATCTTTCCGATAGCGATACCTACAACAAGACCGGCTATGATGGCTGCTGCATAAGTATAATCGCCAAGCATATTCTTTGAAAGTAAAACAGTTGCAACAATAACAATTATACCGCTGATATAAGTACCCATGTTAAGAGCGCTGGCAGGATTGCCGCCTTCCTTACCTCTTACACAGAGAATACCGATTACAGATGCTATAATACCTACGGCCGAAATTACCAGAGGGAACAACGCTGCTGTAGTCTCAGAGAAAGTTGCAGTCTCTGCGGATGTCATTACAGCAACTGATGCCAAAGTAACGGCTGAAATAATCGAACCTACATATGATTCAAACAAGTCGGAACCCATACCGGCAACGTCGCCTACGTTATCGCCTACATTATCTGCTATAACAGCAGGGTTTCTAGGGTCATCTTCAGGGATGCCGGCTTCTACTTTACCTACCAGGTCAGCTCCCACGTCTGCAGCTTTAGTATAAATACCTCCGCCTACTCTTCCGAACAGAGCCATTGAAGAAGCTCCCAATCCGAAACCTGTAACGCACTGAGTTACGGTAGCAAGATCCAGGAAAACCATCACAAGGCCGAGACCCAAAAGTCCTAAACCTGATACGCAAAGACCCATTACAGAACCGCTTCTGAAAGCGATTTTCAGGGCTTTGTTCATACCGGACTCTTTAGCGGCCTGAGCCGTCCTTACGTTACCGGCAGTAGCCACCTTCATTCCGAAGAATCCGGCCAGCACTGACAGCAGTGCACCAAATACATATAGTACTGCGGTTGTCCAACTTTGCAGTCCTATACCGATAAGCAAGAATAAAACGACAATTACTATGGCCATTGTCTTATATTCTCTTTTCAGGAACGCCATCGCACCTTCTCTGATGTATCCGGCAATTTCCTTCATTCTGTCTGTGCCTTCGTCAGCTTTGAGGATCCACGCTGCCAGGCAAAAGGCAACGATCAATCCGAACGCAGCTGCACATACAGCAAAAATGTCCATGATAATACCTCCTGCTCACTTCTAACGCTGAATAAGAGGCACAGCTTTGCACCTCTTATATTAAAGTGAATAAATATTTAATAAAATAATAAACTATTATACCGAAGCTATTTGTCCATAACCACAAGCGTCAAAGACAAAACTACAAACAGAACAGCGCCTACTGTTGTAATCTTAGCCAAGATAGCTTCATATCCTTTGCTCTTCTTCTTTCCGAAAAGCTGTTCCGCTCCGCCTGCAATAGAGCCTGACAAACCTGCACTGTTGCCTGACTGCAAAAGTACGCTTGCAATAAGGACAACGCTTGCGATTGCCAATAAGATCATTAAGAAAAGTCTCATAGTTTTCCTCCTAATATTATAGCTTGAATAGTATATCACATAATAGATTGGTAAATCAAGCTAAAAATCGACAATTTCAATAAATTTTAAGGGATCCAGACTGGCTCCTCCCACCAAGGCTCCATCTATTTCATCCATGTTCATGATTTCAGAAGTATTCTCAGGTTTTACGCTGCCTCCATACTGTATAACGATCATATCAGCTGTTTCTTCACCATACAAAGATGTCAAAGTTTGTCTTATGCAAGAGCACATCTCATTGGCTTGATCCGGCGTGGCAGTCTTCCCTGTACCTATAGCCCAAATAGGCTCATAAGCCACCGTAACTTTTGCAGCCTTGTAATCTTCTATGCCGTCAAAAGCGGCTTTAATCTGAGAAGAAACCAGCTCCTCAGCATGACCGTTTTCTCTTTCCTCAAGATTCTCCCCTACACATACGATCGGCAAAATATCGGTTTTAAGCAGAGCTTTCAACTTGAGATTGACAGTTTGGTCTGTTTCACTGAAATATTGTCGTCTTTCGGAATGACCTACTAAACAGTAATCGATACCCAATTCCTGAAGCATCGCAACAGAAATCTCACCGGTAAAAGCTCCTTCCTTTTCGTAATGCACATTTTGCGCTCCCACGCCTATTCCGCTTCCTTCCAGTTCTTCCTTGAGAGCCTGGAGCTGAGTAAACGGCGCGAAAATCGCAGTCTTGACATCTGTATCATGATACAGTTTTTTAAATTCCTGTGCAAAGATTCTCGCTTCTTTCACAGTCTTATACATTTTCCAGTTACCAGCAATAAAGGGTATCCTCATTTTCTCTCTCCTACTTATCTTCTAAAACTGCTATTCCCGGGAGTTCCTTGCCTTCCAGAAACTCCAGAGACGCTCCTCCTCCGGTGGAAATATGCGTCATCTTTGAAGCCAGGCCGAATTGCGTTACGGCTGCTGCCGAATCTCCTCCGCCTATTACTGTCACGGCCTCTGACTTGCTCAGCGCTTCAGCCACAGCCAGCGTGCCCTTAGCGAAGTTTTCCATCTCAAACACTCCCATAGGTCCGTTCCACACTACAGTGCCGGCTTGCTTAATCTCATTCTCATAAGCAGCTGCCGTTTCCGGTCCTATATCGAGGCCCATCATTCCTTCAGGAATGCTGTCTGCCGAACAAATAACGGTTTTCGTATCATTATTAAACTCTTCACCGCATACCAC
>ERZ1504946.539-NODE-539-length-9389-cov-3.043818_pt1 | contig 9389 bp, 7 predicted proteins | sample MGYA00574595_ERZ1504946 | MGnify/ENA primary metagenome ERZ1504946 (study PRJEB39906, sample SAMEA3182112) | gut metagenome | biome: human; feature: gut; material: Stool; isolation source: human stools | place: Canada | collected 2013-05-06 ...
CCTCAGAGCGACCGCGCGCAGGACGTGCTGGACGCTCTGCTGCGCTGGGCGAAGGGTGCGCGTCTGCGGTACGAGGGCGCACGGGAGCTGATGTTGGAGAACGGCCGCTGCACGGGCGTGCGCCTGCAGAGCGGCGAAGCGCTGCGTGCCGGGGCCGTGCTCGTGGCAACGGGCGGCGTGTCTTATCCGGTGACGGGCTCCACGGGCGACGGCTACCGTTTCGCACGGCAGGCGGGCCACACCGTAATGCCGCCGGAGCCGAGCCTTGTTTCCCTGGTGGAGCGCGGAGGGGTGTGCAGGCGTATGATGGGTCTTTCCCTTAAAAATGTGGCGCTCACACTGTACGAAGGAAAAAAGGCGCTGTTTTGCGAGCAGGGTGAGATGCTGTTCACGCATTTCGGCATGTCCGGGCCGCTGGTGCTTTCCGCCAGCGCACACATCCGGGATATGAAAAAATACGGCTACCGCGTCTGTATTGACCTCAAGCCTGCGCTGCCGCCGGAAAAGCTTTATAAGCGCGTCTCCGAGGACTTTGCGCTTCTTGCGAACCGGGAGGCTGCGAACTGCCTTGTGAAGCTGCTTCCGGCCTCCATGCAGCCTGTGATGCTGGACGTGTGGGGCATGGACCCGCAGCGCAAGGTGAACCAGATCACTCGGGAGGAGCGCCGGCGCCTGGTGGAGCTGCTGAAAGCCTTCCCGGTCGAGCTGGCCGGAAAGGGCGACCTTGCCCATGCCGTCGTTACCAGCGGCGGCGTCAGCGTAAAGGAAGTGGACCCCAAAACAATGCAGAGCAAGCTGTGTCCGGGGCTGTATTTCGCGGGCGAGGTGCTGGATGTGGACGCGTACACGGGCGGCTACAACCTGGGAATCGCGTTCGCCACAGCATATGCGGCGGCAAGCCATCTGTAATCGGCCGGACGGCTGTCAATCATGACCGGGCGCATGCCGCAGTGCGGAGCGTCCTGGGGGGAAGAGGAGAAAAATATGATTTCCATTGCCATCGACGGCCCGTCCGGTGCGGGCAAATCCAGTCTGTCGCGGCGGCTTGCCGCGGAGCTTGGCTACATTTATGTCGATACCGGCGCCATGTACCGTACCATCGGGCTGCATGTGCTGCGCAGCGGCGCAGACACCGAGGATGAGGATGCCGTGGCGGCGCTCCTGCCGGGCATCCGGCTGGAGATGCGCTATGTGGACGGTGTGCAGCATATGTTTTTGAACGGGGAGGACGTTTCCGGCCTCATCCGCACCGAGGAGGTGTCCATGGCTGCATCCCATGTTTCGGCACACCCGTCGGTGCGCGCGTTCCTGCTGGACGCCCAGCGTGCATTGGCAAAGGATAACAATGTGCTTATGGATGGGCGCGACATCGGTACTGTGGTGCTGCCCGGTGCGCAGGTGAAGATATTTCTGACGGCCAGCGCGGGAGACCGCGCCCGGCGCCGCTACGATGAATTGATTGCCCGCGGGGAATGGGTGAGCTACGAGCAGGTGCTGGCGGATGTGGAACGGCGGGACTATAACGACACCCACCGTGCCGCCGCGCCGCTGCGCCCCGCTGCGGATGCCGTTACCGTGGACACCACGGGCTTTACCTTCGACGATGCGTTCGCGCTGCTGCTGTCCACCATCCGCGCGCGTCTGGGGCAGGAGGGATAACGATGTGGTTTTACTGGATCATCGTGCCGTTGGCGTGGCTGGTGTGGCACATCGCGTTCCGGATCCGGGTCATCGGAAGGGAGAACCTCATCCATGACAGGGGCTTCGTCATCGCGCCCAACCACATCTCCGCCATCGACCCTGTATTCGTCGTTATTGCCCGGTTTTGGGGCAGGCCCATGGTCATCATGGCCAAAGAAGAGCTGTTCGAGATCAGCCGCCTGCTGAACTGGGCCTGGCGGCATGTGGGCGTCGTTTGTGTGCGCCGGGGAAAGGGCGACGCCACAGTGGTGGAAAACACTGTGCGCGAGGTGCGCGAGGGCCGCGGGGCGCTGGTCTTCCCCGAGGGCACGCGTACCAAGGAAGGCAACCTGGGTAAGCTGAAGAGCGGAGCATTTGTCATTGCGGCCGAAGCGGGCGTGGATATGATCCCCTGCCGTATCATCTACAAAGGCGGAAAAATGCGGGTGTTCGGCCGCTGCACCGTAGTGTTCGGCAAGCCGATCCCCGCGGAAAAATTGAAGCTGGGCGAGCCGCGCAGCGCCGCCCGCCTGCGCGAATGCAAGGCGTTGCTGGCGGAAGAGCTGGAAAAGCTGCTGGAGGAAAACCGGCAATACTTATAAAAGTGTAAAAGAGAAAGTGCGCTGCCTGCGGCGCCCTTTTTCCAAGGAGCTGTGATATGAAGATCATTAAGGCAAAGACGGCGGGCTTCTGCTTCGGAGTGGACCGTGCGGTAAGCTCACCTACGGCCTGCTGGAGCAGGGCGTGCGGGTGGCTACGCTGGGGCCGCTCATCCATAATCCTCAATGCGTGGCGGACCTTGCGGCCCGGGGCGCCGTTACCGTGGATACACCCGAACAGGTGCCCGACGGCTACGAGGTGGTGGTGCGCAGCCACGGCGTGCCGCAGTGCGTGTACGATGCGCTTGGGGCCCGGGGCCTTGTGGTGCATGACGCCACCTGCCCCTTTGTGGCCAAGATCCACCGCCTGGCCCGCAGGGCGGGTGAGGAGGGCAAAACCCTGCTGGTCGCAGGCGACGAAAACCATCCCGAGGTGCAGGGCATCGTGGGACACACACGGGGCAGTGTATTTGTTTTTGCCGATTTGGAGGAGTTAAAAGCACTTTTAACTCCAGAAAATACCAAAAATGGAATTTTTGTGGTAGCTCAAACCACTTTTGAGGTGAAAAAGTGGCAAGAATGCGTAGAGTTTCTCAAAAAAGTATATACAAATCCGAGCATATTTGATACAATATGTAATGCAACATGGGCGAGGCAGCATGAGGCGGAGTGCCTTGCGCGCCAATGCGACCTGATGGTCGTCATCGGCGGGCGGCAGTCCTCCAACACCCAGAAACTCGTATCCGTTGCCGGGCGCCATACAAAGGCCGCCGCCGTGGAGACAGCACAGGAGCTGGACCCCGCGTGGTGGCGCGGCGCAGGCACGGTGGGGGTGACGGCGGGGGCGTCCACGCCCTCGTCTATTATTGAGGAGGTACTGAGCAGTATGAGCGAGGAAATTCGTGAAGAGGAATTGAGCTTTGAGGAAATGATCGACGCTTCCTTGAAGCCGGTATACAATGGAAAGGTCGTAAAGGGCATCGTCACCGGCGTTTCCCCCAGCGAGATCCAGGTGGATATCGGCACGAAGCAGACCGGTTTCGTCAAGCTCGAGGAACTCACCAATGACCCGTCCGCCAAAGCGGAGGATCTGGTCAAGAAAGGTGACGAGCTCGACCTCATCGTAACAAAGGTAAACGACCAGGAAGGCGTCGTCTATCTTTCCAAAAAGCGTCTGGATGAGAACAAGGGCCGCGAGGCCGTTGCCGCTGCTGTCGAGAGCGGCGAGATCCTGGAGGGCTTCGTCACCGAGGCCAACTCCGGCGGCGTTGTGGTGCTGGTGAATAACGTGCGCGTGTTCGTGCCGCGCTCCCAGGCCACGCTGCGCCATGGCGAGGATTATACCGCCCTGGTGAAAACGAATGTCCGCCTGAAGATGAAGCAGTGCGAAGGCCGCCACATCGTGGGTTCCATCCGCGAGGTCCTGGCCGCCGAGAACGACGCCAAGCGCGAGGAGTTCTGGGCCAATGTGGAAATCGGCAAGCAGTACACGGGCGTTGTCAAGAGCCTGACCAACTACGGTGCGTTCGTGGATATCGGCGGCGTGGACGGCCTGGTGCATATCAGCGAACTGTCCTGGAACCGCATCAAGCATCCGTCCGAGGTCGTGAGCGTCGGCGATACCATCGATGTGTACGTCAAGGATATTGACACCGAGAACAAAAAAGTGTCTCTGGGCTATAAGAAAGCCGAGGACAATCCCTGGGAGAAATTCAAGGCCGAATATCCCATCGGCAGCGTGTTCAAGGCGCCCGTGGTGTCCATCACCAAGTTCGGCGCATTTGTGCGCATCCTGCCGGGCATCGACGGCCTGGTGCATATCAGTGAGATTTCCAACGAGCGTGTTGAGAAGGTCTCCGATGTGCTGAGCGTAGGCCAGGAAGTGGAAGTGAAACTCACCGATGTGGACTTCGAGAAAAAGCGCATCAGCCTTTCGATGAAGGCGCTGCTCTCCGGCAGCGAAGCGGACGGCGAGGACGCCGAGTGATTTAAAACCGGAAAACGGCCATGCGGAGCGATCCGTATGGCCGTTTTTTATTGTGCCGCGGCAAAAATGCTTCCGACGGTCCGTTCCGGTGTGCTTGGAAGATTGTCATAGATTTTTAAGATTTTTTTTGAAATGAAACCGGATGCGGGCGCGTCTACTATAATGGAAAGACAATGTCAGCGATACTGCGGCGGCGGGATATCATGTGCCGTTTTTGCATACAATGATAAAGTATGCCGCGGACCGTGGAGGTTTGGCAGGAAGGGTTGCAGATGTGGGTTTGAGAGCAATGAAGAAAAGATGTGTAGCGGTGCTGACAGCAGCGCTGTGCCTGATGCTGGTGTTGGGGCTGCAGGCATGCGCCGGGTCCGGCGGAGGGCGGCCCATACAGGACCCTCAGGCGGGAACGGTGCTTCCCGAGGGAGCTAAAAAAGAAGAAGGCGTGGTACTGGACGCCTCGGACGGACAGTTCATCCTCCGTGCCGCAGGCGGCGGAGAGTATGTGTTCCGTATGGACGGCGCCGAGGACATGGTAGAAGGCGGCGTACAGGCCGGCCAGTATGTGCGCATCTGGTACGACGGCGTTTTGACGGACACCAACGCCCGAAATGTAAAGCTGCTGCGCATAGAGGCCGCGCAGGAAACGCAGCCCGACTCCCTTTCGATGGGGAGCACGGCCGACGGCGTTGTAACGGCGTTCGATGAAGAGAGCATCACACTTCGGACGGCGGGCGGTGAAACCTACACCTTTGCGGCGGGCCGGAGCGTACGTGCGCTGAAGGGCGAACCACGCGAGGGAATGTGGGCGCGCGTGTATTTTGATGGCGCACCGGACGGCGCGGTGGTGAGCCGTGTGACAGCGCGCGTATCGGAGGGAGATGTGTTCACCCTGGCGGGACGTATCCGCGCCGTGGATGAAAAGGCGGATACGATCACCTTTTTGGCAGATACAGGGGAACGTTATATCTTCGCGCTGGGCTTCGCCGAGGTGGATATGCCGGATGGCCTGCGCGCGGGAAGCCGCGCGGTGCTGAGCTATTCGGGCAGCGCCGCGCCGGAGGATACATCCCATGCCATGCTGCTGCGTGTGCAGGCGGAAAAGCTGGCGGATGCACAGGCTGTGCGGGGCACGGTGTGTTCCGTGAACAGCAAACAGGGCAGCATCGGGGTATGTACGGCGGACGGACGTGTACTTGCCTTCTACACGGGGAAATCCCTCACCGGGCAGCAGGGCGGAGTGGAGCCGGGAGATGGTGTGCGCGTCACTTATTCCGGTTGCATCAGCGGGGAATCCACCCGTTCCGCACAGCTTCTGTCACTGGAGGTCACGGCCCGGAAAGATGCCAATAAGAGCGCCGTGCTCGGTACGGTGCGTGCCGTGAGCGATACCGCACTGACGCTGGCCGCCGCCGACGGCCGGACACTGAAATTTGAAGCTGTGCCGGGAAAGTCTTTTCCGGAGGAGCTGAAAAAAGGCGATACGGTCCGCGTGTCCTACACCGGGTGGATCGAAGGGGAGGATACCTCTGAGGCTGTTTACGCTTCCGTTTCCCGTGCATATGCCTGAACCGGCGCGGTTGTTTTGATTCGCCGCTTCTCCCGGTGAGTCCTTCATAAAAATATTTCCGCTGTGAAAACGCGATGCGATTTCACAGTGGTTTTTTTTGCCGGAATATTGTAATATAGAAGCTGGATATCATCGGCGCGGGCCCCGCGCGGGCCGGCGGAATAAACAGAGGGAGGTGGCTGCGGGATGGCGCGCAAACAACAGAATGACCCGCTGCGCTATGCGGCGAACCTGACGGCGCTGGCGGCGGCGGTGTATTTGGGCGTCACGGCGCTGCTGCGTTTGGCCGTAGGGCAGCTGCTGCGCCTGTTCAACAAAAGCGCTACGCTGGAAAACCCCATTGCTGTGCCTGAGTGGGTGCTGGGCGTATTCAACGTTCTTCTGCCCGCCGCCGGGTTGGCGGCAGCGTTCTGGCTGCTGGCCGTGGGAGTGCGCGCTACGCCCATGCGCCTGCGGATTTCGGTGCAGATGCCTCGGGACGGGCGGCTGTGGCTGTTCGTGCCGGTGTTTTTAGGGGCGGGCTTTCTATGCAGCCTGCTTACTACGCTTTTGCAGCGGCTGCTGGCCGCGTTCACCCGGTACCGCGCGCCGGAGGCCATCCGTCTGCCACAAAGCGGATTTGCCACGTTTTTGTATTTCATCGGCATGTGTGTGGTACCCGCCGTACTGGAGGAGCTGCTGGTGCGCGGCGCCATGCAGGCAGTGCTTTCCCGCTGGGGAACATGGTTTTCCATCGTTGTATCCAGTGTGGTGTTCACGCTGCTGCACGGCGATATCGCGCAGATGCCGTCTCTGTTCATCCTGTCGGTGCTCATGGGGCTGGCGGCCTACTGTACCGGCTCTCTGGCGCTGGGAATGGCGTTGCACTTTGCTTATAACACAATGTCGTTTCTTTTTTTATATGCGGCGCAGAAGATGGACGGTGTGTCCGCCTTTGCGTTTGCGGGATACCTGGTGGCCGTGTTCTGCGTGGGGGCCGTGGTGTGTCTTGCGGCCATTCGCCGCCTGGGCGTAATGCGCCGTTTCAGGCCCATCCCCCGGGTATACGACCCCAAGAACCGCCAGAGCCGTCTGGAGCGCCTGGCGTCTGCGCCGCTGTTCCCGCTGGTGATGGCGTGCATGGCGCTGCGCGCGGCATGGCCGCTGTTCGCGAAATAAGGAAAGTTGGTTTCATATGGATGATATCACGTTGATGCGTCTGGCGCTGGCCGAAGCGGAAAAAGCCGCTGCGTTGGGCGAGGTGCCTGTAGGCGCGGTAGTGGCGAAGGACGGGGAGCCTGTGGCGGTGGCACACAACACGCGGGAGACCGGCAAGAATGCCACGCATCACGCCGAGCTGCTGGCCATAGACGCGGCATGCCGCGCTTTGGGCGGCTGGCGGCTGTGGCAATGCGAGTTATTTGTGACGCTGGAGCCGTGCCCCATGTGCGCAGGGGCCATCGTCAACAGCCGTATCAAGCGCGTCGTGTACGGCGCACGGGATGCAAAGGCGGGTTGCTGCGGCAGCGTAACGGATCTGTTTGCGCTGCCTTTCAATCACCGCCCCCAGGTGGAGGGCGGGCTGCTGGAGGACGAATGCGCCGCGCTGCTGGCGGCGTTTTTTGAAGAGCTGCGCCGCAGGCGCAGAGAGGGGAGCAAGCCGAAATGGAAAAAACCGCAATCGTGACAGGAGCTTCCCGCGGCATCGGCGCAGCCGCAGCGCTGGCGCTGGCCGCGCAGGGGTGCCGTGTGGCCGTGTGCTGCCGCACCCGGCGGGACAGTGCCGAAAGCGTGGCGGCTCGTATCCGCGCTGCGGGCGGCACGGCGGCAGTATTCTGTGCAGATGTCTCTGACGAAGCGGCGGTGCGCACGATGTTTGCGCAGGTAGAGCAGACGCTGGGGCCGGCGGACATCCTTGTCAATAATGCGGGCGTTGCACAGCAGAAGCTGTTCACAGATATCACTGCGGCTGAGTGGGACGCCATGTTCGGCGTATGCGTGAAAGGCGCGTTCCACTGCTGCCAGGCCGCGCTGCCGCATATGATACGCCAAACGTGGGGACGCATCATCAATATTTCTTCCATGTGGGGGCAGGTGGGGGCCTCCTGCGAGGTGCACTATTCCGCGGCAAAGGCGGCGCTTATCGGCTTTACCAAGGCATTGGCCAAGGAGGAAGGCCCAAGCGGAATAACGGTAAATTGTGTGGCGCCGGGCGTAGTGGAAACGGATATGATGGCTGTTTTCTCCCCGGAGGATAAGGCGGCGCTTGCAGAGGAAACGCCGCTGTGCCGTCTGGGCGCGCCGGAGGACGTGGCCGCTGCCGTCGCGTTTCTCGCATCGGACGCGGGCGCTTTTTTCACGGGGCAGGTATTGGCGCCCAACGGCGGGTTTGTCGTCTGAGGCTTTTATAGATGTAATATAAGGGCGGGAGCCTTGTGTGCTCCCGCCCTTTTCAGAATACCGGAATATTTGCGCGCGGCTGTAAAGCCATTTCGACCTGAGCTGTAAAGGGGAATTCCGCCGCCGTCCCGTTGATGAAATCCACCCGGTAGCCTGTCCCGTCCTTGTGGAAAAAACCGCTCTCCGGTACGATGCGCAGATAACACAGGTTGGAGTCGCCTTCATCGTTGCAGGCAAAGTGCCACGGCTCGAACGCCCCCGCCAGCGCTTCGCGCGCCGCCTGGTTGGCAGGCAGCAGCGGATGTCCCATGAAATGGGCTTTGCACTTAAAGGTGTGAAAACTGCTGCAGAGCGAAACACAGGGGTTTGCTTTCATCTCCCGCACTTTGGCGGAACGGCCGTGCGTGACCACCCAGAATGCGCCGCCCATATAACAGGCGTCCACCACCCGCTGCGAAGGAACGTTCTCCCGCGCGGTCGCCAATACGAAGGTGCAGTCCTTTTCGAAAAGCTCGCGCAGGACCTCCAGGCTTTTTTCATATGCCGTCATAACGCGTCCCTTTCTCCGGACGGCTGAACGCGCCCGGCTCGATGTTCCGCGGGCGCCTTTGGTGCCGGCCCGCCTTGTGGCATCCTTTTATCCTGCACATCGTCCGCATACCAGCTTTTTTTGACGAAAGCGCGGCGGTATGTGTTTTTCTGCATTTTGTCTGCGCCGCAGGCACGAGGACGGCTTATTGTTTGCGCCGGGCAGCCATTGTTGAAAACCTCTTGTCAAACTATACAATCTTATGCTGGAAGATTGTACGTAAGATTCTTTCTTTTTTTACAACATTATCTTTAAAAAGCGACGCGATTGTGATACTATTTTTGTATAAGTTGCTGCCATGCGTTTTGCGCAGGGCGGAAAAGAGGGTTGTTGTTTATGAATTACGCAAACGATCACATCCGAAACGTCCTCATAGCGGGCCACGGCGGCGCCGGGAAAACCAGCCTCGCCGAAGCGCTGCTGTTTACCGCCAAGAGCACCGACCGCCTGGGCCGTGTGGAAGACGGGAACACCGTATGCGATTACGACCCCGAGGAGGCCAAGCGCCGCGCATCCCTGTCGCTGGCCGTAGCGCCTGTCGAGTATGACGGCGTAAAAATAAATCTGATCGACACGCCGGGTCTGTTT
>ERZ1504946.546-NODE-546-length-9342-cov-3.483364_pt1 | contig 9342 bp, 8 predicted proteins | sample MGYA00574595_ERZ1504946 | MGnify/ENA primary metagenome ERZ1504946 (study PRJEB39906, sample SAMEA3182112) | gut metagenome | biome: human; feature: gut; material: Stool; isolation source: human stools | place: Canada | collected 2013-05-06 ...
AAAATGTCCCGCGCGCCGAACATACGCTTGTTTTTGGCGTCCCACAGCACGAACGCAAACATGCCGCGCAGGCGATAGATCAGCTCCGTGCCGTATTCCTCGTAGCCGTGGATGAGCACCTCGGTGTCGGCGCCACAGTGGAACGTGTGGCCTTTGGCCTCAAGCTCCCGCCGCAGCTCCATAAAATTGTAGATCTCGCCGTTGAATACAACGACCACGCTTTTGTCCTCGTTGGCCATGGGCTGTGCGCCTGCGTCGGACAGGTCCAGGATGGACAGGCGCCGGAACCCCAGCGCGATGCCATCGTCTGTGTACATGCCGCCCATGTCCGGGCCGCGGTGGACGATACGGTCCATCATTTTCTGCAAGATTGCCTCTTTGTTATCAAGATTGCCGGAAAAGCCGATAAATCCACACATTCAGGTGTTACCTCCTGTTTGCCGCGGAGCAGGGCCGCGGTGCAAATAATGGCGGCGTTGGCCGCGCTTCAGTCGAAGCCGATGGGCGTTTTGCCGAACGCGAGGATCGCGTTTCTGGCAAGCACCTCCATGGAGTCCAGATAAAAAGCGCCCAGCCCCTCGTCGCGTTTGATGAGCGAAAGCTCGGTGCAGCCCAGGATGGCGCGGTCGCACCCTTGCGCGCGCAGTGAGGCCGCGGCCCGCTCAAACGCGGCCATGTCCGCGGGCCGGCCCTGCTTGATGTCTCCGTAAATAACGTCCATCACGGCAGCCTGCGCGGCATCGTCCGGCACGGCGCAGGGCAGGCCGTGCTTTTCGCACATGCGCTGGTAGGTGCGGGTGCGCACCGTGCCTGTGGTGGCCAGGATGCCCACACGGGCGCTGCCGCCCGCCTTCGCGGCCAGCACAGTCTCCTCCACCATGTTCAGGATGGGGATGGGGATGGTCTCGTTGAGCCTGTCGTAAAAATAGTGGGCGGTGTTGCAGGGGATGGCGATGACATCCGCGCCGAACGTGACAAGCCGCGCCGCGTCCGCGGCCATGATGTCGAAGGGGTTCTCCGCGCTTTGGCCCAGAATATAGCTGGTGCGGTCCGGCGTGGTGGCGCGGCTGTTGATGATGACGTCGATGTGGTCTTGGTCGCGCGCGGCCTGGGTATGGCGCGTGAGCATCTCGTAAAAATAAACAGTGGCCATAGGGCCAAGCCCGCCGAGGATGCCCAACACCTTGGGCAATGCCTGTTCCATACAGGAGCCTCCTTTCCCATGCGGTGCGCCCGGAGCGCAGCTCTATTTGTAATAGGTCTTGAATTTCTTGAAATAGCGCTGCATGTGCACCAGATAATAGGCGAAGCGTCTGGGATTCCAGCGCAGGTCGTACCCGCAGCCAAAGCTGGTGGTCTCCCGGCCCTCGCGCACAAGGCGGCGGGCCTTTTCCACAAAGGCGGGGTCTTTGACGTATTTGTACACCACGGCACGGGGCACGCTGTGCCAGAAGGTCTCTTTTTCATTCATCACACAGGGGCCGAGGTCGCTGCCAAGCACGCGGTCTTCCACCACATAGCGGGCGATGTTGAGCCCCGCACCCGTCACGTAATAATTGCTGCGGCCCTGTCGGAGATTGATCTCAAACACGCGGTAGCTGCCGTCCCGGCTGTCGTATTTAATGTCAAAATTGGCAAAACCCGTGTAACCGACGTCCTCCAGGAACGCTTTCAGTTTTGTCATCAGCGGCTCATTGTATTCGGTGATGATGGCCGCGTGATTGCCCAGCGCCTTGGGCGTGTGCTCCTCCAGGCCCACATGGCCCAGGCACATCATCTTCACGCTGTTGTTTTTATCGCAGTAGGCTGTCAGCACATGCATGAAGCTGTCGTCGCCGGGAATTCTGTCCTGCAAAATGACAATGTCCGGGTAGCCCGCGCCGTAGATTTGCGCGAGAATGGCCGAGGCCTCCTCCGGCGTGGCGGCGGTATACACTTTCTTCATGCCGTCGAAGGGGTGCTTCCAGTACAAAATGCTGCTGGAGGGCTTTACGATTACAGGGTACGCGAAGCCCAGCGCTTCGGGCGACAGGGCGGCGGCGTCCATGGGGCCTTCGGCGCAGAAGGTTTTGGGGTAGGGGATGCCGTACTTGTCGCACAGAGCGTAAAAATCCGCCTTGGAAACCAGCTTGTCCCGCAGCTCCGGCGTGATGTAAGGCGCGATGCAGTTCGCGGGCAGCTTGTCCCGGACGTCCATGAGCAGGCTGGCGTAATCGTCGGTACAACCCATGACGATGAGCGTTTTGTCCGCGTGTGCGGCGGCGAAATCCGTTACCGTGCGCAGCAGTGTGTCCGCGCTGTCGATGTCCGGCACGGCGGTGAAGCGGACCAGGCGGGAATACATGGTATCGCCCATGGCCCAGCGGCCAAAGGCGTAAGAACGCACGCCGTAGGCCTCGTGGAAGGCGCGCGCCAGCGTGTAGCAGTTCATGTCCGCGCCGATGAGCACGGGCAGGATGGTTTCGGAAACAGGCATCAAAAGGCTCCTTTGGACCCGGTGACCCGGGCAGATATATACTACTTTATTATATGCACAAACGGGGGCTTGTCAAGGCGAAGGAGCGGGGCGCGGGCGCCTGTGGCGTCCGTGCCGGCAGGCGTTTATAAAGCAGTATCGCCCGTTTGCGCCGCCTCATTTGCTTTTTCGGCTGAAATGAGGTAAAATATCAATACTTATTGCTTTGTCTCTGTCCGAGGGCCGGGCGGAAGACAGGCCGACGAGGTGCCGTATGATCAAACTTTCTCCTTCGATCCTGGCCGCGGACTTTGCGGAGCTGGGCCGCAGCTGTGAGGCCGTGATGGCCGCGGGTGCGGATATGCTGCATGTAGACGTGATGGACGGCGCGTTCGTGCCGAACATCAGCCTGGGCGTGCCGGTTCTTGCTGCTTTGGCAAAGCGCGTGCCGGCCTTTTACGATGTGCATCTGATGATCCGGCGCCCGCTGCAATATATAAAGCCGTTCTGCGCCGCCGGGGCGAACCTGCTGACGTTCCACATAGAGGCCGAAAGCCCTGTGGAACAGACCATCCAGGCCATCCACGACGAGGGCCGCAGGGCCGCGCTGTGCATCAAACCCGCCACGCCGCCCGAGGCCGTTTTCCCTTATCTGGACGCGCTGGAGATGGTGCTGGTGATGAGCGTGGAGCCGGGCTTCGGCGGGCAGAAGTTCATGCCCGCGGCGGTGGAAAAGATCGCGGCCATCCGCGCCGAGGCGCAGCGCCGTGGACTTTCGACGGACATCGAGGTGGACGGCGGCATTGACGCAGCCACCGCGCCGCTGTGTGCGGCTGCCGGGGCCAACGTGCTTGTGGCGGGCAGTGCCGTGTTCGGCGCAAAGGATCCCGCCGCCGCAATGTCGGCCATCCGCGCCGCGTGCGTATAGGCGGAAGCCTGGCTTTGTGCGGGCCGGCCCGGAAAGCCGGACGCCCGGAAGGAGCCTGCGTGCGGCCGCCGGCGGCCCCGTTTAACCCAAAACGAAAAGAGGCGACTTTTATGAGCCCTGAGACTGCGCTGCCCCTGCAGCCCCCCAGCGCCTATGAGGCGAACCGGGACATCGTGTTTATGACGCTGCCGCTGCTGGCACTGTCGACCTATTTTTACGGCGCGCGCCCTGCGGTGCTGTGCCTGACGGCGGCTTTCACGGCCATGCTGTGCGACCATCTGGTGGCCTGGCTGCGCCACCGTCCCTGCGACAAAACGGAAAACAGCAGCATCCCCTCTGCGCTGGTGCTGGTCCTGCTGCTGCCCGCCACCGTGCATTACTATGTGGTCGTCGTCAGTGTGGCGGTGGCCATCCTGCTGGGCAAGCACGCTTTCGGCGGGTACGGCCATTACCCGTTCAACCCCGCGGCCTTCGGCTATGCCGTCGCCGCCGTCAGCTGGCCGGGCGAGGTGTTTTTGTATCCCGTGCCGTTCACCACGATGAGCGTGCTGGACACCGGCAGCGCCACCGTGATGGAGAGTGTTTCCCACACGCTGCGCGCCGGCGGCGTGCCCAACGTGGATACGTTCGACCTCATCCTCGGCAATTATGCGGGGCCCATCGGCGCCACTTCGGTGCTCATCCTCGTGGCGTGCGCCATGTACCTGTGGATGCGCCGGGACATCACGCTGGGCATCCCTTTCGGCTTTCTGCTCTCCTGCGCGCTGGTGGCGTTTTTTTACCCGCGTGTGAACACGCTGGGGCTGGAGCTGCCCTGGCAGTATCTGGACATCCGCCTGCTCTCGCTCAAATACGAGATGCTCTCCGGCGCGCTTATTTTTGCGGCTGTGTTTCTGGTGAACGAGCCGGTGACGCGCCCGAAAAATACCCGCGCGCATTTTGTGTACGGTATGATCCTGGGCTTTATGACAATGATGTTCCGTTATTTCGGCTCGTATGACACGGGCGTGTGCTTTGCGGTGCTGGCGGTGAATGCACTGGCCGGCTACCTGGACCGCCTGTTCTCCCAGAAGATCTTCCGCAGGGAGGTGCGCTCATGAGCGAATTTATCGGCGAGACCCCGCGTCCCCACCGCGCGGATGTGGAAAAGCGCGCCCGGCGCGACCGTGTGTTTCTCAACAACCCGGTCATTATGCAGGGGCTTGGGCTCGCGCCGCTCATCGTGGCGGCTACCACGCTGAAAAACGGTGTGATGCTTTCGGTGGCGGTACTGCTGCTGCTCACACCTACGCGCGTTCTGGCGGCGCTGCTCAGCCGCTTTGCGTATTTCCGGTTCCGCGGGCTCACCTATGCGCTCACAGCCGCGGCCGTGTTCGTAGGCGTGCGGTATGTGATGGGCCTGCTGTACCCGGTGTCGGACCTGGCGCTGCTGGGCCTGTACCTGCCTTTGCTGGTGGCGGACCCCATCGTACTCAAACGGTATGAAAGGCCGCAGCGCGAGCGTGTGCGCACGGCGCTGCGCAAGGGCATCATCACCTCGCTGGGCTATATCCTGATGCTGCTGCTGATTTCCGGCCTGCGGGAATTTTTGGGCGCGGGCGCGCTGATGGGGACGCAGGTAATGAAAAACGCGCTCTTCCCCATGGCGCAGCTGCCCAGCGGCGGTTTTATCTTGCTGGCCCTGGTCATGTGCGTGTGGCGCGCCGCAGCTGCCAGCGTAAAACAACAAATGAGTCTGGGGGCGGAGCATCTATGATCGAAGTGCTGAAGGCCCTGAGCGTATTTTTTGCCTACGCGGTGATGGCGGTGTTTGCCCAGAACGCGGTGTTTACCCGCGCGTTGGGCGTATCCCGCCTTGTCAAGCTGGTGGACGACACCACTGTGGACTCCCTGACGTTCGGCGCGCTGCTGTGTGCTGTCCAGCTCATCAGCGCACCGCTTGGATACTTTGTCAACCTCTGGCTGGCTCAGTATCCATACCGCATGTATATCCGTCCGCTGGTGATGGTGCTGTGCAGCACGGTCGCGTTTTTTATCGTACTGCTGGTCGTGGTGGTGTTTTTTCGCCTGCACGGCGCGCGGGAGATTGTGGCGGTGCTGCCCATGGCCACATTTAATACCTGTATTCTGGGCACGCTGTTCATCAGCACCATCCAGAGCTTCAGCCTGGTGCAGACCATGGGCTTTGCACTGGGCAGCGGCGTGGGATATGTGCTGGCGGTGCAGGTGGTGACGGAGGGGCAGCGCAAGCTGCAGAGCGACGCGGTGCCGGCCACGTTCCGCGGGCTGCCCATCACGCTGCTGTATATCGGCATCCTGGCTCTGGCCATTTACGGCTTTACCGGCCATATGCTGGCATTTTGACCGCGGCTCCGGCTGCCTGCCGGGGAATGCTGCCGGGGGCCTGTGCGGCTTCTCCGGGCGCGTCCCTGCGGCGGAGGCCGGGGCTTTTTCCATGAGCGGCCCGCGCGCCGGCACAGCGGGCACGGCGGCGCGGCAGCGCCGCGGGAACGAACAGAAAAAGGGGGTCTGCGTTTATGATCCTGCGCAGCCTTTCCGCGCCCGACGCGGAAAAATTTTATACTCTGATGTGTACGGCGGCGGGCCGCGAGCTGCCCAGAGAGGCGTTCGCGCAGGCGCTGGCCCAAGCGCTGGAGCAGACTGGGCGGCGCATCGTGCTGGCCTTTGAGGGACCGGAGGCGGTGGGCTTTGCCGACACCGAAGTGCGTTTCCCTTTTTCGGAATGCGCGCCTGTGGGTGTCATCCATGAGTTTTATGTGCGGGAGGATGCGCGCGGCCGCAATGTGGGCAGCGCCATGCTGGTCTCGCTTACCACGCAGTTCAAGGCCGCAGGCTGTGTTTCCGTGCAGGCGTCCTGCGCCCGCGTCAACCTGAAAAGCCAGGAATTTTTGGAAAAGCGGGGCTTTGTAAAAACACGCCACGCCTTTTCCCGTCCGCTTCAGGGATAGGCGCCGCTGCTTTTTGCGAACACAGAAATGTGTATCAAGCCCGAAAGAAAAGGAGGCGTGCCGAATGCTGGAGGTGCGCGCTGCCCGCCACGGGGACGCTCCCGCGCTGGATGCGCTGGGCGCCGCGCCGGAGGCGGGTGTTTTTGTATTGGAAAAGAATGGGGCCGTCATCGGTGCGCTGACACTTCGGGCAGGGGAAATTTTCGGCTGCGCGGTCGCGCCGGAATGGCGCGGACGGGGCTATGGAACCTTCCTGCTGCGCCGGGCGCTGCGCGCCGCCGGGGCGGGGCCGGTTTATACTCAAACGCCGCCGGGCAATGCCGCGATGGAGGCGCTGCTGCGCCGGTGCGGGTTTCGCCCACAGGAGCAGGCATTGCCCGCCGCAGGGGAAGAGCCCGCCCGCGCGCGGGAAGCCGGCGCTGCTGCCGGCCCTTTGAGCCTCCCCCAAAAATGGGTGCGGGGCGCGCCGGACGGCGACGGCGAAAACGCGCTGGCCGTGGCCCACGCCTTTCTGCGGACGCATGTGCGGCCCGGCGCTTTCGCGCTGGACGCGACGGCGGGCAACGGCCATGACACACTGTTCCTGTGCCGTTTGGTGGGCGCTGCGGGACGTGTGCTGGCCTTTGACGTCCAGCCGCAGGCAGTGGAGAACACCAACGCCCGCCTGCGGGAGAACGGCTGCGGACAGGTAGGCCGCGCGGTGCTGGACAGCCACGCGAACCTGGCTGCCTATGCGGCTCCGGGCAGTGTGGACGCGGCGGTATTCAACCTGGGCTATCTGCCCGGCGGCGACCACGGAGTGTTCACCACGCCGGGCGTGAGCGTGCCGGCCATGCGCACGGCGCTGGAACTGCTGCGGCCGGGCGGTGTGATGACGGTATGCGTCTATTACGGCGGGCCGCAGGGCATGGCGGAAAAGGATGCGGTGCTGGCGTTTCTCACGGGTCTGCCGCCGGAAGGATACCGCGTGTCTGTGCGCGATTTTTCCGGCCGGCCGGGCTGTCCGCCCATCCCCGTTTGCATCGAAAAGCGGGCCTGGTGAACGGGCGGCGCGTTCCGTGTGACACCGCGGCCTTTTTGTGCCGCGCGCCCATGGTTTCACCTTTTTTTCACACCCGTATGATAGTTCTTTCACACCCATGGCCTATACTGAAAGCAACATCAGGAAAGAAGGAGGATGTTGACTTATGAACAACAATTGGGAATTCGACTATTCCGAACTTTACAATAATAACAACCCCGGCAGAAATGCGCAGAACACGACTGCACCGGAGGCGGAATCGCCCTTGCAGGGCGCGCCCGGCCCCGCCGGAATGCCCGGAATGGGTGTGGGCGGCGCGCCGGTGCCGCCCCATGCGGCACAGAAAAAACGCGGCTGGGGCAAGCGCGTCGCCGCGGGAGCGGCCGCCGTGGTGTTCTGCGGCGCCGTGGGCTTCGGCGGCGGATATCTGGGCTACACCTTCGCCAAGGGCGGCTCCACAGGCCCCGTCATTTATCAGGCGCCCGCGGCCTCGTCCGGCACAGGCAGCGCCGCGGGCGGCACGGCCAACACAGCCGACGCGCTTTCCGTCACAGAAATCGCCAGCAAGGTAGGGCCCAGCGTGGTGGAGGTGACCACCGAGGCCGTTACCACCAACGCGTTCTTTGGTCAGTACGTCCAGAGCGGTGCGGGCAGCGGCGTCATCATCACCGAGGACGGCTACATCATCACGAACAACCATGTGGTGAGCGGCGCCAGCCAGGTGACGGTGCGCACGAGCGACGGCACCGAGTATCCCGCTACGGTCGTGGGCGCGGATTCCAAAACGGATATTGCCGTGCTGAAGATTGAAGCCACGGGCCTTACACCGGCGGTCGTAGGCGATTCCGACAGTCTGCAGGTAGGCGAATTCACTCTGGCAGTGGGCAACCCGTTGGGTGAGTTGGGCGGAACCGTGACGGACGGCATCATCTCCGCGCTGGACCGTGAGGTGACCGTGGAGAATCAGACCATGAACCTGCTGCAGACGAACGCGGCTGTCAGCCCCGGCAATTCCGGCGGCGGCCTGTTCAACGAGCGCGGCGAGCTGATCGGCATCGTCAACGCCAAGTCCAGCGGCCAGAATGCCGAAGGGCTGGGCTTCGCGATCCCTGTCAACACGGCCATTCAGGTGGCCGAGGAGCTTATCAACAACGGATATGTTACCGGCCGCCCGGCCATGGGCGTCACGGTGCTGAGCATCAACGACGCGCAGACAGCGTTCCAGTATGGTGTAAACCAGGCGGGCGTGTATGTGCAGAGCGTCAATGAGGGCGGAGCGGCCGACAAGGCCGGCCTGCAGCCCGGCGACCGCTTTGTGAGCATCGACGGCACGGCTGTCAATTCCACCAGCGATATCACGGGCATCATCGGCGAACACGCGGTGGGCGATACCATCGAGGTGCAGGTGGTGCGCGGTACGCAGATCGTTACAGCGAACGTCACGCTGGAGGAATCCACGCCGCAGGCAAGCAGCACCCAGCGTACGGAGGGCTGATGCCCGGCGCAGACCGAACCAAAAACGCGCCCCGGCACGGGCGCGCGGAGGAGCAGCATGCTTCCCCGCGCAGCCCCGCCGGGGCGTTTTGCCGTATTTTAAGTCAAAGCGGTAAAAATTTCATAGAATGTTTGACCTTTTGACGAAAATGCGGTACTATCAGAATGGATAGAAATTTGCCGGAGGTGGCCCGATGCTCCAGAAGATCGCCATAAAAATGCTGGGAGACTTTTCCGTCGTTGCCGACGGGCGCTGCGTGGTGGACGCCACAGCCAAGCTGACGAAGCCGTGGCAGCTGTTCTGTTACCTTGCGCTCAACCGGGAGCATGTCACTCCGTCCTCGGTGCTGCTGCAGGAGCTGTGGGGCGGCGAGGAGCTGGCGGACCCGGCCAACGTGCTGAAAAATACCGTTTATGCGCTGCGGCGGGAGCTGGCCGGGCCGGTCAAGCCCGCTGAAAGCCCCATCCTGTTCCG
>ERZ1504946.583-NODE-583-length-9026-cov-3.124066_pt1 | contig 9026 bp, 7 predicted proteins | sample MGYA00574595_ERZ1504946 | MGnify/ENA primary metagenome ERZ1504946 (study PRJEB39906, sample SAMEA3182112) | gut metagenome | biome: human; feature: gut; material: Stool; isolation source: human stools | place: Canada | collected 2013-05-06 ...
TTCGTCGGCAGCGTCAGATGTGTATAAGAGACAGGGACTGTGCGGAATATTTTTTACGCGCGGCAAAATAGCCGAAGCCGTAGGCCAGCACGCCCACGCCCACGCCTGTCTGGATGCAAAACAGCAGGCTCTCGATCTCTCCGGGCAGCTCGCCGCCGAGCAGTGTTTCCAAAACCGGCGTGAACCACGGCTCATATGCTTCACCCTGAATCTCCTCCACCATCCGGCTTCCGGCGTCATCGCTGCCGCCGAACTCCGCGCCAGGCGCAAGGAAGAAGGGCACGACAGCCAGTACCAGCACAGCGGCCAGCAGCGCCAAAACGGTTTTTGTATTCCTGCTCACTGCAATCCCTCCTTCAAAAAGCCGATCTCCCGCAGCTCGGGCCTGGCACAGCTTTCCAGCCCCATCACCACCAGAACGGTCAAGATGCCCTCGATCGCGGCCAGCGGCAGCTGCGTGGGCGCGAAAACGCCCAAAAAGCGCACCGCGCTGGCTGCCGCGCCGCCTTCCGCAGCGGGATAGGCCATCGCAAGCTGCAGGCTTGTGACGCAGTATGTAAACAGATCGCCCAGAGACGCCGCCAGAAATATCGCCAGCTTACGGTTCACACGCGCCTTTTTGCACAGGGCATAAACACCCCAGGAGACCAGAGGCCCGGCGATGGCCATGCTGAAGGTATTGGCCCCCAGCGTGGTGAGGCCGCCGTGGGCCAGCAGCACCGCCTGGAACACCAGCACGATGAGCCCCAGCACCGCAGCGTAAGCCGGGCCAAACAGAATGGCGGCCAGGCCGGTGCCCGTCATGTGGCTGCAGCTGCCTGTGACGGACGGGATCTTGAGCGACGAGATGACAAAAATAAACGCGCCGGACATCGCCAGCAGCAGCAGGGCTTTGCGCTGCGCTTGCACCGTGCGGCGCAGCCGGACCACACCTGCCGCCAGGAACGGAAGGCACAGCGCCCCCCATGCCGCACAGTATGCCGGCGGAAGATACCCTTCCATGATGTGCATGGCATAGGCGCTTTGCGGTACAAACAAAACGCCGCCCATGACCATGGAAAACGCCAAAAATCGCTTTTCACACTTGGTCATTGAACATTCCTCCTGTTTCTTTTGTTGTGCGCCGCAAAAAAACCGGGCCTTTCTCATTTATGAGAAAGGCCCGGTCAAACAAAGTGTCCTAAAAAACGGCGCACCCTGATTTTTACCGCGCAGGCGTTTCGTCCGTCCGCCGCGCGTCCCTGCCCTTCCGGCAGCATCGCCGCAGGGCAGGTCTTCCGGCTTGGGCGTCAGCGCCCCGGCTTCGTCTTCCCGTGTGTACCCACAGTGACGTTTTGAAGCCGGAACTGTTCCCTTACGGCGGCGGTCCCGCACAGGTCTTGCACCTGTTTCCCTATTCTCCCGGCCGCCTCACAGCGGCCGGGCACCCTGCAGCATTTTGCTTATTCACAGTAACACAGTTTTCGCTCCGGCGCAAGCGCGGAGAAACAACCCGTCAAAAAACTTCCAAAGCCATGGCTTTTTTACCAAGCGCACAGGGCGTTATGCGCCTTTGCGCCGCTGCCCGTCCTGTGCGCCCCACAGGGCGCCGGTGCGGCTTTTGCGATACTGGCTCGGCGTCTGCCGGAACCGTTCCTGAAACACACGGTTGAACGTCCGCAGGCTGTCGAAGCCGGATTCCATGCTCACCTCCAGCATGCTCAGCTCCGTTGCAGCCAGCAGGTCGCGGGCGCAGTCCAGCCGCAGGGCGTTTACATATTCCCGGAAGCTGGTGTGCAGCCGCGCGGAGAACACGTGCGACAGGTGATATTTGCTGACGCCCAGCTCCTTTGCAATGTGCTCCAGTGAGAGCGGCTGACGGAAGTTCCGCATGATATAGCGCACCACGCTGCTCGTCAGATCCATGGCTTTTGGCTCCGGCGCCGGCTCCAGTGAGAGTTCGGGCAGAACGTGCGCCAGGATCAAATGGAGCAGCGCGCGGGAAATGCTGCTGTCCGCCCCGGTACACCGGCAGCGGTAAAGGCTGTGCAGGGCGTACAGCACATCCGGGTCCAGCGCTTTCCCGCACAGGTACGGCCGGCGGGGGCGGCACTGCGTCAGGCTGGGGAAATAATCGCCCATCAGAGACGTGCCGCAGACGGCCATCATATACCGGCTGTCCGCTTCCCGGCACTGGTAGCTGTGCACCGTGTTGGGAAACACCACCGCCAGTTCTCCCGCCTTCAGTTCACGGAATTCCCCGTCTATCCCGACGCAGACGCAGCCGCTCTGCACCAGAAAAAGTTCCAGTTCACCATGCAGATGGGAGGGGAAATTGAGCCGTTTGCCCATCTCCACCTGAAGCTCGCGTCCGCTTCGTTCCTCGTAATAAGCATAGGCTTTTCGTTTTTCCATATATGCCTCCCACGGGATGCCCCAAAACGCAATATTTGGCCACAAAACGATTCCTTCTGTCCTGTATTATATCATACCGGATGATATAATACAGCCAAATAAAGCACAAAAACCGGAATGATTTTTCGTCGTCCGGCGCTTTTGAATTTTACAGGTTAGAAGGTCTTTACAATGCAACAGCTGCAATGGCTTTCCGGCTGCATGAAGGACAAACGGAAATGGTTCTGGCTGGCGATGGCGCTGGCCGTTGTCTCGGCGGGGCTGTGCGTGGTGTTCCCGTTCATCACACAGCAGATCACGGACCGGGTGCTGGTGGGACAAACGCTGCCGGACGGTTCCGTGCAGCGCCAGACACAGCTGCTCGTCCCGCTGGTGTGCGTTATGATCGGCGCGCAGCTTTTGCGCTCGTGCGTACGCTACGGCATGACGGCGTCTCTGGAATATGTGTCCCAGAACGTCCAGCAGGACATCCGCCGCCATTTGTACGACAACCTGTGCACCCAGGACGCGGGCTTTTATACGCGGTACCGCACGGGCGACCTGATGACGCGCCTGACGGGCGATCTGGACATGGTGCGCCACACGGTGTGCTGGATCTCGTACAACGCGGTGGAAAGCACCTGCCTGTTTCTGTTTTCCATGACATATCTGTTCAGCGTGAACGCCGCGCTGACGCTCCTTCTGCTGGCCGTTGCCCCGGTGATCCTTGCATGCTCGTTCCTGTTTTCGCGCACGGTGTATCCTCTGTATGCGTCCCTGCGGGAAAAGCTGTCCCGCATGAACTCGGTGGCGCAGGAAAACATCGCGGGCAACAAAACGGTGCGCGCGTTCGTGCGCGAGGCCTATGAAAACGAAAAATTCGAGAACTGCAACGAAGAATACCGCCAGGCAAACCTCAAGGCCAACTTTCACTGGCTGAAATTCTTCCCCTACATCGAGGGCTGCGCCCAGCTTATGGGGCTTTTGTCTGTGCTCTTCGGCGGCCTGTTCATCATCCAGGGAAAAATGACGGCCGGCGACCTCGCCGCCTTTTCGCTGATGTCCTGGGGCCTGTCGGAGCCGATGCGCGCGCTGGGCACCTACCTGAACGATTTTCAGCGGTTCCTCACCTCCGCCGCAAAGGTCATTGAAATTTATTTTGCCCGCACGCGGATCGAGAACCCCGAGCACGGGCGCACCGAGGGCGAATGCCGCGGCAGCGTGGAGTTCCGCGGCGTTACCGTCGCTTACCCCCACAACAGCGCCCCCACGCTGAAGGACGTCAGCTTTTCCGTAACGCAGGGGCAGACGCTGGCCATACTGGGCGCCACAGGCAGCGGCAAAACCACGCTGGTGGACGCCGTCACGCGCATGCTGGACGTCAGCGGCGGCACGGTGCTGGTGGACGGCGTGGACGTGCGCCTGTGGGACCTTCAGGCGCTGCGGCGGCGCATCGGCATGGCGACGCAGCGCGTGCAGCTCTATTCCGACACCGTCAGCAGCAACATCGCGTACAGCGCGCCCGACGACATCTCCGAAGACGACGTCGCCCTGTACGCCCGCCTCGCGGCCGCTGATTTCATCTGCTCGCTGCCCGAGGGCTTCGACACCATCATCGGCGAGCAGGGCACCGGGCTTTCCGGCGGCCAGAAGCAGCGCATCGCCCTGGCCCGCGCGCTGGCAAAGCAGCCTGAGATCCTGATCCTGGACGACACCACCTCGGCGGTCGACCTGGAGACCGAAAAGCAGCTGCGCAAAAATCTTCAGGAGCTTCCCTATCCCTGTACAAAGATCATTGTTGCGCAGCGCATTTCCGCTGTGCGCAGCGCGGACCAGATACTCGTATTGCAGGACGGGCGCATCGCGCAGCGCGGCACCCATGAACAGCTCGCGGCCTGTGAGGGCTATTACCGCGACATCTGCCTGCTGCAGGGCGTGCAGGGAATGCCCGACGCGCCCGCGGCAAACGCCCCGGCAAAGGAGGTGCGCTGACCATGGCAAAACGGAACACCTTCGGCGTGGACGAAACGCTGGAAAGCACTTTCAGCTGGGAAATGATCCGGCGCTGCTTTGTGTACATCCGCCGGGAGGGACGCCTGTTCCTGCGCGCGTTCGTACTGCAGGCGCTGGCCATGGTGGCGGGCCTGTGCGGGCCGCTGTTCTCGGCCCGCGTGCTGGACGAGGCCGTGCCCGCGGGGAACATCCCCATGGTGCTGGCCTGCTGCGCGCTCATGCTGGCGTGTATCGCCGTCAACATTCTGTTCACCACATTGTCCAGCCGGTGCGTCAACGTCATCGGCCAGAACATTGTCCATGACCTGCGGCGCGACCTGTACGAGCACCTGCAGAAGCTTTCTTTCTCCTATTTCGACAGCCGTCCCCACGGAAAAATTCTCGTGCGTGTCATCAACTACGTCAACTCGGTGGCCAACATCCTGTCCAACGGGCTCATCAGCCTGTTCCTGCAGATGTTCAACCTGGTGTTCATTGTTATTTTCATGCTGCGCATGGACGCGCGCCTGGCGTGCGTCGTGCTGGCGGGGCTGCCGTTCGCCGTCGGGTTCATCCTGTTCATCAAGCCCATGCAGCGCAGAGGGTGGCAGGCGTACTCCAACAAAAGCAGCAATATGAACGCCTACCTCAACGAGAGCATCACCTGCATGAAGATCACCCAGCTTTTCGCGCGGGAGCAGTACAACGCCGACGTGTACGACGGCCTGCTGCGCGATTCCAAACGCGCCTGGTACAGCGCCGTCGTGCCGTCCATGGCCGTTTCCCCTGTTATCGATCTCATCAGCCGCAGCGTGACGGTGGCCATCATCGTATACGGCATCTTTGCCGCCAAGCCCGCCGTTACCGTGGGCGTGCTGCTGGCCATGATGAACTACGCCTCCCAGTTCTGGGGGCCCATCAACCAGCTTGCCAACATCTACAACAACTTCATCAACAACGTGGCATATCTGGAGCGTATCTTTGAGATGATCGACGAACCGGTCGAGGTGCAGGACGCCCCCGGCGCCGCAGTGCTGCCGGAGATCCGCGGCGATGTGGAGTTCCACGACGTCTCTTTCGCCTATGAAAAGGATATCCTTGTGCTCAAGCATGTGAATTTTCATGTGAAGCAGGGCGAGAGCGTGGCTCTGGTGGGCCACACGGGCAGCGGAAAAACAACCATTATCAACCTGCTCAGCCGTTTTTACAACTGCACCGAAGGCCGGGTGACCATTGACGGCGTGGATATCTCCGGCGTGACGCTGGCTTCGCTGCGTGCCCAGATGGGGCTGATGATGCAGGAGAGCTTCGTATTTACAGGCACCGTGATGGACAATCTGCGCTACGGCAATCTTGCCGCCGGCGACGAAGAGCTCATCCGCGCGGCCGAGCTTGTGTGCGCGGACGGCTTTATCCGGGCGCTGCCTCACGGCTACGACACCGTGCTCACCGAGGGCGGGGCCATGCTCTCCCAGGGGGAAAAGCAGCTTCTTGCTCTGGCGCGCACCATGGCGTCCGACCCGAAGATCCTCATCCTGGACGAAGCCACCAGCAGCGTGGATACCAAAACGGAACGCGAGCTGCAGGAGGGTGTGAACCGCATGCTCAAGGGACGCACCTCCTTCATTGTCGCACACCGGCTCTCCACCATCCGTGCCTGCAACAAAATCATGTACATCGACCACGGCGAGATCGCGGAATGCGGAACCCATGAGGAGCTGCTGGCGCGCAAGGGCCTGTACTGGCAGCTCTGCCAGGAGATGTGACCGGCCGCCCCGCGGGCGCCGTATACAGCAACCGCCGCCCCGTTTCGGGGCGGCGTTTTTTTGCTTCTGCCGCGTTTATTTTTCCGTTTCCGAAATCAGCCCCATCGCCAGCGCGATGTCCAGGTTCACGCCCAGCACGTTCACGGTCTCCTCCCCGAACACGCCCAGCAGTTTTTCCTCGGTGTTGTCCGCAACGATCTGCGCAAGCCGTTCCGGGCTGAGCCCTGAAGCCTCTGCAATGGCGGGAAGCTGCACCTGCGCGGCGGCGGGCGAGATGTGCGGGTCAAGGCCCGAGCCCGAGGCCGTCATCAGGTCGGCCGGGATATCCTCCCGCGCCACGCCGGGATTTTCTGCCAAAAACGCCTCGATGTCGGCTTCCACACGCTGTGTCAGCGCAGGGTTGCTGGGCGCGTAATTGTTGGAACCGGAGCCCAGCCCCGCAAATTCGCTGCCGTCGTTGTAGAACCGGCTGCCCTGTTCGTCTGTGTAATAGGTGTTGTAGTGATAGGCGGAGGGCCGCCCCTTCATGAAATAGGCCTCGGTGAACTCCTGTCCCACCAGCTTCGCACCCACAGCCTTGCCGTCGGCGGTCACCAGGCTGCCGCCCGCCTGATGCGGGAAAAGCAGGCCGGAAAGGCCGCTCAGAAGCACCGGAAATACAAATCCGCACAAAAGCAGCAGGACCAGCGTGACCACGAGAGCCTGACGGATATTGCGGAGCATTGCTTTTTTATTCGCGTCCATGCATATTCCTCCTTAAAAGCCCCAAAGCGCCAAAAGCGGATGGATGAGCGTATCTATGAGCTTGATGCCTGCGAAGGGAGCGATCACACCGCCCAGGCCGTAAAGCATCATATTCCGGGCAAGCATCCTGCCGGATGACATGGGGCGGTACTTTACGCCCCTGAGCGCCAACGGTATCAGGCATGGAATGATGATGGCATTGAAAATGAGCGCGGAAAGAATGGCGCTGTGCGGCGTTGCCAGGTCCATGATGTTGAGCACACCCAGCTGCGGGATCGCCATCATAAACATAGCGGGGATGATTGCGAAGTATTTTGCGATGTCGTTGGCGATGGAAAAAGTCGTAAGGCTGCCGCGGGTAATAAGCAGCTGCTTGCCGATCTCCACCACCTCCAAAATTTTCGTGGGGTCGCTGTCCAGGTCCACCATATTTGCGGCCTCTTTGGCGGCGGCGGTACCGCTGTTCATCGCAAGGCCTACGTTTGCCTGCGCCAGAGCGGGCGCGTCGTTGGTGCCGTCGCCCGTCATGGCAACGATCTTGCCCTCTGCCTGTTCTTTTTTGATCAATGCGATCTTGTCTTCGGGCTTGCACTCGGCAATGAAGCCGTCCACGCCTGCCTCCTTGGCGATCGTGGCGGCGGTAAGCGGGTTGTCGCCCGTGCACATAATGGTTTTGATGCCGATGGCACGCAGGCGCTTAAAACGCTCGGCCATGCCCGCCTTTACCGTGTCCTTTAAATAAATGACGCCCAAAATCCGGCTGTCCTCGCAGACAGCCAGCGGTGTGCCGCCCAGAGCGGACACCTCGGCAACGCGCCGGGCAAGGTCCTCCGGCACCTTGCCGCCCATTTCGGAAACGTATTTCTCAATGGCGTCGGACGCCCCCTTGCGTACGCTCCGGCCGCCGGGCAGGTCCACACCGCTCATGCGTGTCTGAGCGGTAAACGCAATGAAGCGCGCGCCCTGCGGCTCCCCGCAGTCCTCCCCCTGAAGGCGGGCCAGAGCCAGTGTGGATTTCCCCTCCGGCGTGCCGTCGTGCAGGCTCGTCAGCGCGGCACAGCGCACCAGCTCCTCCCGGCACGCGCCGCCCACGGGGAAAAAGTCCGCCGCAAGGCGGTTGCCGTAGGTAATCGTTCCGGTCTTATCCAAAATCATCGTGTCCACGTCGCCGCATGCCTCCACGGCTTTGCCGGACATGGCGATGACGTTAAAGCGCGTCACGCGGTCCATCCCGGCGATTCCGATGGCGGACAGCAGGCCGCCGATGGTGGTCGGGATCAGGCAGACCATCAGGGCGATCAGTGTGGAAGTCTGGAGCTGCACGCCGGAATACAGGGCGATGGGATACAGTGTGACGATGACGATCAGAAAAATAACGGTGAGCGACACCAGCAGTGTGTTCAGCGCGATCTCATTGGGCGTTTTTTTGCGGGAAGCGCCCTCCACCAGAGCGATCATGCGGTCCAGAAAGCTGTCGCCTGGGTCGGACGTGATGCGCACCTTCAGCCAGTCGGACACCACCGTGGTGCCGCCGGTTACAGAGCTGAAATCGCCGCCTGCCTCGCGCACCACCGGCGCGGATTCGCCGGTGATGGCGGATTCATCCACCGAGGCGATGCCCTCGATGACCTCGCCGTCGCCCGGGATGACCCCGCCCGCGGCCACCATCACCACATCGCCCTTCTTCAGTTCGCTGGACGGCACCATCCTTTCGCCTCCGTCCGCATCAAGCAGGCGCGCCTGTGTGTCTTTTTTTGTTTTCTTCAGGCTGGCGGCCTGCGCTTTTCCGCGCCCCTCCGCCACTGATTCGGCAAAGTTTGCAAACAGCACCGTAACGAACAGAATGGCCGACACAATACTGTTGTAAACGCGCGCGTTCGGCGTCGTGTCTCCCAGCAGGCCGGGCGCGAAGGAGAGCACCAGCGAGATCACAAACCCGATCTCCACAACGAACATCACCGGATTTTTCATCATATAGCGCGGGTCCAGCTTTGTAAACGCTCCGACCACGGCCTGCCGCATGATCTCCGGTGTGATCATCGTTTGCTTGCGGTTCTTACTCATAGCTCTGAAAATCCTCCTTAGGGGTTGTTTGAAAATAGCAGGAACGCTGTATTTCCCGCAAGGATCGAGCAGTTACAAGGCCAAAAG
>ERZ1504946.595-NODE-595-length-8933-cov-5.189232_pt1 | contig 8933 bp, 6 predicted proteins | sample MGYA00574595_ERZ1504946 | MGnify/ENA primary metagenome ERZ1504946 (study PRJEB39906, sample SAMEA3182112) | gut metagenome | biome: human; feature: gut; material: Stool; isolation source: human stools | place: Canada | collected 2013-05-06 ...
TTGCCTGAGTTGTTGTACCACATTTTTTTCTAACACGCCCATCAGAATTAAGGGCAGAATCGACCTGTTAAAAACCGCCGAAATTGCTCATCATTATGCAGGTGAGTTTCGCGTGTTCACGTCGCGTCGACGATTTGACGCACAAAAAAGGTGAAAAGTAGTTATGGTAAATGTTCGTCAGCCCAGGGATGTCGCACAAATTCTGCTTTCGGTGCTGTTTTTAGCCATCATGATTGTGGCATGTCTGTGGATTGTACAACCCTTTATTCTCGGCTTTGCATGGGCTGGTACGGTGGTTATCGCCACCTGGCCGGTATTGTTACGTTTGCAAAAGATCATGTTTGGTCGCCGGTCTCTCGCCGTTCTGGTGATGACGCTGTTATTAGTGATGGTGTTTATCATCCCTATTGCCTTGCTGGTTAACAGTATCGTCGACGGCAGCGGCCCGCTAATTAAAGCCATTTCCAGCGGTGACATGACGTTACCCGATCTGGCGTGGCTTAATACCATTCCGGTGATTGGCGCGAAGCTGTATGCAGGCTGGCACAACTTGCTGGATATGGGGGGGACGGCGATCATGGCAAAAGTCCGTCCTTATATTGGCACCACCACCACCTGGTTCGTTGGGCAGGCGGCGCATATCGGGCGCTTTATGGTGCATTGTGCGCTGATGCTTCTCTTCAGCGCCCTGCTGTACTGGCGCGGTGAACAGGTGGCACAAGGCATTCGCCATTTTGCAACCCGTCTGGCAGGCGTTCGCGGAGATGCCGCCGTGCTGCTGGCGGCACAGGCTATCCGCGCGGTGGCGCTGGGTGTGGTGGTGACGGCGTTAGTACAGGCAGTGCTTGGCGGTATCGGCCTCGCCGTATCCGGCGTACCTTATGCAACTTTGCTCACGGTGTTAATGATCCTCTCCTGCCTTGTCCAGCTTGGACCGTTGCCGGTACTGATTCCGGCGATTATCTGGCTCTACTGGACTGGCGATACCACCTGGGGAACGGTATTGTTAGTGTGGAGCGGTGTGGTTGGCACGCTGGATAACGTCATCCGCCCAATGTTAATTCGCATGGGTGCCGATTTACCGCTGATCCTGATTCTCTCTGGCGTTATTGGTGGTTTGATTGCTTTCGGGATGATCGGCCTGTTTATTGGTCCGGTTCTGTTAGCCGTTTCCTGGCGTCTTTTTGCCGCGTGGGTGGAAGAAGTCCCACCGCCGACTGACCAACCGGAAGAAGTTCTCGAAGAACTTGGCGAAATCGAGAAACCGAATAAGTAATTTCTCATCAGGCGGCTCTGCCGCCTGATTGTTAACCCCTGCTAATTGATATTTGCTTGCTCTTCCCCATATTTTCCTGCTTACCGCCATTCAGCTGGTAGTACCTGTCGCAAATTCTTTACAGTTTTTAAACTAATGAGACGAATCTGATCGACGCAAAAAGTCCGTATGCCTACTATTAGCTCACGGTTATAAATCAACATATTGATTTATAAGCATGGAAATCCCCTGAGTGAAACAACGAATTGCTGTGTGTAGTCTTTGCCCATCTCCCACGATGGGCTTTTTTTTAACATTTTTCCGCTTCGCTACCTCGCCCCTCACGCTTTCCAATAATGTTGCACAAGATACTGTGACTCTCTTCAAGCCGTCAGCAGGCTGATAATGTTATTTATATTTTATTGTTTATTTCATGCAGCCATTACACGATGAACGCTTATGAACTCCAGGCACTTCGCCATATTTTTGCCATGACTATTGATGAATGCGCGACCTGGATTGCCCAGACCGGTGACAGTGAAAGCTGGCGTCAATGGGAAAATGGCAAATACGCCATTCCTGATCGTGTAGTCGAGCAACTGTTGGCTATGCGTCAGCAAAGAAAAAAACATCTTCATGCCATCATAGAGAAAATAAATAACCGCATCGGCAACAACACCATGCGTTTTTTCCCCGACTTAACCGCGTTTCAACAAGTCTACCCTGATGGCAATTTTATTGACTGGAAGATCTATCAATCGGTAGCCGCTGAATTATATGCACACGATCTGGAGCGCCTTTGTTAATTTTCCAAAGAAAGGAATTGTCGTTGTTACAACAATAATGAACGGATGCTGACACAACATCGCTTCACTTTTTAAAGCACCTTTGCTAAGTAGAACCTATGAAAAATCCCTATTTCCCTACCGCACTGGGGTTGTATTTTAATTACCTGGTGCATGGTATGGGCGTCATTTTGATGAGCCTGAATATGGCCTCGCTGGAGACGCTTTGGCAGACTAATGCCGCAGGCGTCTCAATAGTTATCTCATCGCTGGGTATTGGTCGATTAAGTGTCTTGCTTTTTGCAGGATTATTATCCGATCGCTTTGGTCGCCGCCCTTTTATCATGCTCGGGATGTGCTGCTATATGGCCTTCTTTTTTGGCATCCTGCACACCAATAACATCATTATCGCTTATGTTTTTGGCTTTCTGGCGGGAATGGCAAACAGTTTTCTCGATGCAGGCACCTATCCCAGTTTGATGGAAGCTTTTCCACGCTCACCGGGTACAGCCAATATTTTAATTAAAGCATTTGTTTCCAGCGGACAATTTTTATTACCGCTAATTATCAGCCTGTTAGTGTGGGCTGAACTGTGGTTCGGTTGGTCCTTTATGATTGCTGCAGGCATTATGTTTATTAACGCTCTGTTTTTATACCGTTGTACGTTCCCACCCCATCCGGGTCGTCGCTTACCTGTCATAAAGAAAACCACCAGATCTACGGAACATCGCTGTTCAATTATCGATTTAGCCAGTTATACCTTATATGGTTATATCTCAATGGCAACGTTTTATCTGGTTAGCCAGTGGCTGGCACAGTACGGACAATTTGTTGCAGGCATGTCATACACTATGTCGATCAAACTACTTAGTATCTACACCGTGGGTTCGCTGCTTTGTGTATTTATTACCGCTCCACTCATTCGTAATACCGTTCGCCCAACAACATTACTGATGCTGTACACCTTTATCTCATTTATTGCTCTGTTTACCGTCTGCCTGCATCCCACATTTTATGTGGTGATAATATTTGCTTTTGTCATTGGTTTTACCTCTGCTGGAGGTGTTGTGCAAATTGGCCTGACGTTAATGGCTGAACGTTTCCCCTATGCTAAAGGTAAAGCTACAGGGATCTATTACAGTGCGGGCAGTATTGCAACATTTACCATTCCGTTGATTACGGCTCATCTGTCCCAAAGAAGTATTGCCGATATTATGTGGTTCGATACCGCCATCGCTGCCATCGGCTTTTTACTGGCACTGTTTATCGGCTTACGCAGCCGCAAAGAAACGCGGCATCACTCGCTAAAGGAAAATGTCGCTCCGGATGGGTAATGCAATATTCTTTTCAGGTCATGCAAGATCTTACGGATAAATAACTATTTCTGCGCTAACTAAGGAAAATCGCGATCAAAAACAAACTATGACATGCAATATTCCTGGAAACATAAACTTTATGCCATGTACCCAGGGAAAATCATCTTCAGTATAGTAATTATGTAAACCGTCGGAGAACAATACGTACGGTAACGAAATTATCTTTCAGCAAGGAGCTGTGAAAATGTCTCAAAATAAGGCTTTCAGCACGCCATTTATCCTGGCTGTTCTTTGTATTTACTTCAGCTATTTCCTGCACGGCATTAGTGTTATTACGCTTGCCCAAAATATGTCATCTCTGGCAGAAAAGTTTTCCACTGACAACGCGGGCATTGCCTATTTAATTTCCGGTATCGGTTTGGGGCGATTGATCAGTATTTTATTCTTCGGTGTGATCTCCGATAAGTTTGGTCGTCGGGCGGTGATATTAATGGCAGTAATAATGTATCTGCTATTCTTCTTTGGTATTCCCGCTTGCCCGAATTTAACTCTCGCCTACGGTCTGGCAGTGTGCGTAGGTATCGCTAATTCAGCGCTGGATACGGGTGGCTACCCCGCGCTCATGGAATGCTTTCCGAAAGCCTCTGGTTCGGCGGTCATACTGGTTAAAGCGATGGTGTCATTCGGGCAAATGTTCTACCCAATGCTGGTGAGCTATATGTTGCTCAATAACATCTGGTACGGCTATGGGCTGATTATTCCGGGTATTCTGTTTGTACTGATCACACTGATGCTGTTGAAAAGCAAATTCCCCAGCCAGTTGGTGGACGCCAGCGTAGCTAATGAATTACCGCAAATGAACAGCAAACCGTTAGTCTGGCTGGAAGGTGTTTCATCAGTACTGTTCGGTGTAGCCGCATTCTCGACCTTTTATGTGATTGTGGTGTGGATGCCCAAATATGCGATGGCTTTTGCTGGTATGTCAGAAGCTGAGGCATTAAAAACCATCTCTTATTACAGTATGGGCTCGTTGGTCTGTGTCTTTATTTTTGCCGCACTGCTGAAAAAAATGGTCCGGCCCATCTGGGCTAATGTATTTAACTCTGCACTGGCAACAATAACAGCTGCCATTATCTACCTGTACCCTTCTCCATTGGTGTGTAATGCCGGAGCCTTTGTTATCGGTTTCTCAGCAGCTGGCGGCATTTTACAGCTCGGCGTTTCGGTCATGTCAGAGTTTTTCCCAAAAAGCAAAGCCAAAGTCACCAGTATATATATGATGATGGGTGGACTGGCTAATTTTGTTATTCCGCTGATTACCGGTTATCTGTCGAACATCGGCCTGCAATATATCATTGCTCTCGATTTTACTTTCGCGCTGCTGGCCCTGATTACCGCAATTATTGTCTTTATCCGCTATTACCGCGTTTTCATTATTCCTGAAAATGATGTGCGGTTTGGCGAGCGTAAATTTAGCACCCGGTTAAACACAATTAAGCATAGAGGTTAAAGGAGTTAATTATGGATGTTACCGCAAAATACGAATTGATTGGGTTGATGGCCTATCCCATCCGCCACAGTTTATCGCCCGAAATGCAGAATAAAGCCTTAGAAAAAGCGGGATTGCCATTTACCTATATGGCCTTTGAAGTGGATAACGATAGTTTTCCCGCAGCAATTGAAGGATTAAAAGCCCTCAAAATGCGCGGAACTGGTGTATCAATGCCGAACAAACAACTGGCGTGTGAATATGTTGATGAATTAACGCCAGCGGCCAAACTGGTGGGAGCCATCAACACCATCGTTAATGATGATGGCTATCTGCGTGGCTATAACACCGACGGCACGGGCCATATTCGCGCCATTAAAGAGAGCGGTTTTGATATCAAAGGCAAAACGATGGTGCTATTAGGGGCCGGTGGTGCCTCAACGGCAATTGGCGCGCAGGGGGCAATTGAAGGTTTAAAAGAAATTAAACTCTTTAACCGTCGGGATGAGTTCTTCGATAAAGCCCTCGCCTTCGCGCAGCGGGTTAACGAAAACACCGATTGTGTCGTCACGGTTACCGATCTCGCCGATCAGCAAGCCTTTGCTGAAGCCCTGGCTTCCGCCGACATTTTAACCAATGGCACAAAAGTGGGTATGAAACCCCTTGAGAATGAATCATTGGTTAATGATATCAGTCTGTTACATCCGGGACTTCTGGTCACTGAATGCGTGTATAACCCGCATATGACGAAGTTATTGCAGCAGGCGCAACAAGCTGGTTGCAAAACGATTGATGGATACGGCATGTTGTTGTGGCAAGGGGCTGAACAGTTCACGTTATGGACTGGCAAAGATTTCCCTCTGGAATATGTTAAACAGGTCATGGGGTTCGGTGCCTGACAGGCTGACCGCGTGCAGAAAGGGTAAAAAATGAAAACCGTAACTGTAAAAGATCTCGTCATTGGTACGGGCGCACCTAAAATCATCGTCTCGCTGATGGCGAAAGATATCGCCAGCGTGAAATCTGAAGCTCTCGCCTATCGTGAAGCGGACTTTGATATTCTGGAATGGCGTGTTGACCACTATGCCGACCTCTCCAATGTGGATTCTGTCATGGCGGCGGCAAAAATTCTCCGTAAAACCATGCCAGAAAAACCGCTGCTGTTTACCTTCCGCAGTGCCAAAGAAGGCGGCGAGCAGGCGATTTCCACCGAGGCTTATATTGCACTCAATCGTGCAGCCATCGACAGCGGCCTGGTTGATATGATCGATCTGGAGTTATTTACCGGCGATGATCAGGTTAAAGAAACCGTCGCCTACGCCCACGCGCATGATGTGAAAGTTGTCATGTCCAACCATGACTTCCATAAAACGCCGGAAGCCGAAGAAATCATTGCCCGTCTGCGCAAAATGCAGTCCTTCGACGCCGATATTCCTAAGATTGCGCTGATGCCGCAAAGTACCAGCGATGTGCTGACGTTGCTTGCCGCGACCCTGGAGATGCAGGAGCAGTATGCCGATCGTCCAATCATCACGATGTCAATGGCAAAAACTGGCGTAATTTCTCGTCTGGCTGGTGAAGTATTTGGCTCGGCGGCAACTTTTGGTGCGGTAAAAAAGGCCTCTGCACCAGGGCAAATCTCGGTAAATGATTTGCGCACGGTATTAACTATTTTACACCAGGCATAAGCAATAATATTTCGGCGGGAATACCCTCTCCCGCCGAACTAAAAAAAGTATTTTTAACCGTATTTAATAAAAATATTTCGTGAGTCTCTGTGCGCTAATTCTCCATCGGGCGTAGGGAAAAGCACACCTGAATCAGGAATTAACAATGAAACCTGTAAAACCACCTCGTATTAATGGACGAGTGCCGGTCCTGTCGGCACAGGAAGCGGTGAATTATATTCCCGACGAAGCAACACTTTGTGTGTTAGGCGCTGGCGGCGGTATTCTGGAAGCCACCACGTTAATTACAGCTCTTGCTGATAAATATAAACAGACTCAAACGCCACGTAATTTATCGATTATTAGTCCGACAGGGCTTGGCGATCGCGCCGACCGTGGTATTAGTCCGCTGGCGCAAGAAGGTCTGGTGAAATGGGCATTATGCGGTCACTGGGGACAATCGCCGCGTATTTCTGATCTCGCAGAACAAAATAAAATTATTGCTTATAACTATCCACAAGGTGTACTTACACAAACCTTACGCGCCGCCGCAGCCCACCAGCCTGGTATTATTAGTGATATTGGCATCGGAACATTTGTCGATCCACGCCAGCAAGGCGGCAAACTGAATGAAGTCACTAAAGAAGACCTGATTAAACTGGTCGAGTTTGAAAACAAAGAATATCTCTATTACAAAGCGATAGCGCCAGATATTGCCTTCATTCGCGCTACCACCTGCGACAGCGAAGGCTACGCCACTTTTGAAGATGAGGTGATGTATCTCGACGCATTGGTTATTGCCCAGGCGGTGCACAATAACGGCGGTATTGTGATGATGCAGGTGCAGAAAATGGTTAAGAAAGCCACGCTGCATCCTAAATCTGTCCGTATTCCGGGTTATCTGGTGGATATTGTGGTGGTCGATCCGGATCAAACCCAACTGTATGGCGGTGCGCCGGTTAACCGCTTTATTTCTGGTGACTTCACCCTTGATGACAGCACCAAACTTAGCCTGCCCCTAAACCAACGTAAATTAGTTGCACGGCGCGCATTATTCGAAATGCGTAAAGGCGCGGTGGGGAATGTCGGCGTCGGTATTGCTGACGGCATTGGCCTGGTCGCCCGGGAAGAAGGTTGTGCTGATGACTTTATTCTGACGGTAGAAACAGGTCCGATTGGCGGAATTACTTCACAGGGTATCGCCTTTGGCGCGAACGTGAATACCCGCGCCATTCTGGATATGACGTCCCAGTTTGATTTTTATCACGGTGGTGGTCTGGATGTTTGTTATTTGAGTTTTGCTGAAGTCGACCAGCACGGTAACGTCGGCGTGCATAAATTCAATGGCAAAATCATGGGCACCGGTGGATTTATTGATATCAGTGCCACTTCCAAGAAAATCGTGTTCTGCGGCACATTAACTGCGGGCAGTTTAAAAACAGAAATTACCGACGGCAAATTAAATATCGTCCAGGAAGGACGGGTGAAGAAATTTATTCGGGAACTACCGGAAATTACTTTCAGCGGAAAAATCGCTCTCGAGCGAGGGCTGGATGTTCGTTATATCACTGAGCGCGCAGTATTCACGCTGAAAGAAGACGGCCTGCATTTAATCGAAATCGCCCCTGGCGTCGATTTACAAAAAGATATTCTCGACAAAATGGATTTCACCCCAGTGATTTCGCCAGAACTCAAACTGATGGACGAAAGATTATTTATCGATGCGGCGATGGGTTTTGTCCTGCCTGAAGCGGCTCATTAACAGGAGTATCACGATGGATTTTTCTTTAACTGAAGAACAAGAACTGCTGCTGGCCAGTATTCGCGAACTGATTACGACTAACTTTCCGGAAGAGTATTTCCGCACCTGCGATCAAAACGGGACATACCCGCGTGAATTTATGCGGGCACTGGCGGATAACGGTATTTCCATGCTTGGCGTGCCGGAAGAATTTGGTGGTATCCCTGCGGATTACGTCACCCAAATGCTGGCGCTGATGGAAGTGTCAAAATGCGGTGCCCCGGCATTTTTGATCACCAACGGTCAATGTATTCACAGTATGCGCCGTTTCGGTTCTGCAGAGCAGCTACGTAAAACGGCGGAAAGCACCCTGGAAACGGGTGATCCCGCCTATGCCCTGGCATTGACGGAACCAGGCGCAGGCTCAGATAACAACAGCGCCACCACCACTTACACGCGTAAAAACGGCAAGGTTTACATCAACGGCCAGAAAACCTTTATTACCGGTGCGAAAGAGTACCCGTATATGCTGGTGCTGGCGCGCGATCCGCAACCGAAAGATCCCAAAAAAGCCTTCACCCTGTGGTGGGTCGACTCCAGTAAGCCCGGCATTAAGATTAACCCGCTGCATAAAATCGGCTGGCATATGCTCAGCACCTGCGAAGTCTATCTCGACAACG
>ERZ1504946.598-NODE-598-length-8878-cov-3.102686_pt1 | contig 8878 bp, 8 predicted proteins | sample MGYA00574595_ERZ1504946 | MGnify/ENA primary metagenome ERZ1504946 (study PRJEB39906, sample SAMEA3182112) | gut metagenome | biome: human; feature: gut; material: Stool; isolation source: human stools | place: Canada | collected 2013-05-06 ...
TACGAGATCTAGTACGGTCTCGTGGGCTCGGAGATGTGTATAAGAGACAGCCCATGACCACCATCAAGGGCTTTATCGACGGCATGCTGGACGGCACCATCCCGCCCGAAAACCAGAACCACTACCTGGGTATTGTCTCTCAGGAGGTGGGCCGCCTGACGCGTCTCATCAAGAACATGCTGGACATCACCAAGCTGGAGGCCGGGGAGTATAAAGTAAACGCCACTACCTATGATATCTGGGAGAGCATCACCAGCGTGGTGTTCGGCGCGGAACAGCGGCTGGAGGCCAACAACATCCAAATCAGCGGCTTCGCCCCAACCAAGACCTTGGTTCTGGCGGATCAGGATCTGGTGTACCAGGTCATCTACAATCTGGTGGACAACGCTATCAAGTTCTGCAATGTGGGCGGGGAGATCCGTTTTTCCGTCACACAGAGCAAGGGCGCCGTTACCGTAGGCGTGCGCAACACAGGCGCGGGTATTGCGCCCGAGGCGCTGCCTTATGTGTTCGACCGCTTTTACAAGGAAGACAAAAGCCGTGGGCTGAACACCACCGGAAGCGGCCTGGGTCTGCATATCTGCAAAGTCCTCATCAATTTGTCCGGCGGCAAGATCTGGGTGGACAGCAAGGAGGGCGAATACTGCGAATTCCTGTTCACGTTGCCCGCGCCGCCTTCTTCGCCCATTAAGGGCGGCAAGCTCAAGGATCAGTGACCACCGCGCCGCATGAGGCATGGAAGAGAAATATTCGCGGCCGCAGTGCTGCGCATTGCCGGGAGGCCCGGCAGGGAGAGAGGGAATCATGGATCAGCGCCAGTATCCGCAATATCCGCAGCAGCCCGGCGGGCCCTGCCCGCCCTATGTACAACAGCCCGGGATGGAGTATCCGCCTTATCCGCCCTATGGCGGACAGGGCTCCGCCGCCCCGCCCTATGGCGGCCCCGTTTACGGGCAGGGCGGCGGCCCCGTGCCGCCGCGGGCGCCCCAATATGTATATCAGACGCCCGGCTCGATGCCGGGCGTCCCCGGCGGGAAACCGCCGGCGCAGGAACCGTGCGCCGCTGGTGGCTGTTCTGCTTTGCCTGGGGCTTGCCGCCACCGTTTTTCTGGCGGGAGAGGCTTTTGACGCACTGCGCAGCGGCGGCGCCGCGCGCCGGCGTCCCACGCCCGGAGAGGTGCCCAGCTTTACCATCGAGGATCTTCCCGAGGACGCGGACGGCGGGCTCTCCACGGTGGAGATTGCCAAGACCGTTGGCCCCAGCGTGGTATGCATCAATGTATATGAGCCGGGCAGCATTTCCATTGCAGGCAGCGGCAGCGGCATCATTCTCAACGAGGACGGCTTCATCGTCACCAACGCCCATGTGGTGGAGGGCTCCTCCGCAGTTACCGTGCTGCTGGACGACGGCCGTGAGCTGGACGCATGGATCGTCGGCTCCGACACCCGTACGGACCTGGCCGTGGTCAAAATCACGGCGGATGGGCTGGCGCCCGCCTCCTTCGGAGATTCGGACATCCTGCAGGTGGGCGAGCGGGCCGTGGCGATCGGCAATGCGGCCGGACAGCTCTCCGGCACCGTCACCCAGGGCATCATCTCCGGCCTCAATCGTGAGATCAGCATGCAGGCGGGCAACAGCGTCGTCACGATGAACCTTATCCAGACCTCCGCGGCCATCAACCCCGGCAATTCCGGCGGCGCGCTGGTGAACCGCTTCGGTCAGGTGATCGGCATCAATTCTGCCAAGCTCAACAGCTCCATGTTTGAGGGCATTGGTTTTGCCATCCCCTCGGCGGACGCGCAGCCCGTGGTGGAGGATCTGATTGCCTACGGCTATGTAAAGGACCGCGTGGCACTGGGCGTGATGGTAATCGCGCTGTCGCCCGTCACAGGCCCTGCCAACGACCTGCCCAGCCAGGGCTTATATATTTCATCTGTGGAAGATTACAGCGACCTGAACAACCACGACATCACCGTGGGCGACGTGATATTGACGGCGGACGGCGTAACGCTGGAAACCACGTCCGATCTGCTGGATGTGCTGGAGACGCACAAGCCCGGCGAAACCGTGCGGCTGGAGATCCAAAAGCGCGGCAGCGGCAATGTCGTCACCGTGGACGCGGTGCTGGCCGAGAGCCGCAGCAACTGAAGCTTCAAAACAAAAAGCGCCGCCGCGGATATATCCCGCGGCGGCGCCTCTTTTTGTTTTTCTCCTCAGGTGAAGAATTTGTCCTTATAGCCCATCAAAAAGATGAACAGCACGATGAGCGGCAGAATGTAACTGACGTATACCCGCGCCCATTTTGGAAACCGTATGCCCTTGCCCTCGTCTGCCTCGGCCACAAAATTTTTCCATCCCCAGCCGTAGCGGGACGTGCAGAACAACAGGTATACAAGACTGCCCAGCGGGAGGATCGTATTGGAAACAAGGAAGTCCTCCAGGTCCAGCACGGCGCTGCCCTCGCCGAAGGGCATAAAGCCCGAAAGCACGTTGTATCCCAGTACACAGGGCAGCGACAGCACAAGAATGGCGAAAAAATTTACCAACACGGCTTTTTTGCGGCTCCAGCCCCACAAGTCCATACCGAAGGCAACGATGTTTTCAAATACGGCAATAACGGTGGACAGCGCCGCAAAGCTCATGAACACAAAAAACAGCGCGCCCCATACCCGGCCGCCCGCCATGCCGCCGAAGATATTGGGCAGCGTGACGAATACAAGGCCTGGGCCCTGCCCCGGGTTGACGCCGAAGGAAAAGCAGGCGGGAAAAATGATAAGGCCCGCCATCAGCGCCACAAAGGTATCCAGCAGCGTGATGTTGACGCTCTCGCTGAGCAGCGTGCGCTCCTTGCCGATGTAGCTGCCGAAAATGGCCATGGCGCCGATGCCCAGAGACAGCGTGAAAAAGGCCTGTCCCATGGCCGCGTACACCACATTGCCCACGCCTTGCTCCACAAGGCGCCCGAAATCCGGTACAAGATAAAATTTGAGGCCTTCGCCCGCGCCTGGCAGTGTGACGCTACGCACAGCCAGCGCCACCATCAGCAGCAGCAGGCAGACCATCATGGCTTTTGTGATTTTCTCCACACCGTTCTGCAAGCCCAGGCTGCACACGCCGAAGCCCAGCACCACAGCCACAATCATCCAGAATATCTGCGGCCCCGGCTGCGCCAGCATGTCATTGAAAATGCCGCCCACCGCCTCGGCGGACGCGCCTGTGAACGCACCGCGCAGCATTTTTACCACATAGGCCAGCATCCAGCCCGCCACCGTGGTATAGAACATCATCAGCAGATAGTTGCCCGCCATGCCCAGCCAGGCGTACCAATGCCATTTGGTGCCCGCAGGCTCCAGCACGCGGAAGCTGACCGCGCAGCTTTTGCGGGACGCCCGGCCCACGGCGAACTCCATGGCCATGATGGGCAAGCCCAGCACGACCAGGAAAAACAGGTAAATAAGCACGAACGCCGCGCCGCCGTACTGTCCGGTAATATAGGGGAAGCGCCATACGTTGCCGATGCCGATGGCACACCCGGCCGAAATGAGCAGAAAGCCCAGCCGCGAGGCAAATTTTTCTCGTTTTTCCATAACCCTGATCCCTCTTTTCCTTCTCCGATACCCGGCGCATCCGCATAGAGCGCCGTCTTTGTCCAGCATAGCAAACAAAACGTGCGTGTGTCAACGAAACACGCGCACGTTTTTGCATTTTCTCTGTTTTTTCCGGTCCTCAGCCGCCGGAAAGATGCTCAACGAGGATCTTTGCGCCGATGCACACCAAAATGACGCCGCCGAATATCTCGGCCTTACCGCCCAGCCAGCTGCCGAATTTTTTGCCCAGCAGATGGCCCGCAAGGCAGCAGACGAACGTGACGCAGGCGATGAAGGAAGCCGCCGCGGCGATGTTCACATCCAGCGCGGCAAAGCTGACGCCGACAGCCAGCGCATCGATGCTGGTGGCGAAGGCCTGCACCACCATCAGCTTATAGCTGAACGCGCGGCCCACGGGGCACGCCTCCGGCGCGCGCAGCTCCTTGACGGCGTCCCAGATCATTTTGCCGCCGATGAAGCCCAGCAGTGCAAAGGCGATCCAGTGGTCAAACGCGCTCACCACATCGGCGAAGGCGCGGCCCGCAAAATACCCGGCCACGGGCATCAGGCCCTGAAACACGCCGAAGGACAGCGACGTGAGGGCGGCCTCGTTCCGCCGCAGGCCGGAAAAACACATGCTGTTGGAGATGGACACCGCAAATGCGTCCATCGAAAGCCCCAGCGCGAGTACGAACAGGGTGATCGAATCCATAACGCTTTTTCCTCCAAATCTGCTTTCATAAGAATATGCGTGTCTGCGGCCGGATAATCTGTTCCGCCCGCAGCGCGCGCCGGAAAAGGGAGGCGTCCGTTTTGCGGCCCTGTGGGGCGGGGCCGCAAAAAAAAGACCCACGGACGGCGCAAAGCCGCCCATGAGTCTTGTTCATTAAGCAAAGCCAGGCGCGTGCCGGCGCGCCATCATGTTGACTTTACACACCGTACAGGCCCGGCGCGAACTACTCCCTCAAAGGTATAAGCATATCTTACCATACCCTTTTGCGGCGCGCAAGTGTTTTTTCGTCCGGCGCGCCTTTTTCACGCAAGGTCCGGCAGTTCTCGCCGCACCGCGTCCTCCAGCCGGCACAGCGCTGCGGCGTCCATCTCCGGTGTGTCCGCAAGAGGGAACGGAACGCCCATAGCCCCGTATTTTTCCAGACACAGCTTTCGGAAGCCCAACAGCTCCACCTTCTGCAAATTATGGAACTGTCCGGCCATGCGCGCCAATGCGCGGATATGTGCCTCGCCGTCCGTCAAGCCGGGGATCACCACGTGCCGCACCCACAGCGGCACGCCCAGCTCTTGTGTCAGCGCCAGAAAATCCAGCGTATGGGCCAGGCTGCCGCCCGTATGGGCGCGGTATCCCTCTTCGGAGCTGAACTTCAGATCCGCCAGCACCAGGTCCGTATGCGCCAGCACCTCCCGCGCGGCGGCAAGAGCACCCGCGCCGGAGGTATCCAGCGCCGTGTGGTAGCCCTCCGCCCGCAGCGCCTTCAGCAACGCCGCAGTGAACACGGGCTGGGCCAGCGGCTCACCGCCCGTAACCGTAACGCCCCCCGACTCATAAATGTACGGCTTACAGCGGCGCACACGCCGCAGCACATCCTCCACCGTGTATTCCGTGCCGCCCGCCGCGTTCCAGGTGTCCGGGTTGTGGCAGCAGGCACAGCGCAGCGGGCAGCCCTGCAGAAACACCACATAGCGCAGCCCCGGTCCGTCCACCGCTCCCATGGACAAAAACGAGTGTATGCGCCCTTTCACGCCGTTTTCCGGCGTCTGCATCTGTGCGTCCACGGCTCACATCGCCTCGTGGAACGTGCGGGCGATGACCTCGCGCTGCTGTTCTTTCGTTAGCTTGTGGAAGTTCACCGCGTAGCCTGAAACGCGGATGGTCAGATTGGGGTATTTTTCCGGGTCATTGTACGCCTCCACCAGCGTTTCACGGCTGAGCACGTTGACGTTGATGTGGTGGGCCATCTGGGAAAAATAGCCGTCCAGCAGGCTGACGAGATTGGCCCGGCGCTGTTCGTCCGTCCTGCCCAGCGCTCCCGGCACGATGGAAAACGTATTGGAGATGCCGTCCTTGCAGTACCGGTACGAAAGCTTTGCCACAGAGTTCAGCGAGGCCAGCGCGCCGCTTTTTTCCCGGCCGTGCATGGGGTTCGCGCCCGGGGCAAAGGGCTGCCCCGCTTTGCGGCCGTCGGGCGTGGAGCCTGTTTTTTTACCGTACACCACGTTGGAGGTGATCGTCAGCACCGAGAGCGTGGCTTCGGCTCCGCGATACAGCGCATGGCCTGCCAGCTCGTTGTAAAACGCTTCGGCCTGTTCGCAGGCAATGGCGTCCACGCGGTCGTCATCGTTGCCGAAGGCGGGGTAGTCTCCCTCCACCTCGAAATCCGTGATGAGGCCCGTTCCGGCGTCGCGGATGCAGCGCACCTTCGCGTATTTAATGGCCGAGAGTGAATCTGCCAGCACGGACAGGCCCGCCATACCGAAAGCCATGTAGCGGTGCACATGGGTGTCGTGCAGAGCCATCTGCGTTTTTTCATAAGCATATTTATCGTGCATGTAATGGATGACGTTCATGGTATCGGCATACAGTTCCGCCAGCCAGGGACGGTATGCGTCCAGCAGCGCCGTTACCCTGCCGTACTCCAGATACTCGCCCTCATAGGGCGTATGCACCGGGCCGACCTGCATGTTCTTCATCTCGTCCCGGCCACCGTTGAGGGACAGGAGCAGCAGCTTTGGCAAATTGACCCGCGCGCCGAAAAACTGCATGTCTTTACCCAGCCGCATGGCTGAGACACAGCATGCGATGGCGTAATCGTCGCCGTAAATGGGGCGCATCAGGTCGTCGTTTTCGTATTGGATGGCGTCTGTCTCGCAGGAGACGCGGGCGCAGTATGTCTTAAACGCGGCGGGCAGCGCACCGCTCCACAAAATGGTCAGGTTCGGTTCCGGCGACGCCCCCAGATTGTAAAGCGTATGCAGCATGCGGAAGGAAGTTTTCGTCACCAGCGTGCGGCCATCCGAGCCCATGCCCCCCACGGCTTCGGTGATCCACATGGGGTCGCCGCCGAACAGCGCGTTGTACTCCGGCGTACGCAGGTGGCGCGCCATACGCAGCTTCATCACAAAGTCGTCCATCAGCTCCTGCGCGCCCGCCTCGTCCAGCCTGCCCGCGGCCAGGTCCCGCTCGAAATAGATATCCAGAAACGTGCTCACGCGGCCCAGGCTCATGGCCGCGCCGTTCTGCTCCTTGATGGCCCCAAGGTAGCCGAAGTAGGTCCACTGCACGGCCTCGCGGGCACTTTGCGCCGGGCGGCTGATGTCGCAGCCGTACAGCGCGGCCATATCCCGCAGCTTGCCCAGAAAGTCGATCTGCCGCCAGACCTCCTCGATGAGACGGATGTTCTCGTCCGTCATCGCGCCGCGGCCCAGCTCCGCCTTGTCCTTTTTCTTTTCCTCGATCAGTCGGTCTGTCCCGTAGAGCGCCACGCGGCGGTAATCGCCGATGATCCGGCCTCGGCCATATGCGTCGGGCAGGCCCGTGATCAGGCCGCAGTGCCGGGCCGCACGGGTCTGCTCGTTGTACACGCGGAATACGCCGTCGTTGTGGGTGGTGCGGTAGGCGAACTCCTGCTCCACCTGCCCGGACAGCTCATAGCCGTAGGCCCGGCAGGCCTCCCGTGCCATGCGGATGCCTCCGAAAGGATTCACACCGCGCTTCAGCGGCCTGTCCGTCTGCAGGCCGACGATCAGCTCGTTGTCTTTGTCCAGATAGCCCGGCTTGTAATTGAGCAGGGAGGACACCGTCTGGGTGTCCACATCCAGCACGCCGCCGAACTCCTGCTCCAGCTTCATCAGGCCCTGCAGCTTATGCATCAGCGCCTGTGTGCGCGGTGTTGCCGGCGCCAAGAACGCTTCATCTCCTCCGTAGGGCGTATAGTTTTTCTGGATAAAATCCCGCACATCGATGCGGCTCTGCCACGCCCCGGCCGTAAACCCTTCCCATGCCTTGCACATTTCCTGTACCTCCTGTTCGCTCACACACCGCGGAGGCGCGGCCCTTTTTCATTCCTGTACCGCCCCGGCGGCGGCCATTGAGAAAATCTTTTTGTTTCAGGGCAACAAAAAAGGGCAGCACCGCAAAAGCGGTGTTGCCCAGACGGCCGGCATCAAAACTCCGCGCCCGTTCCCCCGTGGTAAGCCCACTCGTTCCGTCAGTTACGGCCGCGTCTCGGTTATGTATTCATGATACCACGCTTCGGCAAAGGCTGTCAACGGACAAACAGCCGAATCCGCAGGCCGCACAACTCAAAAATATGGTTAAACCGGCCTTCGAGATGCCAACGCTCTGCTTTACGAAGGATGCCTGTATGTGGATAACATAAAATTGGTAAATTGGAAATTATAACAGTCCTTCTGCTTTTGCACGAATTGCAAAAAACTCCTGAAACGTATCTGATTTTTCCTGTATTTTCTTTTTCACCAAGGTCAATCTCCGTTTGCCAACCCGCCTATCCAATACAGCAAATATTCTTACGATTAAATTAGCACTGTTAAGGCTCATTTCAATATCTTGATCATCAAACTCTGCAAAGGCGTTGTAAAAACAGCGTTGACCAAAAACACTTAGTCTTAAAGCTGTATCATCCATATGCGCATTTTCCACTTCCATGCGTTTTTTGTATTTTTCATCTCCGGGAAACAAATCTGCTTTCATTCAGTTATTCCAATAACATCCCTTGATGATTTCGTTGCCATCATATCTTATTGCCGCCCGCCCCTCATGGTCAGGACTTCTGCTATACGACGTTGCGTAATACTGAATATGGCCTTGCAGGCTCTGCGCCAAATATTCTGTTTCCAGCTTTTTCCTGATACCGCTCCCTGTTGCCATTTGCGGTTCTTCCTCTTCAGCTTTTGATTGTTTTATTGCCCCATTTCTTGCCCTGTCATGCAGAAAGCATCTCCTGTTCCGCCTGGCCGATTCCAGTTTGCCGGGCCGCCGGGCTGTATGAAAGCGGCTGTCTGCCTTCGTTTTACGCCTGTGTCGCCGTGTCCCGCAAAGTTCATCCGCCGCTTATCTCCGGCAGAACGCCCTGTTACAGCGTGACGCCCATCAGGTACTCCTTTACCTCCAGCAGCTCCCGCGCGGGCAGGGAAAAGGCGCGCACGCCCAGGCGGGCATAGGCCTCGGCCAGCGCGGGCTGCGCCGCGCCCTCGCCGCACAGGCACAGCGGGATGCGTGCTTCGGCCGCGGCCTCCACGGCGAACCGTACAAGCC
>ERZ1504946.661-NODE-661-length-8398-cov-4.810620_pt1 | contig 8398 bp, 6 predicted proteins | sample MGYA00574595_ERZ1504946 | MGnify/ENA primary metagenome ERZ1504946 (study PRJEB39906, sample SAMEA3182112) | gut metagenome | biome: human; feature: gut; material: Stool; isolation source: human stools | place: Canada | collected 2013-05-06 ...
TAATTGTCTCTCTGGCTACCTTGCCGTTTAGAGTCAGGTATTCATGCGTTACAGTCTGCGTTCCGGTAACGTGAGTTCCCTGCGGGGCAACAGTTTCATCTTCAGCAGGAGCATCCGCCTCGACCGGTTCGCCCTCGCCGCCGGACATGATCTCGCCGGGACTGGTCGGCTGGGTTGGGATGACAATGCTGCTGTCGTCCTCCAGAGAAATAAAGATCAGCGGGAACAGGTGTTTTGTCTGGTTCAAAGGGTACTTCCTTTCTGCGGGATGGGGCGGACCTGCTAAAGACGAAAGTTTCATTTTTAGTTAACGGAGCGTTCTGCAAACCAATTATAACTTTGGCAGTATTGACCTGCACAGTCTACCATCAAATGGAATATAATGTGTGTACAAGCACAGCTTACACTCCGTATTGAAAAACGGATACCTCTCTCTTCTCCACGCCGGGTCTTCTTCCAACAGGGTAATATGCGGCTTCTCTCCGCGGCACAAGCCCCAATCAAATGCACACCACATTTTGGTCACGCCACCAGTATCTATTGACACGAATTCCAAGTCCTTCACAATAGAGGCATCCGGTATTTGATCACCCCACCAACCGTATAGGCCAATGCACATGGTTTCATCATAGCGCTCCGTCGGAGCAAGCCGTACAACTGGTTCCCGCCAGATATCGACCACACGAAGGATGACATACTTCTGGTAGTATGGAGAATCTTTCATCTTCGGACTTAAAATCTGATAGGCCAGCAGGCTACCTTCGCGCCACGGACACTTGCGCGCATACGGCTTACTGATCTTTTTGGCCTCCGGCAGGGGCGAAAGCAGCATTTCCTGCGTTTCCCGGAAAAACTGCAGCATGTCCGACAGCCGCTCATTCGGCCCTGCGGCCAAACGCTGCTCAACCGTCTCCTGATATAGCGAAAGGCAGTAGAGCGCCTCCTCCTTCGTCCGGGGCGTCAGTCGGCCGGTCTCCCATTCGCAGATGCCGAGGGAGAGCCAAAACGTGGGCGTGAACAGCAGGTCTCCGTCCTTCGGACAGTAGGCCCGCAGCAGCAGGTCCTCCGTTTCCTCAACGCTCTTCCCGATGGAGATCAGGCTGCGATAGTCCGCCCGGATGTCGCAATAGTCGTCGCCTTGTTTGAATTGTTTCTTGAAGTTATTCATTGTTATTCCCTCATTAGACCAATTAGTGTTTCCTCAGCGCCGCATGCCAACAACTCGGCAACCGCTGCAGTATACTGCAAATAATTATCCACATTCTTCGCAGCGATTTCCCGGCGCGCGTTATCAAGGTATTTTAATGTATATGCTGAAATAAGCACTTGTTCGGCTACCATGGCTTCGCTTTTTGTAAGCCCTGTTATAACGACTCGCATATCATAATCTCGTTTTGGACTATTAGACCGGCGATGCTCATCCAATCTTCTTTTGGGGTTATTTGTTCGCCCAACATACTTAACTATGTTCTCATTATTCTGTGTATCGTATAGCACATAAACAGAATTATCACGCGGCTCCGGTTCTGGCACGCACGAATCAGCGGCAATCATAGCATCTACTTTCGCTTTAACTGCTTCGCGCATCGCCTCTCTATTCGCTTTAGTCGATCTCTCAAGCTCCCCGAGAAGTACTATCCCGAGTCCTGCGGCCGCTACACCGCCGCAAATTGCTTCTACCGCGGCACCAATTCCAATTGCAATTGCAAAATTTCCATCTTCGTCAGTCAAGAATACGGGATTGTTGACGCAGTATGCAAACATGTTGGTTCCAACGAATCCCTGTCCCGTTGAAGCATAAACATCCGCATTAATAAATCTCCGGTTCGCAGGATCATAATAACGAGACTGCAAGTAATAGAACCCTGTCTCATTATCATAATAGTATCCGCGATACCTGATCGGGTTGATCTCAGCCAGTCTACCGGAGCTGGAGAGAATATTTCCCCATGCATCATATTCGTAGGTTGCGACAGACTCGTACTCAAAGCCGGGGATATAATGGATCAGCTTCACCACGTCGCCCTGCAAATTCAGAACGTAATAATATGTTTGGAAGCTCGTTCCGTTCGTTGAATACTTGAGTGCAAACGGCTTTCCGGATTCATCATAGACGAAATCCAGCACGGCTGTCAAGGTATTATTCGTCCGGATCGTTTCACGGGCAACTTTACCCTTCAGGGTCAGATACTCATGTGTTACAGTCTGTGTTCCGGTGACGTGCATCCCCTGCGGGGAGACGGTTTCATCTTCAGCAGGGGCGTCCGCCTCGACCGGTTCGCCCTCGCCGCCGGACATGATCTCGTCTGGATCAGTGGGTTGCGTTGGGATGATATCGCCCAATTTATGATATACCGCGTTAATTGTAATGTCTTCATAAACCGGAGAACTATATCTTTCCCACGTCCCGCGATAGCCCTCACGCGGCGGTACGGTCGGATAATCACTCGATTGCAGTGTATAACCGTCGGAAACGGTCATCGTTTTTACAACTTCCAGCCGTGCAACAAATTTTACGGTGTGCTTCGCCGTTGTAAGCGCCCGATAAATTGCATAGACAGTAACGTTTTTGTGGATCGCGCTCGTGTATTTTTTCCACATACCGTTATAGCCAGTCTTGGATGGAACAGTCGGGTAATCGAAGTCTTTCAGTGTATAACCGTCTTCCACGGTCATAGTCTTGACGGTCACGCCATCGGCCACAAATGTAACAGTATAGGTCACTACGTCTTTCGTATAGGTTGCGCTGACTGTTACATTGCTGTGCACCGCCGACGTATACTTCACCCACTCGCCGGTATAGCCGGTTTTGGTGGGGACGGCGGGGTAGTCGCTGTCCTTCAGCGTGTAGCCATCCTCGACGGTCATGGTCTTGACGGTCGTGCCGTCGGCCTTAAAGGTGACGGTATAGTCCGGAATCTGCGTGAACGTCTCGACGGTGTAGGTCTTGCTCGTACGGATACCGTCTGCGTCGTAGGCATACTCTAACGTTTCCGTCTTCCCGTCAGAGGTTTTCGAGGCCGTTTTCAGCTGTCTTCCGTTCTGCCAGCCGAAGCTCCAGCCGCCGTAGGACAGCGGGTTGCCCGAGGCGTCGTAGGTGATCGCCTGCCCGTTGACGGCCGTCAGTAGGTCGTGCCACTGCGCGTCGCCGTAGGTGTAGGTCTGGAGCAGCGTCGTGGTATCTCCCTCTTTCTGGGAGACGGTCAGCAGGTTTCCGGCTGTGTCGTAGGTGTAATAATAAGTGAGATAGGCTTTTGCCTCTCCAGACTTGTAATATGCCTCCGACGTCAGCTGGTTCTGGCTATCATAGGCGTACTCGACGAGCTTGCTGAAGTCGCCGGTGCTCTCCCGGATTTCCTTCAGGTTTCCGACGTCGTCGTAAACGTACTTTTTGCCCTCGAGGAGCATGCCGCTGTCGCTGCCGAGGCGGACGTTGCGGAACTCCACCTGCGCGCTGCCGCGGTTCCAGCTCACGTCGCGATACGCGTAAGCCGTGTTCAGGATCACGGAGCTGCCGTTTTTCACCGTAACGCGATTCAGCCGCTTGAGGGCGTCGTAGCCGAAGCTCAGGCTGTCGCCCGTCGCGGCCGTCATGGACGTCAGGCTGCCGTCGCCTTTTTCGCCGTCGCTGTAGGCGTAGCGCTCCGAGTAGGTCTGCGCGCCGAGCGTCCAGCTCTGGCCGGAGAGGCGGTTGAACGCATCGTAAAGGTGCTCCGTTCGCTGCGTTACAGAGCCGTTTTCATCCATGGCCGTGCTGCGGATGAGCCGCCCGAGACTGTCATACTCAAAGGCGTAGGAGCCGACCGTCTCGCCGTCCTCCTCGTAGCGCAGGCGGGCCAGCTGGCTCTCGGCGTTGTAGGTGTAGCGGATGGTGAAGTCCGGCTTTCCGGTCTCGTGATACGACTTTTCAACCAGCCGGTCGAGGAGGTCGTAGCTGTAGGTCACGGCCACGCCGTTAGCGTAGGTCGTCTGCGTCAGGTTGCCGCCGCGCGGGGCGTAGTCGTTCGTCGAGAGGACGAGGCTGCCGAAGGGGTGGACCTGCTAAAGATGAAAGTTTCGTCTTTAGCAGGTTTCCAATTATCCCATTACTCCTTCCACCACTCCTTCCGCTTGGGGTGGAGCTTTTCTTTTTCTGCAACGAAATCGTAATCCAGCGGGCCATAGTGCTCTTCCACGAACCGGACGACTTCAGGCCCCCATTTCTTTGGGGCGCAGTAAATCATGAACATCTTTCCCTGCAGCAGCCACTCTTTCAAAAAGCGCTTCTTCTGCGGATATGGGACGTATCCGGTCTCATCCGGGCGGTAAACATTGCCGCGCTTTGTTGTGAACATCAGCGTCAATGGTGCGTAGCGCTCGCCGGTCTGCTGGTAGACGCGCATGACGTCTTTGATTTCTGACCATGGCGTAAAGCGGTAGCAAATGCCAAAGAACCTGTGCTGGATGCCGGTTTCCTTTAGCGTATACCACTTGCCATATATAATAGCGAAGAACATAAGGCCAGTAGCTAGTCCATAAAATATGAACGCCTCAATTGTGTCAGATGCCAATGTAATCCCACCATATATCTCGGCAATCGCAAAAATCAGGAAGAAGAGCCCGGCGGCATTATTGACCGAGATTCGGTTCTTTTTCTGTTTCATCGGTCACATCACCAGCACAGTCTTCAGTATCCGAGAGTTACCCCCCTGGCTGCGGACAGGTGTGTTACTGCTGCTTTTCCCGCTTTTATCCGGCAGGCATTTTGTGCTTAGCACTGTAATACTAGATGATGTTAGGGCACCGCCCAAACCAATATTAAGGTCCGATACCGTTGAAACGAGCAAGTCGTCACCAGCCAATGCACTTAACGACGCTGTTCCATAGCTGATGGCAGCGCTGGCTCCGGCGGCAAGCGCGGCACCCCCAACACTTGCTCCTGCCTTGCGGGCACTATAATATGTATAGCCGCCATTTATCGCAGAAGCTACTGCGCGTCCTACGATTTTCCCGGCCTCTAAGCTTCCCGTGCCACCCACAATAGCGCCAGTAATCCCACCAATTGCTGCAGAATATATAACGTCTTTAGCACTTCCTCCTGTTACTAATGCAGATATTGCTCCGGTTACTACGCCGACGGCCGCACCAACAACTACCCGGACAAACCAGTCGGCAAATTCACCATCTTCATCGCCAAGCATAACTGGGTTATTCTGGCAATACGCAAACATGTTGCAGGAAATGGCATCACCCGAGTCTGTGCTGGCATAGGTATCCGCATTAATGAAGCGATGATTCTCCGGGTCATAATAGCGAGAGCGCAGATAATAGAATCCCGTTTCACTATCATAATAGTATCCGCGATATCTGAGCGGATTGATCTCGGCCAGATCGCCCTCCGCGGAGATTATCTCGCCCCACGGGGAGTAGACGTACTCTGCCTGCAGGACGCCGGTTTTGTCGATAATCTGAACAACATCGCCCTGTAGATTGAGGATATAGTAATATGTCTCAAAGTCGCTGCCGTCGACGGAATAATTTAAGGCAAACGGACGGCCGGAATCATCATAGAAGAAGTCCAGCGTTTTTGTGCTCAGGACTGTTCCGCCGACGTCCTGCCGGATCGTTTCCCTTGCGACCTTGCCGTTCTGCATGAGATATTCATGCGTCACGGTCTCGGTCGAGGCAAGCGTCCAGTCGGATTCGGACAAGTCCTGCTCCTCGATATCCGGCTCTTCCGCCGGGGCCGCGTTCGGCTCGATCGGCTCCCACGGCTCGTCCTCCAGAGAAATAAAGATCAGCGGGAAATAGATTTTTGTTTGGTTCAAGGTGTCACTTCCTTTCTGTAGGTTATTTGGGGCCTGCAAAAGATGGAAGTTTCATCTTTAGCAGGAAGTACCGCTACATTAGGTATTCAAGCCAAGACCATGCAGGATATCCGAAACAGCAGAAAGCGGCTTCTGCCCATCATATAGCTGCGCCACAAAGTAGGAGACCGTTTTCTGCACCGGGTCGAGCTGCACACATGCAAGAACATAGCGCGTCCCATCCTGCGGCTCGCCGTCCAGATAGGCAGCAAGTTCTTCGGTGCTGCCCTTCAGCCATGTGACGGTGACTTCATCGGAAGGTTCCCCTGTGAGCCGCATAATCCGGCTGCACTCTGCCTGATAGGCCGCATCGTCGCAGAATTCTACCTGCATAGAGATAGCGAACTGCGGCTCGCCCAGCGCGGCGCAGCGGTATTCATAGTGGTAACGAAGAATATCAGCGGAAGGGTCGAGCCTCCCTCGTTCGGGCAAAAAATCTAGAAAGTCGTTGTGCAGGGCCGTTTCGACATAATGGTTGACATTCAGGTACTCTTCCGGCGCGGTGATTTCGGCCCCGCCGACAGGAGGGTCCGCTGTACAGGAAAAAAGGCCAATACACAAAAGGAGGAGCAAAACATGCGTGATCTGCTTTCGCTTCCACCAGTTCATTTGTTATCACCTCTCAAATTTAATTAAGTAGGGCATAAATGAATGAAATTATTTTATAAATTACCTTAGCTCTATTAGAGACATTATTTTTGCATCCTACATGGAAAGAATGATCAGCGGGAAAATGAGCTTTGTTCGGCGCAAAAGGGCTCTTCCTTTCTGTAGGTTATGCGGAACCTGCTAAAGACGAAAGTTTCATCTTTAGCAGGTGTCATCTATTTTCTGGCTTGTCTAAGTCTCTTCATCGTAATGATAAGGCCTGTCACTACCGCCACGAGCAGCGCCCCAAAATACATTGCGAGCCAAACTGCCTGCTGCGAAGACGCGTCGGTCGCATCATAGATGATCGTCGTGCCGCTGTCTGTTTTTACGACTGCTCTGGAATAGTTCACCGTGCCAAACTTCTTTTCAAGGCAGAATTCTTTTCCATTGCGAGTCTGATGAGAGGACTGCAGTGTCTGCAGATAGGCGTTTCCCTCCTGTGTAGTTGGCACTTTGTAGGCATCTGTGCACACTCCGTCACCGTTTATGGATACCAGAATTCCGCTTCTATCCAAATAAATCAGTAGATTTCCCTGATCCCAATCCAATTCGAAGCCACCGGTATGGGAAAATGTCAAACCATACTGGAATTCGCCCTGTGCATTATAGACGGCAACGAACCTGTTAGGGCGATATCCCGATTCCTCCTCGCGATAGGGGTCATAGGTGATGCCGATCGCGACGAGCTCCGACTCGCTGACGGCAAAGCACTCGATGGGCTTCGCGGGCGGAGCCTCATAAAACAGCTGCACATCCAGCCGTTCCAATAAGGATTCCTTTTGTTCGGATGGAACTTCCTCTAACTGGAAGCCCTTGTCGAGTGCCGCTCCATACATTGTAAATAAACAACTTGCGGCTAGGATAATTAGTAAGATCCGGCCTAGCCAGAAGAGTTTCATGGGTTCTCTCTGCATGTTACCGCCCCAATATCTTATCGTAAAACGAATTGAAAATTTCATTTATATTAAATTTTATACCCTTGACCGGACGAGTCGTGGACCAACCTACATGAGCCTCCATTCCGGGTGTGCCTAATCCAGCACCGCTCGTAAAACCGTAATATGCGCGGTTTGCGTCCGTATCCGGAATGATATTTATATCTGCTCCAGCCGCAGCCGGGATATTATAAATTGGGACCCCTACAGAAGCTCCCACTTGATATCCATCATCGTGCAGGTTTGTTACATTCGGCGCGTTGGTTATCGTCTGATAATTCATTAGCGATACACCAGACCCCGTTGTAACAGCACCGCCAACCGTATACTGCATCTCCACATTCCCGCCACTGTCAATCGATAGGCCAAGCTGCCCGCTCATATTCCATATTCCGAAGGAGCCGGAAAGGCCCAATCCGGTGGAATATGTAAAATCTAATTTTGATATTTGCTTTGCAGTCCAGTTATTTACAGGTTTTACGACATATTTCACAAATCCTTTTATAGCACTCTTTGCAATATCTTTAAGGCTTTTATTGCCGTCGGAGTCGCTTCGGTTAACGGGATCATTCAGGCAATACGCAAACATATTACAGGCAATCGCATCGCTTGAGTCTGTGCTGGCATAGGTATCCGCATTGATAAACCTGTGATTCTCCGGATCATAATATCTGCTCTGCAAATAGTAGAATCCTGTTTCAGAGTCGTAGTAATATCCACGATATCTGAGCGGATTCACTTCCGCCAGATCGCCTTCCGCAGAAACCACTTCGCCCCACGGGGAGTAAATATATTCTGCCTGCAGAACACCGCCTTCGTCAATGATCTGGACAACGTCACCCTGTAGATTGAGAATATAGTAATAGGTATTGGGGGTACTTCCCTCCGGCGTGTAGTTGAACGCAAACGGTCGGCCGGACTCATCGTAGAAGAAATCGAGGGTCGTGGTATCCATTGAGGTCGTAA
>ERZ1504946.685-NODE-685-length-8196-cov-4.753593_pt1 | contig 8196 bp, 4 predicted proteins | sample MGYA00574595_ERZ1504946 | MGnify/ENA primary metagenome ERZ1504946 (study PRJEB39906, sample SAMEA3182112) | gut metagenome | biome: human; feature: gut; material: Stool; isolation source: human stools | place: Canada | collected 2013-05-06 ...
TGAGGGGATTCGACCACGTTAAAGATGCCGGAGGAGGTTGTAACATCCTCCGGCTTCCTGCTTAACCGATCGTCATTAAACTGGCGTTACCGCCAGCGGCAGCGGTATTCACACTCAGCGAACGCTCGATATACAGCCGTTCCAGCAGGATATTGCTTTCGCCACGGGCAAAACCCTGCACCGAAACAATTGCGCCATCCCGCGCGGCAACGGCTTCACACAATGCGCGAAGCTGATCCGAATCACCGTGGAAGATCACCGCATCAAACGGTTGAGCGGTTATATTTTCCGCTTTCGCCAGTTGAATACGTTCGCTGACTGCCGATGGCAATGCCTTCACTAACTGACGATGCAGCGCGTCATCCGGCCACAGTACCTGGCTGCCCACCGCCAGCACGGCGGCGAGCTGAGTCAGCGCATCCCGTTCATCATCCGCGATACACAATACGCGCTCACGCGGCAGCAGCGTCCAGGTGTTGCGTTCACCCGTCGGCCCTGGCAGCAATCGTTGTGTTCCTGCCTGCGCCAGCTCGCCATATTGCGTACATAACGCCTGCAATTCTGGACGGTTTGCCGCCCATTCCCGCAGTGCATTTAGCGGCTGAGTCAATGCGGCTTTCAACTGCGCATCGACCGGATACTCCGCATCCTGACGCGCGAGCGTCACCGCCAGCGCACTTTCCGGGCGATTCGCCAGCAGACGGTAGAGATAGAGTGGACCGCCTGCTTTCGGCCCGGTGCCGGACAACCCTTCGCCGCCGAATGGCTGCACCCCGACCACTGCGCCCACCATATTACGGTTAACGTACAGGTTACCGACATGGGCCGAGCCAGTGACCTGGGCGATGGTTTCATCAATGCGCGTATGGACGCCAAGCGTCAGACCATAACCGGAAGCGTTAATTTGCTCGATCAGCTCCGGCAGCTGGTTACGGTTATAACGCACCACATGCAGCACCGGACCAAAGACCTCTTTTTGCAATTCGGCAAAGTCATCCAGTTCAATCAGCGTCGGGGCGACAAAGGTGCCGCTTTGCCATTCACGGGCATCTTCACTGTTTTCCCGCACTGCCTGGAACACCGGACGGCCTTTACTACGCATAGTCTGAATATGACGCTCAATATTGGCTTTCGCTTCGCTATCAATCACCGGACCGATATCGGTGGTCAGGCGACCAGGATTACCCATCCGGCATTCGGCCATTGCGCCGCGCAGCATTTTCAACGTGTGGTCGGCAATCTCATCTTGCAGGCACAGCACACGCAGTGCCGAACAACGCTGGCCCGCACTGTCGAACGCTGAGGCCAGCACATCTATTACTACTTGTTCGGTCAGGGCGGAGGAGTCGACAATCATCGCGTTCATGCCGCCGGTTTCCGCGATGAGCGGAATAGGGCGACCCTGAGCGTCCAGGCGGCTGGCGATATTGCGTTGCAGTAACGTAGCGACTTCGGTTGAACCGGTAAACATCACCCCGCGCACGCGATCATCACCCGTCAGTTGCGCGCCCACGGTTTCCCCCTGACCTGGCAGCAACTGCACCACGCCTGGCGGTACACCCGCTTCCAGCAAAATTGCGATCCCTTGCGCGGCAATCAGCGGCGTTTGTTCTGCCGGTTTTGCCAGCACGCTGTTACCTGCCGCCAGTGCGGCGGCGATCTGCCCGGTGAAAATAGCCAGCGGGAAGTTCCACGGACTGATACACACCACAGGCCCTAATGGACGGTGGGTTTCGTTAGCGAAATCATCCCGCACCTGTCCGGCATAGTAGTGGAGAAAATCGACCGCTTCGCGCACTTCAGCAATGGCGTTACTGAAGGTTTTTCCGGCTTCACGCACCAGAATACCAATCAGTTGCTGCATCTGGCTTTCCATTAGCACGGCAGCGCGATGCAAAATCGCCGCGCGTTCAGCCGGAGGCGTGGCAAACCAGATTGGCGCGTTATTAACCGCACTTTCCAGCGCCAGTTCTACTTCACGCGGCGTGGCTTCACGCACATAGCCCACAATATCTTTCGGTTCCGCAGGGTTAATAACGGGCGACATCTCACCAGCCGCGACCGATTGTTCCAGCATTGGCAAGGACTGCCATTTTTGCAGTGCACTATTGAGCAGGGCTGAAGAGAGCGAGGCCAGACGGTGTTCGTTAGCGAGATCCAGCCCTGCCGAGTTGTCGCGCCCGTGACCGTAAAGATCGCGCGGCAGGGGAATTTTCGGATGCGGTAATCCAGTTTGCCCTTCCTGTTGCGCCAGTTTTTCTACAGCAGTGACCGGATCGGCGACCAGTTCATCCAGTGGCAAAGAGGTGTCGGCAATACGGTTAACAAACGAGGTGTTAGCACCGTTTTCCAGCAGGCGACGCACCAGATACGCCAGCAGCGTTTCATGGGTACCGACAGGAGCATAAATACGACACGGACGGTTAAGTTTGCCGTCGGCAACTTTCCCGGTGACCTGCTCATACAGTGGCTCGCCCATACCGTGCAGGCACTGGAACTCGTACTGACCCGGGTAGTAGTTCTGACCCGCCAGTTGATAAATTGCCGCCAGCGTATGGGCGTTATGCGTTGCGAACTGCGGGTAGATTAGATTCGGCACCGCCAGCAGCTTTTTCGCACAGGCGAGATATGAAACGTCGGTATACACCTTGCGGGTATAAACCGGATAACCTTCAAGGCCGTCCATCTGTGCACGCTTGATTTCACTATCCCAGTACGCGCCTTTCACCAGGCGAATCATCAGACGGCGACGGCTGCGGGTGGCGAGATCAATCAGATAATCAATCACCAACGGACAGCGTTTTTGATAAGCCTGAATAACAAAACCGATGCCGTTCCAGCCTGCCAGTTCAGGCTCGAAACAGAGTTTTTCCAGCAGATCGAGGGAGATCTCCAGACGATCGGCCTCTTCGGCATCGATGTTAATACCAATATCGTACTGACGCGCCAGCAGGGTGAGTGATTTCAGACGCGGGTAAAGCTCTTCCATTACCCGATCATACTGGGCGCGGCTGTAACGCGGATGCAGCGCCGACAGCTTGATTGAAATGCCCGGACCTTCATAGATGCCACGACCATTGGACGCTTTACCAATGGCGTGAATCGCCTGCTGATAGGAAACCATATACGCCTGTGCATCTGCGGCAGTCAGCGCGGCTTCGCCCAGCATGTCGTAAGAGTAACGGAAACCTTTCTCTTCCAGCTTGCGGGCATTGGCTAACGCTTCCGCGATGGTTTCGCCAGTGACGAACTGCTCGCCCATCAGGCGCATCGCCATATCCACACCTTTGCGGATCAGCGGTTCACCGCTCTTACCGATAATGCGGTTCAGCGAGCGGGAGAGGCTGGCTTCGTTATGGGTGGAAACCAGTTTGCCGGTAAACAGCAGCCCCCAGGTAGCGGCATTAACAAACAGGGACGGGCTACGACCAATGTGTGACTGCCAGTTACCGTTGCTGATTTTGTCGCGAATTAACGCATCACGGGTGGCTTTGTCGGGAATACGCAACAACGCTTCTGCCAGACACATCAGCGCCACGCCTTCCTGCGATGACAGCGAAAACTCCTGCAATAACCCCTGGACCATACCTGCGCGACCACTGGCATTTTTTTGATTACGCAGTTTATCGGCCAGTTGATATGCCAGTTTATGCGCCTGTTCAGCAACTGGCTGCGGCAGGCGGGCTTGTTCCAGCAGCATCGAAACCGCTTCGGTTTCCGGGCGGCGATAGGCAGCGGTGATCGCGGCGCGGGAAACCGACTGGGGCAAAATTTGCTCGGCAAAGTCGAGGAAAGGCTGGTGTGGTTCCTCTGCCGGAGTCGGTGCTTCATCGCTCTCATTGGCAGCGCCAGAAAGCAGCGCAGGCAGCTCCGGCAGAGTATCGCTGTTTTCCAGTTGTTCGAGATAAGAAAAAATCGCCTGCTTAATTAACCAGTGTGGTGTGCGATCGATACGTGTCGCGGCAGACTTAATACGCTCACGCGTCGCGTCGTCCAGCTTAACCCCCATGGTGGTGGTTCCCATGCCATTACTCCTGTTGTTCTGAAAGGTGCAACTTAACGTTATCGTGAAATATCCATGATGTTGCAACTTTGTGCAACCATGTTAAATGTGACCTGCGTAGCAAGCTTAAAAATGAATGAAATGTTAATAAAAGAAATCGATATGACAGGGATTAAAAAAATAACTCAGACTTTTTCTCTGCGGCAGTTAACATTTTTGAAAGGTGCAACCGCAAAAAATGTGAGAGAGTGCAACCTGATGAAAAATAGTGTCGCTGAGCACTAAAATTTAATGTAAATGGTGTGTTAAATCGATTGTGAATAACCAGCGCTTCCGGCAGGATACGGTCGCCCTGGTAAAACATAAACTCTGTTACCCCGTTCCGGTGGCAGATATAACGGCAAGTTTCGACATTGCCGATAATAATTTTTTGGAGACTTTAGATGGCTATTAGCACACCGATGTTGGTGACATTTTGTGTCTATATCTTTGGCATGATATTGATTGGGTTTATCGCCTGGCGATCAACGAAAAACTTCGACGACTATATTCTGGGCGGTCGTAGTCTTGGGCCATTCGTGACGGCATTATCGGCGGGTGCATCGGATATGAGCGGCTGGCTGTTAATGGGGTTGCCGGGCGCGGTTTTTCTTTCCGGGATTTCCGAAAGCTGGATCGCCATTGGCCTGACATTAGGCGCGTGGATTAACTGGAAGCTGGTGGCCGGGCGGTTGCGTGTGCATACCGAATACAACAATAACGCCTTAACATTGCCGGATTATTTCACCGGGCGCTTTGAAGATAAAAGCCGTATTTTGCGCATTATCTCCGCGCTGGTGATTTTGCTGTTCTTCACCATTTATTGCGCTTCGGGCATCGTGGCAGGCGCGCGTCTGTTTGAAAGTACCTTTGGCATGAGCTACGAAACGGCTCTGTGGGCGGGCGCTGCGGCGACGATCCTTTACACCTTTATTGGCGGTTTCCTCGCGGTGAGCTGGACTGACACTGTACAGGCCAGCCTGATGATTTTTGCCCTGATCCTGACGCCGGTTATCGTCATTATCAGTGTCGGTGGCTTTGGTGACTCGCTGGAAGTAATCAAACAAAAGAGCATCGAAAACGTGGATATGCTCAAAGGGCTGAACTTTGTTGCCATTATCTCGCTGATGGGCTGGGGACTGGGTTACTTCGGGCAGCCGCACATCCTGGCGCGTTTTATGGCGGCGGATTCTCACCACAGCATTGTCCATGCGCGTCGTATCAGTATGACCTGGATGATCCTCTGCCTGGCAGGGGCGGTGGCTGTCGGCTTCTTTGGTATCGCTTACTTTAACGAGCACCCGGCGGTAGCAGATGCGGTAAACCAGAACGCTGAACGCGTGTTTATTGAACTGGCGCAAATTCTGTTTAACCCGTGGATTGCCGGGATTCTGCTGTCGGCGATTCTGGCGGCGGTAATGTCAACGTTAAGTTGCCAGCTGCTGGTATGTTCCAGTGCGATTACCGAAGATTTATACAAAGCGTTTCTGCGTAAACATGCCAGCCAGAAAGAGCTGGTGTGGGTAGGGCGTGTGATGGTGCTGGTGGTGGCGCTGGTGGCGATTGCGCTGGCGGCGAACCCGGAAAACCGCGTGCTTGGCTTAGTGAGCTACGCGTGGGCAGGCTTTGGCGCAGCGTTTGGTCCGGTGGTGCTGTTCTCGGTGATGTGGTCACGCATGACGCGCAACGGTGCGCTGGCGGGGATGATCATCGGTGCGCTGACGGTTATCGTCTGGAAACAGTTCGGCTGGCTGGGTCTGTACGAAATTATTCCGGGCTTTATCTTCGGCAGTATCGGGATTGTAGTGTTTAGTTTGCTGGGTAAAGCGCCGTCAGCGGCGATGCAAAAACGCTTTGCCGAGGCCGATGCGCACTATCATTCGGCTCCGCCGTCACGGTTGCAGGAAGGGTAAGCTGAAGAGCAATAATTTATCTTTTGCTTTTTAATCCGAATGTTCCCTGCCATGCCGTATAAATTGCCTGGCAGGGAGCGTTCGGGGGCAATTGCTATTTGCCACCTGGCTCAGATGAACAAAATTGCCGCTATCGGTACCTTCAGCTTATGTCCTGCGGCTGGTAGGTTGGGCGAGATAGTGTGGATTCGACATATTCCCGCTCTTGTTCAGCCACGCCAGTTTTTTCGCGCCTTGTACCGTCAATCCGCTCAATTTCAGGTAGGATCTGGAAGTAGACCACTGGAAGCCGCGTCCTTTACTCCACTTGTGGGCTCCCCCTGCGCGGTCACGATCCTCCTGGCTCATATTCGCCCATTGCACGATGTCCCCGAAGGTGAAAGAGACACATTTCTGCGGCCCTTTCAGCTTCAACTCACCCAGGGCGGTAAGCCCGTCGTTCTTCAGGTAGTTCCTGGCAGTAGTCCGCGAGAGGTTTCTTTTCTTGCACCACTTTTCTAAATAACCAACCGGTTTTCGCACCTTCTTGTCTAAGGCTGCCCACTGGCGGATATGTTCAAGGGTGAATTTGGCATATTCATGCGGCCCGTTTACCTTTACCTCTCCCGCGTAGTTCAGGCCGTGATCGGTCAGGTAATTCCTGGCATTTTTGATATTAAAATGATTGCGCGTACACCATCCTTGAACTCCCCCTAGATCGTTTCGCGCCTGCTGGTCCATAGCCGCCCATTTTCGCATGTCGTCGACAGTCAATTTAACATATTGCTGTGGCTCGTCCGCCTCTGGCTGGTCCTCGGTGGTCTGCCTGGTGTTGTTTATGTCGTCATTCGCAGTATTTGGTGGGATGTTGCTTGTATTACACGATTGCTGTAATTCCCCATCGTTACGCCACGCCAGCGGGGACATATTTCCAAATTCTCGCATTCCGTTGTTGGTAATGTGTGTTTCTTCTCCTCCGTATTGTTGGGCCGGGGAGTAGCGAGCTGCTTCATGCACCCTGTTTTGACTTTCATCCGTGAGTATTGGCCGTACGGACCAGAGATCAAATGTTCCATACTGACTGCGTGACATCAGTGTTGTGACGATGGAGTGAAACAGCTCAAGAGCAATATTTGTGCTGGTGCATACACCGTTCTTACTGACTGCAATTTTCACGAGAGTGCCCGTGTTGTCATGCTCTTGCGTCTTCGTGAAGGTGATGGTGAAACCGGCAACATCGAAGGTGAACGGTTCAGGAAGTTGCAGATCATTTGCATTTACCACCGGTTGAAACTGATGTCGATGTAGTTCGGTTGTCATCGCAACAGCCAGCAAGTGAACCTCTTCAGGAACCAGTGGAGTAACAGCCATGCCCGTGCTGTAGTCCGCATCCCTTTTGATATAATTATTCATCTGCACCAGAAGCGTCAAAGTTTCCAGACAACTACTCGGGAGTTGCTGCGGTGGAATATAGGTTGCTGCGCTCGTATTAAGGTTGGATATTGGTCTCATGTCATGCTCTCCGTATCCTTACAGGGTTAATGATTCGTATTAAGTCGTAGCCATCCGCATGGCTCCGGGCGATTCAGTCTGCGCACCAGGATGTACACTTCGGATGCGTTCTTGATGTAGTAATCAATCCGATCATTCTGGTGTTAATGGTGTAACTACGAAAGCACCCGTAAAAAGCAGGAGGAATGCCAGTTATTGGCGAATTTACAATGCTGCCATCGGGGTGAGTTTCATGAAGATTGTTATTTTTTTTACGCCTTGAATCATCGCGGTAAATAATAATTTCTTCCTGTGTTTCATAAAGTACGTAGTTACAATTATTCGTGAGCCTTGTTGTTAATTCGATGTTAGCCCTTGGTCAGAGGGAAAATTAACGCGTAAGATTTTCAAATTCATCGACCGAGAAATAGATGGATTATATGCTCGACCCTAATTACAGGGGTCATCTGAAAACAGTGGCGTCTCATCTTATTCCTTCTCTTTCTGTATTCAATACTAGTGGGGTTGTAATAATATAGTAAAAAGTCGTGAGTAAAAAGCTTTGATTAATTATCAGCTTATTGATTTTTATGTGTTAGTGTGTTTGATGATTGATTTTCACGAGAATCTCTTACTTTTGGTTAAGATTTCTATTTTTATTATATGTGACTTTTTTAATTCGCATCCTGCTTCGTTTTATCGTGATGTAGAATTGTATATAGCATTAGCCATAAAATGATATCACTGGAAATATAATAAGGAGGATTATAA
>ERZ1504946.687-NODE-687-length-8194-cov-2.923701_pt1 | contig 8194 bp, 7 predicted proteins | sample MGYA00574595_ERZ1504946 | MGnify/ENA primary metagenome ERZ1504946 (study PRJEB39906, sample SAMEA3182112) | gut metagenome | biome: human; feature: gut; material: Stool; isolation source: human stools | place: Canada | collected 2013-05-06 ...
ATGTGTATAAGAGACAGGGCCTGTGCGGCTGGCGATTGGAACAGCCATGCAAGGATTCCAGCGGCAAGAGCTTATGGAGGGCTTGGCCAGTCCACCAAGCGTATGTCCCCCTTTATTCATGACAGCAGAAACGCTGTGGTGATAAAACAAAATTGTTTTACAAGCAAGGAGAATGGTTATGGGTTTTTTCAGCAAATTATTTAAGGGGCCTGAAATCGACATGGAAAAGAGCAATGCAAACGCCGAAAAAATGCGTCTGCTGTTCAACCAAGCGGTAGAAAACGGAGCCGACTATCAACTGATTTTCGCCTACACAGAGGATGTGTCGCGGTTCAATTACGGGTTTGTCCACGGCAGTAAAACAAAAGTAGGGAATTTGATCGTCGGTTGGAATGAGGCAGAGCAGACGATCGTGGCGCTTCCCACCGTACCGGCTCTCTCTGGGTGCGGTGCACCTACCTATTACCGCCGTTCTGAAATTCTGAAAGCCTATCGGAACAAGTACCCCACCGATGCCTTTATTATCTACCCTGACAGAAAAAGCTACATCGGTATCAATGCCTGCGACTGGTTGGAAGACGAGAGTCTCTATGTATATGTGTCACAGACCGAAGCGCTCGCCGCTTTCACAGATTTTTTTATGAACCGTTTTGCCAAAAAGTGATACAGGCCACTCCTCTTAAAAAACGGAGAACCGATCGGGAGCACGGTTATGCCGATATTGGCAGGGTCCGAAGCCTATTTGCAGCAGAGCTGCAAAAACGGAGAAGAATATTTTTCCCCAAGCAAACGGTCACAGGCGCGCTCCCCTATCCCCTTGGCGCACCGTAGAGCCAGCAAGAGCGACGCAATGAGAACCGCGCCGCTCTTGTTTTTTCACCACAAGCGCGGAATAGCATCGGCCTTTTTTGCTGCGCACGGTGCACGGAGCGCTTTTTATCTGTATCTGCAAAAATGTGGATTTCGTTGTAAAAACAACATACTGTTTCTTGTGGACGCGGTATGCTTACAGCAGCAAAGGCCGTGCGTGTGCAGCCACGCGCCCCGGCCGGCAAATGAACCGGGAGGAAAATGACATGAAAAGACGAATCATCCACATTGACGAAGAAAAATGCAACGGCTGCGGCCTGTGTGCCGCCGCCTGCCATGAGGGTGCCATCGGCATGATAGATGGCAAGGCGCGGCTGCTGCGCGAGGATTACTGCGACGGCCTGGGCGACTGCCTGCCCGCCTGCCCCACAGGCGCGATCCGCTTTGAAGAACGCGAAGCTCCCGCCTATGACCATGCGGCCGTCATGGCCGCCAAAGCGCAGAACGCCGCCTCGCAGCCCTGCGGATGCCCCGGCAGCGGTGCCCGCAGCATCCGGCGTGAAGCCGCCCCGGCGGACAGCGCCGTCCCCCGTACCGCCAGCGCGCTGTCCCAGTGGCCGGTCCAAATCAAGCTTGCTCCGGTGAACGCGCCTTATTTTCAAGGCGCACGACTGCTCATCGCGGCGGACTGCACCGCGTACGCCTACGGTGCGTTTCACGAGGATTTCATCCGCGGCCGCGTAACGCTCATCGGATGCCCCAAGCTGGATGAGGGCGACTACGCGGAAAAGCTCACCGCCATCCTGCGTGAAAACGATATCCAGAGCGTGACCGTGGCGCGCATGGAGGTCCCCTGCTGCGGCGGCATTGAAAACGCCGTCAAGCGCGCATTGCAGCAGAGCGGCAAATTCATTCCCTGGCGTGTAGCAGTTATCTCCACAGACGGGCGCATTCTGTCGGACTGACCGGTATGCCGCGGCAGCACGGTTCGCTTTTTCATGCATGTGCAGAGGCATTTTCTTGTAATTCGGGGCAAAATATGCTATGATTCTATTAGCTTTTGCTAACCTCTGCCGCCCGGATCGAACCTGTATGCAGAGCACTCCGCATACAGGTCCTCCTCCCTCCGCGGGGCGGCCTGCTGCTGTGCGGAGGGCCTGTTTTTATCAAGAAAGGAGCTGTCTCTCATGTACTGCACACGCGCTGTCAGCGACGCCGTTACCTGGGTCGGCGGCAATGACCGCCGCCTTTCCCTTTTTGAAAATCTGTTCCCCATCCCACGCGGGGTCACGTACAATTCCTATCTGATCCTGGATGAAAAAACCGCGCTTATCGACACGGTGGATGCCTCCATCTCGCGCCAGTTTCTGGAAAACATCATGCATACGCTCGCCGGACGGCATCTGGACTATCTTGTCGTCAACCATATGGAGCCGGACCATTGCGCCAACATTGAGGAACTGCTGCTGCGCTTTCCCGAGCTGAAAGTCGTGGGAAACGCCAAAACCTTTACTCTGATGCGCCAGTTCTATGACTTCGACCTGGAGGGCCGCATCATCACTGTGGTGGAAAACGATACGCTCAGCCTTGGTGCGCATACGCTGCGCTTTGTGTTTACACCGATGGTCCACTGGCCCGAAGTGATGATGACTTATGAAGAGCACGAGCATATCCTTTTTTCCGCCGACGCCTTCGGCAGCTTCGGCGCACTGAACGGCCACCTGTTCGACGACGAGATCGACTTTGAGTGCGGCTGGATGGCGGATACGCGGCGCTACTACGGCAATATCGTGGGCAAATACGGCCCGCAGGTCCAGGCCGCACTGAACAAGCTTTCGGGCGTGGAGATCCGCATGGTGTGCCCGCTGCACGGGCCCGTTTGGCGCTCCGGGTTGGACAGGCTGCTGGACAAATACCGGCATTGGAGCACCTATACACCGGAGGAACGCTCCGTGGCCGTATTCTACGGTTCCATGTACGGCGATACGGAAAATGCCGTAAATATCCTTACCTCCCGCTTGGCGGAGGCCGGTGTAAAAAACATCGCCGTCTATGATGTTTCCAGCACACATGTCTCCACGATGATCGCCGAGGTGTTCCGCTGCAGCCACCTGGTCCTTGCCGCGCCCACCTATAACAATGGGGTCTACCCCGCCATGCTGAATCTGCTGCACGACATGAAGGCGCTCAACCTGCAAAACCGCACCGTTGCCCTGATGGAAAACGGCTCCTGGGCACCGTCCTGCGCCCGGCAGATGCGCGCCCTTCTGGAAGAAATGAAGAGCATGGAGATCTTGGAGCCTGTGGTCACGCTGAAGTCCGCGCTGAAGGACGATTCTCTGGCCCAACTGGACGCGCTGCGTGATGCATTGATCGCTTCCCTTATGGCAGAGTGAACTGCTTTTCCCGGTTGCATTTTTTTCGCCCACTCTGTATACTGTTATTGTTATAAGCATACGCCCCGCTTTCCCCATTCGGACGGCGGGGCGTCGTTCGGCCCATATTGTTGCGTGCGCAACGAATGTGCGCGCAGCAGTTCACCATTTTGCGCCTTTGCCGCGCGTTTTCTGCGAAGGAGGTTTTTATGAAGCAGCATTTGATGCGCAACATCAATACCATCTCCCGGTGTGCCGCACTGTACCGGGACGCTCACCTTGCAGACTGCGGGCTGAGCGGCTGGCAGGCGCCTTATATTCCGGAAATCTGCGCCGCGCCGGGCATTACGCAGGATCAGCTGGCTCTGCGCCTGCACGTGAACCGCAGCAACGTAACGCGCCAGCTGGCCATGCTGGAGGAAAACGGCTTCGTCCTACGGCGCCGCAGTGAAAGCGACCGCCGCGCGGTGGAGGTTTATCCCACGCAGAAGGCCGAGGAAACACTTTCCGCCGTACGGGCCGTATACCGGTCCTGGCGGGAAAAGCTGTTTTATGACCTGACTTCGGAAGAACGCGACCGGTTGGAGTCACTTCTGGAGCGCCTGGCCCGCCGCGCGGAGGACATTCAATGAAAACAGTTCTGCATTATCTGCGCCCCCGTCTGGGCATTATGAGCGTGGGGCTGCTCATCAAGTTTTTCGGCACCGTTGCCGAGCTTCTTTTGCCGTGGATGCTCTCTGTTATTTTGGATGAGGCTGTTCCCGCCGGAGCGCTGGGCGGCATCCTTTTCTGGGGCGGGCTTATGGTGCTCTGCGCAGCGGCGGCGCTGGGCGGCAACGTAATCGCCAACCGACTGGCTTGCTCCACTTCCCGGGATGTGACGCGGCGGCTGCGGCACGACCTGTTTGCACGGGTGATGCAGCTGTCCTGCGCACAGGAGGATGCATTCACCACGCCCTCCCTCATCTCCCGCCTGACGAGCGATACCTACAACGTACACCAGATGGTGGACAGGATGCAGCGCCTGGGTGTGCGTGCGCCCATCCTGCTGGTGGGCGGTATCGCGCTGACGCTTTCGCTGGAGCCGGTGCTCACACTGGTGCTCATTGCAACACTGCCTCTGCTGGGGCTTGTGGTGTGGTTCGTTTCCACACGGGGCATACGGCTTTATACCCGTACACAGCTTGCACTGGACGCCCTGGTACGGCGCGCGCAGGAGAGCATGGCGGGCATCCGCGTCATCCACGCGCTGTCCAAGGGAGACTATGAGCGCGCCCGCTTTGACGAAGCCAACGCCCGTGCGGTGAACTGCGACCAGCGCGCCGGCTTTTTGATGAACGTAACGAACCCTGCTATGAACCTTCTGCTCAATACAGGGCTCACGGTGGTCATCGTGCTGGGCGCATACCGCGTAAACGCAGGACTTGCACAGCCCGGCTCCATCATCGCATTTTTGAGCTACTTCACCATCATCCTCAACGCGCTGATGATGGTCTCCCGCCTGTTTGTTATGTACTCCAAGGGCGCGGCCAGCGGACGGCGCATTGCCGAGGTGCTGGCCGCGCCCGCGGACCTTGCGCCCCAGAACATTCCTCCGGTGCAGGAGGACGCGTTCCTCCGCTTTGACCATGTCTCCTTTTCCTATGACAAGGTGAAAGACACGCTTTCAGACGTCAGCTTTTCTCTGAAACGGGGCCAGACGCTGGGCATCATTGGGCCGACGGGCAGCGGAAAAACCACCATTCTCTGGCTGCTGCTGCGTTTTTACGACCCGGACAGCGGCGCGGTACGGCTGAACGGACGCGACGTTCGTTCCATTCCGCCCGAGGTGCTGCACAGCAAGTTCGGCGTGGTGTTTCAGAACGACTTTCTCTACGCGGATGAAATCGGTGAAAACATCGACTTCGGGCGGGGAATTTCCCCGGAGCAGACTGCTGCGGCGGCACGCACGGCGCAGGCGGATTTCATTGCACAGCGTAAGGGCGGTTTTTCCGCTCAATTGGCCGCAAAAGGCGCCAACCTGAGCGGCGGGCAGAAGCAGCGCGTGCTGCTGGCCCGCGCCCTTGCGGCTGACCCGGAGATCCTGCTGTTGGACGACAGTTCCAGCGCGCTGGACTACAAGACGGACGCTGCGCTGCGCCGCGCGCTGGCGCGGACCGTATCCTTGTTCTGGAGGACGGCCGCGCCGCAGGCCTCGGCACGCACAGCGAGCTGCTGCGCTCCTGCGAAAGCTACCGCGAGATCGCGCAGGTCCAAATGGGGGAGGTGGAATAAATGGCACGCAGCAAAGGAATGGGCGGCGGGCCGAGCATGGCCTTCGAGAAGCCCCGCGCGGGAGCAAAAGCCATTCTCAGGCGCCTGTGGCGCTATCTGTACCATTACAAATGGCTGCTGGCCGCCGCAGTGGCGCTCAGCCTTACCGGCAATCTGCTTGCTTTGGCAGGCCCGAAGCTTTCGGGCTACGCCATCGACGCCATCCGCCCCGGGCCGGGCCGAGTGGACTTCACCACGGTTTTCCACTATGCAAAACGGATGCTTGTGTTTTATTTTGCCGCAGCGGCGCTGAGCTATGTGCTGGCCACGCTGATGGTGCGGCTGAGCCGCAACGTTGTTTACCGCATGCGCAAGGACATCTATGACCATTTGATGCGCCTGCCTGTGCGCTTTTTCGATACGCATGCCATCGGCGACGTATTGAGCGTGCTCTCCTACGACGTGGATACCATCAACGCCTCCCTTTCCAACGACCTGGTACAGATGCTCACCAGCGTCATCACCGTGGCCGGTTCCTTTGGAATGATGCTCTCCATCTCTCCTCAGCTGATCCTTATTTTCGTTGTGACCATTCCCATTTCCGTGATGTTTACACGACACCGTTCCAAACGGGTGCGGCCGCTGTACCGCCGCCGCTCTGCCGGTCTGGGCGCTTTGAACGGCTTTGCCGAGGAAATGACGGGCGGGCTGAAAACCATCAAGGCCTATGGCCGGGAGGAGGTGTTTCTTTCCCGTTTTGAGGAAAAGAACCGCCTCGCCTGCGACGCCAACTATGAGGCGGACGCCTTTTCCAGTTCTACTGGGCCGGGCGTCAACTTCATCAATAATTTGTCTCTGGCACTGGTGAGCCTGTTCGGCGCGCTGCTGTACATGGCGGGCGGCATCAGCCTGGGCAGCGTGTCCTCTTTCGTATTGTATTCCCGCAAATTTTCCGGTCCCATCAACGAATTTGCCAACATCATCAGCGAGCTGCAGTCCGCGCTGGCTGCCGCCGAGCGCGTGTTCCAGCTGCTGGATGAAGCAGAGGAGGCCCCGGATGCTCCCGGCGCGCGGGAGCTTTCCGGTGTGCGCGGCGCAGTGGCACTGCGCGGCGTGCGCTTCGGCTACGGCGGCGCGCCGGTGCTGGACGGCTTCACGCTGGCCGCGCAGCCCGGCCAGGTGGTTGCCATAGTGGGGCCGACGGGCGCGGGCAAAACCACTGTCATCAACCTGCTGATGCGCTTTTACGATGCAGATTCCGGTTCCATCACCGTGGACGGACAGGAGATCCTTTCCCTCACCCGCGCCAGCCTGCGCCGCGCCTATTCCATGGTGCTGCAGGACACCTGGCTGTTTTCGGGCACCGTATACGAAAACCTTGCCTACGGCAAGGAGGGTGTGACGCTGGAGCAGGTGCGCGCTGCAGCGCGGGCCGCCAAGATCGACCGCTTTATAGAAGCGCTGCCCCAGGGCTACGACACCGTGCTGCGGGACGGCGGCAACAGCATCTCCAAGGGCCAGCGCCAGCTGCTCACCATCGCACGGGCCATGCTGCTGGACGCGCCGATGCTCATTCTGGACGAAGCGACCTCCAATGTGGACACCCGCACCGAACGCCGTATCCAGGCCGCCATGCTTCGGCTGATGGAAGGACGCACCTGCTTTGTCATCGCACACCGGCTGTCCACCATCCGAAACGCGGACGTCATCGCCGTGCTGCGTGAGGGCACGGTAGCAGAATGCGGCACCCACGACGAGCTGATGCGCCGGGGAGGCTATTACAGCGAGCTGTACCGCGCCCAGTTCGACGCCGCTCAGGATGCGGGCTGACCATACGGGGCGGGCGCGGCCAAAACGCCGCTCCCGCTTTTTTCGCCATTTTCTCAAACGGAACGCGCGCAAACAAAACTTTAACAATCGCATTTTATAATAGCAGCAGAAAATTGAGGAGGGAAATGTTTTGTTCAAGATATTGGTGGTGGAGGACGACCGGGAGCTGAACCGTGCGGTCTGCGCGTTTCTGGGGCGGAACGGATACGAAGCGGTGGGCTGCCTTTGTGCGGAGGAAGCCTATGACGCGTTGTATGAAACTGTGTTCGACCTTATCATTTCCGACATCATGATGCCTGGGACAGACGGCTTTGAATTTGCCCGTACCGTGCGGGAGCAGAACACGGAGCTGCCCATCCTGTTTATGACGGCCCGGGATGATCTCACGGCTAAACAGCGCGGTTTTTCCGCCGGAGCCGACGATTACATGGTAAAGCCCGTGGACCTGGACGAGCTTTTGCTGCGGATCGGCGCGCTGCTGCGCAGGGCAAAAATCGCCAGCAGCAAAAGGCTTACGGCAGGCAGCCTTTTGCTGGACGCAGACGAGCACACGGCCTATCTGAGCGGCGCGGAGGTTCCGCTCACCGTACGGGAATTCGACCTGCTGTACAAGCTGCTCTCCTACCCGAAAAAGACCTTCACCCGCGCACAGCTTATGGAGGAATTCTGGGAAATGGAAACATCCTCCGGCCCGCGCACTGTGGATGTATATATCACCAAGCTGCGGGACAAATTTTCCGCCTGCCCGGATTTTGAGATCGTCACCGTGCACGGGCTGGGCTATAAGGCGGTGCTGAAATGAACCGGGATCGCTTCTCGGGAGCCGGGCGGTTTCCCCGGTATCTGTTTTCCGCAACAAAATTCCTGATTTTTTTCGCACTGATCGCATTCGTGGTCACCTGCTCTTTCCTGCTGTTTCTTGATTC
>ERZ1504946.719-NODE-719-length-7996-cov-3.667548_pt1 | contig 7996 bp, 11 predicted proteins | sample MGYA00574595_ERZ1504946 | MGnify/ENA primary metagenome ERZ1504946 (study PRJEB39906, sample SAMEA3182112) | gut metagenome | biome: human; feature: gut; material: Stool; isolation source: human stools | place: Canada | collected 2013-05-06 ...
GATGAAACGGCGGTAAAATGTGCAAGAGAAATTTTCAACAAGAAAATAATTCCCGTGAATATCAACGCGATAGCCGAGGAAGGCGGCGGATTGAATTGCATCAGTTGGGAGAAAAATTGAGAAAAAGCGGAAGCGGAGTTTTTGAAGTACAATAGGAAAATAACAGCACAGCCATCGAAATGCAGTGATTCGGCGGCTGTGCTGATTTCATTTTATTTATTCCGCTGCGCGGACAAGCTCTTCCCAGACTTTAACCATAGCGTAGGTGTCGAGCTCACAATACTTTAGCAGATTGTGTCGGGCTGTCTTTTGTTCCTCCGGCGTCATGAACTGTATTTTTGGGAAAATCGTCATCGCCTCGCCGCCGTTATGTACCCTCTCCAGATTGTGATAGTCTAATTCGGTATCGTCCGGGAAAATGGCGGGCAGCACACTCTTGATGGAAAAGGAGCCGCCCATTGCCCGATTATAGTAATAGCCCGATTGAAACGGAACGAGCAGGTCGACGATGTTGCCCCTGATATTGAGCAGATGCTCCGCCAAATCCGGGAAGGCTTCCGCTAATTCCTTCAGTCTGGTGCATTCAAAGGCTTTGTTGTACGCCGTAACGCAGACGTTCATAGGAATATCGGCGCAAAGCTGCTCGGCAAGCTTTCTTCTCGGATCCGTTCCCGACTCAGCAAGAAATTCCTTGTGCTTCAGCTCGCCGCCCTCGGCTTCAATGTAGTGCAGCGAATACTGGAACGGAATCTGCGCATAAGGCTTGGTTCCGACATATTTTGGAATGACCGGCTGCATGGTTTCAAAATCAAGAAAATAGAGCGGATAAGAGAGCGTGGAAAGAAAATCGCGGATATTGTCTTTTTCAATATAGGTTTCCTTATCCTGCAAGGCAAACTCGATCTGGCGAAGCTGCGTTTTGTTGGTGATTTCAGAGCTGCTCAGCAGCTCTGGATACGTGATAAGCCCTTTTTTATAAAATGCAATCTTTTTGCTGAACCACATTCTGTACAGGTTAAATACCGATTGCTCAGGGATATGCCTTGAGCAATACTTCCAGAATCCACAGAGATATGGATTCTTGCAGCCAACGGACAGATCGATTTCCGGCTCATCGGGGGAGTTGAGCAGCCGCTCGGCAACAGACAGATTGCCGGTGATGTTCTTTTCTTCCGTTGCAACGGCCTCTGCGATATCGGAGATCGTAAATAAGCGGCCGATATCCAGAGTGCCGTCAAAGATATAGTCGCCGTTCAGGCAGACAAGGTATGTTCCGCTGAGCTTCACGCCGCAGTTTTCCAGCACGTATTTCTGATAGGCAACATCCGCAATGTATACCGGCTTGTCGTCCGTGGAGTTTTCGTGCTTGGTAGAGCTTTTGACCTCATAAATGGCCCAGCCGTCACCCTCCTTTTTGAGAATATCCACAGCGCAATATAGACCGTTATATTCAAACGAAGCCTCACAGATAACAGGTGTGCCTTTTTGCATTTCTGCTCTGGTGCGTTCTATCATCTTGGAAAGATCGAGCTTATCGTTTTTATATGCCGTCACTTCGACATAGTCGCCGAAAAGACCCATTGCCAGATCGCCGACCTCGTTGCCAGCCTCCATACGCGAAAGAACGCTCTTGTCAAGTGTCAGCTCCTCCGGCTTGTATTTTTTCATCCATGCAATTTTGGGGCATTGCCAGAGTCCGCAGTACTTTGACTTCGATAAGTAAACCATGAAATGACCTCCTCTTTTTCTGTGAGAGAAGAATATCAAGAATTTTTCGGTTTTATCTTTTTTTCGATATACGCCCAGTATTCTTTAATCCCCGGAACAAAGAATTTTGTGAAGTTCTCCGCCGAGATCATATCGCTTTTGGCATTGTTGCAAATCACACAGGCAAATTCGCAGTTGCCGGCGCAGTAATTTCCGTTGGGGTTCTTGCGCTCAATTTGCAATTCTCCGCTGAAAGACGGTTTTTTGGAGATGACCAACCCATTTTCAAAAGTATCTTTTAGCGTGTTTTCATCAATCCCGCAATAGCAACAACGCCTTATTCCGTTCTCGGGTGTTTTTTCGCACCACCAAGCCAAAAATACTTCAAAACTCCCGTTAAAAGCGTTTTTATAATCCTTCTGTTTTTGAGTAAAACGCCCGTATATGTATTGAAGATCGTCTTTAGCGGCTTTTACAGCCGGATGAGCATTATAATATGCTTGCTCCGTTTGAATATCGGCACCAATTGATTTAAGAATTGTATTTGCACTCGGTTCCTTTCTAACAGAATACCTTACCAAGAAATCCAAATCTATATCTGAAAACTGTGCATCGGGGTATTTTTTCTCTAGATATTGCCTGACCAGTTCTTTTGTTTTCTTTAATTCGTCCATGTATCTCTATCCTTTCCTGATTGTTTTGTATATTATACCATAATCCAAAGCCGCTTGCATCATCGAATGCAGACTTTTATCACCTTTATTCTAATCCTCGGCGCGTACCGTTTTTGGTGCATATATTGCGGTATGATCATAGCAAAGCAGAGCGACAAAGGAGAGAATGCGTGTGATATATGCGGTATCGGACCTACACGGATGCTATGACAAATATACGAAGCTTCTAGAACGCTTGCATATGACCTCCGACGATTCCTTGTACATTCTCGGAGATATCGTGGATCGAGGCAGCGGGGGAATGAAGATCCTACTGGATCTCATCAACCGAAAAAATGTATTTTCCTGTAGGGGGAATCACGACCACTGTGCGCAGATGCTGCTAAGAAACTTCGTGCTTTCTAACGACGGCTGTTTTGCGGACGGACTTGAAGAAGCATTCAGACTATGGCTCTCCGACGGCGGAAGCACGACATACGAGGAGTTCCTGAGCTTGGACGAGAGCAAGCAGCATGCGGTGCTGAGATATCTTGGCTCGCTTCTGGTATATAAAAAGCTAACAGTAGGAGGCCAGAAGTTTTTCCTTGCACATACGGTTCCGGAAAAGTCAAAAATGCTCAATATTGATAGCTGTCGAATTTCAGATTTCATTATGGGTGAGCCGGAGTATGAAAAAATGTATTTTGAAGATGCGATTATTGTAACAGGACATATGCCTACCGGGTTTATTGATCCAGATTACACAGGGCGAATCTGGAAAGGAAACAATCATATTGCGATAGACTGCGGAGCTGTATTTGGCAATCCTCTCGGATGCATTTGCCTTGATACTATGGAAGAAATATATGTGGAGTGAAACAGATGGATATATTCAGATTTGTCAATTCTAAGGATATCAGAGAACACCTCAGGGACATCGGTTATGAGTTTAATTCCCTTGAGGCTGCATGGCTGATTTATCAGTGCCGTGATGCGGCGATTGACGAGAAACATAAAGCGTGGAATGAGCTGATTGCAACCATGCCGGATTGCCCAATAGAGAAACGTCTGAATACCGTTGCGCAGGACAGCCTTCATGCGTTTCTGATACAGTATATGGAGCTTGAAGATAAGTACAGGAACGAGTTCTGCGGAAAGAAACGTGCCGGCACATTTAACGAGGACAAGCCGTTTGTCTACAAGTTGAACTATATTTACAAGGACGGAACGGAATACGACTGGAAAACGGTATTTTCCTGCTTCGGTGCTTTGCCTGAAACCGTTATGGAACCCGAAGATGATGTTATCTCCATTCAATGCACCAAAATGCAGATAGACAGATTGAACTCGCAGCAAATTGCGTATCTCACCCCATCCTTTAAATTTCTGCATCTTGATCCCGGACATATCGACAGTGATAAGGAAAGCAACTTGTTTAGGGGCGTTTTTGACGGCCTGTGGTTTGAATTTCCGACACCGTTTCAGAAAGGTGATATTGTATGGGACCCGGCGCAACCGGAGGGCATCTGCGCCGGCCCGTTTGTGACAACAGGGGTTTGCCTTGACGGTATCGAAGATGACAGGGTAAAAGAGAACCTAAGAAAAAACGGCGATTCTTCCGATATGTGTGCCGGAGGATTCTTTCTGAATGAGGACGGCAGCATTTACGGAGAGTGTATGTCGAACTATATGAATCTTGAATTCTATGATAGGAAGTTGACCAGTTCAAAAAGAACGCTGATTGCACTCAGTAATTTTCTGAAGGATGAAATAGAGCTGGTACTTTTCGCCCGCGCTTATCATCAGATCATCACTGCCGGCTATGCAGAGAACAGTATTCCGCTCGATTATATGAAGTCCGGCATGATTCTGGCGGGCTTATCCAAACCGGATCACATAAAATTATGGCTGGATGATGTCAGAGAAGCGCCGGAAGGATACTGTCACTGTCACAGTGTGAATGAAGCAAAGGAAAAGATAATAGAGTGTGAAAAGGAATTCATCGTTATTGATGAGATTGACTGCGATCATGATTTGGGCGCGTATGCTTCCGATGGCGGAGACGGAATCAAACTGATCGACTGGCTCGCCGAAAGAAAAACCTATTATCCTGTCAGGCTGCATACCATGAACCCCGTCGGACTCGAGAATATGCGGCGGGAAATTGACAGGTATTGGAATAAGACCAAATGAAAGGAACAGAGCGGAAATCATGTTTTTCTTTATCGCGGACGCGCACTTCGGGCACAGTGCGATTATTGATTTATGCCGCCGGCCTTTCAAATGCGGCGAAGAAATGGACGGCTGTATGATGGAACGGTGGAACGAAAAGGTATCTCCTGACGACACCGTGTATATTGTCGGCGACCTGTTTTATAAGCATAAAGCGCCTGAAAAAGTCCTGAAACAACTGAAAGGCAGGAAAAGGCTCGTTGTCGGAAACCATGACGGCGGATGGTTAAAGAGGCTGGACGCTTCACGCTATTTTCTTTCGGTTGATCATCTCACAGAGGTTTCGGACGGCAAACATAAGCTCGTGCTTTGTCACTATCCGTTGATGTGCTGGAAGCATGAGCTGAAAAGCTACATGATTCACGGACATATTCACAATAACACAAACCAGCCTTACTGGCCGGTTATCAAAAACAATCCGCGTTTACTAAACGCAGGAGCGGATATTAACGGTTTTGAGCCTGTATCTTTTGATGAAATGCTTGCAAACAACGAATGCTTCAAGGCAGATGCTGACGCAAGGTTATATAATATAAAGGAGACGCAGGAATGAGGACGAAATATACCGACTTACATTATGGGCAGGTACCGACCTTATATCAGGCGCTTAAAAATGAAGTATGGAAAAGCGGAACGGCCGCAATTTTTTCGCTGCTTAAATGCTTTGCATATGATGTTGACAGCGACGATTATATGATTCAGGTGCTTGTGACCGCCGGTTATCTGGAAAGAATATCGTGCTTGGTTTATAAAGGCAGTGACGGAGCGTATAAAAAACTGCCTGCTGAAAAATACAAAAAAGGCATTTTTGAGAGCTGCGCGGAATTTCCTCAGGAAATTTACGAAAGAGTACAGACATACGGAGTTTCGGCAGCCGAAGCAGAACGGATTCATAAAATGGTTTGGCAGATAGCGGATTTGGTATGCCCGATGATAGCTTGCATGAGCGAACAGGCTTTTGTCAGTGAATATGTCTATGCCATAGACTATGTGATAAGGCACAGGTATGATCTGCCCAAGCCGGATATAGATAGCTTGTTTCCGAGGAACTATCCGGATTATAATTACTGGGAGGGGTTACTCGTTGACAAGGTCAATGAATATATTGAATTATAGGAATATATAGAAACCTATCCAAACAAGGTAACAGAATTGCTTATGGTTAGCAATCTAAATTGAAATTATTCATATTTATTGGCGTATATAGTTATTTTATGCTGTAATAGATTGATATACTCCTCATAATAGACAATCAACGGTGTCGGATAGATGTCGGCAAGCTCATCAGTCAGATCTGCTACTTGTTCTTCTGTCACTTTACAAAAGCGTTCCATTGTCTGCATATAACTTGGTCGCAGATTATCGGCATCCATATTCAAGTGGGCTGCTGCACTTTGCAAGCACAATTCAGCATCGCCTTCAAATGGGTACTGAGAAAAGTGCTGAAGCATTCTCCGCAGTTGTTCTGTCCCTGCGTTGCTGTTATATAGGCATAGCTTGATTATGAAATCCGTTACATCGAACGCTTCGTCCCAATCGTAGGCGAATACGCCCTTGGTTGGCGAGTATGCAAACTGCGGCGTGTCTGCGATCCGGCAGAACATTGCATACAGAGCCATACTGCCCAAATACTGCTGACGCAGTGTCGGGGACTTTTTTGTCCTGTCATAATCGACCGCAGAAAAATCCTCTACCCATTCAGTTCCAACAACAAATGGGTGCATCGGAAACAATCTGCGGTTTTCACCGCTTGTACTCATAATGTAGGCTTTCGGCGCATAGACACCGCATAGTCCGGCAAGCCGACGGCACATAAAGGTGTTGCAGGCGGACTGTATGTTTTCGTGCTTGACAAGAAGCCTTGGATACCCCCACCCTTTTCGGTGTAGCAATATACTTGCATACGCCGCCGAAGCCTTCGTGGTTCAAGGTCTTATAGTCATAATTGACTGTGTTGAGAATGTAGTCACCCATATCGTCCTCCGCTGCTTTGGGCAGTTTATTGGTGATTTTATATCTAAAATAGCCGCATTGTGCGACCACGGAATTTGTGCAGACACCATCTGCACAAATTGCTTTCCGTTTTCCTATTTCAAAAATCTGTTTTCATACTCCTGATGGTGCAGGCAATAACCCTGAGCAATCAGTGCATCCGTTTTCAGCGCAACAAGATTTGTGTCCGAGTGCATTGCACTGGCAGTCTGTTGTATATCATAGCCGTAACGGATATATTCGAGGATTTCCTCGTCGCCCAAGGACACCTGAGAAGCGAACACATTCGCTTCATATTCCATTCGGCTCTCTTGCATATTGAAGATATTGAACTCTTTGAAGCCGCCCGCTTTCACAGCTTCCTTTCGGTGCAGAACATCGTGCCCGATCTCGTGGAGCATAACGATGCTTTCCATCACCGGATGCAGATCGTTTTTTATGAAGATAAATCGGTTGCGCATCAGAACCTTATAGGCTCCACGCTGCCGTTTGAAATCCACGGGGACGACTTCGATGCCAAGCTCACGGGCGATCCCGTGCGGATCTCTCGTGCCGAGCGTATCGACCAGCCTATTTGCCGTCTGTACGATCTCCAAAGTCTGAATATCCAAGAGCGAACACCCCCTTCTGCCTGTTTTGGCAATTCTATTCTAACATAAGCGGTGTCCCATTAAACGGACACAATGAAATCAGTCCTTGCGGTATTTCTTGGGCGTGAACTTCTTATTCTTCTCTTTGGCGATCCAATACGCATCCTGCAAAGCCTTCATCATCACATCCAAATCTTCATCGGCAATATTACCGCCGGCAAAAAGACCGCTGACTTCGTCTACCAACGCTTGCGCCTGCTTTGCGCCCTTCGCACCGTACTTCTCTGCGGCGGAAAGGAGAAACTCCTCGTCCTCATTCAGAAAGTAGTTTTCTTCGGTATGAAACATTCGCCGGATTCATAGTTAGTAATCGTTCTGAGGGAAACCCCAAGAGCCTTCGCTAGTTCCTCCTGCTTCAAGCCCGCCTTTGTGCGGGCTTCTTTTAATTTTTCGCAAAACCTCATTGTACCGTCCTCCGTAGTGTTCAAAATATGTTAGAAATTAAATTGCTATTATCTGTTGACAAACGCAAATAAACTGCGTATAATATAAACACGCAATTAGACTGCGTATTCATATTACTCGAACTTGCGTGTCTTGTCAAGGGGTTTCGGAAAGATACTGCAATTTTTTAGGTGCCGAATATACACAATCGTGATTAGTATGCCCGTTCATACGGAAAAGGAGCAGCAATGGGAAGAAACAATGGACATCGAGCGGGTCAGAACTGCACTGAAAATGTTGACCTCGGAAGAACGAGCCATCATCCAGGATTTTTTCTTCACAGAATCCCCAATACCGGTTAAGGAGCTTGTGGAAAAA
>ERZ1504946.793-NODE-793-length-7519-cov-3.704046_pt1 | contig 7519 bp, 7 predicted proteins | sample MGYA00574595_ERZ1504946 | MGnify/ENA primary metagenome ERZ1504946 (study PRJEB39906, sample SAMEA3182112) | gut metagenome | biome: human; feature: gut; material: Stool; isolation source: human stools | place: Canada | collected 2013-05-06 ...
GCTGGAGGAGATCGTGGGCAACATCCAGGACGAATTTGACAACGAGGACGAGGACCTTGTGGCCACCGAGGACGGGTTTGTTGCCGCAGGCAGCGCGGACCTGGAGGAAGTGTTCGAGGCCTTCGGCCTGGAACCGCCCGATGAGGACGAGGACGGCGAGGCCGATTTCGATACCGTGGGCGGCCTGATCATCGACCGCTTGGGCCGTATCCCCGCAGCGGGGGAAGATGTGACGCTGGAATACGGCGGGCTGGAATTCACAGTGCTGGAAGTGGAGGACCGGAGAGTGGGCAAGGTAAAATGCACCCGCGCTCCGGAGCTGAACCCCGAAAATGATGACGACGAAGAAGAGGATGCATGATGGCACATTTTGAAAAACGGCTTTCGAGCGAGACAAAATTCGAGGGACGCGTCATCACCGTGACGCTGGACAGGGTGGAACTGGAAAACGGCGGCACCAGCACCCGGGAGGTGGTACGCCATCACGGCGGTGCGGGCGTTGCAGCGCTCAACGACGAGGGTGAGATCTATCTGGTGCGCCAGTACCGCTACGCGCTGGACCGGGAATTGATCGAGATTCCTGCCGGCAAGTTGGAAAAGGGGGAGGACCCATTGGAAGCCGCCAAGCGTGAGCTGGGCGAGGAAGCGGGCCTTGCCGCCGCCGAATACCGGGACCTGGGGTATATCATTCCCACCTGCGGATATTGCAGCGAGATCATTTACCTGTATGCGGCCAAGGGCCTTTCTCCCGTGGGACAGCACCTGGACGCGGACGAATTTCTCTCGGTGTTCACGCTGCCGCTGGACAAGGCCGCGGAAATGGTTCTCTCCGGTGAGATCACCGACAGTAAGACCGTAGCCGCTGTACTGAAGGTGAAAGCCCTGCGGGACGCGGGCCGGTTTTAAACAGTTTCAACACGCGGAGCACGGGAAACGGCAGCCCCTGTTCTGCCAGACAGAACGGCCGCGCCCCTGCGGCGGCATCTGCCGTTTTGGAAAGGAGCTTTTCGGAATGAACGTTGCTTTCTGCACCTGCCGGGACACAAAATGTCCGCTGAACCCCGTGAACCACGACAGGGGCTGCACGCCCTGCATTGGGAAATGCCTGCGGGAAGGTGAGCTGCCGAGCTGCTTTTTCAACGCGGTGGCCCCTTACCGGGGACCGGACGCGGATTATACCTATCAGGGCTTTGCACAGCTTGTGCTGGAGGCGGAGCGGCCCTGCACGGCGGACCCGCGGCAGGCGGGCGCGGAGCAGATGCAATCTCCGCCGCCGGAAACTTAAGAACATCCACAGGATATTTTTTCAGGCCATGCGGCCGCTTTTCACGCGGGCTGCGGCCGGGGGAATCGTTGGGATGAAAAACAGCGGCCGGATACTTCCCGGCCGCTGTTTTTTCTGTGCGGAAAATCTTATTTCTGCATCACGGCGCCTTCGTTTGCGCCCGACACCAGCTTTGCATAGCGCGCCAGCCAGCCTGTGGTCTCCTTAGGTGCAGGAGCCGTCCATGCCGCGCGGCGGCGCGCCAGCGTATCGTCGTCCACGCGCACGCCGATACGCCCGCCCGGGATGTCGATATCGATGACGTCGCCCTCCTCGATGAGCGCGATATTTCCGCCCACGGCGGCCTCAGGCGCCACATGTCCGATGGACGCGCCGCGGGACGCGCCCGAGAAGCGTCCGTCGGTGATGAGCGCCACGGATTTGTCCAGCTTCATACCCGCCAGCGCGCTGGTGGGATTGAGCATCTCGCGCATACCGGGGCCGCCCACCGGGCCTTCGTATCGGATGACCACCACATCTCCCGGCTGGATGCGGCCGTTGTAAATGGCGTCGATGGCGCTTTCCTCACCGTCAAACACCCGCGCGGGACCGCTGTGCACCAGCATCTCGGGAGCAACCGCGCTGCGCTTCACCACGCAGCCGTTCTGCGCAATGTTGCCCCACATCACGGCGATGCCGCCCGTCTTGCTGTACGGGTCGTCCGCGGGACGGATGGCGTTTGTATCGCGGTTCTGCGCGCCTGCAATGTTCTCGCCCACAGTTTTGCCCGTCACCGTGGGCAGACTTGTATCCAGCAGGCCCAGCCCGGCCAGCTGCGCCATGACAGCGGGCACGCCGCCCGCGGCGTACAGGTCCTCGATATGCGTGGGGCCGGCCGGAGCAAGGTGGCAGAAGTTTGGCACCTTCGCGCTCATTTCATTGAAAGTCTCCAGGCTCATAGGCACATCCGCCTCGTTGGCAATGGCCAGAAGGTGCAAAACGCTGTTGGAACTGCAGCCCAGCGCCATATCCGTGGCCAGTGCATTTCTGAATGCCGCCGGCGTCAGAATATCCCGGGGACGCACCCCGTCCCGCACCAGATCCATGATGCGCATGCCCGCGTGCTTTGCCAGCTGCGTGCGCGCCGCGTATACCGCAGGGATGGTTCCGTTGCCGGGCAGCGCCATGCCAATGGCTTCGCACAGGCAGTTCATGCTGTTGGCCGTATACATGCCCGAGCAGCTGCCGCAGCCGGGACAGGTGTTTTTGGTGTAATCGTCCAGCACGTCTTCGCCGATGATGCCGGCCTTGTAGCTCCCCACCGCCTCGAACATCTGGGAAAGCGAAACGTGGCGCGTGCCCTGCCGGCCCGAGAGCATCGGCCCGCCGCTGACGACAATGGACGGGATATTCAGCCGGGCCGCGGCCATCAGCATGCCGGGCACGATCTTGTCGCAGTTCGGCACCAGTACCAAGCCATCAAACCCGTGGGCGCGCGCCATCGTCTCCACGCTGTCGCAGATCAGCTCACGGCTGGGCAGGGAATACTTCATACCGATATGGCCCATGGCGATTCCGTCGCACACACCGATGGACGGTACCAGGATAGGAGTACCGCCCGCCATGCGCACGCCCGCCTTGACAGCCTCGGCCAGCTTGTCCAAATGAGCATGGCCGGGTACGATCTCGCTGTACGCGCTCACAACGCCGATCAACGGACGGTTGATTTCTTCATCAGTATAACCCAGAGCATAAAAAAGGCTCCGGTTCGGCGCACGTTCAGCGCCTTTCAGTACGGATTCGCTGTTCAATTGCATGGTGTTCCTCTCCTTTTTTTGCTTTTTTCCCCACCGTATCCCATGTACAATAGACGCGGTACTTTTTAACTAGCCGCAATGTACCAAAAACGGCGCACAGCCAAGGCCGCGGACGGGCGCTGAACGCTTTCCCGGGCCCGGCCGGCGCTCCGCGGCCTTTCCGTTCGCACCTGCGGCATCGGATGAAGCCTTCGGAGCTTTCCGCCGCGCGGCGGAAAACCGCTGTTTTTATACACTGATACTATAGCACAGGCGCGGCAAAACTGCAAAGCATAAATGTGTATCGGTTGCAACCCCGCCGGGGAACGGGTATAATGAGGGCAGAGCGCCGCCGCACGGCCGCGCCATTGTCCGCGCGGCGCGGGCCTCCGGGCTCCGTCCCGGCGGAGACCGAAGGAGACAAGCTATGAATATCCTGATCGTAGGCTGCGGCCGCGTGGGCCGCAGGCTGGTACATGTGCTGGAGCGGCTGGGGCACGATGTTTCCGTGCTGGACGAAGACGCCGCCAATCTGGCTCTGCTCAATGAACTGGAGCCGCCATTTTCCGGCATGGCCGTGGCGGGCGTGCCCATCGACGGCGATGTACTGCGCAGTGCGGGCATTGAGGCCTGCGACGCCGTGGCCGCCGTCACCAAGGATGACAACATCAATCTGATGGTAGCGCAGATCGCGCGCGAGCTGTTCGGTGTGAAGCACGTCATCGCCCGCGTGGCCGAGCCCTCCCGCAAAGAGGTCTACACCGAGCGCTTTGGCCTGCGCATCGTGTGCGGCACCAATCTGACGGCCCAAGGCCTGCTGGCGGGTATTCTGCAGGAGGAGGACGACGAGGACCAGTGCGTGATGTTCGGTTCCTCCACGGCAAATTTTTCAGCTGTACCTGCCGCGAAGCATCAGTGGAACCGTCCGCTTTCGTCCGTACAGCCGCCCCGGGCGGGCATGATGGTATTCGGCGTGCTGCGCGCCAACGGCACGATGGAACTTGCCAACACCCAGCCTACGCTGCATGTGGATGATAAGATCCTGTTTGCGGAACTGGCGGACTGAGGAATACTCCCGCCGCCGCGGATAGCGGCCCATGCGGGGAAACATCATAAGGAGTACACAAATATGCGTGTTTGTATCGTGGGCGGAGGCAAAGTGGGCTACTATCTTGCCAAGACCCTTCTGGAGCACGGCCACACGCCGGTGCTCATCGAGGACGACCCGGCCATGTGCCGCAAGGTGGCCGACAGCCTGGACCTGACCGTGGTGTGCGGCGACGGCACTTTTGCCGAAGTGCAGGAAAGTGCGGACGTGGCTCACTGCAGCGCCATGGTTGCGGTAACGGGCCGGGACGAAGACAATTTGATCGTATGCCAGCTTGCAAAGCAGGTGTTCAAGGTCAAGCGCACGGTGGCCCGAGTGAACAACCCCAAAAACGCCGCAGTGCTGAAAAAACTGGGCGTGGACATTGCCGTGAGCGCTACCGATAACCTGACGCACCTCATCGAGCGCGAGGTGGAGACGGCGGCCATCCAGCAGCTGCTCAGCCTTGCGGGGGGGACGGCCTCGCTCACCGAGGTGCTCATTCCACAGGGCTTCGCCCATGCGGGGAAAACGCTGGCTGAGCTTGTCATCCCCAAGGATGCGGTGGTCATTTCCATCACGCGGGACGGTGAGCTGATCGTCCCCCGCGGCAATACGCAGATCCTGGTGAACGATAAAGTCGTGGTGCTGGCCAAAAACACGGCGTTCCACGAGCTGGCACAAAGCTGGAACCTGGCGGACGTAAAATAGCCCCGCACGGGCGGCTCCCGGTTTCGGCGGAAAGGAAGATCTATGGAATTTTCTGTCCCGCGGCACGGCGCCGCCATCGTCAGCGGCTGGTGCGCCGCACTGGGCGCGATGCTGTGCCTGCCGTTCTGGAAAAATTTCTTTACGCCGACGCTGGCGGTATTTCTGCTGTGGCTTGCGGCGTGCTTCGGCGTGCTGGCGCCGCGGCTGGCTTCGTCCTGCGTGCGTGTGGGCGGCAACCATCTGACGCTTCGGCGCGGCCTGCTGTTTCCCGTAACGCGGCGCATCCCGCTGCGGTTCCTTGCGGGCTGCCACATCGTGCAGACGCCGCTGCAGCGCATGACGGGCACCTGCCTGTTCTTCCTGTACTCCAGCGGCTGCACCACGTTGGTGCCCGGTATGCGCAAGGCGGACGCGGAGTGCCTTTCCGCCAAGCTGACGCACGGGGGGAAGCTGCTGTGAACAGGCAACGCCGGTTCCATATCATTTTTGCGGTCCATTATCTGCGGTACGGCCTGCTGCTGTGCTTGGTACCGATGCTTCAGGCGCTGCTTGCGTTCGACCTAGACAGCCTTTGGGCGGCGCTCCGGCAGGACGCCGTTATCCTGCTGGCCTGCGCTGCTGCGGCGCTGGCTCTTTGGCGTGCCACAGCCTTCCGGCTGGAGGACGGCGCCGTAAAGGTGACGCAGGGCGTGTTTTACCGCAGCTATCACACCTTCGGCAGAGCCAGCATCGCGGCGCTGGAGATCGCCCGCCCTTTGTACTGCCGCATGCTGGGCGCAAGCCGTATAACGCTGTATTTCAAAACGAACGCCTCGCCCAAAAGTTATTCCATGTTTCTTCATAAAAAGGACGCGGCTGCGGTGGCGGATGTTCTTCTGCCTGTGCGCAGCGATACGTCCGTATTCGAGCCCACGGGCTTTGAACGTCTGAGCTTCGTGATGCTGAGTGCCAATATCATCACCAGCAGCGCTTTTGCCCTGTGGGGTGTGAAACAGCTGGATGAGGTTCTGGGGCAGAATTTCCAGCAAATCGCGCTGGACACTTTTCATGAGGCCGAGCTGTTTGCGGCGCGGTATCTGCCCACGGGCCTGGCTTTTCTGGTAACGCTGGGCTTTGCCGTGACGGGATTCACCTTTTTGTATGCGCTGCTGCACACGGCAGGCTTTAAGGTATGCCGGAACGGCGGAGTCATCATCAGCAAAGGCGGCTTTGTCACGCTCATCGAGCGGCGTATCCTGGTGGCCTGTGTGTCCGCCTGCGATGTGTGCGTTACGCCGCCGGCGCGCCTTCTGCGGCGCTATCCGGTATACCTTTCCGCAGGCAGCTTCCGCGGAGGCGATCTGCCCGTGCTGGTCTATAAAAAAGGGGAAGAGCGGACAGTGGAGCGCCTGCTGCCCAACTTCTGCCCGCCGGACGGTCCGCTGTGCATGCCTGCACGCAAAAGCCCGGTGCAGTATCTTTGGCAGCCCGGCACGCTGCTCGCTCTTTCTTTGGCGCTGTGCGGCGTGGCCTCTTACGCAATGCCGCAGATTCTGCCCATGCTTTTCGTACCGGTGGTGCTTGCCCTCGCTGGGCTGCTGGTTTCGTTGGAGGGCTTTTTCCGTGAAGGCCTGCACAAAAACGCCAACCGCACGCTGTCCGTATGTTATACCCGTTTTTTTACCCGGCATGAGGTTTGTGTGTTCACGCCGGATCTTTCCTATACGCTGCTGGAAAACCCATTTTCCGTCAGCGGCGGACGGTGCGACGTGCGGGTGCACCTGCCCTGCGGGCTGCAGTACCGCGTGCGCGGCGTACTGCAATATCTGGCGCGGGAAATCCCGTTCACGCTGTGAGCGGCGTCACCGTGCTTTTCCGCCGCTGTGCAGGAACCGCACCGCGTTTTATTCTCATTCTTGAAAGAAGCTGATTCTTTTGTATCGAGCTGTGATATTCGATCTTGACGGCACGCTGCTGAACACCATCGGCGATCTTGCCGCCGCGGCCAATCATACGCTGGCCGAAATGGGCTTTGCGCCCCATACGGAAGAAGAATACAAATACATGGTGGGCAACGGCATTCCCAAGCTGATCGAGCGTTTTCTTCCTCCCGGGCACCGGGACAAAGCTACGCAGGCGCAGGCAGCCCGGTTGTTTTTCCCTTATTACGACGCGCACAAGGAGGACGCTACGGCTCCGTATCCCGGCATCCCCGCCCTGCTTGCCGCGCTGCACGGCGCAGGCGTAAAACTGGGCGTCGTGTCCAATAAGGAGGATGCTCTCACCAAAAGCGTTGTCAGCCATTATTTTCCGGGTCTGTTTGACGCAGTGGCCGGCCATACGCTGGGCACCCCCACGAAGCCCGACCCGCATCTTGTGAACGGCATGCGCGCCGCCTTCGGCCTTTCGGCGCAGCAGGTGCTGTATGTGGGGGACAGCGGCGTGGACATCGAAACGGCCCGCAATGCCGGGCTTGCGGGCTGCGGCGTTCTGTGGGGCTTCCGCACCGGGGACGAGCTGTGCGGCGCGGGCGCGTCCTATCTCGTCCGCAGCCCGGAGGATATCCGTGTGCTGGTGCTGGATGCCTAAGAGCAGCTGCAGCGTCCGATCCATGTACCTGCAAGAATTGAATTTCATTTTGCTGTTCACGGGGCTGTCTCTTATACACATCTCCGAGCCCAC
>ERZ1504946.800-NODE-800-length-7473-cov-3.092478_pt1 | contig 7473 bp, 7 predicted proteins | sample MGYA00574595_ERZ1504946 | MGnify/ENA primary metagenome ERZ1504946 (study PRJEB39906, sample SAMEA3182112) | gut metagenome | biome: human; feature: gut; material: Stool; isolation source: human stools | place: Canada | collected 2013-05-06 ...
TGTATAAGAGACAGGCGCGGGCGAGGCCGACGCCACGCGCTTTGCGGAGGACGCCGCCGTGTTCGGCCGACGGGCCGAGGTATTCCCCGCGCGGGATTATGTGCTGCGCCCCGTGGAAGGCCAGAGCCATGAATACGAGTACCGGCGCCTTGCCGTGCTGGGCAACCTGGTGGGCGGCCGCACGAGCGTTGCGTGCGCGCCCGTGGAGGCCGTGCTGCAATATACAACGCCCAAACAGGAATTCTGCGGCAACACTCTCACGGTGAAGCAGGGAATGGCTATCTCCATGGACGTGCTCATCGAGCGGCTGTTCGGCGCGGGGTATCTGCGCCGCTTCCAGGTGGACGGCCCGGGCCAGTTTTCGGTGCGCGGCGGTATTGTGGATATTTACGCGCCCGACATGCAGAAGCCCCACCGCCTGGAGTTTTGGGGCGACGAGGTGGACAGCATCCACAGCTTTGACCTTGTTTCCCAGCGGCGGGAAGGGGCGGTGAAAAAAATTTATCTTTCCCCGGCCCGGGAAGTGCTGTTCGGAGACACCGAGGCCGCCGCAAGGCTGCTGCGCACGGCGCTTTCCAAGGCAAAGCCCGCCTATGCGGAAGCTTTGGCCGACGCCATGGACGGCGACCTCAAGGCGCTGGACGCGGGTACGATGCCCGCCGCCATGGACAAATATCTGGCGCTGCGGTACGAAAAGCCGGCGACGATCTTTGAATATTTCGACGCGCCCATCGTGTTCCTCAACGAGCCAAGCGCCGTGCGCGAGGCCGCCAAAGGCGTGGAGTTCCGCTTCGGAGAGGCGTTCAAGGGCCTGTTGGAAGAGGGTGTGCTGGCCCCCGGGCTGGACCGTTTCTACGAGGACACCGCGTATCTGCTGCACGAGACGGAGAAGCGGCATGCCGTGGTGTGTGAAAATTTTGCCCGCACCATCCCGGACCTGAAACTGGCGGATACCGTCAACGCCCAGACCCACAGCCTGCCGCCCTGGGGCGGCGAGGTGAGCGCGCTGGCCGACGACCTGCGTCCGCTCACGGCACAAAAGTATGCCGTGGCAGTGCTGGCGGGCACGCAGCGCGCGGCCGCCGCGCTTGCGCGGGACCTTGCCGCCGCGGGCTTTTCCGCCCAGGCGTATCATAAGGAACCGCCGTCCCTTGCGCCGGGCAGCGTGGGTGTGTTTGAAGGCCACCTGAACGCGGGCGCGGATTACCCCTTCGCCAAGTTCGCCGTGTTCACCAGCCGCCGCCACAACGCGGCCGCGCCGCAGAAGGCCAGGGCAAAGAACAAGGGCCTTTCCAGCCTGTCGGACATCACGCCCGGCGATTATGTGGTGCACCAGAACCACGGCATTGGGGTATATGCGGGCATCCAGAGGCTGGACCTGCAGGGCGTGGTGAAGGATTACATCAAAATCAACTACGACAAAGCGGACACGCTGTATGTGCCCGTTACCCAACTGGACCTTATCAGCCGCTATACAGCTCCCGGCGACGGCGAGCGCGTCAAGCTCTCGAAGCTGGGCGGCGACGCGTGGAACAAAACCAAAAGCCGCGTGCGCAAGGCCACGCAGGAGATGGCAAAAGAGCTGATCGCTTTGTATGCCCGGCGCCAGCAGGCCCAGGGCTATGCGTTCCCCGAGGACAACGAGTGGCAGCGGGATTTTGAAACGCGTTTTGAATACGACGAAACGGCCGACCAGCTCACCAGCGCGGCCGAAATAAAAAAAGACATGGAAAAGCCCCACCCGATGGACCGCCTGCTGTGCGGCGACGTGGGCGTGGGCAAAACGGAGGTGGCGCTGCGCGCCGCGTTCAAGTGCATCATGGGCGGCAAGCAGGTGGCCGTGCTGGTGCCTACCACGATCCTGGCGTGGCAGCACTACACCACCATTCTCTCCCGCATGGAGGCGTTCCCCGTCAAAGCGGGGCTGCTCTCCCGCTTTGCCAGCGCCCGCCAGCAGAAAGAGACCATTAAGGGCCTTGCCGCGGGTACTGTGGATGTGGTGGTGGGCACCCACCGTATGCTGCAGAAGGATGTGAAATTTCACGATCTGGGCCTTGTCATCATCGACGAGGAGCAGCGCTTCGGCGTCAAGCACAAGGAAAAGCTGAAGGAAAATTTCATCGGCGTGGACATGCTGACGCTTTCGGCTACGCCCATCCCGCGCACGCTGAACATGGCGATGAGCGGCCTGCGGGACATGAGCACCATCGAAGAGCCGCCCTTTGAGCGCCGCCCCATCGAGACCTATGTGATGGAATACGACGCGGGCGTGGTGGCCGAGGCCCTGCGGCGCGAGCTGGACCGCGGCGGCCAGGCGTATTATATCCACAACCGCATCGATACCATCGACCAGTGTGCGGCAAAGCTGGCGGAGCTTTTGCCCGGCGCGCGCATCGCCACGGCCCACGGCCGTATGGACGAGGCCACGCTTTCGGGGGTATGGCAGAAGCTGCTGGACGGCGAGATCGATGTCCTGGTGTGCACCACGCTCATCGAGACAGGTGTGGACGTGCGCAACTGCAACACGCTCATCATAGAGGACGCGGACCGCATGGGTCTTGCCCAGCTGTACCAGATCCGCGGCCGCGTGGGCCGCTCGGGCCGAAAGGCCTACGCCTATTTCGCGTTCCGGCGGGATAAAGTGCTCACGGACATTGCGGCCAAGCGTCTTTCCGCCATCCGGGAGTTCACAAGCTTCGGCTCCGGCTTCCGCATCGCCATGCGCGATCTGCAGATCCGCGGCGCGGGCAACCTGTTGGGGCAGAGCCAGCACGGCCACATGGAGGCTGTGGGCTATGAGATGTATGTCAAGCTGCTGAACCAGGCCATCGCCGCCGAAAGGGGAGAGGCTGTTCAGGCGGATAAGAGCGATTGCCTCATTGACATCACCGTGGACGCCTACATCCCTGAAAAATACATCCCGGACGCCGCCGGACGCATTGAGGCGTACAAGCGCATTGCCGCCATCGACGACCGCCCCGGCGCGGACGACGTGCTGGACGAGCTGGCGGACCGTTACGGTCCTGTGCCCAAAAGCGTGCAGGGGCTTATCGACATCAGCCTGGTGCGGGTGGTGGCTGCAAAGCTTGGCATCTACGAGATCACACAAAACCGGGATACGCTCATTCTGTATTCCGATAAGCTGGACCTCGCCACGCTCAAGCCCCTGCTCAAGGATATGGGCCGCCGCCTGCTGGTGAACGCTTCCGGCAAGCCGTACCTTTCGGTGCGCATCCTGCCCGGCGAAAAGCCGCTGGATGTGATGAATGCCGTGTTCGACAAAATGGCGGAGCTGGAGCGGCCGCAGTAACGCGCTCCGGGGCCGAAAGTTTTGCCCGGCACTTGCCAACAGCCGCGCAACGCGGTATAATTTGTTGTATCATTGCGGGTGAAGGCCGCGGCCGAAGCGGCGCCCGCGCGGAGGGAAACACATTGAAGCTGAAAAAATTCACCGGCCTGCTGCTGTGCGCGGCGTTGGCCCTTTCCATGGCTGCCTGTAAGTTCACCACGCCCGCCGTCGTGATGACGGTGGAGGGCGAGGATATCCCCGCGGGCCTGTACCTGATGTACCAGTATCAGGCGTATTCCAGCGCAAAAAGCAAGCTGGAGGATAAAAGCGCCAAGGTACTGAAAAGCGAGATCGAGGGCGTGAAAGCTGAGGAATGGATCCACAACGAGACGGTGGCCTCCGCAAAACGTTATGTCTGGGTGGAAAAAGCCTTTGCGGAAGCGGGCCTTACCTTCACCGAGGAGGAGCAGGCGTCCATCGACAGCCAGCTCGATACCATCTGGGCCAACAACGAAGCCCTGCTGGCGGCCAACGGCATTGGGCGGGAAAACTACCGCCGCTTCTATGAATGCGAAGCGAAGTATGAAAAGCTGCTGGCTGAGTATCAGGACGGCGAATCGGACAAGATCACCGACGCCGAGGCCAAAAAGTACATGGACGAGACCTATTCCCGCATCCAGACGCTGGTGCTGCCAACTACGGATGCGGATTCCGCCGCGCTGCCTGACGAAAAGCTGGAAGAGCTGAACGCACTGGCGGCCCAGCTTGCCGACGACCTGAACGCGGGCGGTTCCATGGATGAGCTTGGCCCCGAAACGCTGGAAAAGGCGTTTGAGATCTGCGGCCGCGAGTATGCCGAGGACACCGCGTCGTCGTATATGTCCAAAAGCTTCCTCACCGCGGAATCCACCAGCTATTCCGAGGAATTCGTGCAGGGGGTCGTCGCCGCTGAGGTGGGCGCCGCCGGCGTGTACGACGGTTACAGTGTTCCGATGATCTATCAGAAAATCGCCAACTACGAAGACAATGACGATTTCACCGCGAATTACAAAACGACCATCCTCAGCGAGATCACTTCGGCCGCGTTCTCGGACAAAGTGGAGGAGGAGACTGCGGCCTATGCCGTGACGGAGGATGCCTCCGCCGTCAAGACATACAGCCCGTCCAAGATTCGGGAATCCGTTTAAACCGCGTTTATCAGCAAAGCCTGTGCGAAGAAGCCGGCGGCAGCCGGCTTCTTTTTTGCGCATATATGTTTTACCACCCCAACGAAACAGGAGGACAAAAACCTATGGCACAATTTAGCATCCGCCCCGCCCGGCCCGAGGACTGCGGCACCATCCTGGAGCTGATCCGCGGCATTGCGGAATACGAAAAGATGAGCGACGAAGTCGTTGCTACCGAAGAGACCATCCGGCATGCGATGTTCGACGAACACGTCACCCGCTGCCTGCTGGCAGAGCTGGACGGCAAGGTCATTGGATACGCGCTGTACTTTTACAACTATTCCACGTTTATCGGTACAAAAGGCCTCTATCTGGAGGATCTTTTCCTGTATCCCGAATACCGTAAGGCCGGTTACGGCAAGCGGCTCATCCGCGAGCTGTTCAAGATCGCCGCGGCGGAAAACTGCGGCCGCATGGAGTGGTGCTGCCTGAACTGGAACACCCCCAGCCAGGAGTTCTATAAGAGCCTTGGCGCAAAGCCGATGGATGAATGGACAACATGGAGACTGACGAAAGAGGACCTTGCCCGTCTGGCGGCGGAGTAAGGCCGTTCGTCCAAAGCGTAAAGCAAAGCGGCCCGCACCGGTACACCCCGGCGCGGGCCGCTGCATTTCAGCTGTTATGGACGTACATCGTTGGGGTCGTAGGGCGGCTCCGGCATAATGAGCGCGGCTACGATATAGGCCAGCAGGCCCGAGCCCCAGCCGAAGCACAGCAGCACGAACGCCAGCCGTACGATGGTTGGGTCTACGCCGAAATATTCCGCGATGCCGCCGCACACGCCGCATACCATACGGTGGCCGCGGGCTTTATACAAACGTTTCTGGTCCATCAGTCATTTCCTCCTGTTGTCAGTTGAATGTGATCGTTACTTCGCCCATGCCGCATTCGATGTCATAAAATGTGGCCGCGCTGCGGTTTACTTCCAGCTCGACGCCCATGCCGGAATGAGAATAGTCGTCGATGGTCACGGAACCCATGCCGCTCTCCAGCGCGTAGCCGTAGTCCGCCGGCCGGGAGACGGCCACCTCGGCGACGCCCATGCCGCAGGATACCTCGTTTTTGCCGTCCAGGCTGCCGCCGTCGATGGTCAGCTTACCCATGCCGACATCCAGGCTGCTCTCCTGTGTGCAGGTGAGATTTTTTACGGTCATCTCGCCCGCGCCCACCTCAAGGTCGGCTGTGCGGCAGGCCAAGCCGTCCGCCTTCAGCGTGCCCGCGCCGATGGAAAGCTCCACCTCGTCAAACACGGTGTCCCGGGGAACCGTGATGAAAAATTTTACGTTTTCCCAGTTGCGCAGCTGCCAGTCGCCGGTCGTCTTAATCGTCCACACCCCGCCTGAGACCCTGGACTCATAACGCGGGCTGCCGGAGACCTGCAGGTCATACGCGTCACCCGGCTGAATGACGACCTCTGCCGTGGAGATATCGATTTCCAGTTCCCGCACGCTGCCGGTGGGGACGGAGCCGGAGCTGGAGGGGGAGGGCGCACCAGGGGCGGAGGGAGCGCCGGAGGCGTCTGCCCGGAACATGCCGAATTCACCGTCGGTAAAAGCGTCGGTGTAATAGACACGGGGGCCGTTGTCCCAGCCGACGCGGATACTGGTAAGCCGTCCGCCCAGGCACAGGCCCACGATAGAGAGTATGATGCCCAATACAAGGCAGCCGCCCGCAATGCTCAGCAGTGTTTTTATGAATTTTGTCATTGCCGTCTTACCTCACTTTCCCAAACAGGGTGCGGCACAGCGAACCGACGGCACGGAAGAGCGCCGGACCGGCCTTGGCCACGACCCATACCGTACCCGCGCCCAGCAGCGCGCCGATGGAGATGCACAGCAGGCTGAGACCCATCGTCAGGATACCACTGGGAACGGATGTGAACAGCAGCCCAACGCCGCCGCCGAAAGCCGCCACGCCCGCGATCATTGTGGCAAAGCCCGCGAACGCAATGCCGCACAGCCCGCCGACGATGCCCACTACGCCGCCGAACAGGCCGCCGATGAGGCCGATCCAGATGGGACAGGTGAGAATGAGCAGGATGACCCAGAGCGTGCGGTTGGAGGCGGAGCGTCCGCCGTTTTCGCGGTGCGCGCCGTCTTGGGGATAGCTGTATGCATAGGCAGGGCCGTGCTGCGCGCCGTCCGCCGCCTGCGCATTCGGAAAACCGTCCGGAGCTTCCTCGTCCGCGCGCTGGCCTTCGGCCCAAGAGCGTTCTGTTTCCTGCGCCGGGGCCTGGGACGCCTGCCAGTCCGGGCCGTCCAGTGTAAGCTCCGGAACGGGCGCCTGTTCCGGCTTTTCCGGAGCGGTGCTTTTTTCCGCTGCATCACGCACGGCGGGTACGCCGAAGCCGCAGTTTGCGCGAATGATGCAGGCCACCTTTTGGGGGCTGCCCAGCTCGGCCAGCACAGCGGCCTCGTTCTCCGGGCCTGCTTCATCCAGATATTCGTTGTAGAATTTCAGCGCTTCGTCGCGCTCCTCTGTGGTGATATCGCGCAGCTGGGCTTCCAGGGCCGCCATAAACTCCGCTCTATTCATTACTGATTCCTCCGAACAATACGTTGTCGATCTTCGCTTTATACTCCGTCCACTCACGGCGGTACGTTTCCAACTGCTCGCACCCCTTTTCCGTGATGCTGTAATAGCGGCGGTTACGGCCTGCGAATTCACGGTCGTAGGTCTCCAGGCACTCGCTCTTCTGCAGACGCCGCAGCACCGGGTAGAGGGTGCTCTCGGATACCTCCATCACACTGCGCACATCCTGCGTGATCTTGTAGCCGTATGTGCTTTCACTGGCCACGACGCTCAGCACCAGGGCATCCATCAGGGCTGCTCCTGTGTTAAAAGCCATATCGTCTTTCACTCCGTTTCTGTTGCGTGGGCGGCCGGGGTTGCACGGCGCCGGCCGCCCGGCATTCCGGATGATTTATTCCGTTGACAATATTATATTGTGTATAATAT